>Ga0210401_10000244_pt1 | contig 68976 bp, 67 predicted proteins | sample IncBWH32MmetaG_FD_150866 | JGI IMG/M metagenome (GOLD analysis project Ga0210401, IMG submission 150866) | Forest soil microbial communities from Barre Woods Harvard Forest LTER site, Petersham, Massachusetts, United States - Inc-BW-H-32-M | ecosystem: Environmental > Terrestrial > Soil >...
AATTGTTGGCGATCTTCGAGGCTGATGTAGCGGTCAAATTTCGGGCGGGCCAGAACGTCGGCGAGTTCTTCCATTGTGGCTTCGGAGACAAGCAGGAGGCCATTGTCCACGGCCTTGCGAACAGCTTGACCCGGAATAGAAGATGGCAGGAGCAGGCGGCTGATAAGTGCATTGGTGTCGGTGACAAGACGCTCCCGTAGGCGCATCAATCTTTGAGGAGCTTTTTGAGAGTGCCTTCGTTCAGACCTCGAGCCTTGGCCTGAGTGGCAACGCGATCGCAGAAACGCTGGAATGCCTCGGCATTGAGATCGCGAATTCTCTCGTATTCTTCCGCGGACATTATTACAGCTACATCCCGATTCTGACGCCGGATGACGACTGGTTCGCGCTGGGCTGCGTCGAGAAGCGCTGCGAGACGTTGTTTGGCATCGGTGGCGGACACGCTTCGCATCTATCTATAATAGATAAAATGGACAAATAAGACAAGGCGCTCGACTGCGCCTCGTTTTGTTCCTACCGTCCACTCTTTGCTGCAATCGCCAGGGGCTTCTGGTAAATGACGTAGTCTTTGTTCTTGTGGGAGTGGAAGGGTACATCCGAGGCCGGAAGTTTTTCTCCTTGTCCCAGAAAAAGAAATCCGCCGGGCTGCAGATAGAGGTGCAAACGATGGGTGAGCGCCATCCGCTGGGCGGCGGAGAACCGCGGTAGAACGTCCATGCAGAAAATGCAGTCAAACTGCCCGAGGTAAGCTGGCTGGGCCAGATTCATGGCCGAAAATGTCACCAGATTCCGAAGCCGCGGTTTCACCAGGAAGTGCTCACCCACCCGGGCAAAGTAGGTTTGCACCAGTTGACGTGGGACTCGCTGGAGGTCGCGCTCGGGATATAGGCCGCGCTGGGCCGCTTCCAGAGCCCGTTGGCGGATATCGCTGGCAACAACGTGCACATTACATCCACCATTGCCGTTCATCGCTTCGCAGACCGATATGGCGATCGAGTAAGGCTCTTCCCCGCTAGAGCAACCGGCACTCCAGATGCGAACTGCCCGCGGATGGTCGCTCTTGCGGCGTTGCAGCAAGTCCGGCAGGGCCATTTTAACCAGAGATTCGTGTGCGGCGGGACAACGAAAGAATCCGGTCTTTCCGTCCAGTAATCGCCCAGCCAGGCTCTCACATTCCGCGTCGGACGCACGCAGTCGCGCTAACAACTCTTCCGCTGATGCCAGACGCTGCGATTCCAGGAACTCTCCCGCGACCGCGACAAGAGTTTCCGTCTCCGTATCGAGCAACACGCCAGTTTTCCTCTCCAGAAGGAGGCGGAGTTCGGAAAGTTCGTGCTCCAGAATCGCCACGTTCGTGGAAGGTTTGCGCATGAATGACACTGCCGTCGCCAAAATGAAGCAGTCTCCATTTGCATTGGCGCGGTTCTTGCCGGCATCTTCCTGGGGAGGGTCTTATCTTCACCGGCCGCTACAAGCTGGCAGCGGTAGCCTGTGACTTCATTCCAGAATCTCTCTCCGCCTGTCGCTCGACAACGTTCAGTTCCTTCTCGATGGAGGAAAACCGCTGCAGGATCTCATGCATGCGTACCGACATGTTGCGAATGGTTTCGATCTGCGAACGCGCCACTGCGGAAAACGATCCCGATTCCAGCAGCAGCAGCTCAGAGTTCCCGAGCACCGACGTGAGCGCATTATTCAAGGTGTGGCGCATTTCAAGCACATAGCGGCCAAGTGTTGCCTGGCGCTCCAGTAATTTGTTGGCCTGTTCGGCGCGATGGGCGCGGCCCATAACCTCGCAAAGTCGAAGAGCCTCGACCCCGACTAGCACCAGAGCGTCCAGCCAGCCTTCGTGCTGCCGCAGCACCATGATCCGAGGCTGCGCGTCGCGCACCGCCTGTGCGGTTTGATTTCCTTCGCACACAAACACCACCGGTTTGCGGGAAGGATCGAGCGCCCGGAGTACGGCGGGAAAAACTTCGGGACGCAGCGCACCTACGATCGCCAGTTCGAATGTATCTGCGGCGAGGTCCTGGCAAAGATCGCTACTCATCAGAGTAAATGGCGGCACGCTCCGCTCAGCCTGCCATCGGCCCACTACGGAACGTGAAAACTCGCGGTCGTCTGAAATAATTAGTACGGCGGGCTGCTCCACTCTTTCGTTCTCTGTTTTCATGAGCCGCTCTAATTCTTGCCGTCGTCCTCAGATCCTGGATGTTCGGCCGAGGCGTTCTGATCCCACTCCTGTGCGCCCGCGGAAACTTCGAATTCAGTCACCTCACGGGCCGGGGCGGCATGGGCGCTGGCGGCGGCCGCCCGCGCTTGTGGAACCGCCGCTCCTGATGGTTTGCGCAGAGTGCCCTTGGCGCTCCGTGCCAAGGCCGCGTCGATCACATTGCGTAGGTCCACCAACATTCGCAGGGGCTGGCCTGAGGAGTACTCAGCGTGAAACATCACCTTCCACGACTGGCAGATCATGCGTAAACGCGCGATTGGTTCATCGGCAGAAAACTGCGCGGCACGGCAATCGAGAGTACTGACGCCGCGAGCTTCCAGGTCGCGCAACCCATCCAGAATGGCATTCAGGTCCTGATGCATCAGGCGGAAGAAGACCCTGCGCATCAAAAAACTGAAGCGAGCAAACCCGATCATGGCGGCTGGCTGAAAGTAGTTTTCGCCGCAGGAAACTTTGAGCTTTCTTCCCTTTTCGAGAATGCCGCCGCCCAGCAACTCATTCAAGCTGCGGCAACTGTCCGCGGACTGTAGGAACGTGTCCAGCGGTTTGAGCCACTCCGGTATCGTTAAGTCGGACACGGAGAGCACCGGATCGAGTACCTGAGCTACGTACTCAATGTCCACATCCCCATCTTCCAGTCGCGACGGCGTGCAATGCGAGAAGAACTGTACCAGCAGGAAATCGATCTTGTCCCGGTCGGAAGGATTACGCTGTTCCTTATGCAGGTGGTGCTCGAGCAGGGTCCGCAAAGCTTCCTCGCTGGTTAGCGTGGTGGTTTGGAGAAACTGTCGCAGTTGATGCACCTGGATGCGCTGGTCCATTTCCCGGAACCACTGGCGGGCCAGCTCAACCGATTCTTGCGGCGGCGCGTCAACGCCCGACTCCAGGTCGCTGCAAGCAGGCAAATCAATCACGAATTCCCGAGCCAAAGCTACGTACAAAGGATGGAGCAGGCGCGCAGCGCGCCACTCCGCGTTCAAGTCTTGAGGTGTGGCAGTCATGGTTTGACAATCCAGTTCGTTACTTCTTGGGTAAAGCGCGCTGCAACTGCGGTGCGTCCGCCGGTATATTGCAGCGCCACGACTGAAACTTCGGTATCCAGCGTGCCGTCGGAATTCTGTACCCGCAACATGTCGGCAAATTCCAGGGGTAAGGTCGAGACGAAGAGCACTTCGCGCGACGTGCCAAATTCGATTACGGTGCTCTCCGTAAACGCGTCGCCATCACCTGCAACCCGAGTCAGACGAATTGGAATGCGCACCGGACTGGCTGCAGGGAAGAACTTGGCTAATTTGGCGGTAGAGCTCTCGCGGGGCGAGCGGGCTCGACCTGCCGCCTCTTTTGTAGGCACTAAAATACCTCGGGTTCCCAGGATCGACGCGACCTAGGTCCCCGGGCCTGCCGGTTAGCATGGCTTCGGCACCCAGACCGCATCGCAAGGAAGAATGCACGAGCGCAACCAAAGTTATGCGATATCTAAGCTATTGATTGTTTTAGGGATGCGCGATCGGGAGGTCAGGTGTATCAGCTCGCCGGGGCGTTTCTGTCTCACAATGAAACGCTGTCTCAGGCGACACAGCGGGTTTACTGCAGAGCGGCGCTCCGCGGCAGGTCTTGGCGCGCACCGATGTTGTAGCGCTTGAGCTTGCGATAAAGAGTGGCACGGCTGATCCCCAGCATCTTGCCAGCAAGAGCTTTGTCTCCCTTCACTTGTTCGAATACGCGTTGAATGGTCGCTCGTTCGATATCCTCCAGGTCCGTGGTGGAAAGCCCCGACGAGGTGGATTCCCCGCTCAAATCCTGGTTGGACGAGGCTGAGACGATGGCTGGCGGCAGATCGCCGATATCGATTATCCGGCGGTCTCCCAAAGCAACCGCGCGCTCAATACAGTTTTCGAGCTCGCGCACGTTGCCCGGCCAGTCATACTGCAGCAGAGACTTCATCGCTGCGGTTGTGACTTGCATTGAGTCTCCCTTGGCGTGACGCTCCAGGAACCAGTGCACCAGCATGGGAATGTCAGAGCGGCGCTCACGGAGCGAGGGCAGGTGCACCGGGACAACGTTGAGGCGGAAGTACAAGTCCTTCCGAAAAGTACCATTTCTATATTCCGCCTCAAGATCGCGGTTGGTGGCGGCAATCACCCGGACATCGACTTTTATTTTTTGATTGCTGCCCACGGGGCGAACTTCCTTCTCCTGCAAGACCCGAAGCAGTTTGGCTTGCATCTCCGGTGGCAGCTCACCAATTTCGTCAAGAAAAATCGTGCCAGCGTTGGCCGATTGAAATAACCCCACCTTGGCTTTCAGTGCTCCGGTAAAGGCACCCTTCTCGTAGCCGAAAAGCTCACTCTCGATCAATGTGGGGACAAGCGAGCCGCAATCCACGGCAACAAACGGACGATTGGCGAGCGACCCACGAAAATGGATGGCGCGCGCCACCAGTTCTTTTCCGGTTCCGCTCTCGCCCGTGATCAGCACCGGAGTGCGGGTATCTTTCAGCCGCGAGATCATGCGCAGCACATCCTGGATTTTTACCGAGGCACCCACAATTCCATGCAGATCGGCGTCGGTATCTACGCGCTCCCGCAGGAACTGGTTCTCCTCCACCAGGCGAATCTTCTCCGCCATCCGTCGCAGGAACAGACGCAGCTCTTCCAGCGGCGAAAAAGGCTTGCTGATGTAGTCATAGGCGCCCAGCTTCATGGCCTGTACCGCGGTTTCCACCGATCCGTGACCGGTCATCACGGCAATCTCAGCGCGCGGGAGCATTTTTTTCACTCTCTCCAAAAACTCAAGTCCGGACATGTTAGGCATGACCATATCGGTGAGAATAATGTGCGCGGGCTGCTCCTCCAGCAAGGCAAGAGCGGATTCGCCGCTCCCCGCTTCCATGCAGACAAATCCGAGGGCCTCACCCACGGTCATGCAGAGTTTGCGGATACTCTGCTCGTCGTCAACGATCAAAAGGCGGATGCGCAGGTCATCGCTCACAGTGCTTTCCCCATGGTTTTTTGCACCACTGAAATGAATTGCTGGACGCGAAATGGTTTCTCCACACACGGCACGCCGGTATCGCGCAGGGTGGCTACGGTCTCTTCGTTGGCAATATCCCCAGTGATGAAGATAATGCGGGACGCCAGTTCAGGACGGTTCCGAACGACCCAGGCGTGGACGTCAGCGCCATTCACGCCCCCCGGAGTGCGCATATCGGAAACCACGCCAAGGAATTCTCCGCCCTCGAGCAGGCGCAGGCCTTCGGCTCCGGACTCAGTGCAGACGACGGCGTAGCCGTTGCGCTCCAGGGTGGCACGAACATAAGCCATGACGGCGGGCTCGTCCTCAATCAGCAACACTGGCAAGGTGACGGGTTTGGTAGCAGAGAGTGTCATCACTGTACGACTCCAGCAGCGGCCCCGACCGAGGCCGTTTCTAACGTCGCAGGAAGGCGGACGATGAACGTGGCGCCCTCTGCGTCCGTATTGTTATGGCAAAGAATTTCTCCTCCGTGCTCGTGCACAATCCCATAGCAGATGCTCAAGCCCAGACCCGTCCCTTTTCCCACCTCCTTGGTGGTAAAGAACGGATCGAAGATGCGCTCGGCGTGGGAGATGCCGTGGCCGTTGTCACGAAAAGAGACCTCGACAAAACTTCCGATACCGGCGGTCATGATCTCAATACGCGCGGGACGGGCAGTTTCTCGCACCGCATCGTAAGCGTTATTAAGAATGTTGAGAAACACCTGCTGCAACTGGTGGGAGTCGCCGACCACGTGCGGCAGTTCATGATCAAGTTGCTCGATTATTTCCACGCCGTGGCTCTGGAAGTCATATGCCCGCAATTGCAGGGTGCGGCGCAGGATCGTGTTCAATTGCACGGGCCTGCGCTGCGGCGGCATTTGTCGAGCGAAGCTGAGCAAGTTCTGCACAATCTGCTTTGTGCGTTGCGCTTCCTGCAGAATGACCCGCATGTCCTTGCGCGCGCTCTCAGGCAACTCTGGGTTTTCCATGAGCAGGTCGGCGAATCCGAGAATGGCGGTGAGGGGGTTGTTGACTTCATGGGCAACTCCGGAAACTAGTTGGCCAACCGCCGCCATTTTTTCGGCGTGCATCAGCTTGGACTGCAGCGTAGCGGCATCGGTGACGTCGGTCATGACTACGACCAGACTGGTTACACCACCCTGCTCATCGCGCATGGGACTCAAATTGACGGAAAACTGACCGACGCGGCCATCGCCCCGCAAGATCTGGAGATCGAGATTGTCTACCTGACGCCCGGCCACCGTGGCGCTCATGGCGTCGGTCAAGACTGAGCGGCGGGCAGGTGTAACCAGATCCTCCATGGGGCGCCCCACCAACTGCCTCTGCTCGTAGCCCATGTCGGACCAGCGGCGGTTCGCGTAACTGATCAGACCGGCGGTGTCCGCGACCAGGATCAGGCTTTGCGTGTTGTTCAGAATCTTTCCGGAGAAGTCGCGCTCCCGCTGCAATTCCGCCTGGAACGTCTTAAGACCGCTTACATCGAGTATGAGACCGCGGTACTGCACAATCCGATCCTGGGTGTCACGCACCGCGAAAGCGTTGATCAGCACGTAGACCGGAGACCCGTCGCGGCGGCGTAGAGTCTCCTCGCGATTGCGTACGACGCCATGGTGTTGCATCTGTTCTGTGAGTTCGTGGTACCGCCCGGGTGAGAAATACACCTGGGTACGAATGTCGGTTTGCAACAGCTCTCCACGGGCGCTGTAGCCGAGCATACGTACCAAAGCGTCGTTGACTTCGACGAAACGCCCCTCGGGAGTGGAGAAAAACAATCCCTCCTGGATGTTGTCGAACAATTCCCGGTAGCGGCGCTCCGCCTCGCGCCGGTCGGTGACGTCTTTGAGGACGTGGATCGTCTGCAGACCCTCGCTGCTGGCGCTATGTACGCGGGAAGTCGATACCAGGTAGGTCCGGTCCAGGACGGGATGAACGTATTCGTCGGCGGCGGTGTTGGTCGGACCGCAAAACGGACACGATCGAAATGGTGCTTCGGTTCCCATGGCCAACAAGGCGCACATGTTAACGCCGATAAGATCCTGCGGCTCCGCTCCGATGAACTCCGCCAGGGACCGGTTAACCCGCAAGATATTGTCAGCGTGATCGTGCGCGACGATGAAATCCGTGATGGCATCGAAGATCTCGATCCAGTGCCGATTCGCCTGATCCATCCGGGTAAACAACCGCGCATTCTCCAGGGCAACCGAGGCCAAGCGGCTCGCTTCCAACAAACTACCCAATTGACCACCCAGAATCGTGGCCTTGGCAGCTAGGTCGTCGCTGAAGAAATCTGGGTCGGAGCTGTGTAGAAATGCGGCCGCTCCAATCACTTCTTGGGCGGCTACCAAGGGCGCAATCATTAGGGACTTGGCCCGAAACTCGGCAGCCAGAGGATAGCTGGCGGGGTCCAAGCGGTTGACATAAACCGTGGTACGTTGACGAACCGCTTCCGTCATAACGGCGTTCTGGCTGGTTCTCAGCCGAGTCCCGCGAAAGCGATCTGCCATCAAGCCGTCTGCTTCCGCAGCCACCAGTTCTTCGCGATCGGAAGAGAATTGCCACAAGTACGCCCCATCCACCTGAAAGAACTCACGGGTAGTTTGGCAGAACAGCCGGATTAGAGCGGTGGCTTGAATCCCTTGGGAAGCTGCGGTGGAAAATCGTAGAAGCAGCCTTTGAAAAGTCTCGTCCGATCGCGGATCCGGCCCTTCCAGTACGGTCGTTTCTCCTGATTCCATGTGCAGATGCTTGGCACCGCAATTTTCGACCACAAGTAATTGAATATACAGGAAAACTAGCCTCGAATCTCAATTTGAGTCAAGGGAAAAGGGCGCAGGTGCCGAGATATGCAAATCCCACAGATCAGCACCTTCCGTCTCAAAATGAGAGCAAGGCCCCCAACTGAGACGCGTCTTGCCCTGGTCAAGCCCCAGGGCGACCACTGGTGATGCCATGTAAGTCATTCTTCAACATATACCTACCACCAATATCTCGACTCGTCCCCAATTCCATGAACGCTGGCATGGCTGTTGCATTTAGTCCATATGACACCAAGGAGGAGCTGTGTCTTTTGCAACCGCAAGGCACATCTTGGCTGGCGTGTTTTTCGCTCTGCCAAGCGTGATGGGGGTGGCTATAGCACTCCCTCCGTTGGAAATGCTGACTCAAGAGATCCCGCTCCCAGACAAAGATCAACTGACGAGGAAGGTTAAGAACAAAGTATCTCCGGTGTACCCGGAGATTGCGCGCCGCATGAACATCACCGGCACGGTCAAGGTGATGGTGATAGTAGCTCCAAACGGCACCTTGAAGAGTTCGAAAGCAGTAGGGGGTCATCCCGTGTTGGTAAATGCGGCTATGGATGCGATCAAGAAGTGGAAATTCGAATCGGCGACCGAGGAGAGCTCCGGGATCGTCGAATTCAAATTCCAGCCTGAGAACTAACGGAGCAGGATCCGAGAGGGTGGCAACGAAGACCATGCGGGACGGCAGACTGAAAGTTCGTAGCGGAGGAGCAGCAATGAAGATTGGCAAGAAACTCTATGTAAATTTCGGGGCCGTGCTGGCGATGGTTTTGGTGCTTTTCCTGGTGAACCTCATTGCTGTACGGCGTGAGCACAGCGCCAAGGCCGCGGCCTCCCAGGCGTTGGGACTGGCGGACGCTACCGACGCAGTCAAGTTTCAGATGATGCAGAACCGCCTCTATCTCAGCAATTACTTGCTCAGCGGCGACAGCCGGGAAGTAGAGCGCATGAACGATGGGTTGCGCATGTTGACCGACAAGCTGCAGAGCACGGAGAATCTGGCTGAATCGGAACAGCAGCGAACAGCTCTGGAGAAGGTAAAGCAGACTGAACAGAACTGGGGCCGGGAATTCGCCGCACCACTGGTGGAAAAGCGAAAGGAAGTAGACAGCGGAAACGCAACGGTGGCGGAACTGCAAATTTTTTATCTGCAAAAGGACGCTGGTTCTTGGGTGAAAACCTCGACCGAGTACCTGGATGCGGCCGATCAGGAAAACAAAAAACTTCTCGAGGAACGGCGTAAGTCAGACGAAACCGCGGCTACCGCGACCATCGTGATGGCGTCCCTTAGCACCATGGTGGCTTTGATCCTGGGTGTAGTCATCGCCTTCACCACGGCCAAGTCCATCACCGAGCCCCTGAACAACTTGATGAAGGTTGCTCAACAGATTGGGAGCGAAGGGGATCTGGATCACGAGATTGATATCAAACGCAACGATGAGATTGGCGAGCTAGCTCGCACATTTGCCAAGATGGTGACCTATCTCAAGGAGATGGCGTCGGTTTCTGAAGCGATCGCGGGAGGGAACCTGGGAGTGAAAGTCCAACCCCGATCGAAGAAAGACACACTGGGCAATGCCTTCATCCGCATGATCGACGGCCTCAGAAATCTGGTCTTGAATGTGCGCGATGCGGCCTCCCAAGTGGCCAGTTCTTCCACGCAGGTAGCCGGGGCTTCGGACGAATCCGCGAAGATCAGCTTGCAGACCGCTTCGGCGATCGACGAAGTCACCAGCACCATGCACGAGATGAGCGTCAACGTGCAGAACATGGTAAAGAGCACGCAGACTCAGGCCTCGAGCGTCAGCGAAACTTCGGCGTCGATTGACCAGATGGTGGCCTCCATCCAGCGAGTAGCGGACACGGCCAAGGTCCTGCTGGACATCTCTAACCGCTCCCGGGAGGAAGTGCATAGTGGCATCACCACAATGGACAAAGCTACGGACGGGTTGAACCGGATCAATACTACGATTCGTTCCTCGGGCGAAATCATCGGAATTCTGGGTCAACGAGCCGACGACATCGGAAAAATTATCGAGGTCATCGACGACTTAGCCGAGCAGACCAACCTGTTAGCCCTGAATGCCGCGATTGAAGCGGCACGCGCTGGAGAGCATGGTCTGGGCTTCGCCGTGGTCGCCGACGAAGTCAGAAAATTGGCGGAGAAATCGGCGCAGTCCACCAAGGAAATCTCCGAGCTCATCCAGAGTATCCAGAAAGAAGCCCGCAAAGCGGTGGAGAACATGGAACGGAGCACCGGCATCGTGAACGATGGGCTGGGGCTAGGCCAAGAGTTGAACGCCGCTCTGCGCAAGATTTCGAATGTGGTCACGGAGGTCTACAAGTTCGCCCAAGAGATCGGCGCGGCCACCAACGAGCAGTCGCATGGATCTTCGCAGATCGCGCGAGCCACCACACGGCTGAATGAGATTACCCACGAAATCAATTCCGCGGTAGAAGAACAGGCGTCGGGCGCGCAGGCTGTGGTCAAAGCCATGGAACGGATGCGCGAACTGGTGCAGCAAACTACGTCAGGCTCGACCGAGCTCGCCGCTTCAGCGGAACAGATGTCAAAGATGTCACGCGAGCTGCTGGACTCCATGGATCGGTTCGCGCTGGAGCAAATCGAAAGGGCGACCTCGCACTATGAGGAAAGAGCCGGGGTCAGAGGCAGCGTTCGCCACGCAGCGGCCGGTGCCCGTAGCTGAAATCGGGGATCTTCATGAATCGCGAATTGCATATCGTCGGTTTCCAGGTGGGACGTGAAACTTATGGCGTGCCCATTACTGCGTTGCACGAGATCGTGCGGGTACCCGAGATCACAGCGGTGCCGGATGCGCCAGACTACATGGAAGGGGTTATCAATCTGCGGGGCAAGATTGTCTCGGTTATCGATTTGCGCAAACGATTTGGCGAAAAGAATGTCCAGTCCACCCGGCGTAATCGGATTCTGGTGGTGGAACACAACGGGCGGCTATCCGGTCTGATCGTGGATTCCGCCTCTGAGGTGCTCAAGATTCCCGCCGCTGATGTCGACTCTTCCCCCACGGTGTTTCAAGAGAGCGGGCTGAATTGCGTGACCGGACTGGGCAAGTTTCGTGGACGCCTGATCGTGTTGCTGGATCCGGCCAAATTACTGGACTACAGCGAAGGACTGCGAAAGGGCGAGGCGGCTTCAAGTGGTGAACGGCAAAAGCCGGCCGCAGAAGCCCGGGGCGCGGCCGCGACGAAATAGGAGTGGACGAAAGACGACTCATGGGACTATCAAGCGCGCCGGCACAGCTTACCGCACCTGAACTGAAGCTGTTGCAGGCACTCGTCTATCAGGAGTGCGGTATGCACTTCGACGAGCGCCGGGCGCACTTCTTGCAGGACCGCCTGCAGCGGCGTCTGAAGGAATGCCAGTTGGATTCGTTCTATAGCTATTACCGCTTGCTGGTCAGCGACAAAGGCAAGAACGAAATGAGCCTGCTGGTAGAGAATCTGACGGTCAACGAAACTAGTTTCTTTCGCAATAAGTCACAAATGGAACTGTTCCACAAGCATCTGCTCGACGAGCTGGTTCGGCGCAAGCAAGCGCAGCGCGACTTTTCTCTACGCATCTGGAGCGCCGGTTGCTCCACCGGCCAAGAACCGTATACCTTGGCCATGCTAATTGCGGATGCACTGGCCTACCACCTTCTGCGCAATCCGCTTCCCACTGAGATGCCCTCCCCCAAGCCCTTGATTCCTCCACCTTGGAAAGTCGAAATCCTGGCCAGCGACATCAGCTATTCGGTATTGCGGGCGGGTCAGGAAGGTACCTATACCGATTCCCAGATGGAGTCGGTGGACTACAGCTATCGCCTGCGTTATTTCGACAAGGTGGGTGAGCGGTACGCGGTAAAAAAAGCGCTGAAAGAAATTGTCCATTTCGACTTTCATAATCTGAAGACCGAGTACCTGCCCCAGCGCTACGATGTGATTTTTTGCCGCAACGTCATGATGTATTTCGATGAGGCTGAGCAGAGGCGGCTGGTTGAGAAATTCGCGCGCTGCCTCAATCCGGAAGGCTACCTTTTCGTGGGACACGCCGAAAGCCTGTTGGGATTGACTGACAAGTTCTCCATGGTCCATCGAAACAGCGGAACCGCTTATCAGAAGATTGAGGTGACAGCGTGACCCAGTTTTCCGATGATCGCGGCGCGGAACTGAAGGAACTCTTTTTCGAGAGTGCCCAGGAACTGCTGCAAGCGCTGAACGACGAGGCCCTCAAGCTGGAGAAACATCCAGGCGACGTCGAAACCGTACGCACCATCCGGCGGATCGTACACACTCTCAAAGGTGACGCCGCGACTTGCGGATTCCGCGAATTGAGTAATTCCGCGCATGAACTCGAAGATGCGCTAGCCCTTGAGAAGGCATCATCCCAAGCGACTCTGGCCGAAGTGGCCTTGGCCGCTGCCGACACTTTTAACGCTATGGTGGCTGCCTACCGCGGTAAGGCCAAACCGCCATCCCCAGAACCGCTACGAAAATTGATCCGTAAACTGACGGAGACTTCAGACACGCCGAATAAGCGAAGCAAGAAAAAAGTGTCGAAAGACTCCAAGATCGCGGCCCGGACCGCCTGGACGGAGTATGAAACGCTCGCCGCGGAGGGAGCGCTGGGTCAGGGCAAACGGGTGTACCACGTCATCACCGTGATCGATCCGCATTGCGCCATGCCGATTGCGGCTCGGCAACTTCTGCTGAATGCACTAGGTTCGGTAGGCGACATTATCGCGACCCGGCCTGAGCCGGGATCGCCCGACGCCGCCAAGCAAGTCGAGTTGCTTGTCGCCAGCGATAAATCCGCCGATCAGGTTACCGCCAAATGCCGCATTCCTAGCGTAATCAGCCAGGTCAGCGTAGAAGCGTTGCAGTCGAAGGCGCCAAAGGGGAAGAAGGCCGTACCCGGACCGCTTTCCACCGAAAGCGACGAACCTTCGCTCCCCGCACCGGAACCTGAAGCCCAGGTCGTTTCATCCTGGGAAGACGCGGCCCCGGCTACCAGGGCGTTTTCAACGACGGTGCCGGAAAATATCCTGCGAGTCGACGCCGAGCGGATCGACAGCGTGCTTAACCTGGTAGGCGAGTTGATTATCGGGAAATCCATGCTGCAACAGGCCTTTCTCGAATTCACGCGACGCTTTCCCAAAGAAGCAATGCGCGCTCGATTCAGCGACGCCATGGCCTTCCAGACCCGGGTGTTAAGCGACCTGCAGCGCTCAGTGATGAAGATCCGCATGGTGCCGGTGGAACAGCTTTTCCGGCGATTCCCGCGCATGGTCCGTGACGTGGCGAAACAGTGCGGTAAGGAAGTGGAACTGGTGCTCAGTGGACAGGACACGGATCTCGACAAGAGTCTGTTGGATGCGATCGCCGAACCGCTCACCCACTTGGTCCGAAATGCGGTGAGCCATGGTATTGAAAGTCCTGGGGAGCGGGGACGCGAAGGCAAGCCCGCTCATGGCACCATTCGCCTAACGGCATACCATCACGGCAATCAGGTGGTGGTGGAAGTCAGTGACGATGGACGGGGCATTGACGCTCAGAAGGTAAAGGCGAAAGCGTTGGAAAAAGGCCTGGTCACGCCCGAGGAAGCTGGCCGGTTGAACGAAGCCGATGTTCTGGAATTGGTCTTGCGGCCGGGGTTCAGCACTGCCGATGAGATCACCGAGATCGCGGGGCGGGGTGTCGGCCTCGACGTCGTACAAACCGTCCTGAATCGTCTGAAGGGCAGCGTTGATATCGAAACTCGCCCCGGTCAAGGCAGCACGTTCCGCCTCAAGCTACCGCTGACACTGGCGATCATCAAGGCTCTCTTGTTCCGGGTGGAGCAGCGGCTGTACGCCGTCCCTTTGAATGGGGTAGCAGAAATTGCGCGCGCCCAGGAATCCGATCTGCACCGGGTAGACGGATACGAGGTCCTGCAATTGCGCGATCAAGTATTGCCTCTGGTCCGTTTAGGAAGACCCCCGCAGGAACCGGCGGATTCTACCCCGGGCAAGATCTTTATACTGGTTATCGCTTTGGGTGAACGGAAACTTGGGATGATCGTCGAAGCTCTTGAAGGCGAGGAAGAACTGGTCATCAAAGCACTCGACGATCAAACTGTGGCGACAGACTTAGTTAGTGGCGCTTCCATCCTGGGCGATGGCCGGGTGGTGCTGATCGTGAATCTCGCCGCCATTATTGAACGTCACGGCCGGTCGCGGCCTCATGGAACCGGCAAGGTTAGTTCGGGAATTCTGCTTCAGCACCCGGATCGCGTGGCCGCACCTTCCCAGCCAGCAACGGGGGTGCATCCATGACAACCCCGCCCGTACGGGTCTTGGTAGTCGACGATTCAGCTCTGATGCGGAAGCTAATTCCACAGATTTTGGAGAAGGACAGCTCGATTCAGGTAGTGGGAACCGCCATGGATGGAAACTTCGGTCTGAAGAAGATCGAGGATCTGAAACCGCAAGTGGTGACTCTCGACCTGGAGATGCCGGCTATGGGCGGCCTCGACATGCTGAAGGAAATCATGCGCCGGCACCGGCTGCCAGTGATCGTCGTCAGTTCGCACAGCACCCAGGGAGCGTCGATCACACTGCAAGCGCTATCACTGGGGGCGTTCGATTTTGTGGCCAAGCCACACGACGTTTCGGCGCGCATGCCGCAAATTGCAGCGGAACTGATTGCCAAGATAAAGGCCGCCGCCCAGAGCCGAGGCGTCAGAGTGCGGCCGGTTCCCGATATCTTTCCGAGGTCCACCAAGCTCGCTCTTGACCCGAAGAGACTACCGACCAGACTTGTGGCCATTGGAGTCTCTACCGGCGGGCCACAGGCGTTGCAGCATGTGCTTTCTCAGCTACCAGGGGACTTTCCGGCAACTATTGTCGTGGTGCAACATATGCCGGAGGGCTTCACTGAAATGTTCGCCCGGCGACTGGATGAGATCTGCGCCATCGGAGTTAAGGAAGCTCGGTCTGGCGACCTGTTGCTGGCTGGCCGCGCTCTGATCTGTCCCGGCAGCCGGCACCTCAAAGTGAAGCGCTTGCCTCTAGGCGACGTAGCGGTCTTGACCGATGACCCCCATGTGAACGGTCATCGGCCGTCCGTGGATGTTTTGTTCAAGAGCGTGGCCGAGGAATTCGGTGCCAAAAGCATCGCCGTCCTGATGACTGGCATGGGCGAAGATGGAGCCAATGGCATGGGAATGGTCAGAGCGGCACGCGGGATGACCATTGCCCAGAATGAGGAATCTTGCGTGGTATTTGGCATGCCCAAGGCCGCCATTGATCGTGGCTTCGCACTACGGGTGGTTGGACTCGACGCGCTAGCCAAAACTTTGTTGGCCCAGTGCACGCAAGATCGCAGGACCGAGCTTGCTTCAGAACCAGCCGATGGTGGCAAGGCTGCTGGCGCGGGACGAGATTAACTTTTAATCCGGCAGGCAAGAATAGGATGCCGGGCGTTGGATTTAGCAGGAGGAGGTTGCATTATGGAGCCGTTTGCCCCAGTACGACGCAGTAAAGATGGTCAGCCCATTCGCTACCTGGTAGTGGATGATTCCGTTTTCGCCCGCAAAAACCTGGCTCGTATCATCGAGACCTTCGGTGGACAAGTAGCTGGCGAAGCCGGTGACGGCATGACCGCAATCACGGAGTACGAACGAACCACACCCGACATCGTCCTCATGGATATCACCATGCCTCAGATGGAAGGCATTGAGGCTGCTGAAAAGATCGTGAAACAGCACCCCGAAGCACGCATCGTTATGGTGTCCTCCGTTGGCTATCAGGAGAACATCGTGGCGGCGCTGCAGCGCGGCGCGCGCCACTTCGTACAGAAACCGGTGAAACCGGAGGTGCTGTACGAAGTGATCAAATACGTGTTGGGCGAGGATGGTACCGTGGCTCAGGCTGCGGGCGCGGGGGCCTAACTGTGAAAATGGAACTGATTCAGCCGTTCATCAACGCGGCCGACGCTGTGCTGGCTCAAGGGCTGCAGTGTCCCATGGCGATGGGAAGCCTCAGCATGGACGAAGAAGCTTATCGCCGCAAAGGTGTGGCTGCACTGGTCTCGTTGACGGGAGACATTGAGGGACGAATTATCTTTGATCTGGATGCGGAGACCGCGCTGCGCGTGGCCAGTCGCTTCGCCGGCGCAGAATTGCCCGAGTCTGACGAACTGATCAAAGAAACCGTTTGCGAATTGGCGAACCAGGTTGCCGGCAACGCCATCACCGCTCTGAATGATCAGGGATTCCATTTCCGGGTCCATCCCCCTGCGCTGCATACCTCCGAACGCGGCACTCAGAGCAGCGAGGACACCGAAGCTTTGGTAATGTGCTTTGAGACCAATGTAGGGAACGTCTTCATGAACATCGCGCTGCGGTATAACCGCAACCATGAATTAGCGGCGGCAGGGGCATAGAGACGGAAAGAGCCATTGACCTTAGTTTTCGATTGCCGATCGAAAACCTTCGCTAGCACATTCCAGAAGCGCTAAAAAGCAACACCCATAAGAAAGCCTTCCTTACGGCCCTGCCAGGGTAAAAACGGGGTTCTGCGGCGTGGTGGCGATCCCAGTTCCATTCTGCCCGCTGGCCGCCACTCCTGAATTGACAACAGTGAATGTTTTCGGATCTACAGCAGTGATCGAAAATGTTCCATTGTTGGCCGCATCTGTCATCCCGGTAATCACCATTTTCATGCCGACGCGGAGGGGAGGGAGAGAGGCCGAAACGGTGTAGTTATAGGTGGTGTTGGGACCGCTTGGCGATGCCGCCGAGACGGTAACAGTTGAGGGCTGAAAATCGCTCGCCGACGCCGGCAGTTCCAGCCCCAGGGAGTCGGCTTTCGCAGTACTGGGGAAGGTATCGATAATAGATGTGCTACCCAAATCGCAACTCGAAACATAAACTCTGGTACCGTCCGCCGAAGCTGCTGCCGAGAGCCGGAAGCGCATCGGGGGAGCAGAAAGAGGAGGAACGGTGGGGCCGCAACCGGTCGGGTTCGCCGCGTCGATATCAGTCGATCCTAGTGCAATGGTGCCCGTGATCGTATTCGCTGTCGTACTGAACACGGTCACGCCCGCGCTGATCGAAGCTTTGCCAGTTATGGGATCCGTCCCAAGTTGATAACTTGCCACGTACGCGCGGCTGCCATCAGGCAACACTGCAATCGACACCGGAAAGCATCCACCACCACAAACTGAATTCGGCGCGGTTGTCAGATCGACGGAAGCCAATGCGTTAAGAGCATCGGTAGAAGCATCCAGCACAACCACTTTCGTCGAAGCAGGGTTCGTCACATACAGGCGGGTTCGAGTTTTGTCATACAGCATGAATCCGCAAGCCTGAGGCTGGCCGAGGCAATTTACGCTGGGGCCGGCCGGAACACTATTCAGTACTGTGTCCGTTGTCGTGTCGATTACCGAGACACTTCCACTGCCGCTATTGAGCACATAAACTCGGGCGCTGTCAGCGCGAGCAACCGCCCACGCCGGCGCGATGATATGCGCGTCAGGCAGGGTTGTAACGTTCGGAATTGTCTGTCCGGTGGTCGCTTCGTTCAGAGTCTTGTCCGCTGAATTGATGCTGACCACCCAGCCGACGCCAGAGCTATCGCTTCCTACCGCATACACCTTCTTTCCATCGGGTGTTTCTGCCAGCGTGTTGGGACTGAAGCTGTGTATGAGACCACTGGTGTCCAGCGCGCCGACAGTAATGAAGTTCATCACTACATTGTTGGCAGTCGAGATCGCGGCCACGGTGTTGGTTCCGGAGTTGGCGACGTAGACTGTGCCGTTTTCTGTGGTGTTTACAAAGACCGGCTGTGAGCCGGAAGGCAGACTGGTAGTCGTCACAGGACCAATGCTCGTCGGGGCAAACGAAGAAACCGTATCTTCCAGAAAGTTGGCAACGTAGAGCTGGCTGCTGTTAGGCAACAAGGCGGCGTGCACCGGACCCAGTCCGAGCGGGGCAACGCCCACATTGGTATCGCCAGAAACATCTATGCGGGTGCTGGTGCCCTGATTGAAGGTGCCATTGCCAATGGTCCCAAAGCCATTGCCGTTTATGACCAGAACAAAATGAGAGGCTGCTGGACTAGGCGGCGCGGGGACGATGGGGATCGCGACCGGTCGAAAGGTGTCGCCGCAAGCAACGCAGATTGTGATAAGAAACAGCACGACCACTGGCCGGGCCGAACGCAACAAGGTCAGCAACACCCCAACGGATGGATCCATGGATTCGCAGTGATCTCGAAGAGAATTTTTTATTCTAACGGTTGAACGCGATATGCGCCATAGAGCCACCACTTGCGATCTGGCGCTTGGGAATCAGCCTTTTAAGGTTAGTGTCGAAGAGGCAGCGGAAAGTTGCTTCAAGGCGTGGAAGAAAGTGCGCGGACCCATCTGAAACTCGGATAACGCCGGACACCGGAGTCCGGCGTATTTACCAGCAATTGGCAGCAGCTGACATCAACTTCGTCCGCGGGATCTCTTGCTGGAAGCTGCCGCCGCTCGGCCTGCCATGGCCACAGGTTTCTTCTTGCCTTCCATCTCCGCAAGACTCTGCTTTAGAGCAGACATCAAATCGACCACTGGAGCGAGCTTCTTGGGCTTCTCCACTTCCGCGATCTTGCCACCTTCAAGTTTGGTCTGGATGAGATTTTTTAGGTTCTCCTGGAAGCTGTCCTGATATTTCTCCGGATCCCAGTCGGCAGCCAAGGCCTCGATCAATTGATGCGCTACTTTGACTTCCGCCTCTTTCAATTCGACATCGGGCGCACCAAAGCCTTCCACCTTTCGAACTTCTTCCGCGTAGTACATGGTGTGCAGCATGAGCCCGCCTTCATGCGGCCGCAGGAAGACTGTGTACTCACGGTTGTGCATGGTGAGCTTGGCGATGGCCACGAACTCGCTCTCCTCGAGGGCCTTAGTCAGAAGGGCATAAGGCCGGCGACCCGCTTCCTCGGGAAGCATGTAGTAGGACGATTCAAAGAAAACTGGATCTACCTCACTGGACTTGACGAATTCCAGGATTTCCATAGTCTTGGCGGTCTGGGGTTCGATCTTCTTGATCTCATCCGGCTCGATGACGACGTATTCATCCTTGCGATACTCATAACCCTTCACGATTTCGCTGCGTTCTACGACTTTTCCGTCCGCCAGGCAGACATACTGTTGCTTGAGGCGAGAAAGATCATCGCGATGCAGCATGTTGAAGGAAATCCCGGAACTACGCGCGCCGGAGAAGAGTCGGACCGGCATGGAAATCAGGCCGAAGGTAAGATATCCAGACCAAACCGAAGCCGCCATGTTCACCCCGTTGTTGGAATGGCGCGAACCATGCGCCAGGGTAGTGAGTTTAGACTACAACCGGGCATTTGATGCACCCAGATTGCGCTGGTAATCAAAACTCAAAGCGCGATATGTAGTGTGTTCCAGTATCGGGTACTCGGAATGGTAGTGCATGGCTAGACACAAAGCAGATTGGGCTGCGGACTTCTACGGCACTCTAACTCACGATGCAATTCGCCATACCTGATTCCGGCGCCATCATGAATGCCTGGCCGGCTGGGATCGAATCCGCGGGCGGTCCTCTCTGGATCGCGATAATAGTGACGATTGGATTTGCCGCCCTGGCGCGCCTGGTGCGAGGTGTCAGCACATCGGGAGCAGTGGCGGGAGCTATCGTTTGTTTTCTGTTGTACACAAGCGCTGGTCCCGGCGCCTTCGCAACTTTAGTCTGCGTCTTTATGCTGGCCTGGATCACGACTCGTCTGGGGTATCAACAAAAGTTAAGGCTTGGAACGGCCGAAAGGCGTGAGGGAAGGACTGCGTCCCAGGTTTTGGCGAATCTGGGAGTTGCCACCGCCTGTGCGGCGCTCTATGCACGCCACCGTAACGGCGTTTTCCTGCTCGCAATCGCTGCAGCTCTCGCAGAAGCGGCTGCTGACACAGTTTCAAGCGAATTGGGCCAGGCCAACAGTCGGCAAGCGCGACTGATCACCACTTGGGAAGTGGTGCCAGCGGGTACTGACGGCGGTATAACGCTGGCGGGGACTTTGGCGGGAATCGCCGCGGCGGTTCTGGTGAGCTCAGTCGGCGCTCTTACGGCTCTAATATCGTGGAGATGGGTGGGAATTTCCGTAGCGGCGGCGGTCATCGGTATGATCGCGGACAGTTTCATTGGCGCGTGGTTGGAGCGTCGCCACTGGCTCAACAATGACGCAGTAAACCTCGTAGGCACGCTGATCGCAGCCGTGATCGCGTCTCGTCTAGCTTGACCCTTGGCGCTGAACCATTAGATTCCAGGTCATGTCCACAGGTTCCTTGAAGGCTGCGTATCCAAATCGGAGAATGGAACCGCACCACTACTCGAGGAGTTGGCATCTAATTCTGGACGAGCCTAGTGGACGAACCCATAAGACCAGAAAAGACGACTTAGGCGTAATGAAGATTCGTACCTTTGTACTCGGATATGTGCTCGCGCTGGCGCTGCTTGTATTTGCCCAACACCATTCGCAAGCCGCGCTAGGTGGGGGTTTCCGCGCCGTCGTTGACCTGACCCATACGATCAACGAACGCGTTCCTACCTTCGAACCAGCGGAGAAGGACGCCTACCAAGCGAAAACGATCGCGACTATCGAGAAGGACCACTACTTCGCGCGCAAAATTTCGCTGCCCGAACATTTCGGGACGCACATCGATGCTCCGGCCCACTTCTCCCGCGGCCTGTGGACAGTGGATCAGATTCCACCGGAGCGGCTGATTGCGCAAATGGTCGTACTCGATGTCAGAGCGAACGCAAAGAACAATCCTGATTATCAGATTTCAGTCGACGACGTTGCCCGGTGGGAGCAGGCTAACGGCCAGATTCCCTTGGGAGCAATGATAATGGCGCGCACTGGCTGGGATTCGCGGTGGGATTCGCCCAATAGCTATCGCAATGCCGACGCCAAAGGCATCATGCACTTTCCAGGGTATTCAAGGGATGCCGCCCAGTTCCTGGTGGAAGGCCGCAATGTGGTTGGTTTGGGCATCGATACCTTGAGCGTAGATTACGGTCCTTCGCAGGATTTCGAAGTCCATCACTACACCCTGGCGCACAGTTTGTATCATCTGGAAAACGTGGCTAACCTTGGCCGGGTGCCCGCGACCGGCGCCACTGTCGTGGTCGCTCCTGCGAAGCTGGAAGGCGGCTCCGGAGGCCCGGTCCGGATTCTCGCTCTTGTGAAGTAGTCTCAAGCGTCACTCGAACCTCTCGCCCATCCTTTGCGATTAGCGTTTTCTCTCGCTTTGATTACGACTTTTCATGGCAGGTTGCGGTTCGTTCCTATGCTGTAATTAGAGCGGAGGCAAAATGAGCGATCCACGATACCCGATCGGTAAATTCACGTTTAACGGTTCTTTAAACGAAGCCCAGCGGGAAAAGTTCATCGACGATATTGAGCAGACACCGGCTTCGCTGCGCACCGCCGTAAAAAACCTGTCGCCAGAGCAGATTGAGACGCCCTATCGTGATGGGGGTTGGACCGTGCGTCAGGTCGTGCATCATGTTCCGGAAAGTCACATGAACGCGTATATCCGCTTCAAGCTGGCGCTTACGGAAGACGAACCGACCATCAAACCTTACATGGAAGACCGATGGGCGGAGCTTTCCGACGTTCGTTCCACGCCACCAGAGATTTCGTTGGCGCTTCTGGATTCGCTGCATGACCGTTGGGTCCGCTTATTGCGTACGCTGCGCCCGGAAGACTGGAAACGAACTTTCCGGCATCCGGAATTAGGGGTGGTATCGCTGGAGAAAAATTTGGCGATCTACGCCTGGCACGGACGGCACCACACAGCGCATATCACGGAGTTGAGGAAGAAGATGGGCTGGTGATTGTTGCTGCTTTCTCGTTCCTATCAATTGCGCGAAGCGCGACAGCTGCGGAGTCGAAGGATGACAGAGGCGGAAGGCTATGCCGGGACGTGCATTCGCCACGCCACATAGCCTAATGCCTCCCGAAGCACGGCCCAAGCCCGCTGCCACTCAGCCCGCGGACGTGAGTCAGGACGCGGAGCAACGAAAACCTGCACTCCTTCGTGTTCCAGCAACTTGCGGATGCGGAACACGTGATACTCGTCGCTGACGGCGACGCAACTGTGCATGTGGTTGGTTCGCATGATTACTGCAACCCTTTGCGCCGATTGGGCGGTATCGGAGCCTTGGGTCTCGGCAATAAGGCTGGCCTCGGGGATTCCACGATGCATCAGATATTCGTGACCCACGCCACCTTCGCTGAAACTAGGATCGGCCGCAGCGCCGCCTGTGGTTATGACGACGGGGGCAATGCCTCGGTGGAAGAGTTCAAAGGCATGGTCCAGGCGGGCCCGGTAGACAGGGGAAGGCCGTCCCGAATACTCCGCGGCGCCGAAGACGACGATGGCATCCGCATGATGGAGTTCCTGCAGCGAGGCTTGATGAACAACCTGGACACAGATTGCGCCGACCCAGGCCACTGAAGCCGCTGCAACCAGAGCCAGCAGCCACAACCACCAGTGGCTCCGCCGACGCCGGTTGGCCGCTGCGTCATTCATCCTTGAGCGAAGAACTCGGAAATCTCCTGAGACGAGATTGCGCCCTCCCGCAGAATACGCCAGCGTGCGTCTTCATCGGTGAGATCGACGATAGTCGACGGCACTTCGCGCGGGGACGTACCGCCATCCACGATGATCGAGATGCGGTCCTTGAGCTGGTCGCGCACTGCCAACGCGGTGGTGCACTCCGCTTCCCCGCTCAGATTAGCGGAGGTCGCAGTGATGGGAATCTGCGCGGCCTGCACCACGGCCAGCGGTATCCTGGAGTTGGGAATACGCAACGCGACGTTGCCGGTATTGGCTGTAACTTTCAGGGGCAGTCTCGAGGAAGCCTTCACAATGATGGTCAGTGGGCCAGGCCAGAATTTGCGAGCGAGGGCTTCAAATTCTTCTGGCAAAGGCCGCGCCATTTCTTCCGCCTGCTCCACACTCTCAATGAGCAGCGAAAGCGGCTTGTGGCGGGAACGGGACTTAATCTCATACACGCGATCGACGGCGCGCAAATTAAAAGGATCGGCGGCCAAGCCATAAAAGGTGTCGGTCGGCATGCCCAGCACTTCGCCGGCGCGAATCTGGTCAGCCGCATAGCGGATGAGTGACGCTTCGGGTTTATCGTTACTGATCTTGAGAATTTCAGCGCGCACTACACATCCCTTCCCCGAGTGTGTCCTGAAATCGCGAAAGCTAACATAACATGAGGAAGCGCTGCAAGCCGAGAGGAACGCGTATCATCTCACCGAGCCGGCATTTCCGTGAAAAACACCCCCACCCCTAACGATCAGGCGGTTCAAAGCCGATTGCGCCGCATCGATGGCCGGCACAATGCGCTGGTGAAGGAACTCCGGCAGGCTTTCGCCCGTGGCGAGTTGACCGAAGACGGCTATTGCGCAGTCGAGGGCTTGCACATTCTGGAAGAAGCCATCCGTAGCGGGCTGAAGTTTCGCGCGGTGTTTTTCAGTAGCTCTGCAGCCGCGAAGGCCGAGAGACTGCTGCCACAGCTCGGCGCTCACGTAGAAACTGTAATCCTGCCCGACCGGCTGTTCGCCAGTGCCGTTCCGAGTGAGGCCCCCCAAGGCGTCGCGGCTTTGGTGCGTTGGAAAGAAGTCTCGCTGGACGTTGTCCTGGCCAAAGCTCAGGCGGAACCGCTGCTGGCGATTGCCGGGGTTCAGGATCCGGGGAATTTAGGGACGATTCTGCGCTCGGCAGAAGCTTTCGGGGCAGCGGGCGCGCTTCTAGGGGAAGGCACGGTCAGCCCATTTAATCCTAAAGTGGTACGTGCTTCGGCTGGATCAGTCTTCCGTCTTCCTACGGTACGGGCCAAACTTGCGGCTGCAATTGCCAGCATGAGGAAACAAGGGCTGCGTTTGATTGCGACCTCTTCACACAAAGGCACACCCTTGCCTGAGGCTAACCTTGGTGGTTCGCTGGTCGTATTCATCGGAAGTGAAGGCGCAGGGTTGCCACGAGACTTGATCTCCGAGATGGATGAAGTAGTGGCGATCCCGCACTCTCCAAAAGTGGAATCGCTGAATGCCGGCGTGGCGGCTAGCATCGTGCTGTATGAGATATCCCGGCAAAAAGCAATGACCACAAAGGGCACGAAGGTACGCGAAGGAAGCCAACAAAATTGAAGGCGAGCGCGCTACGGTTTCCTTCGTGAAACCTTGCGCACTTCGTGGTGAGCTCTTTCACGGGAGCTCGTACGCCCCATAATGAGCTTGTTTCAGAACATGCCGAGCCGTGACGATCCAGCCGATCGTACTCGTCCGCTCGCCGACCGCATGCGCCCACGCACGCTCGATGAATTCGTCGGGCAGGAACATCTGATCGGCCCTGGAAAGCCACTGCGTACGCAGATCGAGCGTGATGATACGGGTTCGCTGATTTTTTGGGGACCACCGGGCACGGGCAAGACCACGCTGGCCCAGATCATTGCGCGCATGACGAAGGCGGAGTTTATCGAGTTCTCTGCCGTACTGGTTGGAATCAAGGAAATCAAGCAAGTGATGGCCGATGCAGAGCGTGCGAAACAATATGGCACGCGCACCATTGTTTTCATCGACGAAATCCATCGCTTCAACAAGGCGCAGCAGGATGCCTTTCTCCCCCACGTAGAAAAGGGCAACATCCGGCTGATCGGCGCCACTACCGAGAATCCTTCGTTTGAAATCATCTCAGCGCTGCTTTCGCGTAGCCGCGTCTACGTCCTTAAGCCGCTAACTGAGGATCAAATCGTCCTGCTGCTCAAGCGCGCGCTCGCCGATGAAGAACGTGGTCTAGGAGCCATGAAGTTGCGTGCCTCAGAGGAAGTCCTCCGGAAGATTGCGTCCTACTCGAGCGGTGATGCCCGCAGCGCCTACAACGTACTGGAAGTCGCCGCCACCCTAGCCAGAGGACGTGCAGGCAAGGAAGTGGGCGCGGAAATTACCGATGAACTTATCCAGGATGCTTTGCAGAGGCGCGTCCTGCTATACGACAAGGCTGGCGAGGAGCATTACAACCTCATCTCGGCGCTGCACAAATCGGTCCGCAACAGTGATCCCGACGCTGCGCTCTACTGGCTGGGCCGCATGCTTGAAGCAGGTGAAGATCCCCTCTACATTGCACGGCGGGTGGTGCGAATGGCGGTGGAGGACATTGGACTAGCTGATCCGGGCGCGCTCTCGCTCTGCATGGCAGCACGCGACGCGGTGGACTTCATCGGCATGCCCGAGGGGAATCTCGCGCTAGCACAAGCAGCCGTCTATCTTGCGTTGGCGCCCAAATCGAACGCCCTGTATACCGCATACTCCGCGGTGCAACAGGATGTGGAACAAACCGCGGCTGAGCCAGTTCCATTGCATTTGCGCAATGCGCCTACGGGATTGATGAAAGGCCTGGGTTACGGTCAGGGATACCAGTACGCCCACGACGTCGAAGGCAAGATCGCTGACATGCAGTGTTTGCCCGACAATCTTCGTGACCGTGTCTATTATCGCCCCACCGACGAAGGTGTAGAGAAGCGGATGCGGGAGCGGCTAGTGGACATCAGACGTAGGCGATCCCAGGCTGAGAAGGGCGCTGCAGGGAGCCCGAAAACAGAATCTCAGGCGTAGGGCTACGCATCCAATGAGATGCCTACCGTTTGTATCTCCAAGGAGGGCTTGCCCGTGGCGACTAGCCCGCGAATGACTGATTCCGTCAGCGTCAGCCAACTGCACGTTGAGCAAGTAGAAGACCTGCTGAAATTGCAGAAGGCGGCGCAAAAGATCACCTCGATCCTTGACCTGGATCAACTCATCGACAAGGTAGTAACCGATATAGCGCGTTCCTTCGGATGCCTGGAAGCTCAAATTTATCTGCACGAAGAAGAGCGCGGGGAGCTGGTCATCGCGGGATCCTGCGGGTGCAGCGTCCACGGCAAAGGGCAGCGTCTCAAGGTCGGCACGGAAGGCATGGTCGGCTACGTGGCCGCCACCGGCCAGATGCGCTACGCTCCCGACGTGCGCAAGGATCAGTATTACATCGCCTGCGAGGCGTCCACGCTTTCGGAGGCAGCCATCCCCCTACACGTCGACGGTCGACTGGTGGGAGTCTTTACTGCGTCGCATCCGGAACTCGATGCGTTTCCCGTTGAACAGTTGAGGCTTCTGGAAGCACTATGCGGTCACGTTGCGGTGGCGGTTCAGAATGCACAGCTGTTCCAGCAGGAGCGGCGCGAGCGCGAAAGGATGAGCCGCGAGGCACACGAAGCACGCGCCATCCAGCAGGCTCTGCTTCCCAAGAGTTCGCCTTATGTCCCGGGCTTTGCGATCTCCGGCCTCTCAGTTCCCGCGGGAGCCGTGGGCGGCGACTGGTATGACTTTATTGCACTCGACGACGGTCGCTGGGGACTGGTGCTGGCCGATGTCTCGGGCAAAGGCACAGCCGCTGCGCTATTGATGTCGGCCACTCGTGGAATGCTGCGTTCGCTGGCTGAAACTAACTATGGTCCCGGCGAAGTGCTGACGCGTCTGAATCGCCTGCTGGTTGAGGATTTTCCTCACGGCAAGTACGTGACCATGATTTATGGGGTTTTGGATCCCGCGAGCCGGATTTTGACCTTCTCGAATGCGGGGCATTTGTTGCCCTTGCTGGTGGTTGACGGCCAGAAAGTGCAATGCCCAAACACTGACAGAGGAATGCCCCTCGGCCTGGGGTTTGGCAGCTTCTCTGAAGTTGAGGTGCCGCTACCCGAGGGCTCGCGATTAGTGTTCTATAGCGACGGCATTACCGAGGCGGAGAATATCAAGCAAGAAGAATATGGCCGCCTGCGCCTTGAAGCCCACGTCATGCAACCTGATGCGTGCCCGGAAACCGTTCTTCAAGACGTGCGCTCATTTGTCAACGGCGCCCGCCTGAGGGACGACGCCACCGTGATTTTCGTCAAAGCCTGAATTATTCCGACCGGGACTATCCGAAGCGGGCGTGGTGCTCTTGCAGGATGCAGCGGTCCATGATGACGAAGATGCCTGCGCGGCGCGCCTTCTCCGCCGCCTTCTCGTTGATGACCTGCTCCTGCATCCAGACAGCTGGAACCTTCAGTTGGATCGCCAGGTCCACGATTTCTTCCACATACTCGGGGCGGCGGAAAATATTTACGATGTCAATCTTCTCCGGGACATCCAGCAACGAACCGTAGGACTTCTCCCCCAATGCCCCATGTATCTTAGGATTCACTGGGATAATTCTGTAGCCTTGGGTTTGCATGTACGCCGCCACTCCATGGCTGGGACGCAGCGGACTATTGGAGAGTCCCACCACTGCGATGGTTTTAGCGCGTTTCAGCAGGTCCGCGATCGGGTCCGCTTGCGGAAGTGAAGACATGACCAAAACATTGTAGCGACGCGATGATGGAGAAGCCAGCTATCAGGCCAGGCTCAGCCCGGCATCAATCAGTCTTTCTTGTTGGCGCTTAGTTTCTGCTTGAACATCTTGGTGGCCAGCTTGCGAACCGTCTCCGAGACTTCTTTGTTGCCGGACAAGTGACGCAGATCTTGCGTCAGCAGATGCTTGACCAAGCCCAGGGAGACATCCAACGGCGTACGCGGGTTGAATACCAGGTTGCGCACGATGCCATAGTGCTTGACGAATCGGCGCTTCATTGGGATGCCGCGAAGCACAGCCTCCAGCACGTTCTTCTGACTGGCAAACCGTTCGACTTCGCTATCACTGAGCTTGGGCGACTCCAGCACCGCCAAGGCCACCACTTTGGTTCCGTCACGGATGAGCAAAGATCGCTCCTCCTTGTTGCCCTTCATGGCCAACTGAATGCGGCCCTTGATGTCCAACTTGGCAATTTTCTGGAGTGCGCTGCCCCGCTCATGTCCGGCGCCAAGGAAAGATTTCTTGACCGCGGCCGTCCTCTTCGGGGCTGCCGCCTTTTCAGGCACGGGAGCAGCTGTGGTTTCGGGCTCAACGGCGGTCTCAGTGGGCTGCTCTTCTGCACCGGGCACGAACTCGTCCGCACCGGGCACAAAGTCATCGTAAAAGCCGCCAATCGGCTGGAATGGTTTCTCTGCCTCCTCTGAGATTTCACTCGCATGGTCGCTGAGGTAAGCGAGCAGTCCTTCATCCGGGGTGTCATCTGGCTCGGGGGTTTCCGCTGCTGGTGGGGCTTCTGCGAGGGCTTCGCGGGTCTCCGTGACAGGATACGACCGTGCGATTGGAGGAACGGTGGCCGGAGTCTCTGCGGCCGGAATCGAAACCTTAGACGCGATGGACGCAAGTTGAGTTTCAATTCTTGCGGACTGGGTTCCGCTGACATTTGAATTTGAGCTTAACGAATGCAGAATTTCAGCGGAACGGCTTACGCGTCCGCTGTTCAGCATCGCTTCCACCGCCTCGCGCGGTCCAGTTGCTGCGAGTTCGATCAACGACCCTTCGCCTAGGGCTGGGTTATCAAGCAGCGCCGGGAGCAGCGGTGGGCGCAGGTTCTGCACAGAAATCATGTAATCCAGGACTTCTTTGGGAGTGTGCGGATCAGCGGCCGCAGCTCGTGATAATGCCTCGTCCCAGCCCGCCAGAGTAAGCTTGGCCTGTTCAGCGAAGACTTTATTGTGATTCGCGAGATACACCAGAATTTCGATCATCTCGCCAGCGGGAACGGAGAGGGATCCTTTGGCGCCCGCCTGCATAAGGTTGGAAGGCAAAGCCGATGCACGGATGAGATCGATCATCCGCGCCATGTTGCAAAGATCCCAGTTATGGTCATAACCCGCCTCGTCGTAGCAGACGCTGCCGAACAAACCGCCTTCGTGCGCTTCTCAAGGCTTCAGTGTATTTCGCCGCAAATCCCGGCGGCATTGTCACAACAGGTTCTTCCTCGTACGGCTTCAATTCCTTCGTTTGCGATCAGCGGAACCATAACCAACCCGGCGATCGGGTCGGCCCACCACCATCCAAAGCTGGCATTGAGAACAAGTCCCGCTAGCAGAATCGTGGACAAATAAGCACAGATGTCAGTCTGACGGGAATCGGCCTGCATGGCAGCGCTGTTGATTCCGCTTGCAATCTTGCGTTTGGCGCGCGCCAGCAGGGGCATGACGATCAACGAGGCGCCGGCCAACAGAATACCCGGCAAACTTCGCCGCGGGGCTTCGCGTCGAAGCAAGGTATTAACTCCCTCGAAGCAGACGTAGGCGGCAAGCACCAGGAAGCAGATTCCCACTGCCCGCAGCGCCGTTTTCTCCGCCCGTTCGCGGCTCGGAGCATGGCGGTCAGCACGTAAGCGCCAGAGCATGACCGCTGCAGAGGATACTTCCACGACAGAATCCAGGCCAAAGCCAATGAGAGCGATGCTACCCGCGACGAACCCAGAAATCAGTGCGATCAATGCCTCGAGCGAGTTCCAGCCGAGAGTGAAGTACTCCAGGCGAAGTCCACGCGCGACTATGGCCTCGCGAGTGTTCATGGCTGCTTCTCCCCACGTCGCATCTGTAAATAAGCCCGAATAAACGGCTGCAAGTCGCCATCAATCACCCGATCCACATCGCCGACCTCAAGCTTGGTTCGATGATCTTTGATCATGCGGTAAGGCTGAAGCACGTAAGAACGGATCTGCGATCCGAAATCGATGTCAAGCTTCGAATCTTCGATCTTCTTGGTAGCGGCCCGCTTCTTCTCCAACTCATGCTCGTAGATCTTGGAGCGCAGCATGCTCATGGCGCGGTCTTTATTTTTGTGCTGCGAACGCTCGTTCTGACATGCCGCTACCAGTCCGGTTGGAATGTGAGTAATGCGGACCGCCGAGTCAGTAGTGTTGACGTGTTGTCCGCCTTTGCCGCTGGAGCGATAGGTATCGATGCGAATGTCCTCCGGCTTGATTACAACCTCAATGCTGTCGTCAATTTCCGGAGAGACGAACACGCTGGCGAACGAAGTGTGACGACGCTTGGCCTGATCGAAGGGGGAGATGCGCACCAACCGATGCACCCCGATTTCGCTGGTCAGCAGGCCGAAGGCGTACTCCCCGTTCACCGCAAAAGTGGCAGACTTCAAGCCGGCTTCTTCCCCCGGCTGGTAGTCATAGAGGACCGTCTGAAAACCTTGGCGCTCGGCCCATCGCAGATACATTCTCAGCAGCATATCCGCCCAATCCTGCGATTCAGTGCCGCCGGCGCCCGGATGGATGGTGACTATGGCGTTGCGCGCGTCGTTTTCGCCGGAAAGCAGTGTTTCGGTTTCCAGGCGATCTACAAGTTGGCGCAAAGAATCAATCTCGCGGCGCAGGTCGGCATCCACGCTCTCCCCTTCGCGAGCCAAATCAAAATACGCGGAGATATCGTTGGCGCGCCGAATCAACTCGGCTTCGGTGGCGAGCATGTCTTCGAGGCGCTTCTTCTCGCGCATTACTTGCTGAGATTTCTGGGGGTTCGACCAGAGATTCGGCTCGGAAGCCTGCTTCTCAATTTCGGCTAATTGCGGACGCAGCTTGCTGGTGTCAAAGGTACTCCCGAAGTTCGTGGACCTTATGCTGCAGCGGCGAATATTCTTTTTCTAATTCTTCGATCATCTATGGCTCTGTCCTGACGCGGAATGGTAGGCGCGCGAGCAGCGCTCCTGCAGAAATTATCGCACATAGATAGGCGAACCAGTCCCCATGGCGGCTGTAAAACGTAGTTACGTTCGATACGGCGTAAGGGGCATCGACTGCCGTGCGGATCTTTCGCGGAGCACCAGCCGCGATTCGTCCATAGGGATCAATCGAGGCGGTGACTCCGGTGTTGGTATCACGCAGCAGCCAGCGATTGTTCTCCACGGCCCGCATACGCGCTTGTTTCAGGTGCTGGGCGTAAGCGCCGCTGTCGCCATACCAACCATCGTTGGAGATATTCACCAATACCTGGGCCCCATTTGCCGCGAGCTGGCGGACTTCATCCGGGAAGATGGATTCGTAGCAGATGAAAACCCCCAGACTGTTCCCGTCAGCCTGCAGCGGCGCTCGCGATTCTCCCGGAGAAAAATCACCGACTTCCTTGCTCAGGCCTCCGGCAAAGCCAAAAATGCTTTTGAAGGGCACGTATTCGCCGAAGGGGACGAGGTGCATCTTGTCGTAGCGGCCAACCCATTCACCACGCGGGTTCACCAGTGCGGCGGAGTTATACGATTGAGTGACCCCTTGGGGCGACTGGCCAGCGTTGCGGGTTCCCACACTTCCCGCCAACACCCAGGTTTGCGCCTTCCGGGCGATGTTGCTGACAGCCTCGCGAAAAATGGGATCAGTCGTGTAAAAGGGGGCCGGCGACTCCGGCCAAACGATCAAATCGGTTTGTCGTTGTTGGTTGGAGCTTGGACTCAGGCTAATTCTAGTTAAATCACTAAGGGTGTCGTCGAAGTACTCTTTCGTCCACTCTGTCCCCTGAAGAATCGGGATATTTTCCTGCACCAGACGCGCAGAATGGTCGCTGGGCAGCAGTGGCGGCACGAGCCAGAGCCCGGCTTGGAGTACAACGGCTGAACCCAGAGCAGCCAGCAAGAGAAACTTGCGCTGCTCGCGCCGTATCAGAAAGGCTGCAGCCAAGGCGGCATTCACAACCATGATCTCAAACGACAGGCCATAGACGCCGGTGAACGTCGTCACATGGGCCAGCGGGATGTTGTCTACTTGGGCGATCCCTATTAAGTCCCAGGGAAATCCAGTAATTCGGGTGCGAGCCAGTTCCACAGCAACCCACATGGCTGGAGCCAATAGTAAAGCGCGGCGGCTGAACGGACTGCTTCCCGCTAACAGACTGATCAGCAGTCCGAAGACGCCGTGGTAGATGGCCAGATACAGGCAGAAAAGAATCAGGATACCAACCGCCGCGGGCGCGCTTACGCCGCCGTACTGCCGCATGGTGTTGTAAATCCAATAGCAGGTTCCGGCGTACCAGATAACTCCGCACGAATATGCCAGAAGAAATGCCTGCAGCGGACGCGCCGGCAGAAGCTTGATTCCAGCGCGGATCTGCAAGGTATCGGGTTGCCGCGCCCGCAACAAAGCGACCAGGAGTGGAGCAATCGCCATCCAGCAAAGGATGTAGAGATTGGGGAGCGGGAAGATCAGAATTTGCAGGGCCGCCGAGAGCACGACCAGAAGCCAGGCGCTCTTATCAATCCGCAGCACCTGGGAAGAATAGCAAACTAGTGAGATCGTCCCGGGCAAATGACCGGTTCATTCCTGCAGACTCATTCGTTGCCGTACAAACCTGACAATTTCCTCCGTCACATAGTCTGGCGGCTGAATGTGGAAGACGGGACGCCCTGCCACGGGCTTCAGTGAGATGCCGCTCCAGGTGGGGCTTGTAGCTTTCATCTCATGCAATATGACAGCATCCGCTCGATCGAGAAACTCCTGGGCTGATCTTTTGAAATCCGCGGTTGTTGGATCGAGCACCGTGACGTAGAGGTCTGGGCGCACAAATTTTAAAATGCTGTTCGACTCCAGAATCACATTTTTCGATTCGGCCAACCGCCGACGAATTGTGGGTACAGCTTCCGCCAGTCTTCCCTGCTCGGTTCGTACCCACCATGCTCGCGCCGCACCCGATGCCAAAAAGCGAGACGTATCAGATTTCCCAGATCGATCTTTCTCCTCCGAGATCGCCCAAGTATGATCCTCCGTTGCGCAGTGGCACGCTTCGCCGTTGATCGAGCAGACGCCGTGGCCATATTGCGTGATCTTCATCGCCGTCCAGTTGTATTCCGGAAGGGCGGCAATCAAGCCAGCGACCACGCTGGTTTTGCCCACGCTGCGCGAATGTCCGCCAATGACGACGACTGCCATTAAATCCTCTGACTTGCGCGGCCGGGGGCGGCGGTGGCACACCAACTGTTAACGCTTCTTTGCCGAGCGCGCCAGGACCGCCAGCTGTTTCAAGTATTCATCGATCGGCCGGGCCGGAGTCCCCCAGAACACGACTCCCTTCCCACGACATATTTTATTGGAGGGAACTCCGCTTTGCGCGCCCAGTATCACTCCTTCTTCGATGCGAGCGTGCTCCCCAACGCCGACCTGCCCGGCCAGCACTGCATTCTTCTCGATCACGACACTGCCGGAGAGTCCGGTCTGCGCGGCAATCACCACATCTTCACCAATCTGGCAGTTATGGCCGATGTGTACCAGATTGTCGATCTTCGTTCCGCGGCCAACGCGAGTAATCTCTAGTGCGCCACGATCCACGGTTGTGTTGGCGCCGATTTCGACGTCATCCTCAATTTCAAGGCTGCCTATCTGGGGAAATTTCTCATACCTGCCGGTCGATTGATCGCGAGCATAGCCAAATCCGTCGCTGCCCAGCACCGCCCCAGCATGGACAATGACCCGATCGCCGAGACGCGCGCCGGGATAGATGGTCACATTCGGATACAACTCACAATCACGTCCGATACTCACATGGGCGCCGATCATACATCCCGCACCGATCCAAGTCTTGGCCCCGATCTGCGCGCCTTCGCCGATGACCACTCGCGCGTCCACGGTCACGCCCGGGCCCAGGCGCGCGGACTTATGCACGACTGCGCTGGGATGAATTCCAGGCTGCCGTTCTTGCGGCGGGCAAAGGAATCGCGCCGCCTGGGCAAATGCCAGCCGGGGCTGTGTCGATATCAGCAATGGTTTTGCGTTTTTCTTCGCCTTGGCAAATTCACCTGCGATCACTGCTGAGGCTCGCGATTTCAAAGCTAGGCGGAGATTTTGTTCGTCTTCCACGAACACAAGGTCGCTGGGCGAAGCAGCCTGAATGCTAGAAACACCGCTGACCTCTACCGCTCCATCTCCCAAAACTCGCGCCTGCACAAATTCGGCAATCTCGCGGAGTGATCGCTTCTTCATTTTGACCAGACGCGGCATGGCACCTTTTTATACGTTTGGCAGAGGAAAGGAAAGCTGTGCGAGGACTGGTGGTGGCGCAGTTTGAACGGTCATCCAGAGCACGCGCTAGCTGCAGGCGAAGGATTCGGGCGCGGCGATTCGTAGACTCTGCTCTGAGCGAAGTCGAAAGGGCACACGAAAGGCGCACATCCTTCGTCAAACTGCAGTAACTACCCGAGGGCTAAAATGACAGCATGGAGCGAAAGATCTTCTGGATCAGCTTCACCGTGCTGGGCCTTGCGGCTGATTTCATATTCCCGCTTTGGTGGGCTCTGCTGGCCACCATCCCGATTGGCTTCGTGAGTTGGTGGATTGCCTACCGCAGCGACTGGTTTTGAGGCTTCGGCTCGAAGGCTAGCCAGTCGGGCTCAGGCCCTCCCGACTCAGCTTTCTAATAGAGCCCCGGCTCCCCTGGCGGCCGCGTCTTCCAGCGGCGATGGACCCACAGCCACTGGTCGGGATAACGGCGGACATACTCCTCGATGACTTTCGTAAAGCGGGCCGTGTTGGCGATGATGTCGGCATCGTCATCGCCAGTCCGGATCAAGTCGAGAGTCGGATCAAAACGCAGGCGGTATTTTCGCAGTTCGGGGTCCCAGATAGTAAATCCGGGAACGACGGCGGCATCGGTGCGCATCGCGATTCTTGCCATACCGCTCGCAGTACAGGCCGGGATACCGAAGAAATCCACAAACACTCCCTGCGGCGGAGTCATGTTGGTATCCATGAGAATGCCCACGGTCTCTCCCGATTTCATGGCCGAGAGCAGTCCACGGACGTTGTCGTCTTTATCGATCATCTGGTTGCCGTGCATGGTGCGGTAGTGGCGAGTCATGCGGTCGAGGTAGACATTGTCCAAAGGCCGCATCACAACCTGTAAAGGATGCCCATAAAGAGAATGAGCGAAGGCTGAAAGCTCCCAGCCCCCCAGATGACCGGTCAGAAACAGCACTCCCTTGCCGCGAGCGAGGGCGCGTTCGAAATTCTCGAAACCGTCGTACACCACAACTTCGCTGACGTTCTCGCGCGTGTACTTTGGAAACAGGCATACCTCAGCTAGCTGACGACCGAATGAAGTGAACACACCTCGCAGGATCCGGGCACGCTCACGCTGACTTTTTTCCGGAAATGCCAGTGCAAGATTGCGCCGGCCGACATGCCGCAGCCGGATATGCAGCAGGTAAACTGCCCAGCCCAGAAGGATGGCTGCCGCCCGCGCCAATGAACGGGGCAGTGCGCCCACAAATTTGATGATCAGCCACGCAAGTGCGTACTCAAGTCGCTGACGCATGTAGGGACTGGTGACGGTAACACCCGGGAAAATTCTCTGTCAAACGTTTGCAGCGGAAATTAGGTGGTCATTGTCATGCTCAACGGATCTGGCCTGTCGCTTTGCGGCAGGCCAGGACAGCCGAAGCATCCCTACTCCTCAATTCCGTGCCGGGAATAGGGATCCCACGCTCCGCTCGGGATGACAACAAGATTATTTGCTCGATGCCGACTTGGCCCATTTGGCCAAGCTGTTGAGAAACGGAAAGGCGCCAGCTGGAGCTTCCACTTCACCGGTTAGCGATGTCTTGAACGGCACCATGCGGCCATAGAACTCTCTGGTGCTGTCTTTGTCCTGGTCTACCACGGCGCCACTCAGCTCCAGACCGGCAAACGCACCCCGAGTACGGGAGTAACTGAGCACTTGCGCACGGAGCTTCCAATCGGTGTCAGCCGAAGCATGGCGGCCCACCGGCCCCGCGGCGACACTGGCATCAGCCCCAAGTTTGAACTTGCTGTTGAGCAGGCTCCTCATGCCGTTGTCGTTCATGATGAGCATAACTAGGTCCACGGCCTCGCCACCGATCTGGAGTCCGAAGCTGCCCCCCTCGACGGCGAAGAATGCGGGCGCACTCCAGCCTTTAGGCGTACGGCAGCTAGTAACTCCTCGGCCATAGCGGGCGCCGATAATGAATCCTCCTTTAAGCATGGATGGAACCACCGCCACGCACTCGGCGGATCCGAGCACCTCTTCGGGGATGCCCTGGTCGGGGGCGGACTGGATTTCATCGAGCACCGTGGCCGCAGCCTGGACTCGGTCGGCAGCCTTGCTGTCTTTGGATTTTTCGTCTGCCGCGAACGCACCTGCGGCCAGACCGGTGACAACCCACAGAAGTAGAAGTCGCTTCATTTCTCCTCGGCTTTCCTGTGTTCAGATTTTTCCTGGGAAACGGTGCTCTTGATTCTAAAGGATTCGGGCAAGAGGAGAATGGTTGGTTATTCACGAAGGAACTTCTGTAGTAATCGAGGAACTCTGAGGGGTGGTTTTCAGGGGGAAAAAATTCGGGGCTGACAGTGGTGACCCTAAATCTCCACTCCCAACCCCGTCTCCCAGGTTCTGTGGTAGGTGAGGCGAGTATGGGGCAGGGTCAGGAAGCCAACAAGATTACGCAGGTCATTGTCCCAAAGTAACCAAGTAACCAGCGAGGAGGCTGCTCTACTTCGCTGTCACCAGCGAGTGCGTGATGGCATGCACGGAAAGCGCGATCCGGTTCTGGACGCCGACTTTACGCATCAACTTCGCCACGTGGGCCTTTACCGTGCGCTCCTCAATGCCCAGCGCGGAGCCGATTTCCTTGTTGGAGCGGCCGGCGACCAGCATCTCCAGCACTTCCTTTTCCCGGTCGGTAAAGGTAACGCGGCCCGCGGGGAAGACTCGTCCCGGCGCCGAACTGACTCGCTCAATAAACATGGACAGCACATGCCGTGGTGCCCACACTGATCCCTGATTGACCACTCGGATAGCCTGTACAAACTCGGCAGGCGAGGCGGCCTCGTCCACATAGCCCTTGGCGCCCGAAGCAATGGCCTTGAGTATTGTCTCTTCGTCCACGCCGGAGCCGGTGACGATGATGCGCAGGTCTGGCCGGGTGGCTTTAAAGCTAGCCATCAAGTCGAACAGGTTATGCCCGCTTCGGTTGCCCAGCAGGATCAAGTCAATGTCCGGCAGGGTGCTAATGTCGGGAAGCGAGGCAGAGATCAGTTCGAAATCAGGTTCGGAATCGAACAGAGCTCGAAATCCCACAAACCGCAGTGGGTCGCTTTCCACCACGGCAATACGGATGGGCGGCTTCTTGGCCGGTGCAGCTTTCATTGCGGTCGCAGCCTTCATAGGTTTGCCTACTTAAGTAGCTGCCGTTAGCATAGACGCATTCCTGAGCCAATGAAAAGCTCAGTAAGAGATTGGAAATTACGGCGGTAACATGCTAAAAGTTCGGTCTAGCTTAGGGAACAACTCATGAGATTAGGGTATGGCACGATAGTCATCTGGATTGCGGCTGCAGCCTTGGCCGGGGCATCCGTGGCCACGGCACAAACTACCTACCAGCCCAAGTTTCACGGGGACCCGGCACGCTCGGAGTCCGAAGCCGCTGCCCTCGGCTACATGCGAACGGTGCTGCGGGCGCAGAAGGAATATCAGAAAAAGAACGGCAAATACGCCGCCTCTCTGGCGGACTTGGTGCACACCGGTTCCTTTACCCGGCGGATGGTGAACCCGGAACGGGGAGAGTACACCGCCGGTTTCAGGTCTCACAAAGATGGCTTTGAGCTGACCATGACGCCTAAACAGCTCGATGTCCAGCATCGCTCTTTCTATGCCGAAGAAGATGGCGTCATCCACGCTGATGAGGAAAAGGCGGCCGATGCTGATTCACCAAAAGTGAAGTGATGTCTGGCGGAGAGACGGGAGCGAAGTTCACGGCGGCGGTCCAGCGCCAATCTCCGCCGCCTTGCCATCCCGATATGTGACGCGGAGAGGCTTGCCGCCATTGGGATAGTTCACGGTCTTCACCGTGGGATCGTCGGAGCGCTGCGGAATCCCCATCCCAACCGCGAAGTCCGCCTGGATTTCGTTCATCCCCGGCTTGACTTCGTGTCGTTCGATGGCATCCCAGACATCGGCTGGCCAATGTCTATAAAGCTCGTGCGGGTCCTCGACGTAAAGCATTTCGTCGGAGTAAATCTGAAAATTGCCTCCCTTTACTGAGCCGATGGGAAAGGCATAGCTCTTGCCGGCTTTCTCGAAAACAGCCATAAGCTGGCGCTGATCCGGCGAGCCAGGGGTTACGTCCGTGACGACATCTCGAATCTGCAATTTTTCGATGGGCAGCAGTTGTCCGGCTTCGTGCGCGAAGTCAGCGCGGTGGGATCCGGTGTCATACCGATAGTAGGTGTAGCGGTAGCCTTCTTTGACCCATACCGGCTGCTGGGTCAGTTGCCGAGCTGATTTCAGATCGTAGGGATAAAGCTTCTTGGGCGTAACGTAATAGTCAGTGTTTAGCGGCGGCGCCTGGATGCTAATTCGCCGTGTCTTTTCTGCATGGCGCTGATACAGGATGTAGGCTGTACGCGCGCCGGCCAGAATGATCGCCGCCACCAGCGCGATCTGAATTTTCTTCTTTAGTTCCGGGCTCATCGCCATGGGCGCAACCTTAGCAGATCAGCGAGCGGTCACAAATACGTCGTTCACGAAGCCATTTCGCCCTTTCCATGAGTTAAACTAAGAAAAGTCGCGCAGCTTTCGGCCCGTTGTGCGAGCAAGGAGGACCCAATGGCTGTTATCAGTGAAGACGAAGTTCTGAGCGCGCTGAAGCAATGTTACGACCCAGAAATTCCGGTCAATATCGTTGACCTTGGCCTGATTTACAATGTTCGATTTGAATCCGCACCTGAGGACCGACAGGACGTTACTGTCGACATGACGCTCACGGCGCAAGGCTGTCCCTCGCACGTCATGATCGGGGAACAGGTCAAAGCCCGCGTGGAACAGATGCCGGGAGTTCGCAACGCGACGGTCAACGTGGTCTGGAGTCCGCCATGGACGCCGGAGCGCCTAAGCCCCGACGCCAGGAAGCAACTCGGGATCGAATAATTTAACTATCGAGCAGCGTCTCGAACCAGGCAGAGCTTCGCTTTTCCGCAACTTCTGCCAGACGTTCTCCGGCACGAGATGCGGCATCCAGGAATCGGGTTCCGCGTTCGACGTAGCGCGGGAGATTTTCTCGGAACTCGGCAAACTTCTCGGGATACTCCGACGCCAAAGTCGCCAGGCTTACTCCTGCCAGAATGAAACCCGCAGCCCGGTTGCCTTTCAGAAACATGACCGCGCTTGTCCCCGCCGAACCTGCCAACAATGCCCGCTTCCAATTTTCCATTCCCGCCTCCGATGTAGGAATTGTAGCTCAGCGCTGAAGCCCGTACTTTATACTTCTGCAACTTATCCCGGAGGATTTTGATGCCGAAACCTCGCCTAATGGCTTGGATTTCTGCTGCGATCTTTTTGTTTTTCCTAACTGCAGCTACAGCCCAAACCAAACCGCGAGCCCGAGATCTGGGAGTTCCCTTCGACGGCACACCCGGCGCTTTGAATGCGATTACCGATGTGAAAGGGGTGGAAGTCGGCCATACGACCTTGATCTCCGGCGAAGGCCCGCTGAAGGTTGGCATCGGACCCGTACGCACGGGTGTGACTGCCATTCTGCCGCGCGGCAAGGATTCCAACGACGCTGTCTTTGGCGCCTGGTTTACCGAAAACGGCGCGGGCGAGATGACCGGTACTACCTGGCTGGAAGATTCCGGCTTTCTCGACGGGCCGGTGATGATCACAAATACTCATAGCGTAGGCGTGGTACGCGATGCGGTCATCGCCTGGAAAGTAAAGCGGGGAGTACCTGATCAGGAAGGCTATTGGTGGTCGGCGGCAGTGGTGGCCGAAACCTGGGATGGCTACTTGAACGATATCAACGGATTCCACGTCAAGGCGGAAGACGTATTCCACGCTCTCGACAGCGCCCACGCGGGTCCAGTTGAGGAAGGCAATGTCGGCGGCGGGACGGGCATGATCTGCAACGATTTCAAAGGCGGGATCGGGACCGCCTCGCGAGTACTGGACCCAAAAGGTGGCGGCTACACTGTCGGTGTATTGGTACAGTGCAACTACGGTGATCGCGATCAACTCCGCATTGCCGGCGTGCCTGTAGGCCGTGAGATTCCCGAAAACAAGCGTCGTAAGAAAGATGTGGGCTCGATTATAGTAGTCGTCGCCACCGATGCCCCACTGATCCCGACCCAACTGAAGCGAGTGGCGAAGCACGTGACCCTCGGATTAGGCAGAGTCGGCAGTTATGGCGGAAACGGCTCGGGCGATATCTTTATCGCTTTCTCGACCGCCAACCCGGGAGCCATTTCTCAAAGCGGTCCTCGTCAACTGACGATGTTGCCTAACGATTCGCTTGACCCTGTTTTTCTAGCCACCGTGCAAGCGACTGAGGAGGCAGTGATCAATGCAATGGTGGCGGCTGAAACCATGACCGGAATCGACGGTCACACGGTGATTGCGTTGCCGCACGATCGTTTGCGTGAAGTGCTGAAGAAGTACAATCGTTTGGTGAAGTAGAGTTATACCAAGTCGACTATCACCTAGTCCCAATAACTCTTACCGCGCTTCAGGAGGATGATGCTGCTGGCAGAGCCGTCTGGCCGCTGGAATGTGCCTTTAATGATTCCGTTCTGTAACGTGCCGCCGAAAGTTCCTGATTGAAGGTAACCAGGGGGCAACGAGAATGTGACACTGTGGCCATCTATCTTGATATCGACAAGAATCAGGTTCTGAGGTTCCCCTTGCGCAACCTGATACGTTCCCTGATAACCGCCCGAGACCGCGACAATTCGGAGTTCTTCTCCAAGGAGGTCGCCGCCTTCTTTATTGAAATACATGTTGGTGTAGGTTCCGGTGATTCTCGCTTCATGCTGAGAAGGCGGGTTTCCGGCTACAAGCACGCCCGCAGTTAGTAGCAGGGGAACGATCAACGCGGCTCGAATAGTTATTGCGTTGCGCATCTCTGACGCCTCCGAGCGAGCAAACAGATCTTCAATCTTAGTAAATTGTGTACCCCGGCGCTGGCGTTCTTAAATCCGGTTTCGATGCCATCAGCAGCAACGCGCCGATGCGCTTGAAGCCGCGCATGTCTTCAAGGCTGTGAAACGACGTAGTTTTGTACTCGTCGGACGTCGGCGTGTCATCCGGAATGCGGCGCGCTTCCACGTTCTCGAAGGCGTGCTTCTTCAAGAGTTCGACGTACTCCGCCTCCGACCGGACATGCACCGGCACTTTCAGCTTGTCCACCCACTGCAGGGAGTAAGGATTGTCTTTGTACAGATTGATCAGAATAAACAGCCGCCCGTGCGGCGCCATGACGCGGAAAAGCTCGGCCAATGCGCGGTCCTGGTCGGGGTAGTAGTAGAACGATTCGACCGACAGCACTTTGTCGAAGAAATTTTCTTCCCATGGAATCTGCTGCGCTGACCCGATCACATACAGAATGTTGTCGAAATCTTTCGACCCTGCCCGTGCCCGCCGAATCATTTCATCGGAAACGTCCAGCCCCACGACTTGCCCAAAGCCTTCCGGCCCGTCGGCCACCAGCCGCGCCAGCAACCGCGTGGCCCATCCCGCGCCGCATCCCAGGTCGAGCACGCGCTCGCCGGGGCGCAGCTCCATCAAACGGATGGTCTTCTCCGTGATATCAAGGTGATGGCGCTCCATCTTCTCGCCTTCACCCTCTTCGGCCCAGCGGTTAAATTCCTGTTGCAGCTTCTCGTCGGGATTGCTTTGCCGGTCGGTCATAATCCGCGAATCGTCCCTCGGGACTGCGATGCAGCTTCTATGCTACATTTGCCTCCCTTATGACACCAAGTCCGCAACCCTCGCCCGAGCCCGAGCCTGAGCTTTTGTACTGCCCGCAGTGTGGTGAAGAGGTGACCGCCCCTCTGACTTGTGGCGATTGCTCCGCCGTCATTTGCCGCCGCTGTGGCACTCCACTCGAATCGGCAGACGAACTTGGGATGGGATAGCTCATGGGGATTCCCGTCGCATCGCCGATAGCGGCCACGAAATCTGAGGCTCAACCCACTCTGGTTCGCGGCCTCTCACTGCTGGATTCTGTTCTGTTATTGGTGGGCGGGATCATCGGCTCTTCGATCTTCCTGACCGCGAAAGACATCGCCGCGGCGCTGCCCCACCCCATGCTGTTCTTGTTGGTGTGGGTGATGGGCGGGATGGTTTCCCTGTTCGGTTGCGTCGCCTTCGCGGAGCTTGGTTCCATGTTTCCCGATTCCGGCGGACAATACGTGTACTTACGTGAGGCCTACGGCGATCTGCCGGCCTTTCTCTACGGCTGGATGCTGTTCAGCGTCGCCAATGGCGGCACCATCGCGGCCCTCTGCGTGGCCTCGGCCGCTTACATGGGCCAGATTTTTCCTCTGATTTCACAAGAGCATGTCGTCTTGACTCTGGCCGGCATTACGCTGACCCGAGCTCACCTGGTGGGCTTGTTTTTAATCGCTGTGCTTACCTACGTTAATGTGGTTGGGCTGCGCTGGGGCGCGCTGCTCCAAAACCTTTCTACCTGGACGAAATTCGCCGCCATGGCGGCTTTTGCCATTCTGGGATTCGCTATCGGCAAGGGCCATTGGACAAACTTCGGAGGACACGGCGTTGGACTCACGATGGGCCTGGGCCCAGGTCAATTCATTTCCGCAATGGGGATCGGGCTCATTGCCGTCTTCTGGGCCTACGACGGCTGGGTCTACATTACCTGGGTCGCGGGCGAGGTCAAGGAACCCCGCCGCAATGTGCCGTTAGCCATGGTGTTGGGCATCCTGGTGGTCGGTGTGATTTACATGGCCATGAACGTAACTTACGTTTACGCCATGCCAGTGAGCGAAATCGCCAAACACGAGACCATTGCTCACGCAGCCGCAGCCGCGCTTTTTTCCCCGCACGCTGCTATCTGGCTCTCGGCCACCATCGCCGTTTCTTGCTTCAGTGCCGCGGCCACCTGCACGCTCTCGGGCGCCCGGGTTTGTCTGGCCATGGCGCAGGATGGCGTTTTCTTCAAGCGCATGGCGGAAATCCATCCCAAGTGGCGCACCCCGGCATTCGGCCTCATTGGACTAGGAATCTGGTCCGCAGTTCTGGCGTTGAGCGGGCGCTATGACCAGCTTTACACCTATGTCATCTACGGCATGGTGCTGTCGTACACCATGACCGTGATCGGCCTATTCGTCCTGCGCTGGAAACGGCCAGATATTCCGCGTCCGTATCGTTGCACGGGATATCCCTGGCTGCCAGGAATTTATGTTGCGATCGGCGCCGCATGGACATTGAATACGATCATTACGCGGCCCACAGAAGCGCTGGCGGGGACGATTATCGTGCTCATCGGCGTTCCGGGATATCTGTATTGGAAGAGGGGCAGCCGCACACTGAGAACTGGGAACTGACGACTGATAACCGGTTTTCTTTGGTGGCGGGTCGTAGTGGCACGGCTGAGGCCATGCCCTTCCCAAAATCGAGAAAACTTATTCTGCAACACCTCGGCCAACCCGAAAGCAAACTTCAGCCGTCAGCCCTCTCCACCGCGGAGGCCGAGGATCCCAACATACCCAAGCGAGTTATGGGATTCCGCGACCTCGTGCTCTTTTACGTGGTCACCGGCATCAGCCTGCGCTGGATCGCAACCGCTGCCTCGGCTGGTCCGAGTTCGATCGTCATCTGGATTGGCGCCTGGCTGGCTTTCTATATGCCGCTCGCGCTCTCAGTCCTGGAACTGTCCTCACGTTATCCCCACGAGGGCGGTATTTACGTGTGGACGAAGCGCGCCTTTGGCGATTTTTCCGGATTCATGTCGGCTTGGACCTACTGGACCTGCAACCTGCCCTACTTCCCGGCTGTGCTCTACTTCGCCGCGAGCAACGCGCTTTACATCCGGCAGGACGCCTGGGGACACCTCTCAGGCAGCACGAGCTTCTTCATTGTGTTTTCTTTGCTCGCCCTGGGCTTGGCAACTGTGCTCAACATTTTCGGGCTGAATGTGGGCACTTGGCTGCACAATCTGGGCGCGCTGACCATGTGGATTCCTGCCTGCATCATCATGGCGATGGGAGCCGTAGCCTGGCATCGCTACGGATCCGCTACATCGTTCACGTTGCACTCCATGACTCCCAGCATCCACATCAATGATGTCATTTTCTGGTCGGTGCTGATCTATGCCTTCGCTGGCTGCGAGACCGCTTCGCTCATGGGAGGCGAGATCAAAAATGCCCGCCGCGCCATTCCCTGGGCGCTAGTGATTGGCGGGATTACGGTGACGCTCTGTTACATCGTTGGGACTGCCAGCGTGCTGGTGGCGCTGCCGTCCTCCGACGTCAGCAACTTGCAGGGACTGATGCAGGCGATTTCCAGCACGGCGCATCGTGTTGGTTTCGAAGGCGTCATTCCCTTTGCGGCATTTCTGATTATGCTGAGCAATGTCGGCGCGGCTGGTGCCTACCTGGCCGCGGTGGCACGGCTGCCCTTCGTTGCCGGCATTGATCGTTTTCTGCCGCCTGTGTTCGGGGCGTTGCATCCGAGATGGAAGACGCCGTGGGTCGGACTACTGACTCAGTTCGTTTTCGGTGCAGCGTTCATTTTTCTTGGTCAAGCCGGCACCAGCATCAAGGGTGCCTATGACGTGCTGGTGGCGATGGGCGTAATCACGTATTTCATCCCATACCTCTACCTGTTCGCGGCCATGTTCAAACTGCAGGGCGAACTGGCTGGACCAGATGTGATTCGTCTTCCGGGGGGCAAGCCGGTGGCCAGAGTGGTGGCGGTGGTGGGATTGATGACCACAACCTTCACTATCGGCTTATCGTTGATTCCACAACCGGACGAGCCGAACAAGCCGCTAGCCGTGTTGAAGATCGTGGGACTATCAGGGTTGCTGGTGCTGATTGGCGCGGGGATTTATTGGGCGGGGAGAAGAAGGGCGCGTGGCATAACTAAACAAAAACCACTGTCATCGTGAGCGCAGTATGGTCGTTCGCGAACGAACGGCCATGCGAAGTCGAAGGATGACAGTGGTTGTGAGTTCCTACACCGGCACCATCGTCTTCCTCGCCGGATTGAAGAACGGAATCTTCACAACCTTCGCTGTCACCTTCTGACGAACGGCCTCAATCGTAATTTCCATCTGCAGCTTCGTATCTAATTGCGAGTGCGCCGACTCTACGCTGGCCAGCGCAATCATTTTCTTCAGCACTGGCGACCACGTGGTGGTAGTCGCTTTGCCCACCTGCTTTTCGCCCAAATACACGGGGACAGCCACGCGCGAAGCTTGAGTTGGCGCCGCGGGAGTCAGCCCGAACTTGTCAAAGCGTTCTTCCACTTCTGGCCAATTGATCTCGATTCCGACTAGCTGCCGCGCCACGCCGTTTTTTTGATCGTGTGCCAAGGCAGTCTTGCCAATAAAATTTTCCTTTTCGAGATGGACCATCTTGCCGAACCCGAGCTCATACGGCGAATACTTCTGCGACGGAATCAGCGCCTTCTTGCTACTGCTGTAATCCACTTCGATCAGCAGCAGACCCGCCTCCACGCGCGCAACATCCAGCGCCAGCATCCCAGCGGCGTGAATGTCGAACTGCTTACCCTTGTCCATCAATGCGTCCCAGACCTTCACTGCGTCATTCCAGGGAACCCAGATCTCGTATCCGAGGTCGCCGGTGTATCCTGTGCGCGAAATATCGACCGGAACACCGGCGATCTTACCGCGAGTCATACGGAAATACTTGAGGTCCGCGATTTCCGCTTCCGCCACGGACTTCATCAGCTTGCCCGAGGTCGGTCCCTGCAGTGCCAGCGCCGCGACTTTCTCGGAGATGTCTTCGATCTGAACATCCATGTTCAGGCCGTTCTGGCGAAACCACCGCAGACTGGGATCAGCTGCAGTCCAGCGATATTTATTCTCTTCGAGGCGGGTGATGGTGCCATCATCAATCACTTTTCCTTGTTCATCGCACCAGCAGCAATAAATTACCTGTCCCACTTTTACCTTATTGATGTCACGGGTGATCACGCGATTCACCAGCTTGGTTGCGTCTTTGCCGGTGACCAGATACTTGTAGAGTGGCGTGATGTCGATGAGCGCAGCCGCGTTGCGGATAGCGTTGTACTCGTGCTCGTGATGCACTTCGTAGACACTGACCGCGTAATAGCCAGACCACTCGCGATAGTTCAGGCTCTGACACAGCGGAAAAGTTCTTTCGTGAAATGCAGTTCCAATGGGCACGGGAGCAGCCTCTAGATGGATTTGGCTCGATGCCGGATTATACGCGGAGCCCTCCCAAGGGCGTCATCCCGAAGCCCCGCGTTTTTCATCGCGGGGCGAGGGATCTCCGTTAAATCGGCTCCATGTTCATCGTTCATCCGTCACAGACATGTCAAGACCGAATGCAATAAAAAATATCAATGCGATCCCCCAAACAGTTCTTCGTCTACATCATGACCAACGGTCCCAAGCCCGCTGTCCTATACACAGGCATCACGGGTAAATTCGCGCACCGCGTCTGGCAACACAAGCACAAACTGATACCGGGGTTCACCAGCCGTTACAACCTGACCCGCCTTGTTTATTACGAACGCTTCTTCTATCCCGATGCCGCTATTGATCGTGAAAAAGAAATCAAAGGCTGGCGGCGCAGCAAGAAGATAAAGCTTATCGAATCCATGAATCCGCGCTGGGAGGATCTGGCGAAGAACTGGGGCAATGAATATAAGCCCGAACTGGCGGCACCGGATCAGGAAGAGATCCCTCGCCCCGCTGGAGAGAACGCGGGGCTTCGGGATGACGCCGCAAGGAACTCCGGGTAGCAACGACAACCACATTCGTTGTAGTCTGCAATGACTTGCCTCATGCACCGCCTCATCCAATGAACTGTCCTTCCTAGCGGACTCTAATCCTGCTATCTACACTACTCCTTCGCGCGTATCATTGCGTTTCCGATCTCCAGCTAACCGCTAAAGGCTAAGAGCTAATGGCCAATACAAAATATGACGTCATCGTAATTGGCGGAGGCCACAACGGCCTAGTCAACGCCGCCTATCTAGCGCGCGCCGGCAAGAAAGTTCTGGTGCTCGAGCGCCGTCATGTGCTCGGAGGCGCCGCGGTCACGGAAGAAGTCTTTCCTGGCTTCAAATTCTCCGTGTGCTCTTATGTGGTCTCGCTGCTGCGGCCAGAAATTATCCGCGATCTTGATCTTCCCCGCCACGGACTGGAAATCCTGCCCCTCGATGGCACCTTCACACCGATGCCAAATGGCGATTATTTGTGGCGCGTCAACGATCACGGCAAAACCCACCGCGAGATAGCCCGCCACTCCAAGCTCGATGCCGAGGCCTACGACGAATTCGGTAAGGCTATGCAGGCCATGTGCCGATTCGTCAAGCCGATCCTTAGCATGGTGCCGCCCGATCCGGCTACGTTGAATCCGAAGGAACTGATGAAGCTGCTTTTCATTGGCCGTCGCTTCCAGGGCATGACCAGCGAGGACAAGTACAACCAGGTGCAGTTGATGACCATGAGCGCCATCGATTTCCTTGATCAGTGGTTCGAGACCGACGTGCTCAAAGCAACCATGTCGGCGTCGGGCATTATCGGCACGTTTCTTGGTGTACGGTCGCCGGGAACAGCGTACGTTCTCTTGCACCACTACATGGGAGAGATTGACGGCGCCTTCCGCTCCTGGGGATTTGCCCGCGGCGGCACGGGCGCGATTTCGAACGCGATTGCGGATGCGGCGCGCGAAGCCGGGGCAGAAATCCGCACTGAGGCTGGAATCGCAAAGATTATTGTGAAAGATGGCAAAGCCAAGGGCGTCGTCCTCGCCAATGGCGACGAAGTCTACGCCAACATCATCTCGTCGAGCGTCGATCCTCGGCGCACTTTCATCAGCTTTATCGAGAGTGGCAACTTGCCTAATGAATTTTTGGACGAAGTTCGCCGCTATAAGTTTCGCGGATCATCCGGCAAGGTGAATCTTGCGCTCGATGGACTGCCGAATTTCAAGTGCATGCCCGGGCCCGGAGCGCACCTGCGCGGCGCAATCTCAATTTCGCCCAGCGTCGAGTATATGGAGAAGGCCTACGACGACGCCAAGTACGGCAACTACTCTCGTCATCCCTACATTGACATGGTGATTCCCACGTTGACCGATCCTTCGGTCGCGCCTCCAGGAAAGCACATCATGTCCTGCTTTGTGCAGTACGCGCCCTATAAGCTCCGCCCCGGCCTCAACTGGGACGACCAGAAACAAGCTTTCGGCGACAACGTAATCAACACTATCGCGGAATACGCGCCCAATATCAAAGACATCATCCTCCACCGCCAGGTGTTGACGCCGCTCGACCTGGAACGCGAATTCGGCCTGACGGAAGGCAACATCTTTCAAGGCGAGCTTTCGCTCGAGCAACTCTTTTTCCTGCGTCCCGTGCCGGGGTGGGCGCAGTACCGCACTCCGATCAAGAATCTCTACATGTGTGGTTCCGCAACCCATCCCGGTGGAGGCATCATGGGCGCGAACGGACGCCTGGCCGCGCTGGAAATTCTGAAAGACTATAAGGGAGCGGCCTGATGTCCGAGATCAAGCTCCGGCCCGACCGCGACGTCGTCATCATTGGCGGGGGCCACAATGGGCTAGTTACCGCGTTCTATCTTGCTAAAGCGGGATATAAGCCTCTGGTGCTTGAGCGCCGGGCGCAGCCGGGTGGCGCGGCTATCACGGAAGAATTTCATCCCGGCTTCCGCTGTTCCACCCTCGCCCACGCCGCCGGGCCGCTGCGTCCTGACATTGTCCGCGAAATGCAACTCGAAAAACATGGGCTCAAGCTGATCAGCCCGGATGTTGCCGTCACCGCGCTCTCCCCCGACGGACGCGCCCTCGTTCTCCACAACGACCTGAAGAAATCAGCGCAGGAGATCGGCAATTTCTCACAGAAGGATTCCGGCAAGTATGCGGAGTTCCAGGCTTCGCTGGAGAAAATGGCCCGCGTGATTGGGGAAGCGCTGGCGCTGACTGCGCCCAATATCGACAATCCGAGTTCCGGGGACTTATGGGGCATGCTCAAGACCGGACGTGCTGTCCGCAATCTCGGGAAAAAAGATATGTACCGCCTGTTGCGCTGGGGGCCTATGGCGGTAGCGGATTTGGTGGCGGAGTACTTCGAAACCGAGCTTCTGCGCGCGACCATCGCCGCCCGCGGAATCTTCGGGACTTTCCTCGGTCCCTGGTCGGCCGGGAGCAGTCTGGTTCTCCTCATTCGCGCCGCGGCCGACGCGCATCCTGCTGGCTCAGCCACTTTCGCGGTGGGCGGAATGGGATCGGTGACGCAAGCCATGGCCGCCGCAGCCATGCAGGCTGGCGCTGAGATTCGCAGCTCCGCCGAAGTGATCGAAGTCCGAGTGAAAGATGGCGCTGCAGTCAGCGTTGTGCTCGCCACCGGCGAGGAAATCAGCGCGCGCGCCATCGTCTCCAATGCCGACCCCAAACGGACGCTTTTAAAGCTGGTGGATCCTGCCCACCTTTCACCGGACTTCGTGATGAAGCTGCAGCACTATCGCATGCCCGGCACGGTGGCGAAGGTCAACCTCGCGCTTTCCGGACTGCCCAAGTTCACCGCGATCAACGGCGCTGCGGAAAATGGTGTATTGAGCGGACGGATCCACATTGGACCCGAAATTGATTACCTGGAGCGCGCCTTCGACGAATCAAAATATGGAAACTTCTCCCGTCAACCGTATCTGGAAGTGGCAATCCCTTCCCTCACCGACCCCTCGCTCGCGCCGGGCGGCCAGCACGTGATGTCGATCTACATGCAATACGCTCCTTACAAGCTGAAGAACAGCGATTGGGAGACACAGCGCGTGCCGTTGGGAGACACCGTTGTCAAGACTTTGTCACAATATGCGCCCAATCTGCCGGAGCTGATCCTGACTCACCAGATCATCACTCCCCGGGATCTTGAAGACACTTACGGCCTGACCGGAGGCCACATTTTCCACGGCGAACTGGCGCTGGATCAGTTCTTCACCATGCGTCCGATGTTGGATTGGGCGCGTTATCGCACTCCGATTGAGAACTTGTATTTGTGTGGCTCCGGGACGCATCCGGGCGCAGGCCTGACAGGGGGATCGGGCGCAAATGCGGCCAGAGAAATATCGAAAGATTTGAAGGCGCGGCGACAGTGAATTAAACACTGCTTCAAGTTCCGAACTTCACGTGGCTAGTTCCATCAAGAAATCGGCTGTTCTTTTGCTCAGTTGCCCCGACCGCAAAGGTGTGGTCGCCACCATCGCCGGATTTATCTACAAGCACGGCGGGAATATTCTGCATGCCGATGAGCACGGCGACCTCAATTCGAACACGTTCTTAATGCGGGTGGAATTCGATCCGGCCGAACTCGACCTTCCGCTCAGTGATTTTCTGTGGCACCTCTCTCCCATCGCGAAGGAATTCGATATGCACTGGAGGGTTGCGCTGTCGGATGTCCGCTTGCGCATGGCGATTCTGGTTTCGAAATTCGATCACTGCCTTGTGGACTTGCTCTATCGTCACCAGAGCGGCGAACTGGCCTGCGACATCCCGTGCGTTGTTTCCAATCACCCAGACAGCCAATCCATTGCAGATTTCTATCGCGTCCCGTTTTTCCTGGAGCCAGTCGCAAAGGAGAACAAGCAGGCTGCTGAACGCCAAATACTCGCGCTACTTGAACGGGAAGCTGTAGATTTCGTCGTGCTCGCCCGCTACATGCAAATTCTTTCCCCGGCGTTCGTGAACGCCTACCCGAATCGCATCATTAATATTCACCATTCGTTCCTGCCGGCTTTCGTCGGGGCCAAACCCTACCACCAGGCATTCACCCGCGGCGTCAAGCTGATCGGCGCCACCAGCCACTACGTCACCGAGGTGCTCGACGACGGTCCCATCATCGAACAGGATGTCATCCGCATCTCTCACCGCGACTCACTCGATGATCTGCTCCAGAAAGGCCGGGACCTGGAAAAAGTCGTGCTCTCCCGTGCCGTTCGCTGGCACATTGAAAATCGCATCCTGCTCTACGGGAACAAAACCGTAGTTTTCGACTAAAGCGGCTGTCCCATAAACGCAGGGTGCGCCCGGAGTTGCTGATCTAAACGCCTGCTTACAACAGTTATCCGGGGGCAGATGCGATACGATAGGTTTTCGGATGCTCGACGAATCGAATGCCAGACTTAGACACGGCTCTCGGATTTGTGACCCGGAGGATCGAGCAAGAAGCGACGCGATCAGGCGAACCGCTCACCGACGTACAGCGGTTCTTGCTCAACAACCTACCGACGTATTCCGCTTTGCCACAGGGTTGGGGCTCTGACCCGGAATTTCCGCTGGTGCTCGTTCCCCGCGACACTGCATACGAGAGGCTCTGCACGATAGCAAAAGTCGCGCACGACAGTGATCTGCGGCTAAACCCACCATCCGCCATCGATTGGGAGTTTGCCGCTGCTGTCTCGAAACTCCACCATCACCCAATGTCTTGGCTGTTGCATTGGGCGCGGGTGAAAGAGCGCAGACCGTGGTGGGACCGCTGGCTTCTAATTGCGGCTGCACTGCTGTTTATTCTCTCCTTCCTGCCTCTGATGCTGCTCGCGGGCAGCGGACCTTTGACGCGACTCCAATGGACGGGCATCGGAGCTGGATACGCCACTGTCTCGGTTCTCGCGTATTTTGCTTCACGATGGATTGAGGAATGGCAGTTGAAGCAAAACATTAAGAAATGTCGGCGTGGCTGCGCCTTCACCGCAATCACATGACTGTTGAAATATTGCCAATCCACTAATAATTCTCAGCTGGTGTAATCGCCTAATTTCCGCAGGTCGAGCCAGTCCCGAGTGCGCCCGTTGACGGAAAACATTCTGCGAGAGCACACTTGTGACCGCCGGAGAGGAGCCATCGGCGTTACTCGTCTCCGGAGAGCAGTTCCCACTCGAGTAGGCCCTTTGGCTGCCCATCGTGGACTGACCGGCAACTGGGAAGGGACAATGCCTAAAGAAATCAGCCCCGATGTGAACCATTCACCGACGGCGACTCTCGTTTCTCCCCCAAAGGAGAATGCCCATGTCCGCGATTTCAGTCGAGGAGAAAGATAAATGAATGCAAATTCGAAGGCACAGGCAGTAACCCTCGAAAGCCCTGGGACAGTCACCGCCGAACAGCGACTGAAAGAGCTTGGCATCAAGCTCCCGACCCCGCCGGAGCCGTTTGGCACCTATGTGGAAGCGGTGCAGACGGGCAATCTGCTTTTTCTAAGTGGAATGCTTCCGACGGAAGGCCACGGGGCGAAGTTCGTAGGCCGCGTCGGCGCCGAACTCGATGTGGAAGCCGGGCGCCAGGCGGCTCAGCTTGCGGCGCTCAACGTCCTCGCTGTCGTGCGGCAGCACTTGGGATCACTCGACAGAGTGACGCGGGTTGTCCGCCTCGGGGTGTCGGTGGCCACTTCTGGCGATTTCCGCGATCAGCCGAAAGTCGCTGACGCCGCTTCGGAGTTGCTTCAAGACGTCTTCGGAAAAAACAAGAGTCCGTGCAGGCTGGTGTACGGATTGGCAAGCCTTCCGCTCGGCACTCCGGTCGAGCTGGAAGTCATTTTCGAGGTGGTGGCGTAAAGGCGAGAGGCAATGGTCGGTCGCATAGCGAATAGTAGTAAGTGCCTTTCAACAACAACTGAAAATTCACAGGAGGATTTATGGCAACGCTCAGAGTCGCAGTTAAACCAGAGGTAGCACCAATGAAGGTGGCACAGATTTCTAAACCAGGAGGAGATTTCGAAATCGTCGAGCGCGAGATTCCTGAGCCGGCTGCAGGACAGGTGCGCATTAGGGTGCAGGCCTGTGGCGTTTGCCACAGTGACATGCTCACGAAAGAAGGCTCGTGGCCTGGAATTCAGTATCCACGCATTCCAGGACACGAAGTTGCCGGCGTCATCGATGAAGTGGGCGGCGGTGTTTCCGCGTGGAAGAAGGGGCAGCGTGTCGGTGTCGGCTGGCATGGCGGCCAGGACAACACGTGCCGTGAATGCCGGCGCGGAGATTTTCGCAATTGCCGGAATCTGAAAATTCCGGGCATCAGCTATGACGGCGGATACCAGCAATACATGGTCGCTCCCGTCGAGGCACTGGTGGCGATACCGGAAAGTCTAAAAGACACCGAAGCAGCACCGCTGCTTTGCGCCGGAATCACCACCTACAACGCGCTTCGGCACAGTGGTGCGTTACCCGGCGACCTTGTCGCGGTGCAGGGTATCGGCGGTCTGGGTCACCTTGGAATTCAATTCGCGAACAAGTTTGGTTATAAAGTCGCGGCCATTGGGCGCGGTTCGGAAACCGCAGCACTCGCAAAGAAACTTGGAGCCAGCGTGTACATCGATAGCAAATCAACGAATGCAGCTGAAGCATTGCAGAAGCTGGGCGGGGCACAGGTAATTCTGGCGACAGCCCCAAGCTCGAGAGCCATGTCCGAGTTGATCGACGGTCTGGGACCGAACGGCAAGCTCATGGTGATCGGTGCGACATTCGATCCCATTGAAGTCACGCCGGTACAGCTTATTAATGGAAGTCGAAGCATTCAAGGCTGGGCCTCGGGAACACCAGCCGATTCCGAGGATACACTGCGCTTCGCCGAACTAACCGGCGTGCGTCCCATGATTGAAACCTATCCGCTGGAAAAAGCGGGCGAGGCTTACGCGCGCATGCTAAGCGGCAAGGTAGAGTTCCGGGTTGTTCTGACGATGTGACGTTTCGCAAACAGGGCAAGGTGCACGAGCCGCAAAAGCGGAGGACGATGCGTTTTCTCACATTGCCCTGTTGGACCCGATGCTTGCAGGTCTGGTGCATTGCATTGATGGTTTGTGTAATGCTCGCATCATTTCAATTGCTGGCCCAAGCGCCCGGAAAGGAACGTCTCATGAAGTACCCGACTCTTTATCGCACGGTACAGATAGATGGGATTTCTATCTTCTACAGAGAGGCTGGCCTGAAAGACGCTCCGACCCTTCTCCTGCTGCACGGACTTCCCTCCTCATCGCGGATGTTCGAGCCGCTCTTCGCCCGGCTTTCCGATCGCTATCACCTGCTCGCGCCCGATTACCCGGGGTTCGGACACAGCGACTGGCCGGATCCGAAAAAATTCGCCTACACCTTCGATCACTACGCCGAGATCATGAACCACTTCACCGATGCGCTGGGGCTCTCGCGCTTCACGCTTTACATGCAGGACTACGGCGGCCCTGTGGGTTTTCGCATGGCCTTGGCCCATCCCGACCGGGTAGAAGCTCTCATCGTCCAGGATGCTGTGGCGCACGACGAGGGCCTGGGGGCGAATTGGAAGACGCGACGGGCCTTTTGGGGCGATCGCGCTGCCAACGAAAGTGCGCTGCGCACAAATCTCCTGTCGCTCGCGACCACGCGCACCCGCCACGTTGGAAATGATCCCAACGTCGAACGCTATGACCCGGATCTCTGGACCGATGAATTCTACTTTCTCAATCAGCCCGGCCAGGCCGAGATTCAAAGCGACCTCTTCTACGACTATCGAACCAATGTCGAGGCTTATCCCAAATGGCAGGCATGGATGCGCGAGAAGCAGCCGCGCCTGCTCGTGATCTGGGGTAAATATGACCTCTCGTTCGATCCTGGCGAACCGGAACGCTACCGAAAGGACGTGCCGAACGCTGAAGTCCACGTTCTCGAGGCTGGTCATTTCGCATTGGACACAGCTGCCGATGAGATCGCCGCATTGGTCCGGGACTTTATCGGTTCTTCCCGTGGAGAGCTGCAGGCGCGGCGCACTGGCTGACGCCGCTATTGAGACCGCAAAGAACTATCTGTCCCTACGGGCGGGTGGCCCACCTCTCACGAAGTATAGCTCTCGAGACGAGCACTCATTTTCAATCTTGGGTGCCCCTCGTTTGCCTGGTTTTGGCAAACATGGGACCCAGCTCGACGCTACGGACCTCTTCTCCTGAAGATGAGCTGGACGGGCCCCACTTCTCGCAAAAAACCGCGAGAAATAGGGCACCCACCTGGCACTCGCCATCCGCCCATCCACGGAACTCAATTTTCCGCTTGACAATAAGCAATTACTTATATAAGTTATTGCTTATGTCTAGCACGAGCTTGAATCTCGACGCAGCTTTCTCTGCTTTGGCCGACCCGACGCGTCGCGCGATTCTTGCCCGTCTCGCCAAGGGAGAGACGACAGTATTGGAACTGGCGAAGCCGTTCGACATGACACAGCCGGCAATCTCCCAGCATTTGAAAGTGCTCGAAGATGCGGGGCTCATTGTTCGTCGAGTCGAGGGCACGAAGCGCCCCCGCCGTCTGGCCAAGGCCGGTATTGAAGCGCTGGACCAATGGCTTGCCATGTTGCGAAGAGCTCTCGAGAAAAACTACGACCGGCTCGACGAAGTTCTGGCCACGATAGAACGACACAAGAAAAAAGGAGAAACCCTATGAGCAAGATGACTCTCAAGACAGAAGGCGATACACACATCATCGTGACAAGGCGCTTCGCTGCGCCTCCAGGGGCTGTGTATCGCGCGCACACCGATCCGAAGTTAATCCAAAAATGGTTGCTCGGTCCTGAAGGCTGGACGATGCCCGTCTGCATCAATGAGGCGAGGCCCGGCGGCAAGATTCGCTATGAGTGGACGAATAGCAAAGGCTGTGCATTCCATCTTACCGGCGAATATCTCGAGCTTGAGCCTTATCGCCGGATTGTTCATGTGGAGCGGATGCACGTGCCAGATCCCACGCCCGACAACCATATTGAGACCAGGTTTGACGCAGACGGCACGGGCACGTTGATGACTATGAGAATGACGCTTCCCGATGCCCAGACGCGGGCGGCCATGCTTGCGACCGGCATGGAACGTGGAATGGAAGCGAGCTACGTTCGGCTGGAAGGAATGATCTAGCTTGCTCCCGGAAAGTTGTGCTTCGTTAAGTGCTGCCTGAGTTGAGTTGTATACCCATCAAAAAGCCCCCGCCAATGCGGGGGCCAAACCGAACGAAGTCCGTATCACTTGCCGCCCGACATGCCGCCGCCCTCGCCTTCGTGGGTATCGATTGAAATCAGAAAAGCGTTGCGGTCGGAGTAGGAGAACTTATGTCCTCCAACATTGGCGCTGTGCTCCAGCGAGCGATACATTTCGAAGCCGTCATTGTTCTGCGCCCCGAAATACTTGACGTTCCGCAACACAACGCCCTTGCCATCGGCGCCCGCCTCGCGCTGCAGCTTCATCGTAGCCATTTGTCCTCCACCCAGCGTGGCCCTGACCACGTCTCCAGATCGGTCGACCTGAATGGGGGCCTCCTGCACGTCCAGCTTGCCCCATTCTAGACCGTAGGTCTTGAGAATCATGGGCGCTAGCGCGTCCCGTTGTTCTTTGCTGGTGGATGGATCAAACGACACCACCACCCACTCTCCCTTTTTGTTTGTACCCCACTCATCACCCAGATCCCCGGTCAGCCAATACTTGGCTCCTGCCAGGTCGGTTTTTCCCGAGTGCCCTTCGCGCACTTTGACCGCCATGTTGAATTCGCAGTGCGGGTGCTCGGCGTGTTTGTTGAAATAGCAGGGACAGAACAGATGGCAACTGCAAGCTTCCACGTAATCCGCTTTCATCTGCCATGCTGGTTTTCCCGGAGTCGAAGCCATCAGGACAATCACACACACGATGAGAAGGCTTATCTGCTTCCAGCTTCTCATAATCCACCTCCTTTTGACGGACTTGCATCCGAAGAGGCCTGACTTTGGCGAGCGTGAGAAGTCTACAGCGGTTTGCCTGGTTTCGCCAGGGTGTGTGCGGTGTTAGCTGGTGCTATCGCCGGTTTACAAGAGTGGAGCATTATTGCTGCGCCGACGACAAGTGATCTAACGCGCTGCTCAAGCCACGCCATCCGCCAGGGTCGGCCGGGTTAGGTACTGCGCGCCCGACTACGGGGCGCCCCCGATCAGTTTCTTGTAGGCCGCGAAAGCATCGATCAGGCCGAAGCCATCGGTGACCGCATAGCCCAATCCGGTCGGTCCGCCCAGCACGCCGCTCACCGGTGTGGATGTGCCTCTGGAGTCGATGGTCGCGGTGACCTTGGTGCCATAGAGCAGCCCGGAGTTGATGCCCAGGAAGCCGACTAGCGAACTGTCAAAGTCGAAGCCGAGATTGACGAAGGCGCCGCTTTTGAAGGCTTGGTGCAAAAAGGCGAGCCTGGCGACCGGGCTTAGACCGTTCTTGTTTTGGAAGACGATGTCGGCCGGCGGGACATTAGTATTACCGATGAGGAACTGGTCGGTCCTGGCGCCAAAGGAGATATTCACCTTGGAGGCGTCCATGACAATTCCTGACACGCTGTCGCCGGCCGCGCCGTTGAATGCGAAGTGGAACTGGCTCGGATCAAGCGGCAGAAAACCCGCGACTTTGACCGCAAGTGTATCGGCCCCACTCGTCAAGGTTGCAGAGACGGCGGTGGTGAGTTGATGGGGCTGTTGCGTGGTTTGTTCGAGCAGGGCCTTGAGTTTGTCGGGCGAAAGCTGGCCCGGTCCGCCGGCCGCCTCAATGAGCAACGCGCCGACCGCCGCTGCATGGGGAGCGGCGGCGCTAGTGCCGAAGAACAGGGGATGCGGGTCGCCCGGAACTCCGGGTGACCCGAAGAAGGTCGTGTCCACTCCGTCCGGTGCGGCGATTTCCGGCTTCTTGCGAATCTCAGGCTTCGCCAGCGGCACATTGTCCTGGTCAAAGTAGATCGTGGTCGGGCCGAGCGACGAGAAATACTCCGTGCTCAGCGTGTTGGCCCAGAAGTCAGCACCCACGGCGATGGCGCCGGCCGCGGCTGGGTGACCAAAGACGGATGGGGCCAGGCGGTTGGCAAACTTCAAAAGCGTCACTTGGTTGCCGTCGTCGAAATCGACCATCTGCAGATGCGCCGCGGGTTGCGGGGCGCCGCCGGGGCGCAGCGCAATGGCGAGAAAGTAGATCAACCCCGCGTTCCCGCCGGGGAGCAGAACGCCCTGAACCGGCTGAGCCGTCGAATAAATGTTATCGATGCCGCTGAGTTCGGGGTGATAGAAGCCATTGTCATCGAAGACAAGGAAATCGTATGACGCGGTCGGCGTAATGTCGAAGAATGGATCGTTCCATTGCAAGACGAGAAAGTGGTTGCCTGGGGGAGCAAAGACCGGAAGTGCGATTGAAACGTTCTTGTTCGTACCGAAATTATGGAAACCGCCAGCCGTGAGCTCGGTCTCGACATTGCCCAGAACAAGATTGCCGGAGAATTTCGACCGGGCGTCGGCATCACTGATCGGGTTGAAGGTCGCGACGTAATTGCCGCTGTTGTCGTTGCCGGCCGAGGAGAAATAGGCGACGCCGTCAGCCTTGACTTGGTCGACCGCCAGGGCAACAACGCCGTCGGAGAAGAACGGCTCTTGCGAATAGCCCACATCGTCATCGATGACGTTGGCCTTGCACGGGCCATTCGGATCGGCAAGCTTCAGGATATTGACGGCGAACTGCACCTCGCCGGTGAATGCGGTGGCAAAGCAGAGCTTGGATTTCGGCGCGATATCGTAAACGATCTGCAGAAGCGCCCGGCCTTCATCGGTGCCCGGCGCCGGATCCTCGTCCAAGACGAGGACCGGCGTCGTGTTGCCGTTCGGGTTGCCCGGGCCGGGCAGATCGCCGCTCTTAATATCCTGCGCCTCATGGTCATTGGTCCCCGAGTTCTTGTTGAAGCTGTCGGACAGGACCCCGATGGTGACGCCTTGACCTAGCAGTCCCAGGGCGTTCAGCTTGTCGGCGTGAATGGTGGCGAGGCCCTGGGTGGTCGCCTTGCCGATACGCAGCTCCGGCTTGTGCTCGAGAGTGACCGATCTGACCCCAGACGTGCGGGCGACATCGCTGGCGCGTTCGACTGGTACATAGGCGGCGATCACACCCTTGCGGTATTTGCCAAGCTCGGCCGAGACGTTGGCGCCCAAGCCAGCAAGCGATTGATGAACGGCAGCAAGAGGACGTGTGCCGTCGAGCCAGACGTTAACCAGGACCCGGCTTTGCGCATCGCGCAACAGCCGCGGTTCGAGGAGTGCGGCCGCCGAGACCGCCGCTGCCGCGGACGGGACGTTGCGCTGTGCCTCGATCAACTGGCGGAGCCCACCGCCGATGTTGTCCGGAGCTGACTGTTGCGCAACTGCGCCTGCCGATGCGAAAAGCCCGGCCAGCAAAATCGCGGGGATAAACAGGCTGTGTGACTTATTCCCAAGGTAGCGCATAATCGTTGTCCTCCAAAGACTCTCTCCTGGGATCCACCGTTGCCGGGGTAGCTGCATTCTTGCCGATGATGCTTCTCTCGTCGCTCGAATTCTTGCCTGAAACTCTAGGAATTTTCTCGCGGCGCGAGTGAAGGTCTATAAAATTCTTCCGATGGCACGGATATCACAGCTTGCCGCAGCTGGGTGTTCCCAAATAAACGGGGCGCATTATACCTCGTGATAGCCAGCACGAATTGTCAAAAGATTGTCATCATCAGTCAGACGAACGAGCAATAGTTTGGGCAAAGGGATAACACGCTGTATATTTCCATTATGTTATGGTCGGTTTGTCGCCTTTACCCAAAAACCGGAGCCTGCTCGTTGTTGGTGAAAGATCCATTTCACCGTTTAATCCTCAGCTGGTGAAATCGCCCTGTTCTCGTCAGTAGAGCCGTTAGCCCTATAATCCCCCCATGGCTTGGCGTTTCGGCGTAAATTGAATCCCATGAATCGGCTGCTTGTTGGCATCACTGTGTGTTGCACGTTTTGTGCAGTTAGCACAATGGCTAAGCGTGTCGCACCCAAAGACGTACCTCCTAATCATTGCCAATGGGATTCGGTACCCGGCCACGGGAGACGGCAGAGACAGCTTTGTGATGGCAACCGATGAGGCGACTGGAAAAACCTGTGGAGGATCAAAGTTTTTCACACGCGAATCGAGTTCTGGCGGGGTGAAGAGGACAACCAATGGATATTTATCAGCGACATGAAGCTCGATGGAAACTCTCTGCTTGTCCGAGATGAGAAAAATCATTGCTACGGCATCCTGACGCGATCTAATTTCTACCGATTTCTCGGAAGTGAGTCTTTCAACAGCCACGCCTGATTACAACAATTGACCCTGTAGGTCGCGATTCCTAGCCGTCGATCAGGAGTAACTTTGCTCGCCACGATGCCGCAGGTTTCTCAATTTCCAGCGAACTCCCTTCTCCTCGGGGGAAAAATCGGAATTTCAACGACTTGGCACCTGCTCGGAGTGTTCAACAATCGGTTGAAGGGGCCGTGCACCGGACCATCTTGCTTGCTCCTATTGGGCAAGAGTCAAGTTCTTGGCACGGCACGAGCGCATGGATTCGCACTCGCGCCCCGTCCCGCTGCCTGCGGCATGCAATATACGGCTTCAAACCCTTATCTCGTGGAAACCGCGTGTTGAGAGCGGGCCGTTTCATTTCGGCCCTCTTCGTGCAGGTGCAGTATTCGCGATCGAAGGTGCAGAGTTAGCTTTCGGCACATATCCAGACCAAGAAGCTCGACGTTCCGCATGCTGCGGCCCGTCTGCCTTGTCGGCGAGCGCTACGATTCGGCGGCATCCGCGCGAAACACTTTAGCAGTGTCAGGACTCAAACAGGACCGTTGAATAGAGAACGCCACATGACAAACCTGGCAGTGACAATTCCGTCGTCGCTTGAAACTGCGGCGCGAGACCTTTCAGTGCTACGCAAGACTTCACTTGACAGTCTTGTGAGCGCAGCGCTGCGCGAGTACCTCCACTCTTCGCCGCGACGCCTGTACCAGATTTCCACTTCGACTGCTCTCGTCGAAGGTGTCTATTCAGGTTCCATCTCCTCCTCAATTCTCTTGGAACACGGTGACTTTGGCGTCGGTACTTTTGCAGGGCTCGATGGTGAGATGATCATTCTCGACGGCGTGATATATCAAGCTGCGGGAACCGTACTGCGTCGCTCGGATGACTTTCTCGTCCCTTTCGCCTCCATAACGCAATACCGCGAAGATGCAGCCTTTCAGATTGGCAAGGTTGCGGGTTTGAGGGACGTTGTTCTGGCCTGCGATCCCCATCGTTGTTCTGAAAATCTTTTTTTCGCTCTGCGCATCGACGGCCTCTTTGACACCATTCATGCACGTGCAGTGCATCCGGTCCCGCAGGGTGATCGCCTCCTGGACGCTGCGAAAACAGAACTGGAATTTCACTTTAGCAATATCGAAGGCACGCTTGTCGGTCTTTGGTCCCCAGCATATTCGAGTTCGTTTAGCGTGCCAGGATATCACTTTCACTTCATATCGAAGGATCGGACGAAGGGCGGCCATCTTCTTAACTGCGCTGCCCAACAACTTCGAGCAAGCATTCAAATGGTGTCCGAGTACGACGTCCGGCTCCCGGAAGCAGGATCATTCCTGACCACCGATCTCAGCAGAAACCCGGCCTCGGATCTGGCAAAGGCGGAATAAATCAAACTGAAAGGTCAAGCAAATGGCGACAGCCGAACAAATCGCAAGTCCGAGAGCCGACGTTGAGGTGAAGACAAAGACGGGGGCTGACATAGTCGTCGAGACCCTGGAGGCGCGAGGGGTGAAGCACGTGTTTGGCGTTCCCGGAGCAAAAATAGACAAGGTATTCGACAGACTTCTTGACTCAAACATAAAAACCATAGTTTGCCGTCACGAACAGAACGCAGCTTTTATCGCCGGAGGCATCGGTCGCTTGACTGGGAAGGCGGGCGTAGCGATCGCTACTTCTGGTCCTGGTGTCTCCAATCTCGTCACCGGACTAGCGACGGCCAATACTGAGGGCGACCCGGTGATTGCACTGGGCGGCGCAGTAGCTCTCTCCGACAGACTAAAGAAAATTCATCAGACGATGGACTCCGTGAGTCTATGCAGACCCGTCACCAAGTACAGCGCCGAGGTTGACTCACCAGAATCAGTCTCAGAGGTTCTGACCAATGCGTTTCGCAGTGCCGAGTCAGACCGGCCAGGAGCGGCTTTTGTGAGCTTGCCCATGGACATCATGTTGGGACCCTCCAAGTGCGAAATTCTCACCCCGCCGTCGTTCTCTGGCGCTGGCCCTGGCGATGCTGCTGCGATCGAGGAAGCCGCACGGCTGATCAATCAGGCGAAGAGGCCGGTGGTCTTACTGGGACTGCTGGCGAGCAAACCGGAGAATGCGGCCGCGGTTCGGGCGTTTGTCGAGAGTGCAAAGCTGCCGGTGGTCGGAACTTTTCAGGCCGCCGGAGCGGTGTCAACGAATCTCTTCAGTTATTTTGGAGGGAGAGTCGGACAGACTAACAACCAGCCCGCTGATCAGATTCTTGCCGCCGGCGACTTGGTAATCACAATCGGCTACGATCCAGTCGAGTACTGGCCTTCCATTTGGAATAAAGGCCATAGACGCCCGATCGTGCATGTCGACGCCCTTGCAGCAGATATCGATAATTCGTACAGTCCAAGCGTCGAGTTGCTTGGAGATATTGGTTCAACCCTTCGACTCTTGACACCTATCGTTTCACGTACTGCTCCAGACCCGTCGCTCCGGCGATTGTTGGAAAAGATTGCTGAAGAACGCGAGGAGTTGGCACGCTCGGCTGCAGCTCTCAATGGCTTTCCGGTCCATCCCCTACGGATCGTTGCCGAGTTGCAGAAGATTCTGACCCCAGACACGACGCTGTGTCTGGATATGGGCTCGTTCCATCTCTGGATGGCACGCCACCTCTACAGCTTTCGGGCGAGGCAGATTCTCATCAGCAACGGCCAACAGACGCTTGGAGTCGCACTTCCCTGGGCGATTGCGGCGACACTCACCCGCCCGACGGAGAAGGTATTGTCGATTTCGGGCGATGGCGGTTTTCTGTTTTCCGCGATGGAACTCGAAACAGCAGTACGCCTCAAATCGAATCTCGTTCACCTGATCTGGATCGACGGATCCTACGACATGGTCGCTGAGCAGCAAATACTGAAGTATGGCCGTTCATCGGGCACAGACTTCGGTCCGGTCGATCCGGTCAAATACGCGGAAGCATTCGGCGCCAGGGGACTGATGATCCAATCGGCAGATCAAATTCCCTCTGTCTTGAAACAGGCGTTCGATACTCCGGGTCCGGTTCTTGTCGGAGTTCACGTCGACGATCGCGACAATCGCAAGATGTTTGAGCACGTTGATGCGCGAAGTATTCACTGAGGTAACGTGGATTCGCAAGGCCTCGTTGGCCGGGCCGGCATACTGATCGCACGGGCTTGTTCGGTCAATCGGAACTCCTCCGAGAAGGAACTATGGCACCCCTGTCCCCGCTAATCGACAGGAAACGTAGCTGTTGTAACATCGCGATAGCACTCATTCACCACGAACGAGGGCCGATGCCACAGATCTCAACGGAAGAATTCGAACGGCTGCCACTACGAGTTCACGCCTTTCTTGCCGGCGTGCCGCTGCATGACGTCTGGGCCGTCGATCTGCCGCGGACGCGCCCCGGCATCACGCTGGACGAATTTTTGCGGAGGGCAAGCACGCGTCTGTTCACACTCTCGCCGGTCGTGCGCGCGCTCCTAAACCTTCGTCTCTTTGTCGGCCGGCTCCTTGGTTGGGATCGCGAGCCAACCGCAACTGCCTGCGAAACCTTTGTGCAGCGTCTAACAACCGCCGACCACTCGAAGTCTCTTGTGCCGGCGGGCACGCGCGAAGGACTTTTCCGCGTTGTGTACCGCTTCGAAAATGAGCAACTCCTTGAGGTAATCAACCGCACTGCCCACGCCGCGGCGCTGAGCGCCCTCGTCGAAACGGCACACGACTACCGCTTCTATTTCGGCGTCTACGTGCGGAGCGTCGGCCGCTTCACGCCGGTCTACATGACCCTGATCGACCCGTTCCGCAAGCTGGTCGTCTATCCGTCACTGCTGCGCAACGTCCGCGCAACCTGGAACCAAAGCTTCGGCACGGCCTGATTTTCGTGCCAGGTGCTTCGCAGATCGATGGCGAGATGGCTTCTCGCTTTTGCTTTTGACCGGCCACGCCGGCAGAAATCGCTGCGCTCGCGAAAACCCACAAATCCTCTGGTTACTTTGGTGACCCGTCTTTCAAAACTTGCTTGTGCGGGAAGCGAAAGTTAGTTTTTACTTAGGAGTACTATTCTGTCCCCCTATTCCAAGGGTACGCGCACAGGAGCATAGTGTGGTCGAAGATCCGAAGTGGGAGCTTGCCATTCTGGCCACTGTGCAGGGCTTCTACGAGAAGCTTCTGCAGGACTCCGTAGGGGGAGAAGTACCTGTCCCGCCCGAGCTGGAAGCCATCTCCCTTCAGCAAGCCGACGGGAATGTCCAGCAGACCCTGGAGAAGATGCGGCGCTGGCTGCGCCTGCTCGACATGGCCATCACGCCCGCGATGTTGCGGCGGGCGTTTACCGACGATACCGACCCGGAAATCGCCGAGGCAATGCTTCGCTACTTTGCCCGTAAAAGAGACAACAGCGACATAAAGCGGGACAAAACGGACCTGGTTACGACTTTCCTCTACCGCCATCCCCGCGTCTCAGGTCAGTGGGAGCGACGCGGCTATGGACTGGACGGTTCGCTTCCCCTCTCGCCCTTCGAAATTGCGCTGATTGAAATTCTGGCGGACACCGATGTGCCATCTTTGCCTGAAGACCATGTGCAAATTCTCCGCCGCTTCGATCCGTTACAGGAAGAAGCCGAGGGGTTTCGCGACCTCGACCTGCTGCTCGAATCGGGGATCATTCCGCGGGTTCGCGAGCTGAAACAGTCGCTGGATGTTTCGTTTTATCACCCCGGCGTGCTCGCCACCATCGCGCCTTATAACGCTGCGTTCGGAAAGATGTTCGACGAACTTTTTCGCGCCGCCGCGGCCGAGATCAAACATTTCGCCGAGGAATTGCAGGATCAGGGCGGCACCATTCTAGGGAATGTGGACGGGGTGGACGTCACCGTGGATCACGTCGCAGCCATGGAAGAAAGCGAACTCCTGAAGATCGATTACGGAGCGGCGTTGGAAAAGTTCAGCCGGGTTTCCAAGCTTAAGAAGACCCTGGAGCGCCAGCCACCCATTCGCGGGTCAGTGCGGCGGTCACCGCGATATCCCTCGGTCGGCCGGGCTCAGGCTGCAAAATCGCCCGCCCCGCGTTCCCGGCCGGTCGGGCTCGACGTACAAGCGATGCGTTCCGCCGTTACCCCGCAGCAGATTTCCACGGAAGAGAAGAAGCTGCGAAAAGTCGAAGAGAGTGTGCGGGTTTTCGTGCGCGTGGCCGACCCTAAGTTCCGCCAGGTTGTGCCCATGCGATTCTTCAACCTGACGCTGACTCCCGCCGAGGCTGCTGCTTACTGCGCCGATTACCTTGAGGAGAAGAGCCTGCGCGCGGGCGTGGCTCGGGTTCTGTTGCGCGTCGTCGCCGTGGTGGCGCGCATGAGCACCGAACTTGAGGAGCTGAAACGGGCCGAGAACTGCACATCACTGTGGAAGTTGCACGCTGATTCCCTTCTTGCCCTCTTGGAAATATCTCGTTCTCTGTCTGAGGACGCCAGCCGCGTAACCGGCCTGGCCAATCAGCAAGGCAGTTCCTCTGAAGCGGAGTCTCTGAACATCTCGCTAGAGAAACTGCGCGACCGCTCGGACCTGGTAGTGAGAGCACTGTCGCACGCGCGTAGCCAAGCTGCGGGTGCCTAAGGCGCTTCCCTTCGGCCCGACTCATCAGATAATCTCTCTCGTCCGTACCGGGGATGCATCTAAGGCGGGGTCATGCGACCGATGACAATAATCCCGAGACAGGCAACGAAACTGCTGTGGTTCGCTCTGTTTTGTTCATCTTTGGCCACCAGTTATTCGGTATTGACCCATGAAGAAATCGTGGATTTGCTTTGGAAAGATCAAATTCAGCCGCTGTTGCTGAAACGCTTCCCCGGCGCAACCGAGGATGATCTGCGCAAGGCGCATGCCTATGCCTATGGAGGCTGCGTCATACAGGACATGGGGTACTATCCGTTCGGCAACCATTACTTCAGCGATCTGGTGCATTACGTGCGCAGCGGCGACTTCGTGATGGCGCTCATCCAGGATTCCTCAGACCTCAACGAGTACGCCTTCGCCCTGGGCGCGCTGGCTCACTACTCCTCCGATAACGTCGGTCATCCCACCATCAATCGCGTGGTTGCGATCGAGTTTCCCAAGCTCAAAAGGAAATATGGGAATTCGGTGACGTACGCCGACGATAACAAGGCGCACATCCGCACTGAATTTGGTTTCGACATGGTACAGGTCGCGAAAAATCGGTACACGTCCGATCGCTATCACGACTTCATTGGCTTCGAAGTATCCAAGCCGCTATTGGCGCGCGCGTTTCTAGAAACCTACAACCTCAAACTCGAAGATGTTTTCGGTGACGTCGATGTGGCAATCGGCAGCTACCGGCGCGGTGTCAGCAAGATGATTCCGCAGATGACGCGGGTAGCTTTGCTTTCGCGGCGCCAAGAGATTGTGAAGGACACGCCAAACTTCAACCAGAAGCAATTCCTTTACTACCTCTCCCGCGCCAACTACCACAAGGAGTGGGGTACGGTTTATCGCAGGCCGGGAGTGGGGGCACGGATTCTCGCATTCTTTTTGAGGGTGGTGCCGAAGGTTGGGCCCTTCAAAGCGGTAAATTTCAAAATTCCAACCAAGCAGACCGAAGACATGTATATCAAGAGTGTGGACGAAACCGTCCAGAACTACTCAGGCCTGCTCCACGAGCAAGGCAGTGGGAAGCTTAATTTGCCCAACCGCGATTGTGATACCGGCCTCGACGCGCGTGCCGGGGAGTATGGCTTAGCGGACAAGACTTACGCTAAGCTTTTGGACGACCTCACGAATAAAGCCTCGGGTTCCTACCCGCCCGCACTCCGCCAAAATCTCCTGGACTTCTATTCCGATCTGAACGGGCCCATCGCCACCAAGGCGGACAAGAAAGCCTGGAAGAAATTGCAGGATGAATTGGACAAGTTGAAAAGCAGCAACCCGGGGCCAAATGTCCAAGGGCATCTCTCTTTAATCCAGTAAAAAGTCGGGGGGCGACACGTGGACAACTTGCCTAATCCCTGTGAAGTGAGGCACCCTAAGGTGGCCTTAGACCGTGAGGGGTCACGTTATGAGCCCTGCTGACGACAAATTTTATCGAGCCAGGATCACTAAGCGTCAGGACTTCGCTTCCGACCTGTGGATGGTACGCGTCCAGGCCGGCGGCGAATTTAAATTCGCTCCAGGCCAATATGCAACTCTGGGCGTTCAAGGCCCAGGGAAGGTCTCGCAGCGGGCCTATTCCATCGTGTCGTCGCCGTATGAGAGTGAGATCGAATTCTTCTTCGAGCTGGTTCCCGAAGGCGAGCTCACTCCAAAGCTCTACCCGCTGAGAGTTGGCGATGAACTGCTCATGCGGAAAGTTTCTAAAGGACTGTTTACGCTCGACACCAAGAGCGGGCGAACCAACCACTTCTTGGTCTGCACCGTAACCGGCATCGCGCCTTTTGTGAGTTACATCCGCACACTCTACAAAGACTGGAAGGAGGGCAAATTCGCCGGCGATCAGAAGCTGTTCCTTTTGAACGGCGCCAGCCGCTCCTGGGAATTTGGCTATCGTGATGAACTGCAGAGAGTCGCCCAGGAAGCGCCGTGGCTAAAATACGTGCCCACAGTCAGCCGTCCCTGGGAAGATGAAAAGTGGACTGGCGAAGTCGGCCGGGTGGACGAACTAATCCGCAAATATGCCGACATGTGGGGTCTGGATGGGACTAACGCTGTCGGATACCTCTGCGGACATCCCGAGATGATTGAACACGGCAAGGGAATCCTGCAGCGACGCGGCTTCCCCAAAACAGCGCTAAAGGAAGAGGTTTATTGGATCCCGGCGAAGCAAGCCACGGGAACGTAGAACGAGATTCGGTCAATCGTTCCTCACGAGCTCTCGGCGGGAGCAAAGAAAACCAAGACGACCAATTCCTCGGTAATGTCATGGAAATGGTGCTCCACGTTTGCCGCCACGAAAATCACACTGCCCGCACTGATCGCCTGATCCTCTGTACCTACTCGCATACATGCCCGACCGCGGACCAAGTAATACATTTCGTCTTCTTTGTGCGGAGTCTGAGAGTCCGTGCTTCCTGCAGCAAGCACGTAAACGCCAGCACTCATGGCAGGCAGGCGCAGAAACTCCAGATAGCGCGGCCCCGCTTGTTCTCGTTGCTCTTCTAGTTTTGTGATCTCAAAGAAAGTTGGTTTCATGGCCTGTCCATGCGGTTTTCATCGCTGTCCACCATCTCGCCTCGTCAACCGAGAAGGTTTGCGGCTTCATCATAAATAATCTTGCCCCTTTTTTCTTCTGCTCTCTCGTCGTAATCTCTTAGCCCATGGATCCCAAGCACCGCAGCCACGGCATTACCGATGGACGCGACCGTGCCCCCGCCCGTGCCATGTTTAAAGCTATCGGATTCTCCGATAGCGACCTCAGCCAGCCCATCATTGGCGTCGCCAATACGTGGATCGAAACCATGCCCTGCAACTTCCATCTGCGCCGCCTCTCGGCCAAGGTGAAGGAGGGCATTCGCGCCGCAGGCGGCACGCCCATGGAGTTCAACACAATTGCCATCAGCGATGGCGAAACTATGGGCACCGAAGGCATGCGAGCGTCGCTGGTCAGCCGCGAAGTGATTGCTGATTCGATCGAGCTGGTGTGCCGCGGCCAGATGTTTGACGCCGTAGTCTGCGTGGTTGGTTGCGACAAAACCATTCCCGCTGCGGCAATGGCACTGGCGCGGCTGAATATTCCCGGCCTCGTGCTCTACGGAGGCACGATTGCCGCCGGCACCTATCGCGGCAAGGATGTAACCATCCAGGATGTATTTGAAGCCGTCGGCGCCAATGCTGCCGGGAAAATGACCGACGCCGAGCTGCATGAG
>Ga0210401_10000245_pt1 | contig 68786 bp, 63 predicted proteins | sample IncBWH32MmetaG_FD_150866 | JGI IMG/M metagenome (GOLD analysis project Ga0210401, IMG submission 150866) | Forest soil microbial communities from Barre Woods Harvard Forest LTER site, Petersham, Massachusetts, United States - Inc-BW-H-32-M | ecosystem: Environmental > Terrestrial > Soil >...
GGTGGGTACATTAAAGGAAGCATCGAGTTGTCGCACCAGCCAGCGAACAGCCAGCAGGTAAGAACGGCGTCGTCTCTAGAGGCGCTGGCTAATGCTACTCACGATGCTTGGAGTCTAACTTCAAAGCCTTCGTCTGGTGACTTACCGGACGTCTAAGTCAGCCCTTCGGGTTCCTTTGATTCTGTTGGTTCCTTAGAGGCTGTATCAAGTACGTCGACCGCCACGCTGCGCCGGGAAAGCGCGCGCCTCTCAACGGCACGCGGTGCACCGCCGCCCAACTCCGACCACCGTCATCGTCTGCTTGACGAGTCGCTGGCCCGCTGGACGATTACTAAACACTGGTCGACTAGGCAGGGTTGATTTCCGAGTACGCCGCGCGCCGACAATAGGGCCGCTGCCGCGCCTGCTTCCAATGCCGTTTTAATAAGATGGAACGATGATCCCGAGAGGAGCTTGGACATGGGCGCTAGCAATTGGGGCGGCCATCATGGGTAGCGCGCCCTCCATCCGCGCTCAATCGGAGCCGGCTGCTTTGGCTCCATCTGCGGCTCCGGCAATTCCGAAATTCGAAGTGGCCTCTATCAGGCCCTGCAGGGAGCCTGGCAGGAGAAGGGGGAGCCCGTCTCCCGGAAGACTTAACGCGAGGTGCAGTACGCTCGCAACCCTCATTCAGCAGGCGTACTTTTGGTACGCGAATGCTCGCCCCAATGCCGTCACTGTTTCGATTGAGGGAGGCCCGGCATGGATTCATTCCGACCGTTACGACATCAACGCAAAAGCAGAGGGGAATCCAGGCAGGAAAATGATGAACGGGCTCATGCTTCAAGCCCTTATCGAAGACAGATTTAAGCTGAAGCTCCACCATGACACCAGAGAGGTCCCGGTCTATGCGCTGACTGTGGCAAAGAGCGGCTTCAAACTGCGACCCGTGAAAGAAGGAAATTGCATCCCCATTGATTCGACGAAACCATCCGATGCCTCGAAGATGCAGGCGGCGTTTCTAGCACGCCAAGCGGCACCTAACTTCTGTGGTTTGGCTTGGATAAAGGGAATTGATGGACGCGCCGTGAGGTTGGAAATGATCGCGGCGAGCCTCGCTGAGTTGTCCGACTACCTAGGTGGCGTGATGGACCGTCCGCTCATCGACAAAACCGGAATCACGGGGAGGTTTGATTTCCATCTGGAATTCGCGCCCGACGAGACCACACCTCGATTGCTCCACGGCGGCGACGACCTAGATGCTGCTTCTCCAGCCGCGTTCGCGGATGACTCTGCGGGCCCGTCAGTCTTTACGGCGGTACAGCAAAGGCTCGGGTTGAAACTTGAGCCAGCCAAAGGGCCCGGCGAATTCCTCGTCATCGATCACGTTGAGAGGCCGTCCGAGAATTAGGTTTGCATGGCAGATCGTGCCTGAGGCCGAAGGATAGTTCTATCCTTGCCGACTACGGTAGATCTACCCCGCTCCCCAAGGGTCAATTAGGTACTTTCCGATGACTGGGTAGAACGTTTGCGACGTGGGAGAGCAGTATCGAAGTGGTACGAATAAGGGATGGAACGTCGAGCACAGATGAGTTGCTCTTGGATCGAGCTTGTTCGCTTGGCGGGCTGTGAATTTGCGCGGCCCGATCCTGATAGGACACTCGCCTTTGTCTATGCCGCCAGAATCAGTCTCTCCGTCGAGGAATGGTGCGCAAAGGTTAATCCGGATCTCTCCTTCGGCGATCTCGTGAATGCTTTGACCAAAGAACCCGATTGGCTCGGCCAACGAAAAGAATGGTTGAAGACGGGGTGGCCTCAACAGAAGGCCACGGCAACGGATCAGTTGGAGGTGTTTGGTCTCACTGCGGCCAAGACGCTATTGGCAGTTGGATCAAGAATTCCAGACGGAACTGCTGATGAGATGACCAAGGCGATGGAATTTATGTTCCCTCAGTTGATTGCCAAGGCGCAAAGCGATGAGGACACATATGAAGCGTGGAATGCGCACGTCACAGTAGACACAGATGGAAAGATGAACTGGGGATATGGCGGTCCACTTGCCCGCACCGGTAAATCCCTGCCCATACCCAACACGAACATCGGCGACAGAAGCGCGTTCGAGCTTTTTCTTCAAAATCGAATGAGGATTGCGATTCAGCAAAGGATTGAAGCTGTCGCACTCTAGCTCCTTGGGCGCTCCGCTCTCACTTTCGCGCGATAGATCGTCTGTGACGCCGAAGGATAGTTCTATTCTTGCCGACCAGGCGGGAGTTTGGTTTACCCTTTGACAATAGGCAAATACAATCGCACTGACGAAAGACTGTGGTCCATGAAGCGCCGTCTGGGATACATTGTCGTCGCGCTGGCTGCTGTGGCCGTGAGTCTCATGCGCGGAAATGGTTCGCTTGCGGGCACGCTGGCGCAGCTCGAGCAGAAAGCGGGCGATGTTCACTACACCAAGCTTGTTCCTGAGGGCGACAGGCTCCAAAGCGGCATCTACGATCCGAGCGTCGCTTACACCGCCGATGGCAGCATCGGCTGGCTTGCTTATTCCTCGATCACCGGCGACCTCAAACCGGTCGGACCCTTCGTGAACACGCATCTCGCGCGTTCCACCGATGGCGGCGCGCATTGGCAGTTCGTCAAAGCGCTGAACACCGCCGCGTTTGCGACCCTGGTCACCGCTGATGGCAAAACGATGTCCGGCGCGTGGCGCTACGAAGTGCCCTCGCTGGTGCATGATCCGACCGACCCGGATGGCGGCGCGCGTTGGAAGCTTTTCGTGCATCGATACTTTTGGACAGCGCGACAGGACCGCATGATCGGCTACGGGTGGATCGCACTGCGCACCGCAGCCGATCCCGCCGGCGAATGGTCAACTGAAGTCCCGCTGTTCGGCGCTGGGGTGCGTCCTCTGGCCCCGCATCACCGGACACGCGTCGATTTGAACGGGCTGGACGACTCCCTTCACAGCACCCTCGCCTACACCGAACCTGGCGCGCTTGCACATGACGGCGTGCTCTACCTCAGCCTCACCGCGCTCAAGCCCGGCCCTGTCGGGCCGTTGCACGACATCATCCTGGTCGCTTCCGACGACCACGGCAAGTCGTGGCGCTTCATTAGCACCCTGCTCACGCGCGACGATGCCCTCGCCGCGGGCTGTGAATATTTCGACGGCTCCAGTCTGGCCGAAGAGGACCGACGGTTCTTCCTTCTTGCCGCGCCCATGGTTCAGAACAAAAACGAAGTCCATTACGGCACGGTTGCCATAGAGTTTGAGTCCCTGGGAAAAGGCGTTCTGAAACGGGATGCGCATCACGCCGCCGTAATCGCCGCCTACTTCGCCCCCCAGCCCGGCATCTTCTCCGGTTCCGGCGCGGGCCAGTCCACCTTCGATTCACACAACCGAACCGGCGGGCTCATCATACCTCAGTTCAACGTGCGCGCTTATCCTGAAGTATTTCAGATCTTTCAAACCGGACGGCACATCGCGGAGAAAAGATAGGCCCTGCATAAAAGTGGCCGGCGCACGGCTGAGTCCTGCCTGACGCCGTACTGCTTACTAATTCCCGGGGAGGGGGATTCGGGGCGTCCACCCGAGTTCCCAACTGGGATTACTCGCCCACTCCGCGACTTTTCGCACCTATCCTGAACGGCGACCAAGGAGAACGTGGACACTCGCTCAGCCGGTCGTCCATGCCTTGCGCAGCGATTGCCAGCGAATCAGCGCGCACCGAGCGAGAGAAACGCCTCGTGGATGTCGGCCCGCTGTCGTATCGTACGCGCAGGCGGCTGAAAAGGTGGAAAAACGTGTTCTTGGGGATCTGCCCTCCTTTTGGAGTGTATCGCTCGGCTGCCCGAGCGCTACATCGAAACAGAGAATCGTCGGCTCACTGACGTGCCTGTTTCCACGCCGCCGATTTTACCGAGGTGGTTCTCAAATCAGTGGCTTACAGACTCTCTGGTAGCGCATGCTAATTTCTATTTCTTGTAATGTAGCTCTCGGGGAGCCAAACTGACAAGAAACTCTCACGTTTAACAAGAGCACCTACAATGCAGCCTTCCAGTCCCGAAGTCGATTGGGAAATGCGGGCGACTTTCTCTGGCTCTCGGCCCCAAAACCGATTGTTTCGCCCGGAACGCCGTTTGCCACAGACTTTCAGAGTTGGATTCGCAACGATGGCCCAGGCGCATCGGACCGACTTTTTTCCCGCGTGTTGCTGGCGGAGTTATTCCCTCTTCGGACAGCTCTTCACCGGAGGCCGTCGCGTTGCGCTCATGTGTGAATCCCTTTCCAGACTTCGCCGTAAATCGAGACTCCCTATGATCGGCGACACGCGCTACCCAGCCGCGCGATGCAGATTGCGCCCTGCATTGCGCTAGCATAGCGGCGACATCCGAGCAAGAAGCCGGGGTTCGAGAAGTACGTTTCGACGACTCTCGATGCCATCGGCGTCTCACTGTCCAGCCAAGCGACCACGCTGCAGGGAATTCAGAAAGACTTGGCCGCGTTGAGCAGCGAACTCGACAAGGCTGACACGCTGCTGGGGAACGCGCGCCTGCTGGACGCGCTGCAATCAGCGCTGAGCGATCTCACCGATCTGTCGGGGCGACCGTGGTTGACCTCGACACGCGTCAGTGGAAAACCGCGACCCGTGCACAGCTTCTTGACGCCGATGCCAGTGTCGCCGCGGGCGCTACACAAGTCGGCGCCATTCGACGTCATACGACCGACGTCCGCGACACCCTCGGACGGCTGAACGATCTAGCTCAGCGTTATAAAAGCCGAAACCACGCCCTACTTCCTTGCCGACGTGCGCCAGGCCGGCGGAAAGATGCCCGAGTACCGGGCAGACGAAAGGAGGAAAGAAGCCACGATGAGAACCTTCACCATCGATACTGATGACAACCTCACCGTGTTTGCCTCGCGCGAAGAGTTGGGCGATCTAAAGGCAGGAACGCAAGTTTCGCGAATGAGGAGGAGTTGGCGCGTCTGGCAGCGGGTTGGCCGGGTAGCCGGCTGGTGGAGATCTGGAACGGCTTGGCAGGCGTTCAGCCTATTCAGAAGTTTACGAGCCGCAAGACCGCCGTTACTCGGATTTGGAAGGCCATTCAAGGCCTCGCGCTGGGTGGTGTCAAACAGTCGGCCATAGCTCGTCCGCAGCCCAAGGGGAAGAAGGCAGCGGCAGGGCGCAGCAGACATGCTGCCCGAACCACCAAAACCGACCAAATCATCGCGCTGCTCAAGAAGCCTTCAGGAGCCAGCCTGAAGGCGATCATGCGAGCGACCGGGTGGCAGGCGCACAGCGTGCGAGGATTTATCAGCGGAAAACTGGGCAAGCAAATGGGCCTGAAGGTGAAGTCTGCCGAGCGCGACTGGGAGCGAGTCTACTCTCTCCGGAACTAGGCTCGATTCATACATCCATGAACCGCCCGAAGGGCCGAAGCCATCAAACTCTCCAGTCGCCTACTGGAAAATGTGGGTGAGGACGACACCCGGGTCTATGCAAATAGCTTGAATTTCATTCCCGCTATCGGCGATCACCAAGACTAGGCGAGTCGTTCCCCCTGGACCCGAGATCGTGTAAGTACCGGTGCAATCGAGATTCATTTTGTATGTGCCCGTTGTTCCGGTCTCTGCTACTGGTGTTGCGATTGCGGCGCTCGCTCTCGCACATCAAGTTCTAAAGTCCTCTTCCGTGAGCAAGAAGGACAAGAAGCAAATAGAAGCCAGTGCGAAGCAATTGGTTGAGCTTGCGCAGATGAGCGATATCGATAAAAGGAGGCGAAAAAGAGCAAACGATCCATTCGATACTGGGCCAAGCTACGAGCACCTGCGCAAAAGGCTAGAAAGGCTCCTCGCCTGAAGAAGCGTGTCGCCAAAAGGAAAAAAGTGAGATAGTAAAGTTGAGCGGAGGGTGGGGGGATCGGACCCCAACGCCCGAAGACGTTCACGGTTTATAAGACCGCTCCTAGCGCCAGCTTAGGGCACCCTCCGATGGGTTGCCCACCACGGCCCAACCAGTCGCCCCTAGAAAGCAGCTGGTTGGACCTTCGCGTTCAGGCCCTCAACGTCGGTAGGCAAAACGTGAGAGCTACTGTTATCAACGTAGCGCTCGCATAACGGTCTAACGCCGAGAATCAGTCCTTGCGGACTCCAGCAGCGATCGAGAAGGGGCAAAATCCGGCCGTGCCTTAGATGCTTAAAGTCCAGGAAGTCGAACGTTTCCGCCCCTCCACTGCCCGGCGTTGGCCGCGTTCCTTCCCACCGATATCCGCGGCCTGGCCGCCCTTGTTCTAGGCTTCCCATGTAGTATGAGCGCATCCGACTTCTCCATCGCTGTGTGCTCAGCCATTCAACACATGGTCCGCTAAATTGTCTGGCGTCCTCGCGCAGGGACTCGGCGGAGATCTCCCGGCCTCCGTGCAGGAAACTTCCCGACGTGTACAGGGTCTCCGACCGCGCTACGCTGCCTCAGGACTAGCATCGATTGTCTTGGTTCATTTTTGCCGTCCGCATCGCTTAGGAAACGTTAAGAACTGGGGCCGGACAGGTCAATTTAGGCCCAAGGTGTGGGGAAGTTGGTCACTCCAGCGGACTGATGGAGTGTGCCGGCATGCGCGAGATTATGCGTGCTCACTCTTGTCGCAGTGTGGTCATAGGATCTACCCTCGTGGCGCGCCGAGCGGGAATGTATCCGGCGAGGAGAGCCACGGCCGATAGAACACCAGTGGCCAAAACCATTGTCGTTATGTCGTGGGGTGCGAGGCCATACAACATTTGTTGAAGCAGGCGCGTGGCGGCCAGCGAAATCAGGATTCCAGCAACCAGGCCGCCAGCCAACACTGCGATGAGGTCTCGCATGACGAGGGTCAAAATCGAGGCCGGTAGCGCCCCAAGTGCCATTCGCACCCCGAATTCTGTTTGCCGCTGCGTCACCGAATAGCTAAACGTGCCATATAGGCCAATCATCGCCAGCATGAGGGCCAGCATGCCAAAAAAACCGGACAGAACGGCCGACAAGCGCTCCTGAACTAACGAATCGTTCACTTGATCGGCCAGTGCGTGGAACTCCAGAGGAATGGCACTACTCACTCCGGCGACCGCACGACGAACGGGTAAGATCAGTTGTGACGGTGGGATCGCGGTACGCAATTCCAGAGTCTGGCGGTGTCCCAACCCTAGCTGTAGCTGGTTAAAGGGCAGGAAAGCCTCGGGGCGGTTCTCCTCGCGGAGAGAGAAATATTTCGAGTCTTCTACGAGTCCCACAACCTCGACCGGGTGTGCTACTGGCGCGCCCACTAAATAAACTCTGCCGATTGGGTTCAAGCCAGGAAAGAACCGGCGAGCAAAAGTCTGACCGACGATAGCAACGGCATGCGAACTGCGCATATCAGCACGGGTGATATTACGCCCCGCTATTAATGGCATTCGCAGCGTTGGCAAATAGCCCGGCGAGATGAAATCCAGGGAGACCACCAACTTGTCGTCATTTTTCCACCCGGTGGCCGGTTTCGTCCAGTCGGTGTGAACACTGTTGTTCACGAACTGGCTGCCGGAAATCGGGGTTACAACCGAACGGCCGGCTGAAAGGACACCTGGCAAGGTGCTCAGGCGGCTTTCGATCTCCTCGTAGGTGGCCGCCTGTCGGTCTGTTGGCATTCTTGCCGCCCCAAGGTCAGCTTGCACGAGCAGGACGTTATTGCGGTCGAAACCGATGTCAAGCGTCACCAGCTTCACAAAACTTCTCAGCAGCAGTCCGGCAGCTACAAGAAGAACGAGTGAGAGCGCCACTTGTGACCCGACGATCCACCTGCGCACTTGAAAATGAGATGATCGCCCGGCTTCCGAAGACTGCCTGCCCTTCATGACTGAACTCAGCGACACGCGCGTCGACTGTAGAACAGGCAGCAGGCCGAAGAGCAGCGTAGTGAGCCCGCCAACCGCAACCAGAAATCCAAGAATGCGGGTGTCGAAGGCCACGTCGAGGAAGACTGCGTTCCTTGCTGTCGAGATCATGCTCACCAGCACAGCTGTGGTCCAGCGCGCGAGAAGGGCGCCGAAGAGAACGCCAGCCGACGAAAGAATGGCGCATTCGGTGAGGAGTTGGCGAATCAGACGCGTGTGACTGGCCCCCAGTGCCTTCCGCACCGCGAACTCCTTATCGCGCGCTGCAGCGCGAGCCAGCATCAGGCTTCCGAGGTTGGCACAGGCGATGAGAAGCACAAGTCCAACTACAATCATCATGATTTGAAGTCGCTGACTGAATTGACGCCGTAAACTGGAAATGCCCGACGCAACGGGAGTTGCCGTCAAGGTGATCTTAGAGAAATACTGACGTGCCTCCGGTGAGGCTTCCTGTGGAATAAAGATCGTGGTCGAAAGGACCCTGAGTCGCGACGTTAGCTGAGCGCTGCTGATCTTCGGACTGATGCGGCCTGCTACGTTCAGCCACCAAACGGACCCCTTATCCAGTCTGGGCTTGTCGCCGTCGAAGATCGCCGTGGCGCAAATGGGCAGCGCGAGGTCGAACTTCTCCCCTACTTCCATGCCGAAAAAGCCGCGTGGCGCAACGCCGATCACTTCAAAGGCCCAGCCGCGAACAGAAAGTGTGCTGCCAATGGCGCTGTTCGCCCCACCAAAATGATCCTGCCAAAAACCAAAGCCGAGTACGGCTACGGCCGGGCAGCCGCGCCGGTCATCCGAATCGGAAATCAGGCGTCCCGCAGCGGCGTGCACTCCCAGGGCGCTGAAAAATCCGCCACTGACCCAGACCCCATTGGCAGGACTCGTCGTCTCGCCCTGGGTGAGATCCAACTTATCCTTGTTGCTCCAGGCGAACACCTCTGCGAAAATGTCGTGGTGGTTACGCACTTGCTCCCACGCTGGATTGGCAAAGATACTCGACTCATTGCTCGACTCCGGGGTGCGGTACTGCAATTGCATCAACTCCTCGGGCCGATCCACCGGCAGATATTTCAAAATGACAGTGTCTACCAAGCTGAAAATGGCGATGTTCGCGCCGAGTCCCAAGGCCAGCGACAAGACCGCGACTGCCGTAAAGCCAAAGCTATTCTTCAGGCTGCGGATGGCGTAGTGAACGTCCTGAATCAGCGTGTCGAGCCAGTGTAGCGCCATTTAACAAACTCCTCTCTGGGTACTCCGCATCTTCGTGCCGAGCGGAAGCGTAGGTTAGCAAACGCTAAGGGACTATCTTATACCTAATCTGCCATTTGCGAAAACCAAAGCCAGCAAGTGCGCTTGCCCCCTCTCTCCAGAAACTCATCCCTGTAAGGTGTTCAATTCGGTGAGTTGGAACCCAAGCTTTGCCGCTTTATGAATGAGGAAACTGACCTCGCGTTGGCGATGTCGGGCCTCGTAAGCCTCTGCTCCTTGATCGACAAATTCCATCCCGTAGCGGAGCATGCGGTATATGAGCCGAGCGAGCTTCGCGGCCATGGCCTTGATGGCGACCGGCGTCCCTAACCTTGTGCGCAATCGCCGGAACTGAGCCCCCAAGTAGCTGTTGCTTTGCCGTAAGCAGCTGGCTGCCATCTTGAGGGCGACCGTTAGCGGGTTGTTGGTGGGCAAGCGCCCCTTACCGATGACCCGGTCTCCGCTAATCTTGTTGTCGGGGCAAAGCCGCAACCACGAAACGAAGTGGTCTTCAGTACGCCACTTGCTCATGTCCCACCCTGCTTCACTGATCACCGTTGCGGCAGTCCTGACATCAATCGCGTCGATGCGGGTCAGGTCCGTACCCGTCATCCGGAACAGATCAGCCCGCAGATCGAATTGAGGCTTGTTCTCCTTTTTCTTCCGCAACCGTTCCCTGCGCTTCTCTTCCGGCAGACTCGCTCCACCGCTTCGATCCTCCCTCTGCTTAAGATACTGCTGGAGCCGTGCATCACATTCGGAGATTTGCCTCACACAGAATTCGTATCCGTCTTGCTCTTGCTTTAGTAAGAACAAGCGATCGTCTTGCCAGTTCCCCTCCAGGCTGCGAGCAATGTCCACTTCGCTTGCTTTCACGCGTCCGTCCCGCAGAGCAGCCAGCTTCAGTGGATTGCGTTCTCCAGCGAGAATCGCCTTGACGATGGCTTGGCCAGTCACTCCGCTGACGTCGCTTAAAACATTTGCTAACTGGAGGTTCATCTGCGTCAACGCTTTCTGAATCCGCTGGATATGGCGCCCCGCCGACCGCACCAGATCGTTGCGCTGCCTCCAGTACGTTCTCATGATTCGAATCTCTTGCGAGGGGCGAAACGAGTTCCGCAGCAATCCATAGGTGTGCAGCTTCATCAACCATTGGCTCTCCTGCACGTCGCTTTTCCGGCCTGGCAGATTCTTGGTCTCGCGTGCGTTCACCAAGTACACCTCGAAACCGGCCTCTTCCAGAAGGTCGTAAACCGGGATCCAGTACACGCCGGTGGACTGCATGGCTACCGTGTGGATCCTGCATTCCTTTAACCATGCCGCCAAGTCTTTCAACTCGGCCGTTGTGCAACCAAAGCGCCGCACCGATTGATCGTCCCGCGATGGCGGGACCGCCACGTAATGCGCTTCGTTACCAATGTCAATTCCTGCGGCATCCGGATGGACCACTTGCAGGCTGATCTCTTCGGCCTGCATCTTTCGCGTCCAGTCCCGACGCTGCTTCCGGTTCATCTCATGCCAGGCGACCGATGTCGCGTGGCCCGATGCGTTTTCTGTCTGCCTGTGTGTTTTGGGTTTCATCGCTCCTGTCCTGCCGACGTTGAATTCAACGCGACTCGGCCCGGGTGGCGAAACTCACACAATCTCTCCATCGAGAACGTTATGAAGAGAAAACTCGAGAAGCGGCACAACGATTTGCACCAGGCCAGTAGTGACTGCAGCCAGGGCAGCGATAGGAAGCGCCCAGACACCCGTCAACAGGACTTGACTCCAAGCCAGACCGGCGATGTGCTCGGAAAACTTGAATCCGTTGGCCTGCACGATCACCATGTCGGCGACCAGCATCGGCAGGTTGACGAAGACGAGAATGAACAGCGCTTTTGCGGCGAGGAGAGTATTCCACGCGTAAGGCCGAGTCAGCCAAAACTGCCGGTCACCGGGGATTCGCTCTTCGTGAATTACTCGAATCACCAAGACCCACCATGCGATCGGTAGGAGCACAGTTTCCAGGCCGTTGATCGGGCCAGCTCGCCCGTTGATGATGAACAGAGCGACCAGCCCAAGCGTCGCGCCGATTTCGTATAAAAGGGATCGAACATCCTTCTTGAAAATGTGCAGAGTTTGGCGCATGACATTTCTCCTTCAAGCGGCGGTTTTTCGTCCGGCCTTGGCGAGCGTCACCAAGATCGCCCGCAATGGCATCGGCCGCATGGCGACGTTTCGCACACCCGTGAACAGCCGTAAGATCCCGGCGGGCGTGGAAGTATCGTCGAATTGCGAATCGACAAATCGCACCAGGGTTGCGGATGCCTCCGGATTCAGCCATTGCGGGAGCCAGTTGGATGGCACCATGGCTTCGCCATCGAGCGTCACCTCGACCTCCCGAAAGCGCGCGCTCAGCGAAGTGAGCTCCTCGGAAAACTGGATTCTGCCTCTGTCGAGATATCCGATGTGGCTGGCGAAGGTTTCAATCTCGGCGATGTCGTGTGACGAAATGAGAATGGTCGTCCCCCCGGCGATTCCGAGCAGCCCTTCAATGAATTCATCCCGCACCAGCGGATCGAGCCCCGTGAACGGTTCATCCAGGACGATCAGCCGTGGCCGGTATGCCAGCGAAGACGCCAGCGCCGCTTTCATCCACATGCCTCGCGATAAGTGCCGCTAGCTTGCGATCCAAGGGCAGATCGAACTGGCGCAATAATTCCTCGGCAAGAGCGTCGTCCCAGGTTGGATAGAAGGGTTTCAGGTACGCCATGAAATACTTGACGGTCATCCAGCCGGGCAGCTCTTGATTTTCCGAGACATATCCGATCTCGGCGAAATGGCGCGGTCCAAGATCACGCGAGTTGACTCCCAGCACCTCGGCGCTACCCAGAGTGGGCCGAAGGATGTTCATGAGTATCTTGATGGCGGTCGTCTTCCCCGCACCGTTGGGCCCCACCAGCGCATAGACGCTCCCCTCCGGGACGTCGAGATTCAATCGGTCGAGAGCCTTGGCGCCTCGGAAGAGCTTGACCAAGTCTTTAGTGCGCAGCATGCTGCTCATGATTTCCTCCCGTCCAGCCGCTTCCAATGGTTCGTCAAGGCGTCCTTGAGATCGTCGAGTTCCAATCCAATCTTCTTGGCTTCCACGACCACTTGCTCCAGCTCGTTCTTGAGCAGATTGCCTCGCTCGGCCGCCGACGATGAGCCTCGTTCCGCTACAACGGTTCCGATGCCCGGCCGTACTTCGAGGACTCCCTCCGCCACCAGATGAGTGACAACCTTGTGGGCCGTATTGGGATTAATTTTGAGGCCCTTGCTCAAAGTGCGCACGGAAGGAAACTGGTCTCCCGGACGCATCTGACCGGAGACGATGGCTTTCTTGGCGGCATAGACCACCTGCTCATACAGCGAGATTCCTGGCTCAAACGAGAGGTGGAATGGAATCACGTGTGTATTATAACAGCTAGTACAGAGAGCGCAACAACTAGGGGCTATGTCCTGGGGGCTTGCTGGTTCGATACTGGCGCTGCCGAGAAAGGCGCTGAGGCGGTAACGCCGAAAACGGCTGGGCGTGGAACGTGCCGAATGGGCTGCTTTCTCCTTCTAAGCTGCTGATACAGTAAACTGTTCGCCGCCGTAGAACATTTGGCGCGATCCGAATCGATCAAACGCAGTGAGAGGCGCGGGCCGCTGGAGTGCCTCGCTTCCAGCGAACTACGGCCAGAAGAATGAGCCCTCCAGATGCCAGCAGCAATCCCCCTGGTTCAGGTACACCCGCGGCTGCTGCAGGTTGAAAAGAAGAAACGGTCGCTGAACTATCTCCGTCAGTCACGCTTACCACACCAGTAGTGAAAGCGGTGGCATTCGTCTTAATGACGAAGACATTAGTCGAGTCGCCGGGTGAGAGAAAGAAATCGAACGCGATGGTAGAACCAGCGTCTCGGTGAGCCGCATGTGGCGGATCAGCGCCGCCCGACCAACCGGTCGTGAAGACGTCCGTTCGGTAACCGACGTCGGCGGTAAAACCGGCAAAATTGAAGTTGCTCTCGCTCATAATCGTGCCGCAGACCTGGCCCACGTTATTTGCGGGACAACTAACGCTGTTGAAAAACTGATAGTAGAAATCGAGCTCGTTGTTGCGGTTAGTATCTCTGTAGACTGCCGAAACCATCTGTACCAAAAAACCGCCAGATGACGGAGCCAACAATGGTGAATTCACAGCTGCGAGAACGATTGAATCGCCGTTGAAGAGATCCAGGGTGCCAGGGCAGGATGGCAGGCCGGCTCCGACGCACGAGTTAGAGAGAAGTACTGCGGCATGCGTCGTAGTGATCGAAATCAGAAAAATTAGGGCAAGCAGCTTTGTATGAATGTAAGGGCTAGCGAACATTGTCGATTCTGTGGGGCCGTAAACATATTGCGGCAAGTTCGATGAGTTTGCAACGAAGAAAGCAAATGCGTCTCTGATTGTGAGTACTGGTACATTAGCAGTCGATCACAAATGAGGGCATCTTGGGTCGGAACTATTCCCGCCAGGCGGCTGCTTATCTTACCTCCAAGCAGAGCATTTCCAACTCGGCAATCGCGCTGCCAAATGGACTGGCTCAACGCCTAATCGCGCAAGAGTTCAAGTTTGCATCTCATTCTGTCGATTGGAGGATTGCGATGAGGCGCGCAGGCTTCCACGGCTTACGGTTTCAACGACGCATCCGCGTGCTGCCGGGCGTACACATCAATCTCAGCCTGAGCGGCATCGGCGTGTCGGTGGGTCCGCGTGGCCTGCATGCCGGCGTGACGGCACGAGGGCAGCGATACGTAAGCGCGGGCCTGCCCGGCACAGGTTTGAGCGTGCAACAATACGGCTCGGTGAATAGTTCCCCGAAGCTTAGCTTTTGGCCGCTCGCGATTGGGGTCGCGATTCTGGCCGGGCTGTTGGTCGTGGCTGTACGTTAGACGGACTGCGCCGCGGCCCCTTGCTTGGAGATTCGCGCCACATACTCCAACCGCCAGGCAGAACCGCGGCGGTCCGGTGCCCCCGGTGGTTCAGCGCGGCAGCGATTCCGCGCAGCGGGTGCCCGCTCTCGCGCAGGTGGCGGATCGATTCCTGCGCCCGCATTGCGCCTCGACAACCTGTAGTCCGTTGTGTTTCGAATTCGTGAGCCAGGAAGAACAGGATGCCCCCGAAGCGTGCCCACCATCCCCCTTGACTCCGATAGGTACAAGGTTCAGCATTTTCTAATGTAGTGCCGCGCGGGTGCTTATCGGTATTGGCCCCCAGAATTGGTACCGGCAAAAAAGCTCGCCAGGTAAAAAGGAGGTCCGATGTGCTTAGCCTTCGCAGTTCGCATCACGTTTCTATCGGTGTTTCTGTTCATCGCCCACTGCATGGCCGATACAATCATCAACTTTGAGCCGCCGCTACCGGGTGGACTCGCACCAGTCTCTTTCGTGGAAGATACACCGGTCACGCCGCAAGCCACGATCACAACTCAATACGGCAACTTGGGAGTACTGATGGCAAATGTTGCATTGGTTGATTTGGGACTGGGTCACGCAACTTCCGGGACTAACGGTATCGCTGGCATCAGCGCTCTTGACACCGTCGACTACGGCTCGCCAGTGATCTTTAACTTTGTCGACCCACTGAACAACACCTCGCCATGGGTCACAGATCACTTTGCCATCTCGACAGACCAAGCAGGCGGCAGCTTGAATACGACTACGGTTTCCGGTTACGACATCGCCGGAAACCTTCTCGGTTCTGTATCCCACCTTGAAACTGATGGATCGGTGACCCTTGAGCTTCAGGGTGTCGGGGCGATTCATACAATCATTGTTGAGTCAACCCTGATGAATCATTTAAACGGTGGGGTTGGGCTTGATGATGTCCGGTTCGGCCAGGTGTCGCCCCCCACTCCTAGCCCTGAATCGCATTCCTCTACCATTTCTGGAATCGGGCTCGCCTGCCTGTGGCTGTTCGCACATCGGGAAAAAAAGACTGGTCTAAGGGTTTGAAGCAGACCGAAAAACGGAGCGAAAGACTCCTACCACCGACGCCTTGGGCTTGGTTGGGCTGAGCCGTCGGTATTGTTTGCTTCCGGGCTAGAAGAGCGGTCGGGTGGTCGACGTTCAGTGCGCCGCTTTTTCCCGGTTGGCGATTCGTGCCACGTGTTCCAGCCGCCATGCAGAACCGCGTCGCGTTCGGTGCCCTCGATGGTTCAGCGAAGCGGCGATGCCACGCAGAGTAGCACCGCCTTGGCGTAGGCGCCGGATCTCGTCCAGCACGGCCTGCTCAGCGGGGTCCCTCTCGACGTGCTTTCCGTCGGCGCACAGCCGGTATCCGAACCGGATGTTGCCCACGCGCTCGCCGTTAGTACGCTTGTGGCTCATGGCGTCCCTGGTGCGTTCGCCGATCGCCTCGCGTTCCCATTGGCTTACGGCCGTCATGATGTTCAGGACCAACCTACCTGCCGCCGAGCCAGTATCGAGTGACTCCGCGACCGATACCAAGGCGACGCCGCGCCGCTCGAAGCGCTCCAGCAGCGTGCACAGATCCTTCACGCTCCTGGTGAGCCGGTCGAGCTTCGCGATGATGACCGTCTTCACTTCGCCCGCGTCAACCAGCGCGAGCAACCGCGCCATGCCGGGGCGGTTCAGGCTCTTGGCGGACTCTCCGCCATCGACGATGATGTCGATCAACTCGGTGTTGTGGACCACGGCCATGGCTCGAATCTTCTCTGCCTGGGCCTCGAGGCTGTCACACGCGGCCAGATCCGCAACTTGCTGATCAACGTCCCACCCCGCCACATGAAGAGCCTGCTTGTCTCCGTGTTCTGGCCGGCTTGGGAGTGGATCGTTTACCCGGAACGCCGTTGGCTTTACAGCAGCTATGCCGCCTCGCTCAGCATTCGTGATTCAGTGAAATTCCGGCGCTTGATCGAGTCGCCCTGGTATCAATCGCGCTGGGGCGATCGTTTTTCGCTCACCAGCGACCAAAACACAAAAGTCCGAGTCGATAACAGCCGATCGGGTTATCGCATTGCGACGTCGGCGGGCTGATCAGCGACCGGGGAAGGCGGCGACCGCATTATCTGCGACGATCCGCACAATGTTCAGGAAGTCGAATCGGATTCGGTTCGTAAAGGGACACTCGATTGGTGGGACGTGGTTATGTCCACGCGGGTGAACGACCCTAAGACGAGCGCCATGGTGGTGGTCATGCAGCGCTGCCATCAGCAGGATCTGAGCGGCCATCTGCTGGAGCAAGGCGGCTTTGAGCACTTGTGCTTGCCGGCCGAGTACGAAGGCAGCACACGCAAGACGTCGATTGGATTCTGCGATCCGCGCAAAGAGATAGGTGAGCTTCTCTGGAAGGAGCGGTACGGCACGCCGGAGATAGAAGACTTAAAGCGTAGACTTGGCAGCTACGCCGCGGCTGGGCAATTACAGCAGCGACCCTCGCCGCTCGGTGGCGGTATCTTCAAGCGGCACTGGTGGCGGTACTGGCAGCCGCCCGGAGCCAATCTCCCGCCCGTTGTAGTCCAGCTTCCCGACGGAACTTATCAATCCATTCACGCCGTCAACCGGCCGCAGCGGGTTGAACAGATCCAGTCCTGGGATTGCGCCTTCAAAGATTTGGAGACTTCAGACTTCGTCGTCGGCCAGGTCTGGGGACGGGTAGGCGCCGACTACTTCCTCGGCGACCAGGTTCGCGATCGCATGGACTGTCCCACCACGGTCAAGGCCGTTCGCGACCTTTCCTATCGCTATCCCGGCTCTCTTGCGAAGCTGATCGAGGACAAGGCCAACGGCAGCGCCGTGATCCAGATGCTGAAGCACGAGATTGAAGGCATCCTGCCGGTCAACCCGGAAGGCGGCAAGGTGGCGCGCGCCATGGCGGTCAGTCCCCTGATCGAGGCCGGCAATGTCTATCTGCCGCATCCGCTGATTGCGCCGTGGGTGAACGACTTCACTGAGGAGTGCGCTGCCTTTCCTAACGGCGCCCATGATGATCAGGTGGATGCCATGACGCAGGCGCTGCTGCGCTGGAACATGATCCCGCGCCAGTCGGTGCTTTACGTCAGCGAATACGATTACGAGCGTTTCTCGCAGATCAGCCCAATTTGATGCCAGCATAGACGCGCCTATGGCCGTACTCTGAGCTTTGACATCGCCGGGCTACTGCAATTCCGTCAGAACACCCTCAAACTCGCGAAACAAGTCCTTCTCAATCAAATCGAACGACGTATTCGCGGCTAGGCCTTCCCATGCTTGCAACTGCTGCTGCTGCTGGAGATTCCTGGCCTGGTTCTCCGAGTCAATCTGATTCAATCCGTTCATCAGCGTCGCTGTTTGCGCCGCGTTGCCTGTTATCGAACTCCCGACGGCGCCCGCAGCAAGCAAGACGCTGGCGAAACTCCACCCACTGCCTCCGGCTTCTTGCTTGATGAGTTCCGCTTTGAGCTGCGGGCGATCGATTACATGCGTGAGGAACTTGCCGAAGTCCCAGATAACCTGTCGCGTAGCCAACTCGCCGTATAATGTTCCAAAGCTGACCAGAAAAGGTAGGGTGGTGATGGTCACGTTCGGCGATTCAATCTCAAAGACACGAGCATTCCAGCAAAGGCTTTCGCCGAGTGTGCTCGTCTTGAATTTGACGTTCTGTTGGGCGTGGTTCACTTGGTCGAATGAAATGTCAAAGGGTGCGGCGTGTTCCGTGTTCGAGATCGGTAAGGAACTGGGGGTCAATCGGCCCACCGGCGCCAGGACAAGCCGCCGCTCCTTCTTGTCGATAACGAGCACGAAGTGGCCTTCGCTCGCAGTGATCGGTATCATAAGGCGCCCCTGTCCGGCGAGAATCCTGTCGCCAAGACGCTCGACGGCGGCATAGGGCTTAGTAAACAGGGCGGCTTGGAAAATCCATTCTAGACTCTCTTCATTCAGCGGCGCCACGTTGGCGACGCGGCTGATCGCGTCGAAAGTATATCGGAATGCATCTTGTTCCCTTTTGTCGCTCGCAGATCTGGTGTCGTGGTGCACCACGCCATTTTTTGCTGTGAGGAGGAGGCTGATCGCGTTGTCACGAAATTCCTGAAGACCCGCTGGGGCGTAGGCAAGGTTCCCGCCGGTGACCCATTGATAGTCGAAGTGCTGTCTCAACCATGAGAGCCGTTCCGAGTACACCCGGAATTCTAACGCGGACTGGTCCACGAAGGTTCGAACGCTGACCCACTCCTTTTCGTGCTCGGGCTGCGTGACCTGCAAGACATCCAGTTGGTGGCGCGCCAGCTCAAAGCGCCCGTGATAGACACTGATGTATGCGCGTAGAAGTTGCTTTTGCGATTCCGACACATCCATTTGCTGGATGGCATGGAGCGCGCCCTCTGCGTCGTATCGCCCTATCTGTTCTCGCAGGGATGCCTTGGCACCTTCCAGGACGTCAGACCTCTTCAGCAGTACGCCGAGCTTTGGAGCGAGAGACCGGCTGATGGGGTCCTGGAGCCGCGATAACCCAAAGCTGCAGTGGTGGTGCGTGCTCTGGTCCAACAACAGACCTAAGGCGCCGGCAAACGCGACATACTGAAGCTGCTTCATGATGTTTGTTATCTCCTATTCGAAATTATTGAAGGACTGGCCCTCAACCTAACATGCGTGGGGATACTGATCCCGATGTCCGCACTTTGTCAAACATTCGTAAAAAGGCCCCGAGCAGGAATCTGTAAGCTCCGGGTTTAAGTGGGGTTCCGTAGTTGGCCCGTAGAGAAACACTCGGTTTCTGGCAAACAGCGGGCAGCCGAACACCTCGGCTCGTACCCGGACGGTCCGAATGGCGGTGAACTGCTGCGCCTGTTGCACTCTATGACTCGGAATTCGCTGGGCCGGAGGCGGGGCACGTCGTGGCCCAGCCGGATTCAATCGCGAAGGAGCATTGCGAGGAGATCGGCGACCCTATAAGAGACGAAGACCCAGCGCTTCTACTGGACTATCTCACCCTAGGGTTCCCGTGCGAGAGGTCGTTGGTACTAGATGCAGAAGCGGCAAAAGGAATGATCACTCGGCCGGTATGACGATGCCATCAGAATATTTCGTTAGCTGACCTCCATTTCGTGACACCCCGCTTGGCTACCAAGCAGTATGCGATCCCGAGCGTGCCGCCGCTCGTTTGACTGCGATCCGGCTCTTGTAGAATGGATCTTCTTTGAGAAGAATTAGGACTCCGACCTTGTTAGGCCAAATCGTTTCGCACTACCGGATTGTCGAACGGCTGGGTAGCGGCGGGATGGGTGTGGTTTATAAGGCCCAGGACATTAAGCTGGGACGGTTCGTCGCTCTCAAATTTCTGCCCGAGGCTCTCATCCCCGATTACCAAACTCTAGAGCGATTCCAGCGCGAAGCCCGAACCGCCTCCGCCCTCGATCATCCGAACATCTGTACCATCTACGAAATTGGCGAGCATGAAGAGCGGCCGTTCATTGCGATGCAGTACTTGGAAGGCCACACCCTGAAGCATCGCATCGAGACCAAGCGATTTAAGACGGAGGAACTGTTCGAGCTGATGATCCAGATTGCGAGCGCACTAGACGCCGCCGACCAGAAAGGAATCATCCATCGCGACATCAAGCCGGCGAATATATTGGTAACGCTTCAAGGCACGGCGATGATTCTGGATTTCGGTTTGGCGAAATTGACTGGCGGAGGCGCTGATCGGCATTCGGTCCCTGTCACTGAAGAACCGGACGCGGGAACTAACGCACTGCCGACAGTGACCCTCCCACCCGAACACCTGACGAGGCCCGGGACTACCGTGGGCACGGTGGCCTACATGTCGCCGGAACAGGCGCGCGGTGAGGAGTTGGATGTGCGCACGGACCTTTTCAGTTTTGGCGCCGTCCTATACGAGATGGCGACTGGCCGGTCTCCCTTTTCCGGAAAAACAACAGCGGCGATTTTCGACGCAATTCTGCATCAAACTCCGGCGGCACCCCGATCAGTCAACGCCGAGATACCCGTCAAGCTGGAAGAGATCATCAACAAGGCGCTTGAAAAGGACCGCGAGCTGCGTTATCAGCATGCGTCAGAGATTCGCGCCGATCTGAAGCGTCTACAGCGCGACGCAAGCGCGGTCCCGGCCTCGTCAATACCGGGATCTATGTTGGAAGGTGTCGCGGTGACGCCTCGTCATCGCAATTGGAAAATCCTCGCTACCGTCGCGATTGTTCTGGCCCTGATAATTGGGGCCGGTTACGGCATCTATTCGTTTCTGAACCGAAGCCCCGCGCTTCCGTTCCAGCACTACGGAATCGATCAAATGACTGCTAACGGTAGAGTCACGCTGGGCGCCATTTCACCGGACGGTAACTTCATCGCAAGCGCCGAAAGCCAGAATGGACAGTACAGCCTTTGGCTTCGCAACGTTGCCACCAATAGCGACGCGCAAATTGCCGCGCCGTCACCATCCGCCTACGGTTGTCTGGACTTTTCCCCCGACGGGAATTATCTTTATTTTTGTCACTCTCTTTCCTCGCGCGTGCCCGATCTGCTTCGTGTACCGGTCCTCGGCGGCGCATCGCAGCGGATCGTCCGCAATATCAGTAGCAACATCGCCTTCGCACCCGGCGGGAAGCGGATTGCCTATCTCCGAAAGAACGATCCTGAGCCGGGGAAATGGTATCTCCTGGTAGCTGCAACGGACGGGGGCGGCGAGAGGATTCTGTTGAGCGAGTCTGGAGCAAACCGGCCCGACCAGACCGAGTGGCCTCTGTCCGGCCAGTTGACATGGTTGCCGGACGGCGAACGAATCGCAGTCGCTATCGCGCAGCCGGGCAATGGGCTTGGAGTCATCGACCTGGTGGATGTGAAGAGTGGCCACCGGGAGACCTTCATGAAGACTGAAGATAAGCTCATCCGGTCGCTGGCATGGCTGCCGCAGGGAAATGGATTTGTTGTCAATTATGCGCTTACAAGCGAATTACGTCGTTGGCAAATCGGAACCATCGCCTATCCGCGAGCGGAATTTCATCCCATCACCAACGACACAAACTCGTATTTGATGTATACGATTTCGGGCAATGGCAAAAGTCTGAGCGCCGTGCAATCAAGAACCACACGAAGCCTTTACCTTCTGCCCGACAGCGGTTTTCAGGATAGTCCGCCACCACCACTAGTCCTGCGGACGCGGAACGTCACAACTTTCAGTTGGGACGCGGACGGAAAGCTGTTCGTCATGGGAGACGGAAAACTTACTCGGAGAAGCGTCGCGGGTGGTGTGGAAGCAACCCTGCTCAGTTATGTAGGCCGTTCGCCTGAGCCTTGCGATGGCGGACGCCGGATAGTCTTCGAATGGTCCTACGCGGGCGGAGCGGCCGATGTGAATGTCTGGCGAGCCGAAGCTGACGGTTCGAACCTGGTGAAATTGACCACCGGAAAAGACGGCGAAGACCCTGTCTGTTCGCCCGACGGCAAGTGGGTTTATTATATCGACGCCACAAAACCTCAACCGATGCGAATACCGCTGGACGGCGGTAAGTCCGAACCAGTCCCCGGAAGCAAGGTACGGGACGGTTACTATGCATACGGCAACATCGCGCTATCTCGCACCGGCGACCGGCTGATGTACCTTGCCAAGGTAAGAACTCCTGGAAGCAAGGATGTGCAACTGAAGGCTGTAATTGTCGGACTGGCCGGCGCAGTGGGCGCTCCTCAACTTGTGGACGTCGATGAGCAGATCGGCTATCCTCCGCAGTTCACTCCAGACGGCGGCGGTATAGCGTACCCGATTCGAGACACGGTCGAGCGTGATAGCGCCGATAACATATGGGTGCATCCACTGGATGGCTCGGCCAGGCGCCGGATCACAAACTTTCCTTCGGACGGCACGCGCGTCTTCTATTGGTCGCCCGACGGCAAGACACTCGGGGTTCTCCGCACTCGAACTGACTCGGACATCGTGGTGTTGCGCGAACCGGCCTCGTCGTCGAAATAGGCTAAATCGGCGGCGTGACCTGAAGTGTTGCTAAGGTTGGGTCGGGTGGTCATCTGGTTGGCGAGGCAGAAGTAATTCAGCTTGACGGTTTGTTGCCATCGCGGGATGATCCGGTCAGAAAGCCGCTGTCCTAGGACGGTCGCCGCGTTGCAGCCGGGCGTCCCGCAGCCTCTATTCCACTTGGGTGGGTGGTGGTGGGACGGAACAGCTGATGGCACTCGGTTCTTGGTAGGTCTCCCAGTCGATCAGGACGTGCCGCCGCCCGTTTACAGTGGTACTCAGATGGCAGGCCGAGTTGAAGAAATAAGACTCATCCAACACCAGCTTCAGCACCCTGTTCTCGGCGATCCAGAAGTCGGACCGCAGCTTCGCCGGTTGCCCTGGCAGTCGCAAAGTGTTTCGGGAAGGGCGGATGCCACTCGGCTGATAAACCCCGTTGCTGAGAAGTGGAAAATCTCCGCGCCGGTTTGCATTAGCCTGTTCCGAAAGGACTACATTCCGGGATTTTGCGCCCAGAGTCGTCTCAAACCTTACAAGTGCTTTTTCAGGCAGGCACTCAGTTAGCGAGGGGCACAAACACGCGTCGCGCCGGAACCCGCCTTCGACGTCTTTCGTAAGAAAGTTCGAAATGCGTCCAGACTGGGAGCCAAGCTGGCGTTTTGACATGCATTGCTTGGGCTGCCAAGCAGTACATCGAAACAGAGAATCGTCGGCTCACGGGCGTGCCTGTTTTCACCTCGCCGATTTTACCGAGGTGGTTTTAAAATCAGCGACATACAGACTCTCTGGTCGCGCATGACAATTTCTATTTCTTGTAATGTAGCTCTCGAGGAGCCAAACCTTCTGAGAAACCTCTCCCCGTTTAATGGCGCCGGCGTGATCGCCCGCGATTCACTTGGCGGCGGGTTTTTTGCGACGTGCTGCGGAGCTTGTTCTCTTTGAGTTTCAGCACGCGTTTTGAAGTGTTCGTCCGTCTTGTGCGCTATTGACTCAAGCGCAAGGGCGATGCGCCGCAGAGAGGCATCTATGACTGTCAACGATTTCTGTATTTCGGCCAAGTCGATTTCCTTAGGTGACATGGTTACTCATTTATCGCATCGCAGTTGATTATCGTGTCTTTAGCGTGCCGAGAGGAGAGACACGCGCTCGCCGTTCGAACGACTTCACATGCAGGCCGAGCTTCTTGCCCAGGTGGCCGCTAAGGACGGCGCCCCTCATGGTGAGTAAGAGCAAGACCGAGGACACTTCGATTTTGACGCTAACATTCACCATAAACTCTCAACCCGCATGAATGCTCTTTGGCTATGAGTACATCGATTCGCTGCCGAGATCAGCAACGAGCACACGCGATCAAGCGCTAAGATCAGCGACTTTGAGGACCAGTTTTCCGCGCACATGGCCTGTCTCGATTGCCCGATGCGCCTGTGCAGCGTCTTCAAGCGGAAGCACATCGATCGGAGGTACATGGACTAATCCCGCATCAATCAAATTGGTAATCTCCCGCATTGATTCCTGAGCGCGCTCAAAGTCGATAATGGTCACGATCTTGCGGTAGCCCCGCCGCTCGGCTTCCTTGCGATCACCTTCGATATCGCCGTCCGTGGTCACTGTGAGGATGTTCACCAGCCGCCCGCCGGGCCGGAGCATGTCCAACGCCATCGGCAAGGTGGCGGGACCTACGGCATCCAGGACGACATCCACACCCCCCACTGACCAGTCACGAACGGCTTGGCATACGTGTTCGGTCCTGTAGTCAATAACACGCTCTGCGCCCAGACTTCTGACATACTCCACATTGGCGGTGCCGCAAGTCGCTGCCACCAACAACCCTCCGGACTTCGCGAATTGTACGGCGAAGCTGCCAACACCACCCGCCGCCCCATGTATGAGTACCTTCTGACCCGGGATCAGGGCACCCTTCTCGGTATGAAAGAGAGACTGAAAAGCCGTCAGCGAAGCAACCGGGACAACGGCCGCTTGCGCGAAATTCAGGCTTCTTGGCATTGGGGAGACATTTCTTGCCGGCACACGAATGAATTCGGCATAACTGCCCCACGTCTTCCCGTCCGCTGCGCTCCACGTGACTACGCGATCTCCTCGCCTGAATTCGGTGACACTTGCCCCCATTTGCTCCACGATACCGGCGGCATCCATGCCGGTGACGAATGGAAAACTGACTTCTCGATATCGGTAGCCTCCGCGTGCGCTCTGGCCCGAGCGTGCTTTCGAGTCAGACGGATTGACCCCCGCATAGCCGACCCGGATCAATACTTCACCATCTTGCGGCTCGGGGACCGGAACGTCCCTCAAGCTCATGATATCTGGCTCGCCGTAGTGGTCAAAAACCATTGCGCGCATATGTAATACCTCGTGTACCTCCTGAATTAGCGTCAACTCTTCCTAGGAGCCCTGCCATTTTCACCGCCTCAACTGAAGGCCGCGTCCCTGAGCTTTCATTCGCTTTCGCATTCGAACCACCCTGCCGTTCTCTTCGAACGAAACCTCGTCCATGAGCACTCTCATGAGGTGAAGCCCGCGCCCGCGAGGGAGAAGCAATCTGTGGGCTTCGGTTGGATCAGGGATTGCTCCGCTATCAAAGCCTTCTCCCTCATCCCGCACGCTGATCAGTAGCTCTCCATCCATGCTGCAGCGGCAGGCGACGTGAACCTGCTTGTCGGGACTTTCATGATTGCCGTGAATCACCGCGTTGGCTAGAGCTTCATATATGGCGATTTCAGTCTCCTCTTCGGCCTCTTTCGAAGTGCCGACCTTCTCCATGAACAACTGAATGAATCTTAAGAGTTGATCAACGAATGGCGCGATGTCAGCTGCACGGCTGACGAAGGATCGATGTAGTTCCACAAACGGCGCAGAACTCGAGTTGTGAGTTGCGGTCATAGGTGCCTCCCGTAGAGCTGCGAGGAATATCCAGGCGACTGCCATCGCTGAGCCTTCCTGCGGCTCCCCGCGGTCGATGCCGTCAGAATCTCCATCCAAATCCAACGGTCGGCTCGGCGCGATGCGTCACGCGATCGAATCCATTCAAGCCAGCCAGATCATACGTCGGCGAGTTGTAAACCAATCCGCGGTATTCGGCTCGGACGAACAGGTGGCCGGTCAGGTTGAAATCAGCTCCGCCGCCATAGACGAACGCGGGCCGAGTCTGCGTGTTCGCTCCCGCGAAGTTGGTCGGATCGAAAATCAAAGCGCCGGCCCCTGCCAGCACAAATGGCGACCAACGCTTCATTGGCATACGAAAGACATAAGCCGTGGAAATCTCGTGCGAATTGTTGTCGAGGCCAAATGCGTTGTAATTCTCCGTATTCGAGGTCCAAGCATAATTGACCTCAACGCCGTTGTGACGATTGAAGTAGTACCGATATGTTGCGAGAACACCGCTACTGTCGGTGGCGCCATGTTGAATGCCGTTCTGCGTCGTCTGTGTCACGAAACTGCCCAGCGCCTGAACCGTCGCCTCGCTCTTCAATCCGGTGTAATCCTCTTGCGCAAAGACCGTTAGAGACATGAGTGAAGTAGCTACCGTCAGGGCTCCTAATCGACTTGTGAACATTTCGTTGTTACTCCTTTCGATTGACTTTCATCTTCAAAATCCGCTTTTCTAAGAAACACGTCAGGGACCAAACGTGCCGTTTGGTGTTGCCATTTAATTCGAGGAAATTACAAGAGGTGAAGGAACTTTACAACCGAACTAGTGACCAGAGCACGGGCACCGCGCCATGAAGCTGGCGCGTCCACGCCCCGGGCAGCGGTGAGCCGCAACCGATGCCACCACGCGGTCGGTTCCGCGCTGGATCCTCGACCGTCAGGCGAGGTGCTAGGCGCACCAGTCCGCGGCAGCCATCGTACTCTCACCTTTGGTTCCACCGACAAACCAGGCTTCAGTAGATCTTCGCCGTTGAAGTTTTGGTTTTCGGGACGGTCGAAATCGATGCGAACGGGTACTGGCGGCATGCCCTTCACGTCGTTCACGATTACGCTCTTCAGTGGCATCGCCCTGAATACGGAGATGGCGCCACCACCCACATTCGTCACGTGGCCTTTCCACATGCGGTCATAGGCCTTCACCTTGATTTCGACCGGCTGGCCCGGCCCTAGGTGGTCGAGTTGGCTCTGCTTGAAATCGGCTGTTATCCAGACGTCGTCGAGTGACACGAGGTAGATCAATTCCTGTCCAACTTTCACGTTCTGTCCAACTTCGACGCGTGTTTTGCCAACTATTCCTGTAGCCGGAGAGCGAATGATGGTGTTGCTTAGGTTGAGCTGAGCTTGTTCCAGCTGCGCTTTGCACTGCAGAACCTTCGAGTCTGCTGCCTCCGCTCTCACTTTCGCAAGGGACGCCTGCTGCGGGGCAGTCTGTGCATCTCTTAGTTGGCCTACTGCCTGCATGAGCTCCTTTTGCATCTCCAGCAAAACTTGCTGATCAGCCGCCACGACGGCCTCGACTATTGCGAGTTGAGCGTCGTTTTCCTGGATGTGCTTTAGCACCGCCTCATCAGCTCGCAATTTGTTTTCTGCTGCAGCAACTTCCGCTTGAGCATTCTTCACTGCCGATTGCGCCGAATTAAGGCCACCGTACGCCCTGGTAACCGTGATCGCTGCGCTGTAATAGAGGCTCGCCGCAGTATTCTCGGCATACGCCAGATTCGCGGTGGCCTGGTACACCGCAATGCTGTACTCCTTTTGATCTAGAACAGCGAGCACGTCGCCGGCATGGACCATCTGCCCCTCGATGACGTCGACCTGCTGCACGTACCCATTGATGCTGGCGCTCAGTGGCATGATCTTTCCGTCAATTCGCGCATCGTCCGTGCGTTCATAGAGAACCGACTCACGAATGAACCACACCGCCGCGATAGCGACCAGTATTGCGAGCGACGCTACGAGCAGCTTTCTGCGCTGAAGCACAATATCGCGTACCCATTCCGTGACTGACAATCGAAGCGAGCTTCGTAGTTGCATGCTGTGAGATTTGCAATCGTGCTTCCGCCGCTCAGCCAACGCCTCTTGTTGCTAGGTCAACAATTGGAACGAAAAGAAGTTGTTGAGATCGTTAACGCTGCCGCGGGAATCTCTCTTACGCCGCCTGGACGCCAGCAAACTGGCGCGACGCCAGGAAACTTTAGGACGAGCTGTCGACACGGTGAGGCAGCGTGGCAATTTTCAGCTAACTTATGCGCGTATCCACTGATGGAATGTCGCGTGCGTTAGCTCATCGCGGAGAGCGCCGGAGCAACATGACTCGCGACACCACCTCTCTAAACGAAATGTCGGAAGCGGAACTGGTCCGCGACGCTCGAAACGGGAACAGGGAAGCGATGGCCGAATTGTTTCGACGCCATTATCCTCACTCCATCGCCGTAGCGCGCAGGAGATTGCCAGCGCAAGAAGAGTATTTGGATGCTGTTCAGACAGCCTATCTTTGCGCGCTCCGGAACTTCCAATCGTTCCGCGCACAATCAAGTTTCAAAACCTGGATGACGCGAATTGTCCTGAACCAGTGCATCATGCGTCTTCGAGAGCCCTATCGGCGCCGGATAACGTTGGGTTTGGATGAACCGGTCCCCGGCGGCACTCTGCCGATTATTGCGGTGGATTCACGCACGCCTGAGGATCTTGCGCTGCGGGCGGAGATCGAAAGCGCTGTGGCAGATGCAGTCGCCAAACTGCCAACGGCACTGCGCGACGTGTTCACCCGTTGCAGTGTATTTGGTCTCCCGATTCGAGATACCGCCGAAGCGCTCGGCCTAACCGTGCAGGCAACGAAAACGCGCCTTTTTCGCGCCCGATTACGGCTGCGCCAGGAGCTTCAGAAAGCGTTCGGAGGCGATTTGACGCTCGCCACGTCAAGGATTGGTTTCCGATCGTAATCACAAATCGAAATGACGAAAAACACTGCGAAGAACGCGAATGGAGTCACATTATGAATGGCTGGCGCGAGCCGACCCACGAATGGGCCGTTATTCTGGCGGGAGGCGACGGAACGCGCCTCAGGGAACTCAGCTACAAAGTCTCAGGAGATCGCCGGCCGAAACAGTTCTGCGAATTCTTTGGCGGAAAAAGTCTGTTGGCCCACACTCGGGACCGGCTTCAGCCGGTTTTCCACGACGAGAACACATTCTTTGTGCTCAACCACGCACACCGAATGTATTACAGGAGGGATTTGGCTGACGTCCCATCCACCCAGAAGCTTGTACAACCCTTGAGCCGTGGCACTGCACCCGCTGTAGCACTGGCGGTACGCGAAATTATGGAGCGGGATCCCGACTGCACGGTAGCGCTCTTTCCATCGGACCATCATTACCGCGAAAACTCGATTTTTCAGGCTACGATCGATCGGGCATTGCAATTCGCGAAATGTTGCGGAGACCGAGTCTTGATTATCGGAGCGCCTGCAACTTATCCGGAAGTGGAGTACGGATGGATTCAGCCCGGCCCGATCGTCCTCCAATCACGGTTGAATGCTCTCCAGTATGTTTCGCGATTTTGGGAGAAGCCAAACCTTGAGGAAGCCCGCACTTTGCAGAAAAGGGGATGTTTGTGGAATACCTTCGTCATTGTTGGTTCGGGTGACGCCTTCTTGGGGCTGCTTGGGGCGACCGTTCCCTACCTACTTGCTGCGATCGGCGACTGGTTTTCCACACCCGATCTCGATCGGATCTATCGCGAAATCGAACCGATTGACTTCTCGAAAGACGTCCTATCAGCGGCTCCGGAGCGTCTCTTCGTGTTGCGCGATGGGCCTTCCGGTTGGACGGATTTTGGCAGCCCACGAAGAGCCAGGGATGTGCTCCATACTTTCGCTGGTCTTGAGCATGATCTACCCCGGACTTCATCAGAGCCGAATGTAGGCTGACCGGGGAATAGAACGTAGGTGACTCTCGGACTTCGCGGATCATCGCAGCGCGCCTCTCCCGCCTCCGACGCGAGCATCACCCTCACGGCCCACGAGCTGCTCGACGATCACAAACAGAAGGCACCCAGAAAATCCGCACATCACATCGCAAATGGGCGCAAGCCGATAGGCGCTCTTGGTAATTTGTCACCCAAGCTTCCTTTCCTTTTTGAGTACTCGATCGATTCTGGTCTCTCCACCTATGACACTCATATTTTCCAATCGCCCAATGGCAACCAACGCGATGGAGGCCTATCGTGCGCCAGCACCGGCTCCCAGCATCAGGGCCGATCAAATTTTCCTGGCAGCATGCCAGAAATGTTGTTTGTAATCGACAGCTCATGGCGAAAAGCAACGAGGCAAACAGATGAAAACTAATCGAACTGTGCTTGGCTTCCCTCGTGCTTATGGAGATTCGGAAAGGAGATTTAGTTATCGGGCAACTCGAAGCCTCTCCGATGTGCCCGCATTAGGGACCGCCGTTGGTAAGGCGGCCAGACGCTAAAACAAAAAATATGACTCAGCGATTGAAATTTGGATTTTTCATGTTCCTCGCCGGCAGTGCCGCTTGGTTGGCACCGAGCGCCAGGGCAGATGAGTGGGACAAGCAGACTATCATGACCTTTAACAAACCGGTGGAGATTCTCGGCCAGGTTCTACCACCGGGCACGTACGTTTTTAGGTTTGCCTGACAGTTCATCAAGCCGAGACATCGTACAGATCTTCACAGAAGATCGGAAGCACGTCGTTGCCATGGTCATGACGATACCGGACCGCCGTGTGGATGCGACCGACACGACCGTGGTCACTTTCGAAGAACGCGCGTCCGGATCTCCGGAAGCGCTGCACAGCTGGTTCTACCCAGGCGATAAAGACGGTGTGGAATTCGTCTATCCGAAATCGGAAGAGCCGTACGCGACCGCGTCTGAGCAGGCCACGCCATCACCGGAGCCCGCACCGGCGCCTCCGGCCCCGGTACAACCACAGGCGGCCGCAGATCAACCAACGGCCGAGGAGCAGGTGCCCGTAGTGCGCGAACAAGAAGACGTGATCATTGCTCAGGAGATCCCCGCCGCGGCAACTGATAGCAATTCCCCCGCCGAGAACACCGTGCCGGATACACTTCCTCAGACCTCCGGCAACTTCGCTATGTTCCCCCTTCTCGGCTTGGGGATGCTATCTGGCGGTTTCACCGCGCTTTCGCAACTAAACAGAGTTGAGTAGGTCGCCTTCAATGCGCAGGAAACTACTAGCCTACTTCGGGTGCGCCCTCATAATCGGTGGCGCACTCGCTCTCGGCTGGTACAGTTACCTTCGATTGGATATGTTTCGCGTGCAACGGGCGGCGCGCCGGCTCATTGATCAGCAGAAGCGGAATGCTGAATCTGTCCACCCAGGATCTCTTCCGCATGCGCTCGTTATCGTTCCGCCTCGCACTGGCGAACCCCTGGGGAAAATGGCGATCCCTCGAATCCAACTTTCCGTTATGGTTCTGGAAGGCACGAGTTCCAGAATTCTTCGAGTGGGCGCCGGGCACATCAACGGTACGGCTCTTCCAGGAACCAAGGGGAATGTGGGCATCGCCGCTCATCGCGATACATTCTTCCACCTGTTACGTGAAGTGCGGCCTAAGGACGACATTCTTCTAACGACCCCCTACGGCACGTCTTGGTACATTGTCGATTCAGTCGAGGTCGTCAATCCAACCGACGTGCAAGTCCTACAGCGCACCAGTGATCCAGAGCTGACGCTCGTGACCTGCTATCCGTTCACGTATATGGGGCCGGCGCCGAAACGATTTATCGTCCATGCTCACCAGCACGTCTAATCGACCTAGTTTCGTCGCCGGCAAACCGCGCCATGGTCGGATCAGCAACTTCGAGACATTGCCACTTTGAACTACGACCTAACTCCCGATGGCAAACGCTCCGCACTCTTTCACCCAATTTGAACTCGCCAGCGGACGAGAAAAGGACCGTTTGACCTTCCCTCCTGAATTTCTTCGACGAGCTCCGCCGTGGTGTTCCGGTAATCAAATGGTTGGCACCGCCACCGGCATTTACCGCATCATTGCCAAGCTCGGCGCGGGCGGCATGGGCGAAGTCTTTCGTGCCCGTGACACCAAGCTCGACCAAGATGTAGCATTCAAGATCCTGCCCGAGGTTTTGATAGAACCGATGGAACAGCCTTTGTCAATCGAACATAATGAGGGCATCGGGACTCGGCCTGGTCGTCTCAATGCGAAATAACGGACGGGGGTGATTGAACATGCCAAGCCCGCCAGCCGAGTGGCGTGAAACCGAGGCGTCATCAACCACTGAGAATGTCATTCCAGAATTCCCTTTCAGGAAAAGATCAGAACAATCGCTGTTCATCGCAGGGCAGCGCCTTGTCCGCCATTTCCCAAGCATGTCCCACTTCGGTTAGTTACTTTCGCGATACAGCATGAGCACAGTGCCTATCAGAACAAACCACACTGGCCAGATCCAACCCGCGACCTTTTCACGTTGATTAGGAAGGGACCTCGATCCGGCGGGACCAACCGGCGACTAGGGCAGGATCGCGATAGGGATGTGGCTAAGTTCGGCAAGGAATTCCTCTTTGACGTTGCCGAGGGAGTGGGAGTGTGTCATTAGGAGAGCGCCGCTTGCGGCGCACACAAGCGGAAAACCCCGGCTTGCCAGGCCGGTTGAGAGAGGCTTTGTCCGCACGCACCACTAAAAAGTGCAAACAGAACGATCAACAGTACAAAGAGACGGTGCTGGGCTACCTTAGCGACTCGGAAGCTCTCCCCAAAGCCGCGCGGACCGAGGGGCCAATTTTCGAGTTGGCTCTAATCAACAGAAATGCAACGTGAGCGGCCAATGGCGAGCCCAGGAAAACCGGTACGAATGCTAGGGAAGCATACCCACCCCGAGCACGCCAGTGCCCGCCCAATCGTCGTCCTCGATGAGTAAGATTCGAGCCATTTGCATCCTCCATTCTTTGGAGCCCTGACGCGCCGCGTTAGTCCTTGTCGGGGCGTGGAGGAAAGTGGTTGAACATTTTGTTGACGCCTTTATACAACTCCTTGATGTTCTTGTCGGAGTTATTGGACATTGTGTCGCTCGCTGCTCCGCGCCAGATCAATTTCTTGCTGTTCGCATCGAAGATGTCGACGACCAGAGTCCCGACAGCATATGTCTCGGGTGTTGTCGTCGCTTCGCCAAATCCTCCGAACCCGCGCCAACGCCAGCCCCCACCGAAGCCGTCATAGAACGTTCGCAACGTTTCTTGGGTCTGGGTTGTTACAACGGCTACGATTGCAGCATCGCCATCTGACGGAACTTCGGCCCATCCCTTCGCTGCGAGCGCCGAATTAACAGCAGCTTTGATGCGATCGACCATCAAGGGGTCGCGTGTGCCGATCTTCTGCCAGGAATACGTTTTGTATTGTTCGAAATTCGCGCTTCGGTCGTGATCCGTCCTAACCTGCTGCTGCGCAGGGGAGGCGCCGGCCAAGACTAACGCCAGCGCGGCTGTCGTTGTGATACGCAGATTGAATTTCATAGTGTCCTTTCTCTTGCCAAGTGGCATAGCTTCGAAATCGTAAATTGCATCTGCAGTACCAAACCTAATGACACTTTACGGCTGATTTATTCTGTGATGCCGAGAACCGATGTTGCTCGCATCGGCAGCGCGAATACGAGTGTGTCATTGCCTTTGACTCCAATCTGTAGTTGGTTTTCAGTGCACGCCGTGGTAGAAGCGCCAACAACATGACCTGCTCGAAGCCTTTTTATTCAGTATCGGCACCATCTCTGCTTTCGCGAGTTCCTCGTATTGGGCAACACCTGTTTCAGACCGAATCGTGGCGAGCCGTCGACTGCACCTCGGTCTGGCCGATCGTGGCGATTTCGGGAATCGTGCAGATTCTGTACGGCCAAAGCAAGACTTGGTTGCGTAAATGGGGCTGCAAACATGTCGGCTGTCCCCATCCGGCCCTACTCCATCCGGTGCCGTCAAGCTCTACGACATGATTGCGACTGAATTGCGATCGAACCAGATGGGTTTCGCGGGTCACAATCGTCCGCGCGCGACTGGCGATCTCCTCTCTGTTGATCTGCTCTCAAAGACGGTAATCTTGTCCGTAAAACGCCCTTTCATTGAAGCCTGTCAGATACAGAACTGCACCCTGCACGGGTCTTGCTTGGAATCGTGCCACCGTGGACGGACACGCCGCCAACCATGCCGGCGCGTTCGATCACGACGACCTGTTTACCCAGTTTCGTCGCGTTGATGGCAACCTTTTGGCCTGCAGGGCCGCTGCCGATCACTACCAGATCGTAATCTTGGCCTGTCATGATCATTCATCCGTAGGGTCAAGGAGGCATGTACACAGCCAAACCGCCGTAATAATTGAATTGCCGGGAGCGAAGACGTCATCGCGCATTCGACTGCAGATTCGCCCGCCAGAAATCTGGCACTCTGCTGGAATGCTGTTGTTTATTCCGCGGTTCGTTTGGACTCAGCGAGTGCTGTACGCGAGCTGGGCGACAAGCGAATGCCCAGCCTTTGCATCCGAAGCTGAAGTGTGGAACGCTTGATTCCGAGCCGAGTAGCCGCTCCGCTCGGTCCCCCAATAACCCCGTTTGACGCTTCGAGAGCGCGTAGGATCTGAGTCCGTTCCGTCTCGTCTAATAGATCATCAAGGTTCTCCTGCTCGGGCTGAGTAGCATTCGCCTCAGCCTGACGACTCCTTGGGGTGGCAACGCGTTCGAGTTCGCGGAGGGCGATATTGAAGACCGGGCTTTTTGAGAGGATCATCGCCCGTTCGATGACATTTTGGAGTTGTATTGCTGGACTGTCGAACTCGCTCGCCAAAGGGCCGATGAAGCGTTTATCGCTACTGGCAACCTGTTCTATGATTTCGCGTGAGATTCCGAGCTTTCGCATTTTGGCGATGAGAGTTGTCCTGTTTAGCCCGAGTCTGCTTGCAGCACCGCACTTTCCTCCGACGACCCAGTTTGTTTCACGGAGAGTATTTATGATGTGGTCCCTACCGGCATCTGCCAGAGTGCGCGCGTTGTCGGCAAAGACCCCATTCTTCGAGAGCTCCTCGACTGGGGCCCGCAACTCTGCACCCCGCGTTAGAATTACCGACCGCTCGATAAAATTCTGCAACTCCCGAATGTTTCCGGGCCACTCGTAGCGGATCAAAGAATCCAGCGTGGCCTTCGGAATTTTCGCGATCCGTTTTGACATGCTCTGGGCATACTTGCGGACAAAGTGGGCGATCAGCAAGGGGATGTCTTGCGTGCGGCAGCGCAATGGCGGAAGAGTGATCGGGAAAACGTTCAGCCGGTAGAAGAGATCCATCCTGAACTGCTTTGCCTCGACCAGGCGAGCAAGATCCTGATTCGTCGCCGCCACTATGCGTACGTTGATGCGACGAGTATACGTGCTGCCCAGCCGTTCGAACTCATGCTCCTGCAAAACGCGCAGGAGTTTGACCTGCAATTCCAGCGGAATGTCGCCGATTTCATCCAGGAACAGTGTGCCGCCGTCTGCCGATTCGAAGCGGCCCAGTTTCTGCGTCACGGCGCCTGTGAACGCGCCTCTCTCATGGCCGAAGAGTTCACTCTCGAGCAGGCCGAGCGGGATGGCCGCGCAATTTAGCTTCACGAAAGGCCGGTTGCAGCGTTGGCTGCACATGTGAATAGCAGTTGCCACGAGCTCCTTGCCCGTTCCAGTCTCGCCTTCGATAAGGACCGTCGATCCCGTCGCTGCGACGACCCGCACCTGGTCCAGCACTCCACGTAGCGTGAGGCTTACCCCGACGATGCCTTCAAATTCATTTGGGCCTTCTCCATTTTGCTGCGACGATTCCACAAGTTCATCGAGATCCACGTACGACTCGCACCGTACCTTCGTATCCCTGTGAGTTTCAGTCTGCAGGGTGCGGGATGAAGCTCCCGCGCGTATGATATCGGGACCATCACACATCTTCGCTATCATATTGCCTCCCCGTTTTTTCGACTGGGCGGTTGCCCACCGAGTTGATCCTTCTCTCTCGTGACCCACTCTCGGACGTATGCCGGAGCGTTTCTGAGTTCGATTCCATTGTTCTCGCTGGCAGCAAGAAGGCTCACAGCTGCGCGATCCACAAACGTGACTTCCACCAGATCGAGTGCCAACCTGCCCCTTTCGACTCTGATCAATTCTCTTAGAGTGCCTATGTGCTCTCCTTGTAGCTGGCCGCTTACACGCAGAACTACGCCCGAACTCTCAACGATTCGGTCGATCTTGCAGCTCATTGTCTCCTGGCAAGCTCTCGGTTTTTCTACCGGGACCCGGCCAGATCTGTGCACACTTGGGTCCACTTGGAAGTTATTGAATAATAAGGAGTGTACATCCTTTTATGCAGGCTGCGCATCTAGTGCTTTTCGCGTTTTTCGCGTTTTTCGCGTTCTTAGCGTTATGACGCGTTGTGCGCGTTTCAGGCTTTACGATCTAGCTTTAGCGATACTTGAACTGCGTTTTCGAAATCTTAAGCGTCTTTATTTTGGATCGGAGAGTGGATGGCGGAATTCCCAGTTTAGCTGCCGCTCCCCCTGGCCCGGCCACGCGGCCCTTGCTCCCAGCTAAGGCAGCTTCAATGATCTTCCGTTCTTCGCCTCGCTCAGCTTCAGACATGAGCGACGTTTGAACCGGAACGGGACGTTCAGAAGATGCTCTTGGCAGCAGAGACTTGTCCAAGCGCAGAACTTCACTTGAGCTCAATATTACACTTCGCTCAATTACGTTCTGCAGCTCTCGGATATTGCCCGGCCAGTCATAGGACTGAAATAATTCTAGGGTCGACTTGTCGATGGAGCGGATATTCTTGCCTATGCGCCTTGCATAACGCTGGATGAAATATTCGACTAGCATCAGAATGTCATCTTTGCGCTCCCTAAGGGGCGGGACACGGATCGGAAATACATCTAGCCGATAGTACAAGTCCGCGCGAAAAGCGCCTCGGGCAACTGCCGCTTCCAGGTCGCGGTTGGTGGCAGCGATGACGCGGACATCGACCTTGATGGCCTGCGTGCCGCCGACCCGCTCGAATTCCCGTTCCTGCAATACTCTCAAGAGCGCGACCTGAGTGTCAGGCGGAAGCTCGCCTACCTCATCCAGAAAAATCGTTCCTCCATCCGCTAGTTCAAAGCGACCGATACGCCGCTCCGTGGCTCCCGTGAACGCTCCCTTCTCATGGCCGAACAACTCCGAAGAAATCAAAGAAGGGGCCAAGGCAGCGCAGTTCACGCTGACGAAAGTCCGCTGAGATCTCTTCGCTCGCTTGTGGATAGCGCGCGCGATGAGTTCCTTGCCAGTGCCGGTCTCACCGGTGATGAGAACCGTGGAGTCGGTCGGGGCAACTTTGGCGACACTTGCAAGCGCAGCTTGCAGTGCGGCTGAGGCGCCGATAATCTCCTCGAACATCGAGGTTCTGTCGACCTCTTCCTTCAGCACCACATTCTCTCTATAGAGCTGATCTTTGAGCGCCTTGATATTCGCCTCTCGTTCCTTGATGTCACGATAGAGACGGCTATTTTCGAGCGAAATCGCCGCCGCTGAGGCGAGCACCTTTAACACCGCAATTCTCGCAGAGGTGAAAACATTGGGAGCTAGATTGTTTTCCAGGTATAGGAGGGCTATCAGCTCACCTTGTTTTACCAGTGGAAGGCATAGGATAGAACGCGCATGTGTGCGATGAATGTACTCGTCGCCGGTAAATGAGCCTTGAGCGGGGGCATCTTCCAGGATCACGGGTTCTTGTGTGCGCGCGGCGTAACGGATAACCCCCTCGGGCAGTTCGACGCTGGAGGTGGGCGCCTCGCGAAGAGTGATGCTCACTTCGGTCCCTCGAGTCGTCGCTTCGGCCTGAATGCGAAATTCGGCATCTCGCGCCAAGATCAGCAAGCCGCGTTGGGCGCCACCGTGCTCGATCGCGATGCGGAGTAGCATATCGATTAGGTTTTCCAGCACGATTTCGCTGGAGACAGCCTGCGAAACTTTGATAACGGTTGCGAGATCCAGATGTTCGACTGGTGTAGCGATCGTGCCCCTCAGGCCCGTCGGCGGCTCTTGCGCCCTGAGGCTAGGGTAAAGCTCATCGAGTTGCCGCACCTTCCCATCGGCTCCCCACCTCAGATAACAGGAACGGGCGTTTCGGAGGTAAGTGTCGGCGAACTGTTCGAAGCCGCGCCCCCGGTGAAAGGCCGAAGCGCGCTCATAAGCGAGCGCCCGGTTGTGAACGAAACCATTTGTGTGGGCCGACCAGATGGCCTTTTCATACAAGCGCATCGCGTCAAGATCGCGGCCTTCGATCCGTTCGATCTCGGCGCCAACCAATGCGGCACGGTCTGCGAAATTTTCCGGGCAGTTCTGCGCCCACATTTCGATTTGTTGCTGGTGGGCGGCCAGTGCTTCCAAATGGTGCTGGCGCTCGTCGGTTGAGACGGAGTCGCAGCATGCAGCGCGAGCCAGCGCACTGTAGAAGTGATATTCAGCCATTTCGAAGCAGAGGGATGCCGATGTCCCCAGCAGCTGTTGCGCACGCAAGGAGGCCTCGATGGACGCAGCATAATCTCCGGCGATGAAGCGCGCCTGGAGCTTGCGGATCCAATAAAAGCACTCGGCAGACTGCAGATTCGGGTTGCTGGCGAATCGACGCTCGGCCGCTAGCTCTTCAAACTGCTCATCGTCAAGAAGTCCAAATTGCTTGGTTAGTCCGCGGAGCGTCCGGACCAAGCCCAGCTGCGCCGCACTGATATCGCTCACCAGGCCGAACCGCGCTTTCTCTGCGAATTCCAGACTACGCTTGGCTTCGCCCTCCACCTCAACGAGGAGATCGCCAGCCACCAGCATGTTCATGACTAGATAGTAGCCGCTAACGGCTGCAGTAATCACATAGCCGACGCTGTTCGCGGCTTCGAACGCACGAAGCAGCAAATCACGGCCGGTCTTGATAGGCCTCGTCCAAGGAATAACATGCGATGCGAACAGCTGATAGATTCGAGGCTGGAAGCGTTTCAATTCTTGTCGCTGGGCCAGTTCATAGCCGAGCCGGCCGAAGCGGTACCCGGCATGGTAGTCGCCGAATCGTGCACGGGCAATCATCGCTAGCCATTCGTAGGCGACACACGAAGCATCGCAATTGCCAAGCTCCAGGGCGAGATTGATTGCCCTGCATCCGAGCAAGACTGGAAGATTGACATCAGTATTGCCTGCGCAAGTTGTGAGTTTCGTAAGTATGTCCAAAGTGGCAATGGATGCAGGGTCGTTCAGTAATGGCAGTTCAATCAGATCCTCGATCGCGCGGGTCCCGAGCTGGGACCAGATCCAGTCGTATTCGCGTCGCGCCTCCCCTTCGCTTGGATGCGGCGAGCATTGGATTCCCACATCCCGGAGATAGGCGAGACCCACAGCAATAGCGCGGTTATACTGATCGAGCGTCGTGTAAAGATCCACACGTAAGGCAGCCACAGCAGCTCGCTCCACGCCAGTGGCGGCGCGCCCCGCAAGTGCTGCCAGGCGATCCTCGGCTGGGCCAAGTTGGGCCGTCACGTACTCGCATTCCGCCAGATTCAGCCCCAGTGTAAACGTGAGGTCGTGCCGGCGCTCCCAGCAATCCTCCGCCAGCATCGCTGCTCCCGAGACCAGATATGTGAGCGCCGAGGCGAACGCCGCGGACGCCTTCGCGCGCTGGCCAGCGATCAGGTTGAGCTCCGCCAAATCGTCGCGCTCCTCTCGTGAGCTGATCAACCCCGTGCCGCGGTTAAGCTGATTCACAATTTCGAAGATCGCCTCTACCCGCTCCCCCGGGGGAGTGTGCGCTAATAGCAGCCGTCCAATGCGAAGGTGAGCCTCGGGGCGTATTCGTTCCGGGATGAGCGAGTACGCGGCCTCTTGAACGCGGTCGTGGACAAACTTATATAAGCCCATCTGCTGCTCGACCATCTCTGCACGGATAGCCTCGAACAGATCCGAATGGACCTGGTCCTCCGCTGTGCCGGACACCAGGGACAGCGTCGTGACGTTCACCGCGTTTCCGAGGCAGGCGAGCTGCTGCAGCGCTTTCTGCGTTTCATCCGGCAGGCGGGTCAACTTTCGAACCATAACGTCCACCACATTGTCGGTGTACCCTTTGCTATGAATGCGTTCGAAGTCCCACGACCAGTGGCCCTGGACGTGATCAAAAGTGAGCAGCTTTTCGTGCTCGAGCGCGGAGAGGAACTGGATCGTAAAAAATGGGTTGCCGGCGGTCCTGTCGTAAACCAATTGTGCGAGCAGCAGGACGGGTTCCGGCTGGCATTGAAGCGCGTCCGCGATCAACTGCGTCACGTCCTGCTGTGAGAGCGGCGAAAGTTTGATGTCGCTGACGCCCCCTCCCGTCTTGCGAATGGCATCGAATTTTCGAGCCAATGGATGAGCGGCATCGACTTCATTGTCACGATAGGCGCCGATCATGAACAAGTGCTTCACGTCTGCTTGCGTCAAGAGACCCTCAAGCACTTCGAGTGTGGCGGAGTCGAGCCATTGCAAGTCGTCAAGGAACAGCGTGAGTGGATGTTCAGGCCGCGCGAACACGCCTAGAAATCGGCGGAATACGAGTTGGAAACGCCTTTGCGCGTCCTGTGGAGGAAGGTCCGGAACCGGTGGCTGTTCGCGAATAATTAGCTTCAGTTCAGGGACTAGGTCGATCATGAGTCGTCCGTTCGGCCCCAACGCTTCGCGGATGGCGTCGCGCCAGTTTTTCAGGTCAGCCTCGCTCTTTGACAACAGGAGTCGCGTGAGGCTCTCTAAGGCTTGCACCAGTGTGGAATATGGGATATCGCGTTTATACTGGTCGAACTTACCGGATGCGAAAAGGCCGCGTGGTGGAACGAGCGCCTTTTGCAGTTCGTTTACTACAGAAGATTTTCCAATTCCGGAATGGCCGGACATGAGCACTAACTCCGGCGTGCCACTTTTAATGACGCGCTCGAACGAGGTGAGCAGGGCGGCGATCTCCGATTCTCGCCCGTACAATTTCTCCGGAATCAACAGGCGGTCTGGTTTGTCACGCTGTCTGAGAGGGAATTCGTCAATGCGTTGCCGGGTTTCCCATTCATCGAGACACCGCCGCAGGTCACGCTCCAGCCCTAGCGCTGTCCGGTATCTCTCGTCCGGAGTCTTGGCAAGTAACATCATGACAATTGAGGAGACCGCGCTGGGGATCTCTCGCACACGTTCGCTGGGCGCGGCCGGCATTTTTGCTATGTGGCAGTGCACCCACTCCATCGGATCGGATGCATTGAAGGGGAGAGTGCCGGTCAGCATCTCGTATAAAGTCACGCCGAGAGAATAAAGGTCACTTCGGGAATCGATCGAACGATTCATCCTTCCGGTTTGCTCTGGGGCCATGTACGGGAGTGTTCCCGTTATTAGCTCGGGCGGTTCTGGCTCCTGGCGCTCACGCAGAAGACGCGAAGCAATTCCGAAACCTGTGAGCCGAATCTGGCCAGTCGCGGGCTTGACAAGAACATTGGCCGGCTTAATGTTCTTATGGATCAGCCCACTTTCATAGACTCGCCCTAATGCCGTTGCCAGTCCGACGGCAAGACGCAAGAATAACTTGATCTCCATCGGCCCTGTCAGGAGCGTATCGAGAGTCTCCCCTCCGGGGTCCTCCAATACGAGGGTCGGCCGACCGAAGTGCTCGGAAATAGCTAGCGGCTTGACGGCCCATGCAGAGTTAAGATCATTCCGTAACGAGTACTCGTGCTCAATCTTTGAGCGAGTTTGGATGGTCGGTCGAACTGCGACTGGCACTAGCAACAGAACGGACTCAGCGTCGCTGAAGGTCCGATCGCACGCCCTGTAGACGATGAACTCCTCGTCTTGGCGAATGGGTTCGAACGCCTCTTTACAAGTTCCTTCGTTCGATCGCGTGTCCATATCTGTACTAGTCAGGGCCTCGGAAAAGCAGGTGAGGAATGCGTGCTTGGCACAGAATCCATCTCTTCAGCCGGTCTACCCGTCTCTCCCAGCATCAATGTTCCAGCATCGATTTGCAAAGTTGGCCATTCCCCGACCAACTCCAGAAAGCGTCGCTTCTACCGGCCTCTCGCTCGGAATTGGACACTCACGTGCCCATATGCTCCTCCTGGATTCGCCTGAGTGTCATTCGGATGTCCTGATGTCTTTATAGCTGCCTTAATTGTTATCGAGCAAGGACGCATCGTCGAATGGCTTGTCAAGAACTCTTAGCATTCTAATGTACGTAATCAGCATCCGGAGTCACGCACAAGCCCAGAATCGAAGAAATCTTCTGCAGATACGAGAGGCTGGGCCTCACATGCGCAAGGTTAATAAGACCTTATAGAGATCCCGGACCAATTCATCCTGGTCGATTATTACGACCGTGTCAACAGCGAAGAAACACACACGACTAGCTCGGGGACGAGAACGTAGGCCGTTCTTTAGTTCTTTAGGGGGACCGCATAGTAGCAGCCGGCCGACTCGGGCTGACGAGGACAACTCTACTAGCCAGAATGCAGCTACTCAGAATTTCTAGCGGGACGTCACGAAGCTGGCCACCACAGACGCGACGATTTGTGCGAATGATGGAAGGACCTCGTAGCGTTTGAGACACGATTCAGCGGCTGACCTGCAAGTGATGGAAGCAGTAGCCGCCTGAACTGGAAACTTTTCCGGACCTGAGCCTCTAGAGGACTGGTGCCCACTTATCAGGTACGATTTATTGTCACCGCTCAAGGTGCTGTCGGAGCCATCATCTCGGAGTTCTGGCCGGACATTTCCCATCAATTCCGAAAGCAGCAGGAAGCACGCGGGAAATGAAACGTGTACCAGAACCAATCAAAAGCACAGCACCTGGCACGCTGCCAGCTTTCTGACAGTGTCACTCTTCATTTCCTTCCACTGGCAAGCCACATCCGAATTGCCAACCGATGTGACGCCGGGAAACCGGCAGTGATGTGACACGCGCATACAACTAACCGCGAGTTGATTTCCAACGATTTTCGTGCCCGAAACTGGCGCATGGGAATGGCGGTGTCAAACCAATGAACACATTCGCTGGCGTTTAGCGAAGCACGTTCACATCGGCTGTCTGCAACTAGAAGTAAACACTCCCACCAGCTTGAAATCCTACCGCGGAACCGAACGTGCGAACGACAGAAACGTTTTTGAGACTGCATGTGCGGCCCGCACGCGGCTGGTATGAAGAGGCTCAAAACGAAGTATTTCTTCGAGTGTGTGGATATGACGGGCGATTCACGCCGATCGTGGCTTAATCGTCACCAAATGGAAATGGATTATTTCAACGGAGCAAACTCATGCGAATTTTGATTACGACGATGCTTATAGCTTTCGCGCTGATAGCGCTTACGACTCAATCCTCAGCCCAATCGATCACATCGGGTGACGTTGTTGGCACGGTAACGGACCCAACCGGTGCTTCCGTACCCAACGCAACGGTTACTTTGACGGATTTCAACACCAACACGGCTCAGAGGACAACCACAAACACGGACGGAACTTATCGGTTCGCATTTGTCCCGCCCGGAACGTACAGAGTCACTGTGAATGCCGCAGGCTTTCAGACAACCGAGCAGGCCGGAATAGAGGTACGTGCCGGTCAACCGACTACTACAAGTCTTCAGTTGCCAATCGCGGGCGCCACACAAAGTGTGAATGTGACCGAGCCCGCAACGGCCATTCAAAGCGAGAATGCAGACGTCGCCAGCACATTCGACAGGAACATGGTCGACAATCTTCCGAATCCCGGTGGTGACATCACTTATATCGCACAGACTGCGCCTGGTGTGGTAATGAACACCCAGGCAGGGTACGGCAACTTTGTCGCCGATGGGATGCCCGCGATTTCAAACCTGTTCACCATCAACGGTGTGAACGATAATGATCCGTTTTCTGGGACCAACAACAGCGGGGCGTCAAACCTCCTTCTTGGATCGAATGACATCGCCGAAGCGAGCATCATCACTAACGCATACTCCGCTCAGTATGGACAATACGCTGGCTCCCAAGTAACCTATACAACGAAGTCGGGGACGAATTCATTTCATGGCGACGCGATTTACATGTGGAACGGCCGTGCCGTGAACGCCAACCAGTTCTTCAGCAATCAGGTTGGTGCGCCAACTCCTTTCAACAACTTCAATCAGTGGCAAACTGATGTGAACGGTCCAATCTGGAAAAATCATACCTTCTTCGATGTGGACTACGAGGGTCTTCGGAATTTATTGCCGACAGCAAGCAATCTTACGTTGATTCCCAGCCCGCAATTTAAAAATGCTACGCTGGCGAACCTGGCTGGAAATGGGAATGCCGCTGAGATCCCGTTCTACCAGCAGACCTTCGCGATCTATAACAATGCCCCAGGAGCTGGTTCAGCTACGCCGGTAGCCGGCGGTGGATGCCAAGACTTTAGAGGTCTACCGGCTGGAGTTCCTTGTGCACTGGAGTTCCGCACGACTCCGCCCAACACCAACAAGGAGTATCAATGGTCGGCTCGCGTCGATCATACCATCAGTGATAACGATCGCTTCTACATTCGAGTTTTACGCGATAACGGCTTCCAGCCAACCTATACCAGTCCGTTTGGCCCGACGTTTAACTTCCAAAGCAGTCAACCGCAGATGACAGGCCAAATTTCAGAAACTCACGTCTTCGGGCCAAACACCGTGAACGAATTAAAAGGGTCCGCGCTTTTTTACTCTGCTGTGTTCGTCTCGGCGAATGAAAGCGGGGCGCTGTCAACGTTGCCGACATTCGTCGGTTTTGCGGGTAATCCATTTTCACCGGTCGGTTACGGCGAGCCGCCCTTCCCGCCCGGCTTCTTCTTCCCGCAAGGCCGGCGTGTCTTGCAGTATCAGGTTCTTGACGATTTCTCGCACGTCCGTGGTAAGCACACATTCCGCATAGGCTTTAGCTGGCTTCACGATACCATCACCGATCTAGATTTTCAGGCTCTCGGTGGACCGATTCATGGTGCCATCAGTACGAACCTGACGGACTTCTTTAACGGAGGCGGTCCGGCCACTTCGCTTAATCAAGCCTTTCCTTCTGAGCCTGAAGAGGCTCTTCGCTTCAATACCTTCGGCGGGTACGCGGCTGACGATTGGAAGGTAAACAATCGCCTGACAGTTTCATTGAATCTGCGCCTGGAGAACTACGCGAATCCGACTTGCGATGCAAACTGCTTCTCTCGTCTGACAACGCAATTCGCTGGCGTGCCGAATCCCGGTGCCGCATCGACCCCTTACAACCAACTTATCGTCGCCGGTCAACACAGCGCCTACCGCAAACACCCAGATGGTTGCATGGGAGCCTAGGATGGGTATCGCCTGGCGTCCATTTAACAACGATAAGACGGTCGTTCGAACCGGTGCGGGCATTTTCGCGGATGAACTACCAGGCGGTCTGGCCGAGGATGCAGCATTTAACGCTCCGAATTTGAACGCATTCACGGTCGGAAACGGTACCCTGGCACCAGGCGTCCCCGGTAGCCTGTTCACAACGGCATCGCAAGCCAACCACGCGCTTTTGTCGCAATTCCAGTCGGGCGGCAGCTTCAACTCGATATCCCAGGTAGTGCCCGGCTTCGCAGCACCTAATTTCTTTTCCTTTCCCAACTTGTTTCATCAGCCCACTTATTACAAGTGGAATTTCGAGGTGCAACAAGATATTGGCGCAAAGATAGTATTGAGCGTTAACTACTCCGGTACGCACGGATCACACATCCCGATAGCCGATTTTGGTATGAACGGCTACTGCCCGCAAACTGTTTGTCCTCGGGGATTTGCCGGGCTACCCGCGGCCCCCCCCAATTTAGCACTTGGCGTTGTAAACCAGTATCTTTCTGCGGGCAGTTCCAACTACAATGGCCTCACTATTAGTGCCCAGCGGCGACTATTGGCGGGCTTAACGTTCAACGTAAACTATACGTGGAGCCATGCGCTTGATGATGTTTCCAACGGGGGAATCGCCAACCTACCCTTTGGGATACTGGTAACGAATCCGAGCATCACAAACCCTCAGAACCCCTTCAACATCAAAGGAAACTACGGCAGCTCGGATTACGACGTACGGCATTATTTCAGCGCAAGTATGGTTTTAACAGACACGTTCCGCCACGTTGGAATGAAATGGGGTCCAAACCAAGTCTTTGGCGGTTGGACGCTTTCGAGCAACTGGTTCTACCGAACCGGCCTGCCTTTCACCGTGATCGACAATACAACTACGGACACGCTTCTGGCTTATAACTATGTTGGTACTGTTTTCGGGACGCCGGTAAGCAGCGTTTCCCGCACTTGTACGAGCGCGGTGAACTCACCATGTATCAGCACCTCGCAATTCGCACCGGCCGGTAGCTTGACCGGTTTTGGCACGATCGGACGCAACTCTATTTACGGGCCGCATTTCTTTGATGTGGATATCGCCCTGATGAAAAGTGTCAAGCTCTGGGAAAATGTGACCTTCTCGTTTGGAGCGCAAGCGTATAACGCCTTCAATCATCCGAATTTCGACCAGCCTGTAGCCGATATTTCGAACTCGCACTTTGGTTCCAGTATCGCCGCTGTGGGGCCGCCCACAAGCCTGCTCGGTTCGTTCGTAGGGGCGGGTAGCTCGCCCCGATTCCTCGAAATTAAAGGCCTGATCCGATTCTAGTTTGCATCGGCTGGTTTGGGGCGAGCATCGCGCGCCATATATTGAAACGCTTGAGGCTACCGCGCCGAATTGGTCAAGGCCGAGAAGGACGCACGACATAAGTGATTCTTGGAAATCTGCGGCATGTCATGCGCTCTCTCATGAAAACTCCGGCGTTCACGCAACAGCAGTATTGACGCTGGTGCTTCGGACAGGAAGCAACAGCGCACCGCAGGTTTGTTCTTCCGTTTCGTAGACATTGTGGGCGGTGGGACATTTTCGAATTCTTTTTGAATAGTATGTTTGGTCAAGAAAACGTAAGAAAGGAGATAGCCGATGTTTACAAAAAGAATTGAGCTACGTGGAAGTAAACGACTGTTCTTCTGTTTATGGATCGTATTGATCCCGCAGGAAATCAGTTTCGGCCAACAATACATTGTTGATAAAATGCCGGACGAATATGTGTGGTCGCGGCCGGAGACTCAGGATCCAATGTATTGGCGTATTTATGAGGAAGGCGCGGAGTTTGATGTACGGCAGCCAGTTGAGCGTACTCCCAGCACATCCATCGTGACCTTACATCAACTATCGCACCGTGTGCCACGACAAGCAGCGAAGGAGTACGACCGAGCAGTGAAGGCGAAAGAAAATGGCACTCGGGAAAACGCTATAGCGCATTTCAACAGGGCCATTGCCATTGACCCGGAGTTTAGCGACGCAATAAACGATCTCGGAGTACTTTACCTCGATGCCGGCAGGACCGATCAAGCGATTGAGCGGTTTACTAAGGCAGTTGCGGTGGATCCGCACGCTGCGCTGCCATACTTGAACCTGGCGCTAGCGTATCTAAGGCAAAACCAGTTGGTTGACGGCGAACGCGCAGCGCGCCAAGCCATGGACCTCGATCGCGGCGACCCTCACGGACCGATGGTTTTGGGCATCTCGTTAGTTCTGGAGGGTAAGTTCACAGCTGAGGCGGAGAGGAGCCTGGAAAGGGCAGCGCGGGATTTTGAATTCGCGAAGTTTTGGCTTGCTGTGGGGTTGGTTGAAAGAGGAGACGTTGCGAAGGCAAAACATGAGCTCAGGACGTACATTGCTCACGCAAAGAATACTGAAGTGGGAATCGCAGGCGCGCTATTGAAACGCCTTGAATCCGCTGGTCAGAACAATTAGTCACATGAGTGCTCCTGATGTTTCCGGCAAATGACCGTCCATCAAACAAGAGAGCGGTCATCTTTCCGCCCCTTCGCCCCGTTACTTATATGGCCTGAAGTCTGGATCACCTGCTGTCGATAAACTGCTCCGGCGATAATTAGCAAGCTCGCTACCGCGATGAGCAGATCATCGGTGTGTTGAAAGAGATGGAAGCAAGCCGCGCCGTGAGGATCTTCGCGATATATCGAGGCCTCAGAACTTTGGGGATCGGCCACGATACTGAAACGACGGCGCTCATCGGGTTCAGCTAGGACCGTGAACGCCAGAATCGCACCAATGGCGGCAGGGCTTTGGAATCTTTTTAAGAAATTAGCACTGGTGGCGAGTATGTGTGCACGCTCGTCTGGTTGCTCCCGTCGGAGCGTTTGGGAGGTTGACGATCCGACATGCAAAGTGTTCGGCGCCCAGGCAGGTGCGCGGGACTGATAGAAATTGCCGACACTCAGCGCCGTGGGCGACAGGACCATTGCGATATAAGCTGCCAGTTAGCTGGCGACTTCCTTTTTAATCGCTTCGAGTGCACTTTGCGCAGGCGCAAAACCTGGCTTTGCTGGTTTCCTGGCGGAGTGCCAGCGGATGATCGTGCGCCGTAACTTCCCGTTCCTGTTGAGTCGCGTTGGCCATGGAAGTTACGCACCTGCAGATTTGGCACGAGGCATGCGGCTAAACAAGCGGAAGCGTCGCGTGATCGGCGCTTCTAAAAGACGTCCGAGTTGGACATTGGAGGCAATAGTTCCGATGCGTTCCGGAAATGACAGTAAATCGCAGGAAAGAGATGCTCTACACAGCCGGCCCTTGGTCCCGATACCGTTACCCCCTGAAGTCCTCGCGCAAGAGAAAGATATTGAGGCGATTTTTCAGGACCTGATCGCTGATTCGCGAGACCAGAACCGAGGATGGATCTTGGTGGTGCTGCTGCTGTGCTTTCTCTCTGGCTTTCCCTTCTGGCTGCTGTACCTAAGGTTGCAGTGATATGTACTTCCGGTCGTCTTGCTGTCCGACGTGAGCGCGAAGGGAGTTTCGAGCACGAGCGTGGATTGAGCTCGTATGACTCTGGCGAAGTAATTGCCAGCTTATCTCTCAAGTTCTTATCTCGGTCAGACGGGAGTCTCCAAAGCGCTGCTTGCCACCTAAAACAGTTAGTGCCGGAGAAAAGAGCAATTGAATGAAGTTTGGGCCTGAAAAAGTAGCGGTGATAGAGGGTGATGCCCTGCTGCGTCAACACCTCGCCAGCATACTGGCGGATGCGGGATTTCAAGTATTCGCAGAGCCCGCGGCCGCAGCGAAAAATATCGTTGAATCCATGCCTGACGTGATAGTAATGGGTGGGAACCCTCCCCAGGTCGACTGCTGCGACCTGCTGGCAGACGTGAAGGGGTCCGAGCAAACACGCAACATCCGCGTGATCATGGTGTCCGCGGGCGCATCCGCCGAACGAGTCCGCGGGCTCGAACTGGGGGCGGACGACGTGCTTTCGCTCCCGATTGACGATCGAGAATTATTGGCGCGTGTACGCACGCAATTGCGGGAGAAGCGGCCCGAAGACGAACTACGTGAGACCGTGCGCAGTGACAGACAGTCGCGCCACCAAGGTCGTCGCGTTTTAGACGCTCTGAGCCAAGGCAGACACATACTTCGTTTTGGTATTGTCTCGCTTGCAGCATTGGCTCTTCTCACTACAGGGATTATTGCTTTCCTATCCTGGCGGTCGCAAAAACAAAATGTTCGCATCTATGCGGCCCTGACGAAGCTGCAGACTAGTTTTGCCAGCGAGCGCGAAATTATTGAGCAGGCAGGCAAAGCGAGAAAGGAATCCGAACAGAGCGCGCCTACCAGCGAAGCACAGCGCCAAATTCTGAAACGAAAAACTGAGGAACTTCGCGACCAAATCCCCAGATCCGACGCTTCTCAGGTAGGCCAACTCGAGAAGGAACTTCGCGCGTCCAATGAACGCCTTCAAAAGCTCGAAACAGAGAAAACAGTCGCGGAAGATGTCATTCGATCTTATTCTTCAAGCGTGTGTTTATTGCACATAGCTGTTGTTTTTCGCGACAAGGTGTCCGGTTTAACTCTTCGCTACACGACCTTAACGCCCCCGAAGTCGGCCCCGGCAGACGGAAACGGCATACCAGTGCGAATCGGAGGTGCAGGCGATGAGGTGCGCATGGATGTCTTAGGCACCGGGTTTCTGGTCTCCTCCGATGGGCGTATCATCACTAATCATCACGTTATTGAGCCGTGGTGGAAAGATGAGAGGGTCACTGAACTGCTCGAGCAAGCTCCTGGTCTTGAGCCGATTGTGGCCGGCATGACCGCTTACTTTCCCGGAATCACTCGCGGCATTCCTCTGAAATTGCAAAAGATCTCTTCTGACGCCGACCTAGCGGTGGTGACCGGTAATATCTCCGGGCTAAACCTGGAGACGCTGGTAATGGATGATGATCCGGATGCAGCAATTAGTGGCGAGCCGGTTGTGCTGCTTGGCTATCCGACCGGCATCAATGCGATCCTCGCGCGCAGCAGCGAAGATGCCCTGCGCTCGATGGCGGCGAGGGCGAACGGTGACTCCACGAACTTAATGACGGAACTCGCTCGTCAGAAGCTGATCCGACCTGTGAGCACTCAAGGACACATAGGCGACGTCCTCGCAGATAAGATCATTTACGATGCGCAGACAGCATCTGGCGGGTCGGGTGGCCCTCTGTTTAACTCAGCAGGCAAGGTCATCGCGATTAATGTAGCTATCCTCACCGATTTCGCTGGTTCAAACTTCGCTATCCCCGTGCGATTTGCCAAGCGATTGCTCGTCCGCTAGTTCTCCCACTGATACATTCAGCTTGGAGCGTCTTTGGTGCAGTGACTGATAATCAAGGATTGCTGCAACTCGATGAGGAACAACGCAATGAATTGCCGGGCGCCGTCTTGAAGCCTGCCACCCCGGTATGTGTTCGGTGCCCGTCGGATTTGGGCATTGCCCGAAGGGCTGACCTATGAGATGGCTGCAACGTCGGATTCAGGGAAGCAAACCGCGCGGGTCCCAGGCGGTGCAACGCCGGGGTGATCCGGCGAACTCAGCAAGCGGTCAGACGGCAACACTCAATGGTCGTGCTGCAAACTGGCCGAGGAGTTGGAGTCAGCAAATCCCTGGTGCAGCGCACTTCGGCACAAGCCAAACTCGCGGCCGCACCGCTTTGACCGCTATCCATCCATCGATGCCGCGATGATGGAGAGGCACACGCGGGCGAACCTTTTTCGTATCAGCGAGTCCGCTGGCCCGCTCTGAGTGCCTGGGAGATGAGACACAAGACCGGATCTCTCGCGAGCAGTGGACAGTTACTCTGGATGCCCAGGAGATGCCGGCACCCGGCTTTCTCACTCCCTTCGAGGGGATGGAGGAGGGCCGCAACTCGCGCTGGATCGACTTCGGAACGCCCGGCGGCCGCCAAGGTCACTCACGCCCAGGGTCTTCCAGGAGACCAGAAAGCTTAAGAGCGTTTGATGGCCCTGAGCGTGTTTAGAGCGCGGCCGACGAGGAGCATCTTTTCGACAATTCCCTTCCGGTGCATCAGCGTATCGCGTGAGGGAGAGTGGCGATACAAAGTTCTCGCTCCTACACCTGCTTATTTGCCAATGTTTTTACGCGCGACCAGGCGGCTGTGTCGCCACTTCCGGCATGCTGCTCTTGTACGTTGATTTCTTCAGTCGCCTTTCCAGTGAAACGCCCGAAAAGACAAGGATAAGCCGGGAGGCACAGGAACCACAGAGTATTCGCGACGAAAGAAAAGAAGGAGCGCCGATGAGCTGCGCAACTACGAGCTCAACAAAAGGCGCTCGAGGCGGTTCCAGAGAAGACTGCCGGAGCCCCAAAATGGTCAGAGCCGAGTGACACATGTCTGGGGCTTATCGGCAATTACTAGGGTCTCCGCCCACTAGAGGTTTGGGCCTCCTCCTCTTCCGCTTTGCCCCAACTCGAATCGGGGTTGTATTCCTGCACTGCCTTGCCGAGCGCTTCGGTTTTGGTACCTAGGTCTTTCTGATAAACAACGCCATCCTGGTTCACGATAAACGTCATCACGCCAGACGAGCGGTAATCGGCGGGATAGGCCGCGAACGCGAAGCCCTCGGTCATTTTGCCGTTCACGATGTAACTCTTTGCGCCGTCCGGTGCATGCCTCCCCTGGCGCGTCAGAACACGAAAGAAATAGCCGTGATAAGGAGTCTGCAGGCCGGCTTTGCCTTTCCCGTAGCCTTCGACGACGGCGGAAGCGACTAATGGTCCAATCGGGCTCTGGGACTCACCGTCCGAGATCTTCCAATAAAGGCCATTGTGCGCGCCTGCATCACTAAAGATTTGGTTGGCGTACTCATTGTGCTCCATGGCGTAGTATTCCTTTTGCGCAGCCACAAGCTCCTGGCAAACACGGATGGCCGAAAGCTCGTTGCGGCCTATTCGGCGGAACAAGATCTCTTTCTTCCCCGCTTCGGTGTCGAAAAACCAGAAATTCCCTTTCATCGCGAATGGTATGGGTGTGGGCCAGTTTTCCGCGCCGATGTACAACGTGACAGAGCCATCGGGTTCTTTTACGAGGCGGTGCATCTCCTGGTACTTGCTTGCAAAGTTCGCGCGGCTCTCGGCGTCCTCAGTGGGGTCACCTGAAGAGACGATTTGCCTGCTGTCCGGTCCAAGAATCTCACCTATTGCTGTTTCGTCGTTACTCCGCACTGCGGCGACGAAAGCCTTGCTCGCCTCTTCTGGAGAGGAAAACATTTTCTGTCCTTTTTGCTGAGCCGCGGAATCGACAGCAAAGCACGCGAATAGCAGCGTCGTGAGCGCAGCGATCTTCTGAAGATCAGGCAACTTGTTTGTTTTACACTTCAACTTCATTTTTTGCATCGGGTAGTTCTCCTGTTCTGAATATGAGAAATGAATAGCAGCCTAAGTCAAGCTGAGTGCGTCAGCGGTGTCCGCCGCCGTGAAAGCCGCCTCCACCGCCGCCGTGAAAGCCGCCACCACTACCGCTGTGAAAGCCGCCTCCACCGCCAAAGCTAGCGCTTCCGCGCGACGAAAAACCCCGTTCCTCTCCGCCATGGCCGAAGCCGCTGAAGGCGCCCGAGCGAACGCCGCTCTGGCCGCCAGGCGGGGCATAGCCGCGAGCGGCCCCGCGGTTGCCGCCGAAAGGCTGGGGCGTTCTTTCGCCACGGTTTTGACCACCGCGGTCCCCTCCGCCCCGGTAGAATCTGTCGCGGTTATAAAACGTCCGGCTTGGTGAGTGATACCGCGCGTGGTCGAAATCCGCGTGGTGGTGATGCCAATCGCAACCCCAATGGTGCCAGCCCCATCCGTAGTGACCGAAAAATCCGATGCCGAAGCCAACTCCGAAGAAGAGCGCCGGGCCGTCATACCAAATGCCCGGATAGGGATACCAGCCAGGCCACGCGACAATCGGGTCGCCATACACAATCCAGGGATCGTACGCAGGAACGTAGACGATTTCCGGGCTGACCGGCTCGATCTGAATGTCGGAGCCTTCCGTAATTACGGTTTGTTGTTCAGTGGAATTAAGATTGCCCGCCTTTTGCGCACCGCGGCGCAGCACTTGTACAGCGTCCATGATGCCTTGTTCCTGGTTGAAGTAGGCGTCGCCAAGGGACGAGGTCCACGAAAGGTTTTTGTCCATGTTCCCAAGGACCGCCGGAAATGCAACGAGTGCTTTGACGCTCGGGTCCCAAGGCATCTGGTCCACGGATTGCCCTAAAGCCTCGCCCTTCAAATCGGGATGCGATTGCACCCACCGGTCGGCCTCGACCACCTGTTCGGGGAAAGTCGAGGCCGCCAGTATTTGCGCCACGAGTGAATCGGGATAGAGGGCGATGGGCGCCACCAATTGCTGTAATTGCTCGGGAGTCTGTTGCATGTACGGCGGTGTGGACGGCGGCTGCGACGGATCTTGCTGATCCTGGGGGACGAGACTTTGCGGGTACGCCGGAAGCAACAAAACCAATGCAAGCAAAAGCGCCAGTGCTTGCCGCGCAATGTGCCGCCTGGAGAATTCTGAGGCGCGTGCTTTTTTGAAGCTCCCAAGCCTCCCCTGAATTGGCTTTTGCCGCTGAACCTGTGGCAGGAGCGGTCTCGGCCCGCCACCTGACAGTACCGGCTGCCACGAGGTAGCCGACCATTTCGGCCGTCGCGGGCGCTTCGTTGGCATCGCGGCTATCTCCGGCGGAACGCATTTTTTGCCCGTGTGGGCGCTCCGAATCGCGTCAAGCAGATCGTATCCAGCCGCTCTCATTTCGCCATACATGTTGGTTTTCATCGTGAAACTCCGCTTTCGCAGGAACATTTCAGGGTCCAAACCGGCGAATGTTGTTGCCATTCAAATTCAAGGGTCTACGAAACATGAACGGAAACCTGCTGTTGGCTGTGTCGCCAGATCATTGGCCCCCTGCCATGAAGGTGGCGCACAGGCGTCTTCAAGCTGCGGTGCACATCAGCAGGCGAGGAGTGGCAGAGCTATCAGGGGCCACTAGTCTAGTCTGGGGGCTTCGCCGGCGATTATATTAGTAATAGTTGTGGTCGAGGGGCACGCTGTGATCGGCTCACGTCGCCGTAGAGGGGTATGAATCACTTGCGTTTCGAAATTGAGGCACAATGTGCCGCCCTCTGGCGGAGCTGGGACTTTCATCGAAGGCGCTGCAAGGGGCCGAAGAGAAAGTAGGTAGCAGGGGCGCATTCGAAATGGTCACGGTCTGTGCCACGCCGTTTTAGGCAGTGCTGGCGTGAGGTCGGCAGTCGCCCGTGTTGGCTGGTCGGCACGAACAGGGTCTGCCTGAGAGTTCCAGCGACATTGGCTGTGAACCGTGATTCGCATCATCGTGTTTCGGTTGAGCGCATGCCTCTCGACCAAACTACCCTTTCACCTAACCGCCACAGTCACCGGGTTCAGAGCCGGGGAAAACATTGCGTTGTGATTATACGATGGCGTGCCGCAGGAAACGGTCGGTCAAAACGTAGCGTGAAGCCAATAAATGTTTGGCAGCCGAACCTTGAGGAAGCCCGCACTTTGCAGAAAAGCGAATGTTTGTGGAATACCTTCGTCTTTGTTGGTTCGGGTGACGCCTTCTGGGGCTGCTTGGAGAGACCGTTCCGTACCTGCTTGGTGCGATCGGCGACTGGTTTTCCGGACCCGATCTAGATCGGATCTATCGCGAAATCGAACCGATTGACTTCTCGAAAGACGTCCTTCAGCGGCTCCAGAGCGTCTGTTCGTGTTGCGCGATGGGCATTCTGGTTGGACGGATTTCGGCAGCCCACGAAGAGCGGGGGATGTGCTCCACGCCTTCTAGCTGCGTTCTAAAACACGTTCTTGGCCGAGTCTTCTCGGAAGGCGACCGGCTGGATAGAACAGAGCCAACTGAAGCCCGATCAGCGCGTAAAAGCCCATTATGAAGGCCTGTGGTCGACCCGCCGGAACGTACCTATCCGAATGGGACAGCACAATCGCCATGATTGTTGTCCCGATTGGCCCGCCCAACCGCTGAACGATGTTGCTGGCCGTGGCCGCAGGGGCAAGTTGGTGTCTGGGAACTGATGCATAGGCGGCTGCAATTGATGGAAGAAAGACTGCGCCCTGGCCGGCGCCGCGCGCGAACGAACATACTGCCACCAAGATCGGTGACATCTGGTGTTGTGTCATCCAGAGAAAAGGAAGGGTGCTCAACATAGCAACAATTGTTCCGCCCACAGACACCGACCGACAGTTAAACCTTTCGATCAAATACGCCAGCATCGAATTTACGGAGATCAATCCCAGGGCCATGGGAGCGAGCATCAAACCCGCTCTCGCTGGCGAAGTTCCGCATCCTGCGATCAGAAAAAGAGGAACGAGCATTTGCCCCGTGAAATTCGCTCCATGGGAAAAGAACTGCGCCATTGTTGCAATCGAGAACACACGGTTTCTAAAGAGCCGCAGATCGATCAAGGCCCCTGCCTGTTTTCGAATCGCATGCCACACGAACACTCCAACCAGAATCAAGCCCAAGGGAAGGAACAGCGTTCCCTCGCCATGCGAGGCGTAATCCAGACCGTAAAGGAGGGAGGCGACTCCTGGAGAGATCAGTAGGAACCCCAGAAAATCAAATGGGCGGTCTTTATTGGGGGCTTCGTCCATAGGGAGCACGAAGGCCGCCGCGGACACGGCCAAAATCCCAATGGGCAAATTGATGTAGAACAGCCAGGGCCAACCAGCATATTTCAAGATCGTACCGGCCAAAATCGGACCCAGAAACGGAGCCATGAAGACGGGAATCGCTGTATAGCCCATGACGCGAGCCATATGCCTTCCCGCAGCCCGGGCGAGCATCATCTGCGCCATTGGCGTGAGGAGTCCACCTGCCATACCCTGGAACACCCGGGTCCAGATAAGCCCATTGATCGTCGATTCCATTCCGCAAAGAACTGACGCCAATGTGAAAGCTGAAAAGCACCACAGATCAAGTCGCTTCGCTCCCAACCGGTGCACAAGCCAGGCATTGAGCGGCATCGTGAGCGCCAGGGCCAGCAGGTATCCGCTGATGATCCACTGCGCCGAATCGAGTGACGCATGAAGATCATGGCTGATGGTCGAGAGTGAGAGGTTCACGACTGTCGAGTCGATCTGCGTCATGAGCGGTCCGAGAAATACAACGGCAGCAACTCCCAAGACTCTGGAGTCAACGGGCGCGGTTACGGATTGAGCGATCGGGAGCCTTGCCATTTCCCAGATCATATTTTGGGCCGTTCTCTTGAGCATCATCTTTCGCGGCCCAGGAGCCGCGTAGCGATCGCAAACAGAAGGCTTACAGATAATCCGCACATCAACACTCCGATGACGCTCTCCAGCGGGCCCAACATGTGCCACCTAGACGGTAGGACGACGTCGCCATAACCAACCGTCGCGTAACTGCTTGCCGAGAAATAGATCGCGGACTCCCAAGACGGGAAGCACAGCCAGCGATACCAACACGCCCACAATAGAACCTGTAATCCATGCAGGGCCATGAGCGCCGTTGTGAGTCGAACGACCAGCACGGAAGCGTGAAACGGCCCAAGCATGTGAATTCCGCCCACCACAGACCGCCTCAACCAAGTGATTAGCGCGGCGATCCCGCCACACTGCAACCACAGTGTGAGGATTAGAAGAAGGAAGGCCGTGCCAATCTGACGAACAAGAGCCATTGTCCGGATATCGCTGGTTTACTTCCAGCCGCCACCGAGCGCCTTGTAGAGCTGAACCAGACTTTGGTATTCATTGTTTCGTGCCTCCGCCAGGGTGAGTTCAGCTTGGAATAAAGACCGTTGGCTGTCGAGGACGTCCAGATAATTCGCGGTGCCGCCGCGATATCGCATGAGCGACACGTCGACCGATTCCTGAAGATCCTTAACCGTTTGCTCCTGGCGCTCGCGGACACCGTGGTATTTGTCGTAGCCAATCAGAGCGTCAGAAACATCGCCGAACGCGCGTTGGATGGTCTGCTGGTAGCTGATCAGAGCTTGCCGCTCCTGTGACTTCGCATAGCGCAGATTGTTGCGCAAAGCGCCGCCTTGAAAAATCGGCTGGGTCAGACTTGCCGCGTAACTTCCCACTCCGAGTGGCGCCGGGATGTTCGATCCAAGAAATGCGCTATGTCCAAGAGCTGCGCCCCCCGAGCCGAAAAGGGAGATTTGGGGGAAGAACATCGCCTTCGCCACACCGATGTTAGCGTTCGCAGCAACCAGGTTCTGTTCGGCTGTGCGGATATCCGGCCTTCGCTCGAGCAGGTCTGAGGGCAGGCCTTCCGGCATTTGCGGCGGGAGCGTCTCACTCCACTGCCAGCCATTCGGGGTCTCGATACCAAGCGTAGTTCCGCGCGGTACGCCTTGTGGATAATTTCCCAAAAGGATGTTGATAGCATCCTCAGTCTGGCCGATTTGCCGTTCCAGATCCGGTATCTGCGCATTTGCAGTATCGAGCACTTGCCGCGCCTGAAGCACGTCAAGCCTCGTGCCCACACCGTGGGTGAGGCGCAAGTCGGTGAGCTTGACAGAATTCTCCTGGGTTTGAACGGTCTCTTTTGTGATCTGAAGCTGCAGGTCGAGGTCGTGAAGCAAAAAGTAATCGCTCGCCACGTCGCTCACCAGCGTCAGGATCACGGTCTGCTGCGCGTCTTGGGTGCCCAGCAGTTGAGCTCGGGCTGCTTCGGTCGCGCGTCGATATCGCCCAAAGAGATCCAACTGAAAGACAACGTCCGCTGCGAGTGAAAAGATGTTGGACTTGATGCCCTGTTCGGTCTTTCCGCCGCTGAAAGTCGGGTTGAGCGAAACTTGCGGGAACTGGTTGGAGCGCACGATGCCCACCTGCGCTCTTGCAGCGTTCACGCGCTCGACGGCCAGTTGCAGGTCATAGTTCTGCTTGAGCGCCGTCCGGATCAGTTCTTGCAATTGAGGATCATGGAAAACCTGCCACCACGGCAGATCGGCGAACGATTCGGTTTGGGCAGTCTTTTGAGGCTCGCTGGCTCCGTGGAAAGAAGCTGGCGTCTGCACAACCGGCCGGTGGTAGTTGGGTCCGACCGTGCACGCCGAGAGTATCAATACCGTGACGGCGAAGACCGCACCAAGAATGTGTTGCGAATTCTTATGCATTTTGTTCACCTTCCGCGCCGTGGTGAGATGGAGATGACAGGAAACGCTCTCGCGCTGCAGCGGACCAGCGTTCCACCAGATAGAAAACTGCCGGGATGGCGAAGATGCCGAGGACGCTCGCCGCTGCCATGCCTCCGATGACCGTGGTCCCCATGATCTGCCGTGCGATCGAGCCGGCTCCAGACGCTGTCCACAGCGGAACGCATCCCAGAATGAACGCGAACGATGTCATCAGGATGGGACGCAGACGGAGGCGGGCGCCTTCGAGCGCCGCATCGATCAAGGGCTTGCCCTCCTCGTACTGCTCCTTCGCAAATTCGACGATCAGAATTGCGTTCTTGGCAGCAAGGCCGATGAGCATCACCAACCCGATCTGCGCATACACGTCGTTCTCAAGCTGAACCATGTAAGACGGAGCCGTGAGGCTCATCACATAGCGCCGCAGCCACAGCACTCCGAACGCCCCAAACACAGCCACCGGTGTACTCAGAAGTACGCTAAATGGCAGCGACCAGCTTTCGTACAGTGCGGCCAGAATCAGAAAAACGAACAGGAGTGAAAATCCAAAGATGACAGATGATGGCACTCCCTTCCGCGCCTTCTGCTCCTGGTAAGACATGCCCATGTAATCGAAGCCCATTTCAGTGGGCATGGTTTGCTTGAAGACATCTTCCAGCGTGGCGTTTGCCTGATCGGAACTGTAGCCCGGGGCGGCACTCCCATTGATCTGCGCGGACCGGTATTCGTTATAGCGCATCGTAAATTCAGGCCCTGAGCGAGTCTCAAATTTTGCGAGTGTCGTGAGAGGTAGCGCTTCGCCCTGGCTGTTGCGCACATAAAACTGCCCAAGGTTTCCTGTATCTGCCCGGAAAGGCGCCTCGGATTCCACGTACACCTGCCAGGTACGTCCGAATTCGTTGTAGTAATTGACGAACAATCCGCCCATGTAGGCTTGAATCGTGCTGTAGACGTCGTTCAAAGCCACGCCTTGCTTCAGGGCCTTCTCGCGGTCCACCTGTATGAACTGTTGCGGCACACTCGGAATAAACGTCGAGCTGATCGAGCCGATCTCCGGTCGCTTCCGAGCGGCCGCCATAAACTTGTCCAGATTGTTTGCCAGAAATTGGATGTCACGGCCGGCGCGATCCTCCAACACAAACGTAAAGCCACCGGACGTGCCTACGCCCGGTATCGCGGGGGGTGAGAAGCTGAAGACGGTTCCCGCCGGTAGGTTCCTGAGTTCCTGGTTCAAACGCGTCTTGACGGCTTGAAATTGCTCAGTCTGGCTCTTGCGCTCATCCCAGGGCTTCAGGCTAACCCAAAAGAATGCGTTGTAACTGGTCCGGACATTGCTAAGGAGACTGAAACCGATCACGCTGGTGGTGTACTCGACGCCCGGTGTATTTGCGAGCATCTGCTCCACCTGTGCTGCAGCCGCGCTGGTGCGTTCCTGCGAAGCCGCGTCGGGAAGCTGCATATTGACGTATAGGTAGCCCTGATCTTCATCGGGTAAGAAGCTGGAGGGTATCCGGCCGCCGATGAAAATTCCCACTGCGCCAAAAGCGACAAGGAGCACCAGCACCACGGCGCTTTTCCGAATCAGTCCGCCCGCCCAGCGGACATATCCTTGTGTTGTGCGTTCGAATACGCGATTGAACCAGTTGAAGCATTTTCGCAACGGTCCGTGACTCTCCGGTTTTTTGCGGAGCAGGAGCCCGGAAAGAGCGGGACTGAGCGTAAGGGCATTAAATGCGGAGAGAACCACTGAGATGGCGATCGTTACGGCGAACTGCTGATACAGCCTTCCCGTGATACCTGGGATGAACGCGGTCGGGACAAAGACGGACGAGAGAACCAGGGCGATGCCGATCACGGGACCGGAAAGCTCGTCCATCGCCTTTCGAGCCGCGTCTTTTGGAGACAATCCCTCTTCGATATGCCGTTGCACACCTTCCACGACGACGATCGCGTCATCCACCACCAAGCCGATGGCCAGCACCAATCCGAACATCGAAAGCGTATTGATCGAGAAGCCGAATAGCGGGAACATGACAAAGGTTCCGACCAGCGAGACCGGCACGGCCAGCAGCGGAATCAACGTCGCGCGCCAATCCTGCAGAAAGAGATAGACCACTAAGATCACCAGTACGATCGCAATCACGAGGGTTATCAGGATCTCTTTTATGCCTTCCGTGACCGGAGCTGTCTGGTCGAGAGATACGACATAGTCGACGTCCTCCGGGAATCGTTGCTTCAGCTGTGCCATGAGCTTCTGTACACCCTGCACTGTTTGAACTGCATTCGATCCAGGCAGCTGATAAACGGCAAGGCCGGCAGCAGGCTTGCCATTCAGGCGACAGAGCATGCTGTAGTCCTGCGTGCCCAACTCCACTCGGGCCACGTCTTTTACCCTTACGATCCCGCCGTTCGGTGTTTCGCGCACGATGACGTTGCCAAATTGCTCTGGTGACGACAGCCGACCCTGGGCCAGCACAGCATAAGTGAATTGCTGGTTCGCGCGAGCCGGCTCGCCTCCAACCTGGCCGGCCGGGTTGACATTATTCTGGGCTTTGATCGCGTTCACGATATCCGTGACCGTGATGCCGAGCTTCGCCAATCGGTCAGGGTTCACCCACAGCCTCATTGCATATTGGCCTGCACCGAAGACCGTCGTCTGGCCGATGCCGTACGAACGTGCGATGGGATCATTTAGGTTGATGTAGGCGTAGTTGGCCAGATAGGTTGCATCGTGAGTACCGTGCGGCGAGTATATGGCGATCAGCATGAGCGGAGCGGTGGCCGATTTCTTGAGGGTGACTCCGTAGCTGTTCACTTCTGGCGGCAACTGGCCAGTGGCCAATTGCTCGCGCGACTGTGTGAGCAACAGGTCGACATTGGGATCCGTTTTGAGATCGAAATCGACGATCAAAGTCGTTTGCTGGTTGGAAGTGGCGTTTAGGGAGTACATGTAGGTCATGTTGTCCACGCCGTTAACTTGCTGCTCCATTGGCACGGCGACCGCGTCTTCCAGGGTCTTGGCGTCTGCGCCGGGATAATTGGCTTGCAACCTGATTTCAGGCGGGGCGATGTTCGGAAACTGTGCCACCGGCAAGAAAGCGATCGTGACCGCGCCGACGATCACTGTGAGAATCGCGATGACCATCGCCACGATCGGCCGCTTGATAAAAAATTTGGACATGTTCTTGACTCCTTTAGTCGCCGGTCACTGCCCTTGAACGTTGGCCTTGAATGGCTTAGTTTGCACCGGCATTCCCGCTTTGAGGTTTTGTTGGCCTTCTACGATCACGCGCTCCCCGGGCTTTAGGCCGTCTCGGATCACCCACATCATCCCCGTGCGCTCTCCAACTTGAACCGGGCGCACGGCGACCTTTCCATCGCTCCCGACAACATCAACCAAGTAGCTTCCTTGCTGTTCATTGACGGCGGCCTGGGGAATCAGGAGAGCGTTCTTCTGCACCCGCACGATGGCCCGCACTTTGCCGTATTGTCCCGGCCGAAGAACATTTCCAGGATTCGCGAAGAGAGCCGCCAACTCGATGGCGCCGGTGTTTTGATTCACCTGGCGATCCGCGAAATAAAACTCGCCTGGATGCGCATTCGTACTTCCGTCAGCAAGGATCAGCTGCAGCTTCCAGTGCTCCGCGTTGGAACCCGGGAACTGCTTCCGAAGCGACAGGTATTCCTGTTCACTCACACTGAAGTAGTCCCGGATGGGATCTAGCGTCGAAATTGTGGTCAGAGTTCCACTGCCGGGACTGACTAAGTCGCCCACCTGCGCTTGGGCGATGCCGACGACACCGTCGATAGGAGAAACGATCCGAGTGAAATTAAGATTGATTGTGGCCGTTTCGACCGTGGCCTGGTTGGCCTGAATTTGAGCCTTCGCCGCTCCGATCGCCGCGTTTGCGGCTTGCACTTGTGCCTTGTTGGCAAGATTCGTCTGAACGGCATTATCTAAGTCTTGTTTGCTGACGGCATCCGCCTTTGCCAGGGGACCGTACTTCTCCACATCAAGGTGACTCTTGAGCTCGTTTGCCTGGGCCGTCGCGAGTTGCGCTTCGTACTGGCCTAGTTGAGCTTGCGCCTGAGCCAACTGACCTTTTGCCTGGTCGAGTGCCGCCTGAAACGGGCGAGAATCAATCTCGAAAAGAAGTTCGCCCGTCTTGACGTACGATCCTTCCTTGTAGTTCTGCGAAAGCAGATAGCCGCTAACCTGCGCTTTGACATTGGCATTTACCTGTCCTGCCAGAGTTCCGATCCATTCTCCATAAACTGGAACGTCTCTTTGTTCGACCTGTGCAACCTCGACGACAAGCGATGGTGACGCCTGTGCCGTGGGCTTGGCACCCGAGCGAGTGACAAAGAATATCAGCACGACCACCAGCACGCCGGCTGATGCCCAAGCCACGTGTTTCAATTTCAGAGCGGAATTGGGTTTCATTTACTTTGTCTCCTGATCTGGGAATGTTGGTCCTGGGAAGGTTCTTTTGTTCTCCGCCGCCGCTTTGCGCCGTCGAAAGGCTGCTTACCGGTAATCTCCTCAACAAGAGCCGTCATCGCCACGCCTTGTGCCACGAAATGTGAGCCGGCCTCATGCATGGCGATCAGAAGCTCGCGCCCTGCATCGTCGATGCCGGTGACCTCCCTCATATCGAGTTCGATTTCTTTGCCCGAGCATGGCGCGGATCGCCAGACGTTTTCCGTCTCGGCAACCCAGGGACCGCCGAGTTTGCCGGCGAGTTCCAGGCGATACCGGCCGCTATCCTGATGAACCGTGATTCGTAGCATCGCGTCTTCCGCTGGCTTAAACGCATGCCTCGCGCCAAACCGCCGTGGCTTCTAACCACTGCCGTCACAATCGCTTAAACCTGAAGAGCGAATTTCGACGTGCGATGATCTGCTGGCACGCCGCCAGGAAACTAGCTAATCCAACTGCACGAAGCGTGCGAAATCGGTCGAAACAACTTGGCAAGCGAATTCGGGGAAATACAGGGCTTGTTCCGCTCATCGCATCCCGTTCCGCACGTCCTATTCGCTGCTCCTCAACGCGCTGACGAGGTACCCGCGAGTACCTCAAGCTCCCTGGGAAATGCCATTCTGATTACCGCCGCGTTCGTGTCGCATTGGAGCGACAGGATTCATCGCGCGGTCGTCGATAGCTCGCTGCCCGCGTAGAATCACACTGCGGAAGTACAGTTGCCGCACCCGAGTCGAGTAGATCATGCCCGGCAACAAGTCAATTTGGCGGAGATGAATAGACACCGTCGGTTCCGCCTAAGGATCTCGACGACTCTATGTCGACCTTGTCCTTTAAAAGCGTGAACCGGTATTGCGCGAATTAGGGAGATGCTTGTAGAGTCTCCGCGCAATCGAGCGCGACCGGCCAGTTTCTCCGGGCCATGTTGAGGGAGCTTGTGGGTCTACAGAAGTCGGGCGCGGACTCTCTTATTCTGGTGGTGGCGACGATTTGCAAACCGGCTACATAATGGGAAGGCAACTCACTGAGGTTGAAACTTCTCGAAGGATGGATGAGGCTGTGACGACTTCGCCGACAATTACAACGGCATCATCTAGATCGGCAATGAGCCCACGTTCACATAAATCGTATCTGCGAACGATCATCCACCGTAACTTCAATGCATGGATTGACCGCCCGCGTCTCGATTCAAACACTAAGGTGTGCTCTCCTTGGTGGGCTTGCCCGATTCGCCACAGCAGAATGAGTAAAACCACGCACACTAGCACACCTTAATCCCTGCGATGCCCAATTCATGACGCCACGCGGAGCCTAGTATAAAAGGTTATAGCTCATGCCTGGCAGACCTCTAGCGTTGAGAGGAACGCACGTGGTGGCATGGTCGTCGACAGTGGCTGTGGCGAAACATGTGACTCAACGCCCCACCGCCACCACCTCCCCAACCGGCGGCGCCGGATACCTCGCGACTGGCCGCCGCAGAAGTCCTAGCAGCGTGGGAGCGAAGTTGAGGCTGTCGTAGGGTTGCGCAACGCGTAGTCCAGTCGGTACGCCCGCTCCCGCCAGCATGAAAGCGGAATGCGTCGAGATGCGGAAAAACGAGCCATGATTTCCGCCAGGATTGGGATTGCGTACGTTGAAATTCCAGCCGTAATTCGCCAGGATCAGCATGTCCGGTTCAACGGCTGCCCTGAGACGTTCCGCGAGCCGCCGGAGCAGGGGCCAATCCTGTTCGTTCGCTACGGCGCGAAAGGTCGGCGGCACTGATTCAGGCTCCCAGCGGCGGAAATACTCATTGAGCCCGATTACAGCGTTTGAGTATTTCGTATGATGCGTTGCGTTCAGCCACTCCCGCTCGGAATGCCATGCATTCAGCCATGCCGAACGCTCATCTGTCATCCGAAGATCGGGATCTTCGAACAGCTTCAGCGGCATTCCCGAGCGCCATTCAACCTGGGAGAAATGAAATTCTCCGCCGCGATCCTGCAGAGCGCCACTTACGGGAACATAGCGCAGCCATAACTCGCCGTTTCGATGCTGATTGAGCAGCAGCGCTTCGTGATCCGAATCGCGATACAAAACAATCGCGTCAGAATCGGGCTGATCCGCTTCTTCGAGCACATACTCGAGAGCCTGTTTCGGCAGGCGTACGGCAATGAAATCGACCGGCGCCGATCCGAGTGAGGCCTGGACCGAATTGCGCACGCGCACGCTGGCAAGCGCTGAGAAATAATCGATGCGCGAAAACGAACGCTCTTCGTCGAGCGAACCGTCTTCCTTGAAGACCATTCCGTCGCTTGCCGGGCCGGACACGTAGCTCGCGAGCTGCCCCATCGAATTCGGCTCGCCCATCACACGCTTCGGAATCAATGCCTCCGTTCGAACGCGCAGCGGCACGAGGTCCTGCACTTCGAGACTCAGCAGCCGCTTGAGGGCTTGAAGATATTCCAGGTACCCGCGCTGCTCGCGTTCCCATTCTTCGAGCGTCGCCGCGCGGCGCGTCGCTTCGAGCTGGCGTCCTGATGCGCGATCCTCCTCCGGCCACGGGTGCTTATCCGCCGCCACCAAAGCTCGCTGCTTCCCTATCGTGCGCTGAAGCGCTGCCAGTTCCTCCCTCAATTGCTCCGCCGTCCTCGACCATTCCGCCCGATTACGCTCGACGATCGCCAGAATCGCAGCAGCTTCCGCGTTCTTTTTCGCTTTCTCCATGTCTGGTTTCGCCAATTGTTCAAGCAAAATCTGAATCTCGTTCAGATCGCTATTCCTCAATTGAACGGATGCGCGCTCGTTGCCATCAAGATCCAGAAGTGACGTTGGATACTCTTTGTCGCCGGCCAGGTACGTCGACTCGTGGCTCGGAGTCTCTACCCACGAGACAAAAGGATCCAGCCCGCGCAACTTATACTCACCGCGCGGATGGCGATTTGTGACCACATGATGTCCCCCACCTTCAACGCTGTTGAAAAAGCTGACTAGATCGTAACCCTGGCTGTAGACGCCGGGAATAGAATTAAGGCCATGATCCGAGACAAGAGCCAGAACCGTTTGGTTCGCAAGGGGGCTGGACCCAATCGCTCTCCAGACTCGGCCGAGCATCGCGTCGATCTGGCGCAATTGGTTCAATTGCGTCGACTCGTCGTTCGTGAGATGCGCGACATGATCGAATTCGCCAGAGAAGTAGTCGAGATACAGAACCTCTGGATCGGACTGCTTCGCAATCAGCTCGCGCTCCTGCTGCTCCAGGATTGCATCGCCGAATTCAAAGCCCTTCTGCCACTCATTAATCACTTCTTTCACCGGCGCCGCAATCCGGCTCTTCAGGGTTGCACTCAGCGTCTGCCAGTGAACGCCCCTTTGGAATAATTCCATGCTCTGATAGCGGCTCGCGAACGGGAATTGATCCGCGAGTAGTGGAATTCCGCTTTCGTCCATCACCTCGACCGCGGGCATATCCGCACGGCGCGATCGCGCATAGCCGACGTAAAACGGAAAGAAGTTCAGGTAATCGTAAACGCGGCCGTAATAGCGATCGAATTCGGCGTTGCCGCGAATCGCCAGATGCTGGCCGCTCTCGAGCATTGACCAAGACGGGGCGGACAGGCTGATGCCACGCACGTAGAAATTCTGGATCCACGTGCCCCGTTCGATAAAAATGCGATGGAACCAGGGAAGTAGATAGTGTCCGCCATCGGGTTCCTTCGAATCAATGTATCGCTCCAGAGAATCGGCTGGAAGGCCGTCAATCTTGATTACGATCAGCCGTTTCGCCGTCTCAGCCGAGACATTGCAGCCGAACGCGACGCACAACACAACTGCAGCGACGAGGTGCGAGGATTTCATTGCGCCGGCCCACCCGCCCGAATCTCGGCTGACGAAGCTGACGGGCTCGCTGCAACCTGAACAGAAGCGCCCTCATAGGGCAGGTCTGTCCTCTGACGTTTCGACCATGCAAGCCGTCGCCGTTCCGACAGCTCGGTCAATTGTCCGGCGCTAGATGCGGCGTGCGGGTGGAGAACCGCTGCGACCATTCGCTTGAGCGGACTTTCCGTCGCTGCCCGGTACTCGCCGACCCGGTCCCGTTCAATTGTCTTAGCGAGGCCGCTGGGAGCGGCCGCGTACTTAATGAGCGCTTCGTACTGCCGCCAGGCCGCGCGAACCTCCTGCGTCCACGATTTTTCGACTGGATCGAGGTCGAGCCTTTCGATGCGTGATTCGAGACCACGGCTCAGACCTGCATCTAGCGAATAGCCAGTTGCGATCGCATGCCGCAGCGCGATAAATGCGTTTCGCCGCGCCAAGCGGTCCGTTGCGGCACCGTGTCTTTTATGAATGAACAGGAAACCGGTTTTGGCTGCGAAATAGCCGAGGTTTCCGAATGTCGTCAGTCCGAGAACGCTAGTCGTAATGTCGTTTGCCGCTCGCAGGCCTATCTCGCTGCGTTGAGGATGCGAAGCATCGCGAAAATCGATGAGCAGAAGTGGCACACCGGGGTAATCGAGCGCATAAACCGCCAACGGGATCATCTTCACCGGAACGCCGCCATCCGTTCCGTCCGGCACTCGCACGCCCTGTCCATCGAGCGTCCATACTTGCGAGTATTCTTTCCAAGATCGAATGCGCGTGTCGGAAAACGGGTTCGCGATGTGAAGGAACTGGCCGTCAAAAGCATGGTGGCCTTCTCCTTCTGCAGCCTTCTGCGCAACCCAGATGACGCCGAACGAATCCGGCGCAGCATCGAGCCGGAGGGGTTCGAAATAAAGGCCGTTCTCCTCGGCAGTCTGCCGCAGAAGTTCCCAGTTATGTCCGCGATTCTGCATCCGTCGTTCGAGCGCGCCGGAATAAACGGAAGGAAGCGATTCATCGCCGGTGAGCCCGCCCAACAGCTTCGAACTCAATTCGAGTCTGCCCACGAGGCTTTCGAGCTCGGCGGGCGCAAGCGCGCCCGTCACTTGGGCCGGATTGCGCGTGAGGATGTCCAGCACTTCGGCAACGTGAGTTCGGCGATATTCCCCTAGATTGCCGCCGTAAGAGTGTGTGGTAAGGCGGGCGAGTGAGCCAATGGGATCAAGAACTTGCGACTGGACAGCGGAAAACGCGATGCCCGACCAAAGACTCTGCGTCGGCCGTGCCATATCGAGCACGGGATGAGGTGGGCGCGTGGACGACCCACTATCGAGCCCCGATCGATGATAAAAGAAAGGCACTCCTGCGGCGATTCGCTGCGCCGGCGAGGGCGAGGCGTAAGTAAACACCCAAACCTGCCGCAAGCGATTGTTCTCCACGTCGTTGTCACCCATAGTGTCTCTGAGAACAGCGAGAAGCGGGATTTCGCTCTTGCCCGCGGTTTGCCGGCCGCAGCAAAGCTTTTCGAAGAAGATCACCAGTTCTCCGCCGTTTGCAACTTCGACCGTTTCGGCGCGGACCGAGCCCGTCGGTTGCGTTTCATTCGGAATGATCACCGGATCAGGTCCGGGCCATGCGAATGATGTTGACGCAGTGAAGATTCCAAACAGAACAGTTCTTAACATCTTGCTGGCGTAAACGCATGTCTCGCGCCAATCCAGCGGTTCGCCCTAACCTCCACAGTCACGGCGGCTTAAAAGCTAAGAGGAAGTAAAGGCGGTCGTGTTCCGCGATGGCCCGCCGCCAGGAAACTGGCGGGATCGACCTGTGGCCCGTTGCAAAGTGGAGTGAATCCATCGAAAAAGATTTGCAATCGAATTGCAAGGGATACTGTAGGTATGCGGATGTCGCCTGCGACCAATGCTCTGGAGCCCGCCTCGTTACCTGACGAGCTCCCTTCCCGCTATCAAGCCCTTATCCGCCTTGGAGAAGCCGTCCGGTCGCATCCGAATGAGAAAGATTTGTTCCAGACCTTAGCAAACCAATTGCCCGAGGTGGTTGAATTCGACGCATTCTGTCAGTTCGACGGTACGGCTAATTGGCTCCAGTGGTATTTTGTCGAACCTTATAAAAGCGGGCTGGAGGCCCGGCGTCTAGAGCCTGTTCCCAAAGAGGACACGGCAGCATGGTGGGTGTATCAGAATCAACATCCGGTGGTAGTCCGCCTAAGTAATACGGACAGTCGTTTTCCGCGCATGCGCGATCGACTCGTGCAACTAGGTCTCAAGTCGTCGTGTACGCTACCTCTGAGCACCGCGCATCGTCGGCTGGGAAGTCTCTCCTTCGCTAGCCACGTTGAGGACGCATACTTGCCCGAAGAGCAAGTGTTCTTGTCCCTTGTCGCGAACCAGATCGCCCTAGCAATAGACGAAGCCCGCGCGCAAAAACGATTGAAACTCATTCTCGACTTAACAAACCGCGTCGTGAGCAAACTGGAGTTGTCCGCCTTACTACAGGAAGTTTCCGCAAGCATCCGCGAGGTAATGCAATGCGATGCCGTCGGATTGTCCCTTCCGGATCCGGAGAATGGCGAATTGCATCTTCAGATTAAGGACTTCCAGGGCATTAAAGAGCTCGCGCAGTCAGGAGATCTAAGCGAGACCGCGAAACAAGTGTTCCGAACCGGCCAGGTCCTCAATCTGATGAAAGAGCAGCTTGCCGCTGACCGGATAATTACAGCTACAGGGCTAAAGTCGTTTTGTGGCTTGCCGCTCGTGAGCCGGGGACGCGTGCTCGGCGTATTGGGCGTCGGCAGTTCGCGGGAGGCTACTTTTACAGAAGATGATGTTTCGTTTCTCA
>Ga0210401_10000246_pt1 | contig 68410 bp, 55 predicted proteins | sample IncBWH32MmetaG_FD_150866 | JGI IMG/M metagenome (GOLD analysis project Ga0210401, IMG submission 150866) | Forest soil microbial communities from Barre Woods Harvard Forest LTER site, Petersham, Massachusetts, United States - Inc-BW-H-32-M | ecosystem: Environmental > Terrestrial > Soil >...
CCGAAGCCCAAAGATTTTATCGTCGGTAAACCGGGACAACGGTCCTATGGATCACCCGGCCCTTACCGGACTTGGATACCCTCCGTTTCCTGAGGCCCCCGTCCTCGCGAGTGAAGTGCGGGAGTCTACATGAGTAAAGAATTGGTGATTTCGGCGAATCGCCACGAAACCAAAGTGGCTATTCTCGAGGACGATCAGCTGGTGGAAGTATTCTTCCAGCGTGCCAACGAATATTCGCTGGCGGGCAGCATTCACAAGGGGCGTGTGACGCGGGTGTTACCGGGCATGCAGTCGGCCTTTGTGGATTTGGGACTGGAGCGCGACACGTTCCTCTATGTCTCGGACTTTTTCGAAGAGAACGAGGAGTTCGATCGCATAGCTATTACCCGTGAGGACTCGGGCCCCGAACGTGCTGCTCTTGAGGAACCGGCCGCCGCCGCCGAGTCGAAAACAGAAGGCCTGGAGGAGGCCAGCGGAACCGTTTCGGCTGCGGTTCCCTCGATCGCGACACCGCCCACCGCGCCGCAGGAGCGGCCTGATGAAGGCGACAACCGCGATCGCCGGGGACGCCGGCCACGCCGTCGCAGGAACCGGGGCCGTGGATTTCCGGAGTCGAAGTATGCGTCTTCGGATTCCAGATACACTTCCGACGCTCCCCGCGAGTCCCGTGGGCCGCGCGATTCCCGCGAATCCCGTGAGCCCCGGGAGCCGCGCGAAGCTCGGGAGCCGCAGCGAGAGTCGAGGCCTGTTGAGGCTTCTTCGACTGTGGAATCGAGCAGTCCAGCGCCGGCCGGCGCCGCGCGCGGCAGCGACTTTGCCGTGCTGCCCGGTGAGTCGCTCGCCAAGTATACCCGCGCGAACATCCAGCCGCTCGATGACGCGGAAGAAGAAGAGATCAGAAGCCTGCAGGAATCCGGTAGCGCGGCTGAGCCGGAAACTGAAACGTCACCAGCCAGCCCAGACGCAGAGGAAGTAATCGAAGCCGCCGCGGCTGATGAGCCTTCAACCGAAGACGAAGCCGCCGACGTCGATCTCGCATCCGAAATTCAGGCCGCCGCGGAAGCGGAGGCCGCCATGGAGAACGAAGGGCCATCCCCCGCAACGGCCGACGAAGCGTCTGGGCAATCCGAAGCCCCTGCCCCTCAACTGACCGCCCAAGTCCGCGAGCAAGGCGGCCGCTACCCGCATCGTATGACCCGCCGCATGCGGCGCAAAATGCGTGGCGGTCCACAAGGTGAACGCGGCGATCGTGAACGGGGTGAACGAAGTGAAACGGCGCCGGCCGCGAACGAGGGTAGTTTATCGAGGCAGGAGCAGCCTCGCACAGTCAGCCGGCCCGAAAGAGGCCCGATGCCTTCGATCACCGAGCTATTGAAAGAAGGCCAAGAAATTATCGTCCAGATCGCCAAGGAACCGCTCGGGCAAAAGGGCGCGCGGATCACCTCCCACATTGCGTTGCCCGGCCGGTACGTGGTCTATATGCCGACGCTCGAGCACACCGGCGTCTCGCGCAAGATTGCCAGCGACGAAGAGCGCCATCGTCTGAAGCGCATCCTGCAAATCCATCACGCCGGAATTCCCGGTGGTTTCATCGTCCGCACGGCCGGCGAAGGTAAACGCGAGGACGAGATCGCCGCCGACATGAACTTCCTGGGCAATCTTTGGCTGGACATTCGGCAGAAGGCCGAGAAGAAACCCGCCCCGATCTTGTTGCATCACGACCTGGACATCGTGCAGCGAATTTTACGCGACCAGGTTACCGACCAGTTCAAGGCCGTCTGGGTGGACAACGAAGAATTGTACGAGAGTGTCCTGGGCTTCGTGCAGCGGTTTCAGCCGGGCTTAGTGAATCGCGTAAAGCTGTACACCCGCTCGGCGCCCATCTTCGACGCCTTCAACATCACGGCCGAACTCGAAAAAGCGCTGCGGCCCAAGGTGTGGCTGAAGTCGGGCGGTTACATCGTCATCAATCAAACCGAGGCGCTGGTGGCGATCGATGTGAACACCGGCAAGTACGTTGGCCGATCGAATCGCTTGGAAGACACCATCGTCAAAACCAACACCGAAGCGGTGAAGGAGATCGTTCGCCAGATCCGCCTGCGCGACCTGGGCGGCATCATTGTGGTGGATTTCATCGACATGGACGAACGAAAGAATCGCCAAAAAGTGATGCAGACGCTCGAAGATGCCATGCGCGCCGATCGCGCTCCCTACAAGATTCTGCAGTTCAACGATTTTGGTCTGGTGGCCATTACTCGCAAGCGGGTCAAGCAGAGCCTGGAGCGGGCGCTGTGCATGCCTTGTCCACATTGCGAAGGGGCGGGCTATGTAAAGAGCGTGCAGACCATTGTCAGCGAGATCCTGCAGGAAGCGCACAAAATCGCCAGTGCCGTGGAGGGCAAAGATGTCATGCTGCGCGCCCATCCGGAGGTCGCTAAATTCCTCAAATCCAACACGAACAAGTATCTGGAAGAAATAGAAGAGGTGTTGCGGCGCCCGGTTCTGGTGAAGGGTGATCCGCTGCTGCATCACGAGAAGTTCGATCTGACCTAAAGCGTTAGCGAACGCATCGCTCGCCCGCACGCGGCTCGATGCTAAACTGAATGGGCGCGGGCTTCTCGGTCCGCGCGGATCTGTTTCTGCCGACCCCGGAGAGATGGCCGAGTGGTTGAAGGCGCACGCTTGGAAAGCGTGTTTAGGGGAAACTCTAACGTGGGTTCGAATCCCACTCTCTCCGCCATCGACCAGATGTACCTTCAAAGCCAGTTGGACGTTGCGGGGAGCGCCCGGTCCGATGCCTGGGGCGCCAAATCCAACGTCGTAAGTTCCGCCTATTTGTCCTAAATTGCTGCCTTGAACGTTGTTCCCCCTCAAACCTTGCGAGGAATTTCCATAGTTCACGAAATTGAAGATATTGAATATTTCAGCCCGAAACTGAGCTCTAATGTGCTCCGTGATCCGGATGTTCTTAAACACCGAAGTGATGAGATGCTAGTTCGGGGAGACTTCGCAATGGAAAACCCGCCTTTCCCACCGGATGTTCCCGAATAAGTGGTCCGCAGGCCGACCGGCGCGCTCTACCGGTTACTGATTTCCGGTGCCTACCACGTCCGGAGGCCCTCCCCTGGAGATCCTGCGCCGCTTTCTGCTACGCTTTAAGACGTCCGAGGTAATGATCTATGACGTTGTCGCGGCTCCTCCTGTTTTCGCTCAGCTTTGGCCTGTTTGCGATGCAGTTCGGAGGATACGGGGGATACGGCCGGCGGCAATACTCTTACGGCGGACCGAACGTGCCCTCGGAGTTTTATTGGACCCGGCTCCAGTACAATTCCAGCTATGCCAGCGGACAGAGCTTCGGGTACCGGCGTTTTTACGGCGGTTGGTCCCGGGACTATCCCAAGGCCGACAACGATTGCCTGATTGCCCTGCGGCGGCTTACCCACATCCACTCGCCCTCGCAGCTGAACGTGGTCGATCTCAATAGCGACCATGTCTTCGACTATCCATGGATCTACGCCGTCCAAGTGAACACGTGGACCTTCACCGAGGAGGAGGCCAAGCGCCTGCACGATTTTCTTTTGAAGGGCGGTTTCCTGATGGTGGACGACTTCCACGGCACCGACGACTGGCAGCATTTCATGGCCGGAATGAGAATGGTGCTGCCTGACCGGCCCGTCGAGGATCTCAAAGATGAAGACGAGATCTACCATGTCTTGTACGACATCAACGAAAAGTTTCAGATCCCGAGCGAAGTCTACGTCAACACCGGCCGCACCTACGAGAAGGACGGCTACGTGCCCAAATGGCGCGCCATCCGTAACGACCACGGACGTATCATGGTGGCCATCTGCGCCAACATGCATCTCGGCGATGCCTGGGAGTGGGCGGATGACCCGGCGTACCCCGAGAAGTTTTCGGGACTTGCTTTTCGCATCGTCCTTAACTACATCACCTACTCCATGACTCATTAAACATGACCCATTAAGATGAATCGCCCGCGCCTCTTCCCACAGTCCGCCAGCAGACCACGGGTCCATGTTCGAGTTCTTTCTTAAGTATCCGCGTTCGGTGTATGCGCACGGCCAATTTTCCCTATTAGGGGCTTGGCCAAAGTGGATACTGGTGCTGCTGATCGTAGCCGCGGCGACCGGTCTGGCTTGGCTGATTCGCTCGCGCCTGGCGCAAGCGGCGCCGGTCATGCGCGGTTGGCGAGTCTGGGTAATCTGGGGCTTGCAGACGCTCCTGGCCGCGCTGTTGTTAGTGCTGCTGTGGCATCCGGCGATCACCCTGGCTGAGTTGAAGCCGCAACAAAACATTATCGCCGTGGTAGTGGATGACTCCCGCAGCATGGCCATTTCGGAGGACGGTTCCACCCGCCAGGACAAAGCCGTTAAAGCGCTCGATAACGGCGTGCTGGCCAGCCTCAACCGATCGTTTCAGACACGTCTTTACCGGGTCGACAGCGTGCCGGCCCGTATCGATAGCCTGAAGGAACTGAAGCCCAGCGCGCCATCGACTCGCCTTGGCGACAGCCTCAAGCAATTGAGCGATGAAACATCCGACCTGCCGATCGGCGCGGTGGTGCTGCTCAGCGACGGCGACGACAACACCGGAGGCATTTCCGCGGACTCCGTCAACGCGCTGCGCGCCCGCCACATTCCCATTCACACCGTGGGCTTCGGACGCGAACGTGCCGCGCATGACGTGGAACTGGACGATGCCGTGGTAGCTCCTCGCGCCCTGGCCGACTCCCGCCTGGCGGCCAAGATCACCTTCCACCAGCATGGGTACGCTGGCGCCAAGATCAATCTGACGGTGCGAGACGTCAGCGCAGGTCAAGCCAGCTCTAACCAATCAAAGACGCTGGCTTCTCGAACGATCAGCCTGGGGCCCGAAGGTAATCTACAGACCGAGACTTTGATGTTCGATATCGGCGGCGCCGGCGCCAAGACGCTGCAAATCGCGGCTAGTCCATTGGCAAACGAGGAGAACACGTCCAACAATGCCTTAACCCGTGTTGTTAATGTCGGCTCCGAACCGCGCCGTATTCTGTACATCGAAGGTGAGCCACGTTGGGAGTACAAGTTTATCCGCCAGGCGGAGGAGGACGACCGCATGGTGCAGATCGTCTCCATGGTTCGCACCAGCGAAAACAAGATCTACCGCCAGGGGATCGCCGATTCTAAGGAGCTGGCCGGCGGCTTTCCTGCTCGCGCGGAAGACCTTTTCGGCTACCAGGGATTGATCATTGGATCGGTTGAGGCGGGCTATTTCAATCCCGTCCAGCAGGAATTGATCCATGAGTTCGTGGATCGCCGGGGCGGCGGCTTGCTGCTGCTGGGCGGTCAGTTCTCGATGGCGGATGGCGGCTGGAACGCGTCGCATCTTACCGATCTTCTGCCAACCACTCTGCCACTCCAGACGGCCACTTTTCATCGCGAGGCCGATCCGAAGAACGGCACCACGCATACAACCGCCGAACTCGCGCCCGCCGGCATGGATAGTATTATTACCCGCATCGTTGACGATCCCGCCGCGAACGCCGCCAAATGGAAGAAGCTGCCCTACCTGATGGATTATCAGGATCCCGGCACCCCTAAGCTGGGGGCGGCAGTTCTCGCCAACATGATCACGCCCGAAGGCCAAAAACTGCCGTTGCTGATTACGGAAAACTTCGGTCATGGCCGGAGCGCGATTATGGCTACCGGCGGCAGTTGGCGCTGGCAGATGAGTTCACCGCTGGGCGACACCGCTCACGATCTATTTTGGCAGCAGCTCCTGCGGTGGCTGGTTTCCGATACGCCGGGACACGTAGTGGCTTCGGTGCCGGCTCAGATGTTGCTCGACAACGGCGCCGTAACTATGACGGCCGAGGTTCGCGATCAACAGTACAACCCCGCTACCGATGCCAAGGTGGAGGCTCATATCCTGGGCCCGAGCGGTGTCAGCGCCCTGGTGGAGATGACACCGGTGCCAGATAATCCTGGCCAGTTTCAAGCCGCCTGGTCGGCTCCGAGGACCGGCGCCTACCTGACCGAGGTCACAGCGCAACGCGCAAATAAGGAATTAGGCCGCGACGTATTGACCTTTCAGCGCATGGACGGCGTAGCGGAGAATTTCCACACCGAACAGAACCGCGATTTGCTCGAACACCTCGCTATCCAAACGGGCGGACAATATTGGAAGCCCGCCGACCTCGGCAAACTCGCGGGCTCGATTCCTTTTTCCGAAGCCGGCGTGACTACGCGCGAGACCAAGGATCTGTGGGATCTGCCGCTGATCTTTTTGATACTGGTACTCCTGCGCTTTTCCGAATGGTGGCTGCGGCGGAAGTGGGGGATTGTTTGAAATGGGACTCTTCGCACCCTGGTTCCTGGCCGGTCTAGCCGGGCTCGCGCTTCCGCTCTACCTGCATTTGTTGAAGCGGCTGAAAACCGTGCCAAAGCCGGTGCCCTCGTTGATGTTCTTCGAGTCGCGCACGCAAAGCTCGACGCATCATCGCCGGCTCCGCTACTTCCTGCTGCTGTCCTTACGGCTGTTGTTTCTGCTGTTCTTGATTTTCGCTTTCGCCAATCCCTTCATCAACCGCAGCATGGTCGCTTTCTCCAGCAACCGCCTGGTGTTGTTGGTAGTCGACAATTCCTTCAGCATGCGGGCCGGAACAAGGCTGGCCGATGCCAAGAGTGCGGCTATCAACGTCCTGGCCGGAAAGGGCGCCGCGCGCGCACAGGTGGCTGCGTTTGGATCGCAACTGCGGTTCATGACCCAGGCTATACAGGATCAAGCGGCGTTGCGTGCGGCCGTCCAGGCCATTCAGCCCGGCGATGGCCACGGTAACTTCGGCGAGCTGGCGCGGGCCGTGCGAGCCATGGCCGAGTCGATACATACTCCCATCGAACTTCATCTTTTCAGCGACATGCAACGCGGCGAGCTGGCGCCCACCTTCTCGGATATGGCGCTGCCCTCGAACGTCCAACTGATGACGCATGCCGTGATCTCGAAGGCACAGCCCAACTGGACGGTCGAATCGGTGGATGCTCCCGGACAGGTTTGGGGCAAGGACGCCAAGCCGATTCGCGTGCAAGCCGTGATCGCCGGCTACGCCACTCCCGCCGCGCAACGCACCGTGTCGCTGGTGGTGAACGGAAAGACCACCGCGACCAAGACCGTCGCAGTCCCGGCAAATGGACGGGCCACGGTCGATTTCCCTGCGCTCGAGGTGCCGTACGGCTTCAGCCGCTGCGAGGTAAAGATCGACTCCGCCGACGCCTCACCGGTCGACGACCTGCGGCGCTTTGCCGTGGCGCGTTCCGACCCGCAAAAGGCCTTGCTGGTTCATAATTACGGCGATAACCGTTCGCCACTGTACATCGGCGCGGCGCTCTCGGCAGCAGCGCAATCGGCCTTCATCCTCGAATCGATTAACGTCAGCGAGGCCGCCGACCGCCGGCCGTCCAACTACGCTTTCATCGTCCTTTCCGATCTCAATGCGCTGCCATCGCTTCTAGAAAATGCACTCACCCAGTACGTGCGCTCCGGTGGCAGTCTCTTCATCGCAGCCGGGACCTCGGCAGGCGCTCGCTCGCAGATTCCGATTTTCGGCGCGCACATCATCCAGGCCCGCGAGTACAGCCGCGTTCCCGATCGTTTCATGGCGGTCGGATCGAGCGACTCGTCTTATCCTGCGGTGGCCAAGGCCGGCGGATGGACGGGCGTGAAATTCTTATACGCTCTCGATGTCGATCCCGGTGCTGGTCAGAATGCCGCACGCGTGATCGTTCGCCTCGGCGATCAGACGCCACTGTTGCTGGAGAAGCGCATCGGCGAGGGCCGAGTGGTGCTACTCACCTCCGGACTCGACAACATCACTAATGATTTCCCCTTGAATCCCGCCTTCGTGCCATTCATCGAGCAGACCGCCCGCTACCTAGCCGGGAGCGAGCGCCAGGGCGGCGCGCGTTCAGTGGATTCTTTCCTCGAGCTTCGCAATGCCAAAGAAAAAGCTCAAGGCGTGGAGGTGACCGACCCGGAGGGTAAGCGCCCACTCACCCTGGACCAAGCCGCGTCCGCGCAGTCGTTCCAGCTCATCGAAGCCGGTTATTACCAACTGCGCCTCGCCAATGGCCGCCAGGACGAAGTCGGGGTCAACGCCGATCCCAAGGAATCGAATCTGGACGTGATCCCGAGCGATGTTCTCGCACTCTGGCAGGGCAAAGGCGGGCAAGCTTCGCAAACGGAGGCGGCAGCGTCCGGTTCGGCAACGTCCGGCCCAGCCTCGGCCCGCAAGACGCCCGAAAGCTTCTGGTGGTACATGATGCTGCTCGTGTTCGCCGCCGCTCTCGCTGAATCGGCGCTGGCCAGCCGGTACCTCGGGACGCAGCGCGAGGAATAGCAGCGCACGCCCGGCGACCACTAGGCCCGCTGGAGTTCTGCGACCAAGTCCTCCAGGCGATCGTAGCTGGTGCCCGCGCCTTTCGCCATGCCGGATGCGATAACCATATCGCGCACTTGGGGCGACGGATAGCGCACTGTCGTCGTGAGCCGCGTTTTGCCAGCCTCTTCGGTGAACTCGGCCGTCACTACGGATACAGTGTCGGGAAACTGCTCGAAGATCTCGGTAAACACAAGCCGGCTAGGGGGCGTGATTTCGCTGTACTCGCCGTGGAAGGCGACCTCTCCCTTAGGGTGGCGATTGACGAAACGCCATGCGCCTCCCGGGCGTAGATCGATCTCGCAGACGGGGACCGAGTAGCCCTCGCCCAGCCGACCCCACCACTGCTTCACATGTTCAGGTTTGGTCATCGCCTCGAACACCAGGTGTCGCGGGGCATTGAACAGGCGCGTCAAACGGATTTCGTGATCCGAAGGTGTCGTGACCCTAAAGCTCTCGCTATTTGCTGTGCTGGTTCCTACCATGATTCTTCTTCTCCTTCGCTTTCAATTGTTGTACGTAATCGTCCAATCGATCGAGCCGATCTTCCCAGATTTGCCGGTAGCGCTCGGTCCAGTCGGCCACCTCTTTCAGTGGCCCGGCCTTGATTCGACACCGCCGCCATTGCGCGTCGCGCCTCTGCGCGATCAACCCCGCGCGCTCGAGCACACGAAGGTGCTTTGAGACGGCAGGCATACTCATTTCAAAAGGCTGTGCGAGTTCGCCCACTGAGCATTCGCCCGAAAGCAGATGGGCCAGGATGGCTCTGCGGGTCGGGTCGGCAAGTGCTGCGAAGGTGTTGCTTAATCCGTCGTCGGGCATTGTGTTTTACTAGTTAGTTAATTAACCTAATGGTTTTATACAACAGCTACCGAAGCTTGTCAACAGAAAAATAATGACCAGGCGTTGGTCGACGTAGACCCTAAAATTGAGGTGTGAATATGCTTCGCCCGCTTACACCGGAGCAATTGGCGCGTACGGAGGATCGTTTGCTTCATCCAGCGCGCGGAAGCCGAATCGAAGCGGCGAGGAGCTATGGCATAGATTTGACACCGCTCGTTGAACAGTTACGGCTGACGCCGGCCGACCGAGCAAGAAAACTGGAAGAAGCCTCAATGGTGCTGGAGCGAGTGCGTGGGACCGCGCGCCGGCGTTCCTAGTGCAATTCGAGAAAGCAGTTCAAGCGTCGATTTCGTTGTAATTGGCGGTTTCGCAGCAACCCTCCATGGCAGCGCTCAAGTGATCTACGATTTGGACATTTGTTACTCCAGGGTCTCCGGCAACTTACGCCGGCTCGTCGAAGCGCTGGCCCCATTCCATCCGAGGCCGGGGGAATTACCCGGTGACCTTCCCTAATTGGCGTATTTGGCGGAAGTGATGACAACGACGGCAGCCCTGGTCGTCCTGGCAGACGAGCGCTCCGGCGTGGCCGCCGCTCCCACCGCCAGTGCGATATCCTTTAGCTGTCAGCGTCGCCCACGCGGTTGGAGGTTCCATGAGTTCCCGCGAACAAGTTCACGCATACATTGCGCAACTGGAACAACGTCTGCGCTGGAGCACCTTGCTGCGCGGCTTGGCCATCCTCACCGGCGGCGCACTGGTGGCGACGTTGATGCTGGTCACAATCGCCAATGCGCGGGCCTTTTCGCAGGGAAGCGTCACCGCCGCCCGCTTCGCTTTGATCTTGATTTTGGCCGTTGCCGCTGGCGCCGGATTGGCGCTGCCGTTACGTCGCTTGACCCGCCGGCGGGCCGTCGGTACCGCTGAAGCCGCCTTCCCGCAATTCCAGCAGCGCCTCACCACCTTCTCGGAGCGCGACGGCCAAGATCCCTTTATTGAGCTTTTGGCGGGTGACACGCTCGAAGTCGCGCACACCGCCGAGCCCAAGCAGTTGGTCACCGATTTCCGAATCTGGAGCTCGCTAGGCGCCAGCGTCGGAGCCTTCATCATCTTGCTCTGGATGATCGCCGCCGGACCCGGTTTTCTCGGATTTGGCGCCTCGCTGCTCTGGACCGGCCCACATCGCGATAAACCCGCGCTCTACGATCTGCGCGTGACTCCCGGCGACGCCGTCGTGCGCCGCCACGCCGACCAGATGGTTTCGGCGCTCCCGATCGGCCTGCGGTCGCCGAGCGTCAAACTGCACGCTCGCTATCAAAGCTCCTCCAAGTGGGAAGAAATCGCGATGCAGTCCCGGCCGTCTGGCAGTTTCGCCGGCGGCTATGAATTTCTATTTGCCGGGCTGCCCGAGAACGTTGAGTATTACGTCACGGCCGGAGCAATGACGTCGAAGCACTTCCACATTCGAGTTAGCGATTTGCCAGCCGTGAAACAGATTCGCGTCACTTATCATTACCCGGCCTGGACCGGCATGCCACCAGAAATCGAGGAGCGCGGCGGCGATCTACGCGCCGTCATCGGTACCCGGGCCGAGATCGAGGTCTCGACTGACCGCCCGCTTCAGGGCAGCCAGATCCAACTCGATAACGGACAACCGATCCAACTCACAGGCGGCCAGAACAACGTTTATCACGGCACCGTGAAGATGGATCAGGACGGCGTTTACCACGTGGCCGGTATTGCGGATGGCCAGCCGGTTCGAGTCAGCGAGGATTTTTTCATCGAGGCTCGCAAAGCCAACCCGCCTCAGATTGCGTTGGTGCGACCGGGCCGGGGCGACTACCACGCCAATCCGATCGAAGAGGTCACCGTCGCCGCCAAAGCCACCGACGAGTATGGGCTGCACGACATCGCGCTGCATTATTCGGTTAATGGCGGGCCCGAGACTACGGTGGATCTGCTGCGTCACAAGGGCGAAAAGCAGGGCGATGGCTCGACCACAATTTCGCTGGAGAGTTTCAAACTGGTTCCCGGCGATTTGATCAGCGTCTACGCAACCGCCAAAGACGGCAACGCCGAAGCCCACACCGACATGATGTTCATCCAGGCCGAACCGTACGAACGCGAGTTTTCGCAATCGCAGCAATCGGGAGGAGGCGGTGGGGGTGGCGGCGGTGGGGGCGATCCATCGGCGGAGATTTCGCAGCGGGAGAAAGAGATCATATCCGCCACTTTCAAACAACAGGGTGACAAGAACTCCACCCAACAGCAGGCCACCGACATCGCGAAGCTCTTGTCCCAAGCGCAATCCACCTTGCGCGATCAGGCCATTTCGCTTTCCGGCCGTTTGCAGGCCCGGGAGCTGACCGATGCGGTGCAGGCCATCAGCGATTTCCAGAAGGATATGACCGCTGCGTCGCAGGCCATGGGGCCGGCCGCGCAGCAATTGCAGCAGCAAAAGTGGAAGGACGCCATCCCCAACGAACAGAAGGCTCTGCAATTCCTGCTGCGCGCTGAAGCCACTTTCCGTCAAATTGCGGTAGCGTTTGGACGCGGTGGCGGAGGTGGTGGCGGCGGAGGCGCGGCGCGGGATTTGGCCAGCCTGTTCGAGCTGGAGCTGGATACCGAGAAAAATCAATACGAGACCAGGCAAAGCGCGGCGGCTTCGAGCGAGCAACAGAAGGAGCGCGAAATCGACGACGCCTTGAAAAAGCTCGACGAATTGGCCAAGCGCGAGGAAGATCTGGCCCAACAGCAACGCAACGGCGCTCAGACTGCCGAGCAGAAATGGCAACAGGAGATGTTGCAACGCGAGGCCGAGCAGCTGCAGCGACAAATGGAGCAACAGCTGGCTCAAAATGGCCAAAAAGGGCAGCAGGGGCAACAGAGCCAGCGGAGCGGCCAGAGCGCGTCACCTTCTGGACAATCAGGTTCCGGACAATCGAGCGGACCGGCAGGCCAACGCGGCGGTCAAGCGGGCAGTTCATCGGCGAGCCGAAGCGGCAATAGCCAGGCTGACGGCCAGGATAATCCAAACGGCAGCGATCCGCAGCAGTCCGCCGATCAGGCCGCCGACAGCCGTCAACAGGCCGCCCAACAGGCGCTCGACCGTTTGCGTCAAGCCAACGAAGACATGCGGCGCGCCGTCTCCCGGAATGCCAGCGCGGCCGATTCCCGCCGTGCCGCCGACCGCTTGCGTCAAGCCACCGACCTGCTAGGCGGCTTACAGCAGCAGGACGCCTCCAGCCGGCTCAACTCGATGGCCCAGACAGCCGACCAATTGGCGGCGCGCCAAAAACAACAAGCCGATCACGTGCGTGACTTGATGTCGCAGCAGAAGGCCGCTAGCGCGGCCGGGCGTCCACCGAGTAATCCTTCGGCTCAGGACATCGACAAAATGGTCAACGATCGCCAAAAGGTCTCCGATGACCTGGCGCGGCTCACCCAGCAATTGCGCGATGCGATGCGCGAGCTGGGGCCCACGCAACCGGCGGCTTCCACCAAGTTGCGGGGCGCCCTCAATGGCATGGACGAGAACGATCTGGGCACGCGGATGCAACGCAGTTCCGATTGGCTGCGTAGCGGTCAATTTTCGGATGCGGCCGAAACTGCCCTGACCAGCGACTTGCAAAAGCTGGGTCAACAGGTTGGAGAGGCCGCTCGCGCACTAGGCACCGCTCAACACGCTTCTGAAGACACGGCAATCAACAAGGCCATGGACGATCTATCCCGTCTGCGCGACCAACTGGCGGGGTTGGGCGGACGCAGCAGTTCTCAACCTAACAATCAACCTGGACAAAGTCAGGCCGGCCGTGCCGGGCAGCAGTTCCAAACCGGCCCACTGAATCGCGATGGCCAGCCCGGGCAGGCTGGTCAACCAGGACAGGCCAGTCGACCTGGTGGTCAATCAGGTCAACAGCAAGGGCAAAACGGCCAGCCTGGACAACAGGAAGGTCAAGCCGGCGGAGGCCAGTCAGGTGATGTCGGCAACCGCGTGGGCGGTCCGAACGGCACTACAGCCGGGGGCGGCAATCGTGATAGCACAGTGTATGGCAACATCGACACCGGAAACAGCCGATTCGCCAACCGGGCCCCGACGCCCCAACAAGGTCCCAACCCAGCCGATACCCAGCGCCAAATCGACCAGGGATTGAACCTGCTCAACCAGGTTCGCGCCGTCGTGCAGGACAGTCCGGAGGCGCGGCAAGAGTTGCAGTCGTTGATCGATCAGATGCGTAATCTGGATCCGAGCCGTTTTCGCGGCAATCCGGCCTTGGTCGAGCAGATGCACCAGCAGCTGGTCAGCGAAGTGGACGCGCTTGAACTGCAACTGCGCCGCAAACTCGATGAAAAGCAGGGCGGCACGATCCGCAATCCCGACCCGGCCAAGATCCCCGCCGGTTATAAAGAATCGGTAGCAGAATACTACCGTAAGCTTTCCGGTGGCAGTCACTAGCGCTACGGTTGCGGCGCATATTAGTCCGCAGTAGCCTTGAGTGCAGGATGCTCTTCCGCAAATTGATTCTGTCCGGACTGTTCTCTGCCATGGTCGTTACATCTCAAACACCGCCAACAGCGCCACGCGTCGAACATCAGGAAGTTCGGCACGGGACCACCGTTACCGACGCTTATTTCTGGTTGCGCGAAAAGTCCAACCCCAAGGTGACGGAGTACCTGGAAGCTGAAAACGCCTACACGGATGCGATGACCAAAGATCTGAAGCCGTTCAGCAATGCGCTCTACGCGGAAATGCTGGGCCGGATCAAACAGACCGACCTCACGGTGCCTACCCCGCGCCACGGCTATCTCTACTATTCGCGTACCGAGGAGGGGAAACAGTACCCCATCCAGTGCCGCCGTAAAGGAACCATGGATGCGCCCGAGGAGGTGCTGCTCGACCTCAACGAGCTGGGTAAGGACAAGAAGTTCGTTGGCCTGGGCAGCTTTGTCGTAAGCGACGACCAGAACCTGGTGGCCTACACGATCGACTACTCGGGCTTTCGCCAGTACGCGCTGCGTGTCAAGGACCTGCGCACTGGCCGGACGCTGCCCGATACTTTCGAGCGCGTCACTTCGCTGGCTTGGGCCGCGGACGACAAGACTCTATTTCTTGTAACAGAGGACGCCGTCACCAAGCGCAGCGACAAACTGTATCGTCACACGGTGGGCGCGGCGAAGTTCGATGAGATCTACAACGAAAAAGACGAGCTTTACGATATCGAGATCGACAAGACCCGCGACCTGAAATACCTGTTTCTGCAAAGCGAGGCCAAGGACACCTCCGAAGCGCTTTACCTGTGTGCCGACCAGCCAGCGGATCATTTCGCCGTATTCCTGCCTCGTGAAAAGGGCCACCGCTATTACCTGGACCATCGCGAAGGGCTGTTCTACATCCGGACTAACAAGCCCGGCCGTAATTTCGCGGTGATGACCGCGCCGGAAAATGATCCGGCTCCGAAAAACTGGAAGGTTTTCGTCCCGCACCGCGACAAAATGCGAATCAGGGATATCGATCTGTTCAAGGATTTCGCGGTGTCGGTGGAGAGAGGGGATGCACTGGATCACCTGCGCATCCACGATTTCAAAACCGGCAAGTGGACGGAAGTTGCGTATCCGGAGCCGGTATATTCGGTTTTCCCGGGCGGCACGCCTGATTACGAATCCCACACCTATCGCTACAACTATCAGAGCTTCGTGACGCCTTCGAGCGTTTTCGATTACGACGTGATCACCGGTAAATCCACTCTGCGGAAGCAGCAGGAGGTGTTGGGCGGCTATGATCCGAAACAATACGCCAGCGAGCGCCTGTGGGCCACGGCGCGCGACGGAGTCAAGGTCCCGATTTCCATCGTTTACAAGAAGGGCTTCGCGCGCGACGGCAAAGGACCGCTTTTTCTATACGGCTACGGCAGCTACGGGATCGGCATGTCGGCCACGTTTTCCGGAAATCGGGCGAGCCTGCTCGACCGTGGTATGGCTTATGCCATCGCGCACATCCGCGGCGGCGACGAGATGGGCGAAGCGTGGCGCGAAGATGGAATGCTCATGAAGAAGAAGAATACATTCTTCGACTTTATCGATTGCGCCGAATTCCTGATCCAGCAGAAGTGGGCTTCCAAGGACCGCCTGGTGATCGAAGGCGGAAGCGCTGGCGGACTGCTGATGGGCGCGGTGGTCAACCTGCGGCCCGACCTTTTTAAAGCGGTCCACGCCGCCGTGCCGTTTGTCGACGTGATGAATACAATGATGGACGCGACGCTACCGCTAACCGTGGGCGAGTACCTGGAGTGGGGCAATCCGAATGAGCAGGAAGCGTACGATTACATGCGGACCTATAGCCCGTACGACAACCTGGAGAAGCGCGCGTACCCGGCGATCCTGGTGACCACCAGCTTCAACGACAGTCAGGTAATGTATTGGGAGCCGGCCAAGTACGTGGCAAGGCTGCGCACCTTGAAGACCGACACTAATCCTCTAATTCTCAAAATCAAGATGGACCCGGCCGGCCATGGCGGCGCCAGCGGGCGGTATGACCGGCTGCATGATACGGCTTTCGAGTACGCGTGGCTGCTGAGCCAGGTAGGGATTACGAAGTAGGGTCCGAGGCGTCACGCCTGATAGACCGTGGTCCCGCCCACTACCGTGCGAACAATCTCGAGGTCTTTGATCTTGTCTTTGGCTACGGTGAAAAGATCGTCCGACAGGACGACGAAGTCCGCCAGTTTGCCCGGCGTGATGGATCCTTTGATCGCTTCCTCGTGCGAATTGTAGGCGCCGTTAATGGTGTTGATCCGCAGCGCTTCATCGACGCTGACCCGCTGGTTGGCTCCCCAGGTCTTTCCATCCCACCCGGTGCGCGTCACCATTCCCTGAATGGCCATGCGAGGGTCGAACGGTCCGGGACTGAAGTCTGAGCCCGCTGCCGCAACGATCCCGGCATCCAGGAAAGTGCGATAGGCCATGCAACGCTTCATCAGCTCTTCGCCGTAAAAATGGAACTTGTCGGAGTTGTAATACGCATACGACGTGAATGCTGCCGGAACGGCTCCTAGCGCCTTCATGCGCCGAACCAGATCGTCGTTGATCAGTGTGCAGTGCGTAATCTTGGGGCGAGAGTCCGGCCGTGGAAACAGCCGCTGCGCACGTTCCACGGCGGTAAGCATCATATCGATCGCAACATCGCCGTTGGCGTGGCAGTTGACTTGGATGTCCGCGCGATGTACCCGCTCGATCCAGGCGTTCAGGTCGTCCTGCGTCTCCGTGACATTGCCCTTGTATGGCGGCTCCATGCCAGGATACGGAATGCTGAGCGCCATGGTCCGTTCTGAAAACGACCCGTCGACGGTGTGCTCGGAAGTGGCCCCGAACCGGATCCATTCGTCGCCAAAGCCGGTCTCGATGCCGCCGGCGATCATCGACTCGAGCACTTTGCCGCTGGCTTCGTAGCTCACTCGGTGTAGCAGGTTTCCCTGCGCCCGCACCTGCTGCAGGGCAAACAGATTACCGCCCTCATGATGGACGGTCGTGACGCCATAGCGGACGAACTGCTTTGAGATGTATGCCAGCCCGTCGCGGTCGCGCTGCAGCGCCTGTTCGGCGGTGAACGTTCGCGGCTTGCCGACTCTGTTAAACACGTTCTTGGCTCGATCGGTAACTCGGCCGTTGAGTTCACCGTTCGAGTCGCGGTCGAAGGTTCCACCGGGCGGATTCGGCGTTTGCTTATTTATGTCCGCCATTTCGAGGGCCTTGCTGTTGTAGAACGACGTGTGGCCGCCGCGATGGTGGACCGCGACCGGATGGTCCTTCGATACTTTATCGAGGTCGTGAACGTTGAGCTGTCGATTGTCCTTCACCTTTGTGTCATCGAAGAAAAAACCTTCGACCCAGGTCCCCGGCGGTGTCTCGCGCGCTCTGGCGCGGAGTTTGTCGACGATACTATCGATGGTCACGAATTCGACCACGTACGGGTTGCCGACCAGCACCTCGTAGAGCAATATGTTGCCGGGCGCATGATTGTGCGTGTCGATGAACCCGGGCACGATCGTCATCTGTTTCGCGTCGATCGTCTGGGTTGCTTTGCCGATCATGGACTTGATGTCCGCGGTGGCGCCCACGGCGGCGAATCGGCCGGCCTTAACGGCGAACGCTTCCGCCCTCGGTACGCGGGAATCGACGGTGTAGACCTTGGCATTGAAGACGACGAGATCCGCGTCCGGCCCCTCAGCAGCCGCTGCGACGTCGAGCCAAGGCCCGCTGACAGCACCGGCGAGACCTGCTGCTCCGGTCAGGCTCAAAAACTCTCTACGGCTGTGGCGTTGATTCATAATCGCAGTCGGCACGAAGCTAACATAATATGGCAGCCCTCCGCAACGGCGGAGAGTCCCGTAGCTGTGAGAGTACAATAATTCAGGTCCTCTCGGCCACACGACAGATTTCATGGATAGAAGTTCGGTACATACAGTAAGTACTGCGAAAGATCCGGCCCCGGCTACGGCGGCCTACCGTTCCGAACGAGCGCTATCGCGGCAGCTGTATGACCGCGCTTCGCAAGTCATGCCCGGCGGAAACACCCGTCATTCGATTGCCCTCGCTCCCTATCCGATTTATGCTGCAAGCGGCAACGGTTGCCGCGTAACGGACGTCGATGGCGACCAGCGCATCGATTTCCTCAACAACTACACGTCTCTCATCCTCGGACATGCTGATCCCAAAGTCACGGCCGCAGTCCAGCGGCGCGTCGCGCTCGGCACTGCCTTCACGATGCCCACAGCTGAGGATGTCGAGCTGGCCGAACTGCTGGTCGCGCGGGTTCCCTACGTCGATCAGGTGCGCTTCTGCAACTCCGGCAGCGAAGCGGTCATGCTGACTGTGAAAGCGGCGCGCGCGTTTACCGGCAGGCACAAAATCGCGAAGTTCGAAGGCGCCTATCATGGGCTCTACGATTACGTGGCTGTCAGCGAAGGGCCCAATTCCGATGAATGGGGAGAGGCCGATGCTCCTTGCTCGGTCATCGAGCGCGGCACGCCGCCGAGCGTGGCAAAAGACGTAGTGGTTCTGCCTTGGAACCGCCTGGAGGTCTGCCGCGAGAGAATCGCCCAGCATCGTAACGATCTTGCAGCGCTGATCTTCGATCCTATGCCACTGGGCATCGGCATGATCGCGCCTCGCCCCGGCTTTCTCGAGTTCCTGCGCGAGGAGACTGCGCGTTGCGGCATCCTGCTGATCGCCGATGAGGTGCTCAACTTCCGCCTGTCTTACCGCGGCGCAGCCCATGCTCTGGGGCTTCAGCCTGATCTGGGGAGCTTCGCCAAGATTATCGGCGGTGGGTTTCCGGTGGGGGCAGTGGGTGGATCGCGTGCAGTGATGTCGGTCTTCGATCACACCGGCAGCCTCAAAGTCCATCACGGCGGCACCTTCAACGCGAATCCGGTGACCGTGACGGCGGGCCTCGAAACCATGAAGCAGATGACATCGGGGGCCTTCGAGCGGCTCAATGGTTTGGGGGATTACATCCGCGATCGTCTGCGGCGCATGTTTCGCGATCGCGGCCTCGCCGCGCAGGTGTGCGGAAAAGGGTCATTGTTCCTGGCGCACCTCACCGGCGAAGAACTCATCGACTTTCGCTCGCTCCGTGGTTTTTCTCGAACCAATCCTGTTTATGGCGAATTGTGCCATCAGATGCTGCAGCGAGGCATAATCGTGTCCCCGCGCGGGATTTTTGGCTGCTTGTCCACACCGATGGGCGAGGCCGAGCTGGACGCGTTCGTAGAGGCGTTGGACAAGTCTCTCGCAGAGCTCGCGCTCCGATAAAAGCTCAGGGAATTGTCGCCCTGCTTCAAGACCCGATAGCGCCGCAAGCACCCATATTCCGCCTGAAGCTCGATGCGGGACGAATGCTGCGCGATGACCAGCTTTTCCGTCGACGCCCCTAGCGCATTGAGTGCGGCTTCGTATTCCTTTTCCAATTCATATGGCGGATCGAGAAATACGATATCGGCGGGCGCGCGCTCCAGCACCGCGATCGCTTTGCCCGTGAAGACCTCGGCTCGATTCTCCAGACCGAGCGTGGCGAGATTCTCCCGAATAACCTCCACGGCGGCGCGATTCTTTTCGACAAACACGCACTTCCGCGCTCCGCGACTCAACGCTTCAATGCCGACGGCGCCTGTTCCTGCGTAGGCATCCAAAAAGACGCAACCATCGATCACGGGCGCTAGCACGTTGAACAGAGTCTCGCGCAAGCGATCCGGCGTCGGGCGTGTCGCCAAACCTGGAAGGGTTTTCAACCTTCGGCTGCGGAATTCCCCCGCGATCACCCGCATCAACCCACCTGTACCAGGCCATACTTGCGCTGCCAATGTTGCCGGATATAACTCACAGCGCGCCGCAGCACTTCGGGCGACGGGGGGCTCGCAATCAACGCCTGGGCCTCGCTGCGTGCGATTTCGAGAATATCCTGATCGCGGATGATGTTGCCGATCCGCAACGCCGGCAAGCCCGATTGCCGGGTCCCGAAAAATTCGCCGGGGCCGCGCAGCTTCAGATCCATCTCCGCGATATAGAAGCCGTCGTTGGAGTCGACCATGGTGCGGATGCGCTCGCGGCCGGCATCGCCGAGCTTGTCAGTCACCAAGATGCAATAGCTTTGTTCGGCGCCGCGCCCTACGCGCCCACGCAGCTGATGCAGTTGCGCCAGGCCGAATCGCTCGGCTTGTTCGATCAACATCACAGTCGCATTCGGCACATCGACACCCACTTCGATCACCGTCGTCGACACCAGAATCTTCACCTCGCCGCGCCGAAACTGCTCCATGGCCGTTTCCTTGTCTTCGGTCTTGAGCCGGCCGTGCAACAGTCCCACTCGGATATCCGGAAACACTCGCTCGGCCAAATGCTGATACATTTGCTGAGCGGCTTTCATCGCCTCCGCTTCCTCGATTACCGGATAAACCACATAGGCCTGGCGGCCGGCCAGGATTTGCTGTTTCACGAAGCTGTAGACGCTTTCGATGCGATCCTCCTTGACGTGCTTGGTCTGGATCGGTCTTCGGCCTGGCGGCATCTCATCGATTACCGACACATCAAGATCGCCGTAGATGGTCAAAGCGAGGGTTCGCGGAATGGGCGTCGCCGTCATCACCAAAACGTCGGGATGCGTTCCTTTGGAAGCCAATCGCAGCCGCTGCATCACCCCGAAACGATGTTGCTCGTCGACGATCGCCAGACCCAGTTTCTTCCATTCGACATCTTCTTCAATCAGAGCATGGGTGCCGATCCCGATATGCACCAATCCTTCCGCCATTAATTTCTTAAGCTGCGACTTTTCCCGCGGCGTGGCCGACCCGGTGAGCATCGCGACAACGTACCCCATCCTCTGGAACAAATTCTTGAAATAGAGATAGTGCTGGCTGGCAAGGATTTCCGTCGGTGCCAGTACGGCCACCTGATAGCCGTTTTCGATCGCGATCACCGCCGCTTCCGCCGCGACCAACGTCTTACCGCTGCCGACATCGCCCTGCAGAAGCCGGCTCATGGGATGCGGCGCCTGCATGTCTTCGGCGATCTCTTTCAGCACCCGTTTCTGCGCGCCGGTCGGTTTGAACGGCAGCATCGTCTTGATTCGCTCGCGAACCCGGTCGTTCAACTCGAATGCAATACCAGGCTGAACCTTTCCTTTGGCGCGCTTCAACGACAGGCCGCACTCCAGCCAGAAGAACTCCTCGAAGATCAGCCGCCATTGCGCCGGCGTGCGAAAAACGTTGAGCAGACGAAGATCCGTGCCGGGCGCCGGAAAGTGCAGCGATTGAATCGCGGCCCAGCGGTTGGGCAGCTTCAGGCGATCCCGCAGGGCCTCCGGCAAGTGGTCCTCCAGTGGCTCCAGCGATCCGAGAATACGGTGGAGCAGCGATCGAAAGACGCGCGTGGAGATTTTGGCCGCCGCTTCGTAGATCGGAACAATACGGCCGGTGTGGAGCGCTGTATCGGTTTCTCCTTCGTCGCCGGTGAGAATCTCGAACTCCGGATGCATCATGAGCAGGGCGCCCGTATAGCTGTCGAGTTCGATCTTGCCGTACAGCGCGACTCGCAAGCCGGGGATGAGTTTATCTACAAGATATCCGCCATGAAACCACTTGGTAAGCAGGCGATCGCGCGATGGATCGACAAATACCGCTTCGAACAAACCGAGATTGCGGCGACGGAATCCGGACAGGTGCGCGGTCTTCACCTCCGCGATCACGGTTGCCATTTCACCCGGCGCCAACTGCGAGATGGTTTTGACGTTGGTACGATCCTCGTAGCGGAAGGGGGCGTAGGAGAGCAAATCTTCAACCGTGAGCAGACCTTTGGTCTCCAGCATCTCCGCGCGTGCTGGTCCGATGCCTTTTACATACTGAAGCGGCGTTGATATATCCAAGGGCTTGATTACATCCGGCTAGACCAGCGGCGGCCTTCGATGCATTGACTTCGTGACCTGCTCGAACGCGTGGGCGAGCTGCAAAACGCTGAATTCCTCTCGATGCCGGCCTACGATCTGAAGACCGACCGGCAAACCTTCCGGCGTGTAGCCGCTTGGAACGGAGATCGACGGGTTCTCGAGGATCGAAATGAAGTAGCAGCTCTTCATCCATTCGATGTACGAATTCATCTTCACGCCCTCGATCTCGGTCACGTATGGCTGGGTCACGTCGAACGGCGGCACCTGCGTGGCGGGCAGGATGAAATACTCATATTTCTCCTGAAAGACACGCATCCGGTCCCACACCTGGCTATGCAGTGAATCGGCGCGCGCGATGTCGGCGGCGGTGAGTCTTGACCCGCGCTCCACTTCCCACAGGATCGTATCCTTCACCAGCTCGCGATGCTTACGCACGTTTTCGCTTTGACTGTTCACGTAGCCCAAGGCGCGCAGAGTATTGAATGCCTCGTCGGCGCCGTTGAAATCAGGCTCGGCCTCTTCGACAATGCAGCCCAAGCCTTCAAACACTTTACGCTGCGCGTTGACGGCATCGCGAATGCGGGGATCGAATGGGATGCCGCCCAGATCCTTGAACCAAGCCACGCGTACTCCCTTGAAACTGCGCTCCAGGTTGCCCGCAAAGCGCGTGCCGGGTTCGCTGATCGAGATCGGGCAACGCGGATCAGGCCCGGCCATGACGCTCAGCAGTAGCGCGACGTCGGCCACGTTCCGCGCCATGGGTCCCGCAACACTGAGGGTCGACCAAGCGTTCCCGGCCGCGGCGGTGGGAACTCGGCCAGGCGCCACTCGAAAACCGGCTACGCTGCAGAACGAAGAGGGATTCCGCAACGAACCGCCGCTATCGCTGCCATCGGCAATCGGCACCATTCCGCACGCCAAACTCACAGCTGCACCGCCGCTGCTCCCTCCGCAGGTCTTGGTGAGATCGTAAGGATTCTTTGTCGCACCGAAGACACGGTTGAAAGTTTGCGACCCGGCGCCAAATTCCGGCGTATTGGTCTTGCCCACGGTGACGGCGCCAGCATTCTTCATACGCTCGACGATGATCGCGTCGTGCACCGGCACGTTGTCCTTGAAGATCAAGGAACCGAAAGTGGTCCGAATTCCCGCGGTCTCCACCAGATCCTTGTGGGCGACGGGCAAGCCGTGCAGCGGACCCAGCGTAGCGCCGTGGACCTGAGCTTCGTCGGCCTTCGCGGCGTTCTCTATGGCCTGCTCGGCTACCAGGGTGACAATCGCGTTGACCTGGGGATTGACGTGCTCAATCTGTTTCAGGTGCGCCGCCAGCACCTCGCGCGCGCTCAACTTCTTGCGTCGAATCATTTCGGCCATCTCAATAGCACTCAGAAAACAGATATCCGGGCTCTGCGCCGCCAGAATTTGGCTCTGCGGAGCCAATAAAGGTGCAGCTGCGGCCGCACTGAGAATCTGATTCGCCTCGCGGCGTGTCACGGAGCGATCGGGCATGCCGAATTTTATCATTTGACAGCGAGGCTGCGGCGCGATAACGTCTACTGAATGCCCCTGGAACATTTCGATTGGGAGGTTGGCGACGTGTTCGTCCTGCATTTGCAGGGCCCGATTACCCTTGGGCAAGCCACCGAACGGCTTCGCAATCTGATCCAGAGCGCGCTCGATAACGGGAAAAAGAACATCCTGCTCAACATGGCCGAGGTCTTCTACATCGACAGCAGTGGGCTGGGCGAATTAGTGGCAGCTTATACAACAGCCACACGTCGCGGCGGCAAGCTGAAACTGATGAAGCTTACGCAAAGGGTACAAGACGTCGTGCAGCTCACGAAAGTTTATCGCGTCTTCGAGGTATACAACGACGAGGACACGGCCGTGCGCAGCTTCGCCATTTCGCCTCCCACAAGTTAACGCCCCACCTCAGATAGCCCTGTTAAAATGGGGGAGCTTTCATGACTCAGCCCACTCCCGCGCTGAAGGCGACCCCACTCCATGCCGTGCATCGCCGAATGGGCGCCAAAATGGTCGACTTCGGCGGTTGGGACATGCCGGTTCAATACTCGGGGATTCTCGATGAGCACCATGCCGTACGAAAGAACGTCGGACTGTTCGATGTAAGTCATATGGGAGAAATCGAGGTTCGCGGGCCGGAAGCCTTTGATCTCACTGACTCGGTGACCACGAACGCCGTCGCAAATTTGAAAACGGGCCAAGCGCAATACTCCGGCTTGTTATACGAACACGGCGGATTCGTCGACGATATTCTGGTGCACAAGGTGGCGGACGATCATTATTTTCTGTGCGTCAACGCGTCCAACCAGGAAAAGGACTACGAGCACATCGCCGCTCAGAATCGGAACAATGCGCAAGTCGAGTTCGCGAGTCCAAGGTATGCCCAGTTGGCGATCCAAGGGCCGAAGGGCTTAGCGACGCTACAGAAGCTGACGAAAACCGATCTGGCTTCGATCGGGTACTATCACTTTGTCGATGGAGCGGTGTCGGGCACGCCGGCCCGGATCGCACGCACCGGCTACACGGGAGAAGACGGCTTCGAGATCTATATCGCGCCCGAACAAGCCGAGCGGATCTGGAATGCGATTCTCGATGCGGGCCAGGAGTTCAGCATCAAGCCCTGCGGTTTAGGCGCGCGAAATACACTGCGCCTGGAAGCAAAGATGGCGCTGTATGGGCACGAGATTCATGCTTCGATCACGCCTTACGAGGCAGATCTGGGATGGATCGTCAAGATGAACAAGGGCGATTTCACCGGTAAGGCGGCTCTGGCGAAGCAGAAAGAGCAAGGTATCACTCGCAAGCTGGTAGGCTTCGAAATGACCGGCCGCGGCATCGGCCGAGACGGATACGAGGTTTACCTGGATGGGACCGCGGCAGGGTGGGTGACCAGCGGAGGCCCGTCGCCGACCTTAAACAAAAACATCGGATTATGTTATCTTCCTATCGATCGGGCAAAACCCGGCGCGCGCATCGAGATTATGATCCGCAATCAGCCGGTGGAAGCAATCACAGCTCCAACACCGTTCTATAAACGAGCCAAATAAAGGAATGTATCCAACAAATTTTCGCTATACCAAAGAACACGAGTGGGTGCACGTTGAAGGTGATATCGCCCTTGTGGGGATTACGGATCACGCGCAAAAGGAGCTGGGTGACATAGTCTACGTGGATTTGCCGAAAGTGGGCGCGCGCCTGGAGCAAGGCAAGACGCTAGGTTCGGTGGAATCTGTGAAGGCAGTGTCGGACATTTTCGCGCCAGTTTCGGGCGAGGTGACTGCGATCAACGACGCCCTATCGACTACGCCCGAAAAATTGAATGAAGACCCGCACGGCGCCGCGTGGCTTGTTAAAATCAAATTGTCGGCCCCCGACGAAGTTACTCGTCTGCTCTCCGCCGAAGATTATCAGAAATACGTAGGAGCTGAGGGATCCGGGCACTGATCGTTGGATCTCCGCACTCAACAAACCATTGCGCTATTTACCGAAGTCTGATCTCGAACGCCGCGAAATGCTGTCCGCGATCGGCGCCAGTTCTTTGGAAGACCTGTTTTCGAATTTGCCGGCCGAAGTGCGGTTAAAGCGCCAGCTGGACATTGCTCCAGGAAAATCCGAATACGAGATTGTCGATTACTTCCGCGATCGCGGGGATGGAAACGCGAACGGATATGCCTCGTTTCTGGGCGCGGGCGTCTATCATCACTACCGCCCGGTATTGGTCGACACCGTGGTATCGCGCGGCGAATTCCTGACGTCCTACACGCCCTACCAAGCGGAGATTTCGCAAGGCACGCTGACGACCATCTTCGAATTTCAGACCATGATCTGCCAGTTGACCGGCATGGAGGTGGCGAACGCGTCCATGTACGACGGCTCCACGGCCGTGCCGGAGGCGGCCATGATGGCCATGCGGCTGACGGGGCGCGATCGAATCTTGGTTGCTCGAACGGTGCATCCAGAATATCGCGAGGTATTGCTGACGTACGCGCAGCACCAGGGTATGCCGGTGGACGAGATCGAGTATGTTCGGGAAACCGGAGCGATCGATACTGGGGATCTGGAGAAAAAGATCGACGGCCAGACCGCGGCCGTGATTATTCAATCGCCGAATTTTTTTGGAATCGTGGAGGATGTGCGGCGCGCGGCTGAAATCGCACACCGCCGCGGCGCTCTGCTGGTCTTCATTTTCGCGGAAGCGGTTTCGCTGGGTTTGCTCGAACCGCCCCGTGATGCCGACATCGTCGCGGGCGAATTGCAGTCGTTTGCGATCTCACCGGTCTACGGCGGACCTTTCGCGGGAATCATCGCGACCAAAGAGAAATTCATGCGGCAAATACCGGGGCGGATCGTCGGCGAGACCAAAGACACTCGTGGGAATCGTGCGTTTTGCCTGACGCTGGCGACGCGTGAGCAGCACATACGTCGCGAAAAGGCGACGTCGAACATCTGTACCAACCAAGCGCTGATCGCGCTGATGGCCACGGTTTTTATGACGGTCTACGGTAAAGAAGGGCTGCGCGAATTAGCCGAGCAAAACCTGGCGAAGGCTCACTATCTCGCAAGCCAGCTGCCTTTGCATTTCTCGGGGCCATTCTTCAACGAATTTGTGGCATCGACGGACGGACGCTCACCCGATCAGATCAACGAGGCGCTTTTGAAGAAGAAAATCATCGGCGGGCTGCCGCTTGGCCGGTACTATCCGGAGCTTAAGAATTCCATGCTGCTGTGCGCTACGGAAATGTCCCGTCGTGAAAAACTGGACGCGGTTGCGGAAGCTTTCAAGCCGGCGGCCGCACAATGATCAAGAAAGTCCGGCAGCACATCAATCAGAACGAGCTTTTGATATTCGAGAACAGCTCGCCCGGCAAGCGCGGCTATCAACTGCCCGCGCTGGACGTTCCGGCCGTGGACGCGGCGGCCGTGCTGGGCGCGCAGAACACGCGCGGCGAGATCGAAGATTTTCCGGAAGTGAGCGAAGTGGAAGCCATTCGCCACTTCACGCGCCTGTCAACGCACAATTATGCGATTGATCTGGGACTCTATCCGCTAGGCTCCTGCACGATGAAATACAATCCTCGCGTCAACGAGCAAGTGGCGCGCATCGAAGGACTGGCGTGGGCGCATCCCTATCAGCCGGAGGCGCTGTCGCAGGGAATCCTGGAAGTAATGGGCACGCTCGAGAAAATGCTGCTCGAGATCACCGGTATGGATGCGGTGACGCTGCAGCCGGCCGCGGGCGCGCACGGTGAGTTTACGGGAATTCTTCTCGTCCGTGCCTTACTGGGCTCACGCGGAAATCCGCGCAAGAAACTGCTCATTCCGGATTCTGCGCACGGGACCAACCCGGCCACGGCGACTATGGCCGGTTACGCGGTGCAGAATATCAAGTCGAACGAGCGCGGCATGGTGGATGTCGAGGCGCTGGCACGCGTAGTGGATGAAGATGTCGCGGCCTTGATGATCACGAATCCTAACACGCTGGGCGTTTTCGAAGAGAACATCACGCGTATCGCACAAATCCTGCACGCCAAGGGCGCGATGGTTTACATGGACGGCGCGAACATGAATGCGCTGGTGGGCATCGCGCGCCCGGGGGATTTCGGCGTGGACGTGATGCATCTCAATCTTCACAAAACTTTTTCCACACCCCACGGCGGCGGCGGGCCGGGCTCGGGACCGGTTGCCGTGAAAGCGCCGTTGATTCCATTTCTGCCGAAGCCGCGCCTCGAAAAATCGGCCGGCCGTTGGACGTGGAACTACGATCGGCCGCAGTCGATCGGGCGGGTGCGCGCATTTTACGGCAATATCGGAATGCATGTTCGCGCGCTGGCTTACATCATGGCCCACGGTGGCCCGGGCCTTCGCAACGTCACGATGGACGCGGTCTTGAATGCTACCTACATCCGAAAGCTGCTCGAGCCGTATTACGATTTGCCGCACAACGCGCCCACCATGCATGAGTGCGTCTTCAGCGACGACCGGCAAGCCAAGCGCGGCGTGCGTACAGGCGACATCGCCAAGCGCCTGATCGATTACGGATTCCATCCCTATACCGTCAGCTTTCCGCTGATCGTCCACGGTGCGATGATGATAGAGCCGACCGAAACCGAAAGCAAGGCCGAGTTGGATCTTTTCGTGGACTCGCTCATTTCCATCGCCAAAGAAGTGGAAGACAATCCCGAACTGGTCCTGAAGGCTCCCCACCACACGCGGACTAGCCGAGTGGATGAAGTAGCCGCGGCTCGAAAACCGATCGTGCGCTGGAAACCCAAGACCCCAGTGAGCAAGGCGGCGGATTAAAATACACAGGCATGCCCGCGCCACGGGACCTGCTGATTGTCGCGCTTTTTGTTTTGGCTCTGCGATTGCCGTTTCTCAATCAGGCCATTCAAGGCGACGATGTCTACTATCTGGCCGAGGCGCAACACGCGCAGATCGAGCCGCTGCATCCCAAGCACGTCCAGTACGCGTTTATGGGACGTATGGTCGACATGCGCGGACAGCCGCATCCGCCGTTGAACGCGTGGTTTCTGGCGCTGCTGCTCGCCTCGCTCAAGGACATTTCCGAAATCCCGTTTCACGCTGCTTACATCTTGTTTTCGTTGATCGCCGCGTTTAGCGCGCTGGCCCTGGCGCGAAGATTCAGCCCGCATTCCCTGGCCGCGACCATGCTTTTCATGGCGACTCCGGCGTTTGTGGTCAACGGCAATTCGCTCGAATCCGATCTGCCTTTCGTCGCATTCTGGCTGCTCACGATCGCGCTATTCGTCTACGCAGTCGATCACCGGTCGCCCGGGCTTCTTGCTGCGTCATCGATCGCAATGGGATTGGCCGCGCTGGCGGCGTACCAGGCAGTGTTCTTAGTCCCAATCCTGTTTCTATACGGCAGAAAGTGGCGCGCGGCAGCGTTGGCGACGCTTACTGCACCCGTCGTTTTACTGGCTTGGCAAATCTTCGAGCGCTTAGGCACCGGAGCATTTCCAGCAACAGTGGTGGCCGGCTACATGCAGTCCTACGCATTGCAGGCGTTGGCGCAGAAGTTGAAAAGCGCGGTTGCACTGACGGGACATCTCGGCTGGATTGTGTTCCCCACGCTTTGGCTGCCGCCGTTAACCGCGATTCCCACCGCCATCGGCGCGGCGTTCTACGATATGAACCCGCTGTTCTGGGGCTCTATCGCGGTGGGCGCTGGCATCCTGATCTGGTGTGCGCGCAATTGGCGCGATTTTCTCGCGCAGTGGGTGCTCATCTTCTTCACCGGCGCGTTAATCGTTTTCTTTGCCGGATCGGCACGATACCTGCTTCCGATTGCACTGCCCGTCGTGATCCTTGCGACGCGCAAGATGGGTCTACGCTGGATTCAGGGCGCTGTCGTCTGCGAGCTGGTCCTCAGCCTGGGCCTGGCCATCGTCAATTATCAGCACTGGGACGGCTACCGGCAGTTCGCGCGCGGGCTCGCCAACGATGCCAAGACGAAACGCGTCTGGATCAACGGCGAATGGGGATTGCGATACTATCTCGAATCCGAAGGCGGGCTACCGCTGCTGCACGGCCAGACTTTGCATCCCGGCGAAATGCTGGTCTCGAGCAGTCTGAGTTATCCGATTAGCGTTACAGCCGGAGGCGGCGCCCTCGCGCCAATTGCCGAGCGGACGATCACTTCGGCGATCCCACTGCGGCTGGTTGCGCTGCATGGCAAATCCGCTTACTCGACGACCATGTTCGGGCTCCGGCCCTTTGACATCTCGCGTGGAGCGATTGATCAGTTGCAAGCCGAGGTGGTAATCGAGCGCAAGCCGTTACTCACGGATCTGCGCATGAATGCGCCCGAAGCCGAGCAACAGATCGTCAGCGGCGTTAATCAGCTCGAGAATGGCGAGTGGCGCTGGACCGGCAAAACGGCGGTCATTTTGCTGAAGCCGCCGGACGCGCCCAGTCCGCTAGTGGTGCGGTTCTTCATACCTGACGCTGCGCCCGCCCGACAGGTTCGCATCGCGGTAAACGATCAGGTTGTCGCGACTCAAGATTGCCCGGGACCGGGAACTTTCACCGTCACGACTTTACCAAACCAACCTCAAGGCGATAGTGCGACGATCACGATCTCCGTGGACAAGACCTTTTCTTCTCAATCAGATAAACGCGAGCTGGGGATCATCCTGACCGACGTCGGGTTCCAAAATCCTTGAGTCACGCTGGAAAAATTCCCAGTTCTGATCGTGACGTGGAACGATTATTCTGTTTACGGGTTATGAAGGTCCTGTGACAGACGAGGAGTTCGAGGATATCTACCATGAGGCACTGCACTGCCTCAGTGAGAACTCGTCCATTGGCTTCCCTTTGCACCGACCCGACGGGACGCGCGTGTGCGAGGTGGATGGACGCTTACTCCCTGACGATCAGGTGATCGAGCTTTGGTGGGGTAAGGACATCGCAGACCAAGTCCGGCGCGAGCGAGGTGGAAGCGGCAGCAAATTCAAATCCCAATCAGGACATGGATAGCCGGAACACGCTGAGTTCGGGGATTGCGTTTGTTTCGTGATTACAGTAACGTACAGAGACATGGAACGGTTGTTTCTGGCTAGTGTGGCTGTCATCCTGGCGTCCGCGGCACCAGCGGATGCCCATATCACGCGCATTATCATCGAGCATCGGGAGTCACCCGCTTATCAAGGCCGGTTCTTCGGCGAAACGGGACAGTACGAACGATTGACCGGCCACGCGTACGGCGAGCTGGATCCTAAGAACCCGCTGAACGCGATTATCACGGATATCCAATTCGCGCCCCGCAACGCGCACGGCATGGTGGATTACGTGGCTTCGTTTTCACTCGCCAAGCCCATGGATCTTGGGAAAACGAGCGGTGTCCTGATTTACGAAGTAGCTAACCGCGGCCGAATCGCGCTCGCCAGTGCATCCAACGATCCGGGCGCAATGGCCGATTACTTCAAGCGCGGCCATGTGCTGCTGTCGAGTGGCTGGCAGGGCGACATTCCTCCCGCAGACGGCATGGAGACCATCGCGGTACCGATCGCGAAAAATGCAGACGGGTCCAGCATTACCGGACCTGTGCTCGTGCGCTTCAGCGACATGGCACCCAAAGTGAGCACCCTGCCGATTGTCTACGCTCGCGGAGCCGGCGTGGCACGTCCGCAGCCCGCCAGCCTGGATACATCCAAAGCCCTTCTGACCCGCCGCGCATCGGAGCGTGGCGAGATCATTCCTATCCGGAGCAGCGACTGGGCGTTCGCCGATTGCAGTGCGGTCGCGTTTCCCGGCACGCCCGACCCGGCCAAGATTTGCCTGAAGGGCGGATTCGATCCAGCGTTCCTCTATGAGCTGACATACACCGCAAAGGACCCGCAGGTGTTGGGAATTGGATACGCGGCCACGCGCGACCTCAATTCGTTTTTCCGCTACGGAGAGCAAGACGCTTCCGGCGCGTCCAATGTGTTGGCGAAGAAGATGTCGTTCGCTATCGGCCAGGGCAATTCCCAATCGGGGAATTTCTTGCGCAGCTTCATTCACCTCGGTTTTAACCGGGGCGAATCGGGGCGGATAGTGTTTGATGGCGTTAACGACAATATCGCGGTGCGTCAGCTCGCCATGAATTTTAGGTTTGCAATTCCAGGCGGCCTCGCGAACCTGTTCGAGGCTGGCAGCGATGGCGTCGTCACCTGGAGCGATTATGCCGATGAAGCGCGACACCAACCAGCAGGCTCGCTGTTGGACCGCTGCCGTGTCACTAACACCTGTCCTAAGATTTTCGAGACCTTCGGCTCCTCCGAATTCTGGGACCTGCGCGCCTCGCCTGATCTGGTGGGAACAAAAGCGGATCGGGACATTCCCTTGCCTTCGAATGTGCGCCGCTATTATTTTCCAGGCGTCACGCACGGCGGCGGCCGGGGTGGATTCACTGCGAAGACACCGAAACAACCGGCAGCCTGTGAACTACCGGAGAATCCAAATCCGTCCTCGGACACGCTGCGGGCGTTGATGGTCGCTCTGGTGGAGTGGGTCGTCAAGGGGACTGATCCGCCACCTAGCCAGTACCCGCGCCTGGATCGCGGCGAACTGGCGGCGCCTACGCAGGCGGCCCTGCATTCGCCCGTTATTCCCGGCGTGCCTTTGCCGGACGGCATCATCAACCCGCTGTACGATTACGATTTCGGACCGGAGTTTAACTACCGCGATCTGTCCGGTGCGATCTCGATGCAGCCTCCCGTGATCAGGCAGATCCTCCCGAGTCTTGTTCCGAAAGTGGATGTGGATGGCAACGAAACCGCGGGCGTTCCCAGCGTGCTGCATCAAGCGCCCCTAGGGACTTACTTGGGCTGGAACGTCACGGCCGAAGGTTTTTTCAAGGGCGCGGGCTGTGGCTTGAGCGGTGGCTATGTTCCCTTCGCCAAAACAAAAGCGGAGCGGCTCGCGAACGGCGATCCAAGGCCGTCGCTGGAAGAACGCTACGGCACGCATGAGCGATACGTGGCGACCGTTCGGACGGCGGCGGCGCGGATGGTACGCGATCGATTCTTGCTTCAGGATGATGCCGATCGGTTGATCGCTCAAGCGGAAGCAAGCGATGTACTGAGAGCGAAGTGATACTTATTTTCGGTCGTCCGAACAGGCGTCATAAGCCTGTTTCGATGCTCGGCTGCTTTGCGTCAACGAAAAGGCTTCTCCGTTGAAAGCGTAGTCGATTCGAAACGTGCGGAACGGCAGCGCGGGTCCGATGTCTTCAAAACCAGGACCAGTCGTACAGCTCTTTCGCGACCGGGCGCTCAGTGGACCTCGCCGGCATCTTGCGACAATTCGCAGCGTCAGTTTGCCATCCGCGCCTGGAACGAAGCTGACTTGCTGGATTGCGGACTGAATCACTGGAGCTCCCGAGGGGTTGCAGGCGACGCCCGTATTGTCGAAAACTTTGGCCAGCTCCAGCTCCTTTTCACCGATGTAGCCGGCAGTGAGCCGGCCCGTCGCCTGGTCGGGAGAGTTGGCATCAGCAAAGCAGACCAGCGCGTCACGGCCGGCCCGGCTTCGGATCTTCCGGCAGCGTCCGGTTGGAAGTCCGCTCGCTTGGCTGACGAACCAGCCGGTAGTGGAACGGGTAAACATGAACGCATTGCGAAAATTGGCAGCGCGCGGCGAACAGCCATAGAGAACCAGGAGAAGATCGTCTGAGTCCTGCTTCAGGAAGTGACCTGCGATTGCAGATTCAATGGATGAATCAGCCTTAACACCCGGCGCGCCGGTTTGGGGCGGACAAACGTGGCAGCCGCTCTGCTCCCCTATGTATTCTTGTCCCGGACAGAGTAGCCCCAACACTTCTTTGAAATCGCCCGAAGACAGTCGAGCGGCATCCGGCGCAAAGGGCGGGCCGCTCCATTGCCCGGAGCATGCCACTGCTATCGCGATACACATGCACAAGCGGACTCTCAAACTGAGAATCTATCATGAATATATGGACCAACAATTACCGGCAGTCGACACTCACATGGTTACTACGGCCTTCACACTGGATGGTTATCGCATCGAGCGCAATCTTGGAATCGTGCGGGGCATCATAGTACGCTCGCGATCTATTCTCGGCACGGTGGGCGCCAGCCTGCAGACGCTGGTTGGCGGAGATATCACGCTTTTCAGTAATCTATGCGAAGAGACTCGCGCCCATGCCTTCCAGCGCATGGCGCAGCACGCCGCCGAGATGGGCGCCAATGGCATCATCGGCGTCCGTTACGACGCGACCGAGATCATGCAGGGTGTCACCGAAGTGCTGTGCTATGGCACCGCGGTAATCGCTAAACCCGCCTAGCGGTGTCCCAAAGTAATGCGATACCTCTGCGTCCACGGCCATTTCTACCAGCCACCTCGCGAGAATCCATGGCTCGAGGCTATCGAGCTGCAGGACTCCGCATATCCTTATCACGATTGGAACGAGCGCATCACCGCAGAGTGCTACGCGCCCAACGGTTGCTCGCGCATTCTCGATTCGGAAAACCGCATCGTCAAGATCCAGAACAACTATGCCTGGATGAGTTTCAATTTCGGGCCCACCCTGCTGTCCTGGCTCAAAGATAAAGCACCCGACACTTATCGCGACATTCTGGCTGCGGACCTGTCTAGCTCGGGGCGCTTTTCGGGACACGGGTCGGCCATGGCCCAGTGCTACAACCACATGATCATGCCGCTGGCGAATTCGCGTGACAAGCTGACACAGGTCGTTTGGGGTATTCAGGATTTCCGCCATCGTTACGGGCGTAATCCGGAAGGCATGTGGCTGCCAGAAACGGCCGTTGATCTGGAAACGCTCGATATCTTCGCGCAGCATGGTATCCGGTTTACAGTGCTGGCTCCGTCGCAGGCCAAGTCGATGGATGGCGAAGATGTAACCGGACAGCGGATCGATCCGACGCGGGCCTATTTACTCAAGCTGCCGTCCGGGCGCGCCATCAATCTCTTCTTTTACGACGGCCCGATTTCCCGGGCGGTGGCTTTCGAAGGCCTGCTGAATAATGGCGAACAGTTCGCGCACCGTCTCCTGGACGCATTCTCCGATCAGCGCGACTGGCCGCAGCTTGGCAACATCGCCACCGATGGCGAGACATACGGTCACCATCATGCCCACGGCGACATGGCGCTGGCCTACGCTCTCGACTACATCCATTTGAACGGGCTGGCGAAGATCACAAACTATGGCGAGTTTCTCGAGCACTTCCCGCCTACGCATGAAGTGGAGATTTTGGAGAACACCGCCTGGAGTTGCGTGCACGGCGTGGGGCGCTGGAACACGAATTGCGGCTGCAATTCCAGCGGGCACGGAGATTGGAATCAGGAATGGCGGGCCCCACTGCGCGAGGCGTTCGACTGGCTACGCGATGAGATCGCGACTTGCTATGAAAAGACCGCGGTGCGCTATTTCAAAGATCCTTGGGCGGCGCGCAACGAATATATTCAAGTGATTCTCGACCGCTCGCCCGAAAGCCGGGAACGCTTCGCCGCGCGGCACTTCCGCCGCAAGAATCTGCAGCGCACCGATCGCGCCACGATCTGGAAGCTGCTCGAGATGCAGCGTCATACCATGCTGATGTACACCAGTTGCGGATGGTTCTTCGATGAACTGTCAGGGCTAGAGTCCGTGCAAGTAATCCAGTACGCCGGCCGCGCCGTGCAGCTCGCGCAAGACGTGTTTGGCGATGCACTGGAAGAGAGCTTCCTTGACAAACTCGCGCTAGCGAAGAGCAATATCCCAGAGCACGGCGACGGCGCGGCGATCTACGCCAAATTTGTGAAACCGGCGATGCTGGATCTCTCCAAGCTGGCTGCGCACTACGCCATCAGCTCGCTCTTTGAAGACTACCCGGAAAACACGCGCGTGTATTCTTACTCCGTCGACACCAAGGATTATCGCGTCCGCCAAGCCGGGCAAATGCGCATGGCCATCGGCAAAGCGCGCTTTACTTCCGAGATCACCCAGGAAAGCGAGACGTTGATGTTCGGCGTGCTTCATTTAGGAGGCCACAACCTGAACGGCAGCGTCGCCAAATTCGTGAGTGACGACCAATACCGGGAATTAGCGAAGGTGATGCGAGAGGCTTTTGTCCGCGCCGACCTGCCAGAGGCCATTCATCTGCTCGAGCAGCGTTTCGGGGGCCAGACTTACTCGCTTAGGAACCTGTTCAAGGACGAGCAGCGTAAAGTCGTAAGCGAAATTCTGATGCCTATTCTGGAAGGGCTAGAGACTTCCCATCAGAAGGTTTACGAAAACGACGCGCCGCTGCTGCGCTTCATGAGCTCTTGCCATATACCTGTTCCTAAGGAGATGAAAGTGACAGCCGAGTTTGCGCTGAATGGCCAATTGAGGCACGCGCTAGCGGAAGGCCAGCTCGATTTAGAGAATCTACAAAATCTGCTCGGAGATGTCCGTGTGATCGATGTGCCGCTCGATCAAGCCACATTGGAGGTCGCGCTCCGCAGAAACCTGGAGCGGAAGGCCGAGGCATTTCTGGAGAACCCGCGCGATCTTGGCGCGCTTAGAAAATTTCGTGATTCGGTGGCGGTCGCGAAATCCTTGCCACTGCCGCTGATCCTGTGGTCGCTGCAAAATCGCTTCTGGGAAATCCTGCAGAAGGTTTACCCGGAGATGAAAGAAAGCGGAGAATCCGAGTGGACCGCGGCGTTCGAGCAACTGGGCGATCTGCTCTCCGTGCGCGTTTAGTGATCCGGGCTAGCCCTTTATAGGCCTCATTCGCTCATTTCTTTTCAAGAGCGCCTCGGCTTCCTCCTGACAGAGCGAGGGCCCGTACACATGTCCCTGAACCTTATCGCAACCCAGCACGCGCACCAAATCCAGCTCCGCGGCGGTCTCCACTCCCTCCGCCACCACCGTGAGATTCATGCCGTGCGCCAGCCGCACAATGCTCTGGACCACCGGCAGGGAGCCTTCCGGTTCCTGGAGACCACGCAAGAAGGATTGATCGATCTTCAGGGAATCCACGGGAAGCTTGTTCAGATAGCTCAGCGATGAATAGCCGGTTCCGAAGTCGTCGATCGAAATGCTCACGCCCAAGTCGCGTAGCTGGGTCATGCGGCCTACGTACTGCGGAAGATCCCGCATGATATAGCTCTCGGTCAATTCCAGCTCCAGGCGAGCGGCCGGAAATCCGCTGAGCGCGAGCGTGGTAGCGACAGACTGTACGAAATCGCGCCGCTCGAATTGCAACGCCGACACGTTCACCGAGATTCGAGCCGACCGATAACCCGACTTCAGCCACTCCGCGCCTTGCGTGCATGCCTGCCGGATCACCCACGCCCCGATTTCGATAATCAGTCCTGTTTCCTCCGCTATCGGAATGAACTGCTTGGGCGAAATAGTTCCGTGTATGGGATGCCTCCAGACCAGCAATGCCTCTAGGCCCTCCACACTTCCGTCCATGTTCACCAAGGGCTGATAGAGCAATTCGAATTCGTGATTCTCCAGGGCCCGGCGAAGTGCATTCTCAAGCTGCAGCCGCTCCAGATCCAAAACGTGGTCCTCGGCCAGGAACAATTCCAGGTCATTCTTGCCCCCGTTCTTGGCGTGATACATCGCCAGATCCGCATTGCGGAGGAGATCGGCGGCCGTGATCCCATGCCTCGGAAATATGGAAAGCCCGATGCTGGCCGTGACAAACAGCTCATTACCGTCGATTCGGTGCGGCGCTCGCATGGCTTTCAAGAATTCTTCCGAAGCCTGGATGGCGGTTCGTTCATCGGGCTGGCGTGTCATGACAATTGTAAATTCGTCTCCGCCCATCCGGCCGGCCAAATCGTCTTCGGTCAGCAGCCGCCGCAATCTGCCGCCTACTTCTTTGAGCAATCGATCGCCCATCGTATGACCGAGGGTGTCATTGATCTGCTTGAAACGATCGAGGTCGATAAACAGGACGGCCAGGATCGCCGATCGCTCGCGGGCTCCCTCCAGCGCCTTTTCCAGCAGTTCGATGAAGTACGCCCGGTTCGGTAAACCGGTCAGCGAATCGTGCCTGGCCTGGAACTCAAGCCGCTCGGTGAACTTTCTTTGTTCGACGGCGAGAGCGGCCAGGCGCGCGGCCACTTGCAGCAGGTGCGGATCGCCCTCGCGCCGAGACTGCCCTTGACGGTAATGCATCACCAATAAGCCGAGCAGTCCGCCGGCGGCTGACAGGATCGGAGCCGACATGCAGGACGAGATCCCGATTTGCGCGGCGAAATACGAGCGCTCGGACCAAAGCGGGCAATCGCGCACCTCCTTCCAGAAAATAGTGGAGCGCGCTAACTCAGCCGAGACAACTTCGGACCGCTCAGGCGAAAGTCTCACGGGCTTGGAAAGGCGAATCGTGTCGTTTGGGAAGCCTTCCGCCACGGCCCAAAATAGCGCGCTGCCGTTTCGCAACAGAACCGAGCACAAAACGCCTGGGCGCTGGTTCTCGATCATGTGAACGATCCGATTCAGGGTGAGCTCGAGAGCATGGTTGGCGGCCACCATTTCAAGCACCTCACTGCGGCTCTGTTCGAGTTGAGCGCCGCGCCGGTGGCGGGCATGGACGCGATGGTCCAAAATGTATCGCGCAATGCTTCGCGCCATCAGTTCGATAAGTTCGGTTTCCGCCTCTGCAAATTTCCGGCCGGCCCCAGTCGAAGGCGAGGAGAAGCTGAGTGTGCCGAACAGATCGGTGCCCAACAAGATAGGCGTTCCAATATATATCTCCAATTCCGAATGCAGATCGTGATTCCCGGTGGCATTTGACGATGTCAGCGTCCGCAGCCGATCGGCCACCCCCGCGCAGTGGGTAGCGCTCAGCCGCAGTTTGGCGCCGGGCTGAAGATCGGTAGATCCATGCGCGGCGCGAATGACGCCTGCGTCGCCTTCGGCCTGCAGGATCAACCCAATCGGCAAACCGAATAACTGGCAACCGGTTTTCAAGTGGTCTTCAAAGGCCTGCTCCAGCGAATCATAGCGAGTGGTGCTGAGCCGGTTCATTTGCTTCAATTGCTCGGCGAAATGAGCCAGTTGGTGTGACCCTTCTCGATCATCGTCCTGCGCCAGCGCGAATCCATGCGAGATGCCCATCCAACTGCTCCTCTAGCTCAAAGTCTATCGCGCCGAGCCCCATTGCCGATCGTGGATGATCGCCTTGGACCCCAGCAATTCTTCCAGTACTGGCGTCTCAGGGTACGGATGGCCGGCATAGCGGCGGTAGCCTTCGCCGAAATCGACACCCACCAGCGCCCCACGATCCCGAGTCCAGCGTTCCATAATTGCCAGCGAATCCTCGATTCCGTGCTGCTTTTTCAGCCAATCCTGCTGACTGGCATGGCAGGCCAACATTCGGCGCTTGGTTTCGAAAGTACTCTTGACGTCGACCACGAAATCAGGCTCAATGATGGATCCGGCACGGTCTATACCCCCCAGCGAGTCCATGAAATACAGGTGCGGGATCGAGTCTAGCGGAGCCGCGGGCTCGGACTCGATGGTGACATAGTTCGGGACCGAAGCGGCGAAGCAGGCGTCTCTGACCAGCATGCTGGTGGCTTCGTGATCGCAGTGGTAGTCCACTGGGGCGGCTGTCAGCACGATATCGGGACAGCTGCTGCGAACGAGTTCGGTCACGCGTCGGCGCGAATCGTCGGTATCGAAAATAGCCAGGTCGCGGAATTCCGCGCAGCGATATCGGGCGCCGATCAACGCGGCGGCTTCGGCAGCCTCCTTGCGCCGGATGGTCGAAGCCTGCTCGGCGCTGTGGCGCACGGCGCCGCAATCGCCCGGGGTCATACTGATGATGGTAATGGAATGGCCCGCTTCAGAAAGCAGCGCCAGTGTTCCGCCGGCCAAAATCTCAGCGTCGTCCGGATGGGCGTGGATGCAAACAATGCGCATTCGGCGACTTCAGGCGCCGGCGGCTTTGGATGTTCCCAGCGACTCTTCGGTGCGCTCCGGTTTGCGTTTCACGCGAGTGATCGGCACGTTGAGCAGGATCGAAAGCACCGTGAAGATCAGTGACGAACTGTGTACAACAACCTTCATGGGGAGGTGTCCTGCTACATTCATCATAGCCTCATCTATGCCGGCCAACAAGACCGAATCACTAGCCGTAGCCCCGCCAACGGTAGAGCCGCGCTGGCCGGCGGTATTGGCTATTCTTTCCGTCGGCGCCCTTTATTCGGCCCTGCCGGAAGCATTGAGGTACGGCCCGTACTGGCTGTTACTGGCCATCGTTTCGGTGCTGTTGGTCCCCACTGTAATTGCACATCGAACCGGGCGACACAAGCTCAACGACGTGCTGGGTCACACCGTGCTGGGCATCGTAACAGCTTCCATGATCTGGTCGCTAGGGATGCTGATAGTGGGTCTCCCATCCCATCGCGATTCGCCTCAACTGCTGTTGCGGGCCGCGGCATCGCTTTGGATCGCGAACGTGCTGGTCTTCGCGTCCTGGTATTGGCGTTTGGATGCGGGCGGTCCGAACCAGCGCGACTTGCGCGAGTCGCATACCGAGGGTGCATTCCTGTTCCCTCAGATGCTGGTTCCGGGCAAGCACAAGGGCAACTGGAGGCCCGGCTTCGTCGACTATCTGTTTCTTGCCTTTAACAGCAGCACCGCCTTTTCGCCCACCGATGTACCCGTCCTATCTCGCTGGGCCAAGCTCATGATGATGACGCAGGCACTGATTTCGCTGGCCACGGTAGTGGTAATCGCGGCGCGTGCGGTGAATATTCTGTAATCTTTGGACTCTGCTTAGAGCCCCCGCGGCATCCACCATTGCGCAGTTGCGGGAAAGCGCTTCGAGCCTTTCCAGACTTTTTTCTTGAGATCGGGCCAGAACTCCTGCCAGAGGTTCGATCCGAAGCCTACCCCGACGGCCACGGAACCTCCTCTAAATCCCCGCCCGACGCCGAATTTCTCGGGTCTCCAGGTTTGAGCCAGGAAAGGCGTCGCATAGTCGGCCGCCAAGCGGCTGTAGGCCGGCATCCACCTTCCGTCATCGTTGCGAGCCATGAATGTCCGGGTAAAGGCATACTTCGTACGCTCCCGCGCGGTGCCGTTTTCCTTCCGGAAGTAGCGCGGATCTTCGCGGTCGAATGCGCCTACGCCAAACGCGATATTTTGACGCAGAAAGCTTAGCCCGAAAACGTTCGCCATCCGGACGCTGAACGAATCCGCGCCGTTGCCCCATGCGCCAGGCGATTTTCGAAACTGATCCAACCCGGCGTGCACTGCGAAGCCGAACCAATGCGCCGGGCCGGCCATTTCGCTGAAAGAATAAAGATACTTTTGCGTCAGATCGAGCGGTGCGTGAATCGGCGCCGAAGGAATCGCCAAGCTGGCCGATACAGATGAATCCGGTGGATCGTTGGCCGGATCCGGATCGGCTTGTTGCGCGGTCAAACCGGTGTTGTAGCACATCAATGTGGTGTAGTACATCAGCAGCGGTGTGAATACACGAAGAGAAGTAAATCTGAATTTCACGCTCAAATCTCCGTTACGCTGCTCTTAGGCCGTCCTAGTAACTTTACCGGGTGAGCCAACTATATACCCGGCGCATGCCGATTGCAAGGCCTCGCCGCAAACCTGACCCTTTGATGACCGATGCTATGCTTACTGCTGGCGAGGCAGAGAATGTCACTCTATTGGAATGATCTACCTGGGGCAGGCAGTGGCACCACCCGATAAAGTGCTGGTCGTCGATATCGGCGGCACGCATATAAAAGTCCTGGCAACAGGCCAAAAAGTACCAATCAAGGTGCCTTCCGGGCCGGAAATGACTCCAAAGAGGATGGTCACGCTCGTGAGAAAAGCCACGGCGAAGTGGAATTACTCGGCGGTTTCGATTGGTTATCCCGGACCAGTGCTGCATGGAAAGCCGGTCAGCGACCCTCACAACCTGGCCTGCGGTTGGGTCGGCTTCGATTTCCGGAAGGCTTTTGGTCGTCCAGTTAAATTGATGAATGACGCGGCAATGCAGGCCCTCGGCAGCTACAAACGTGGCCGAATGCTTTTTCTAGGCTTAGGCACGGGGCTTGGCTCCGCGCTCATCGTAGACGGAGTTATCGAACCGATGGAGTTAGCCCACCTGCCTTACAAACATGGGCGAACCTATGAAGATTATATTGGCTTGCGCGGCCTCGAGCGGCTGGGAAAGAAGAAATGGCGGCGCTATGTGGCGGATGTTGTGATTCGACTTAAGACTGCGCTACAGGCCGATGACATCGTGATTGGTGGAGGGAACGCGAAACTGCTCAAAAAGCTTCCGGCCGGGGCGCGATTGGGAAGCAATTCCAATGCGTTTCGTGGCGGTTTTCGGATCTGGCAAGCCAGAAGGAAGACCGTGGGCATATGAAATCGGATGCACTGGTGTTCCTGGGCGCGACGGGCGACCTGGCCTATAAGAAAATCTTTCCAGCCCTCCAGTCCATGGTGAAGCGCGGCCATCTCACGGTGCCGGTAATAGGCGTGGCGAAGGCCGGGTGGAATCTGGAGCAGTTCCGGCAACGGGCCAAGGAAAGTCTCGAAGGCCATGGCGGGGTGGATGCCGATGCCTTTGGGAGGCTTTGCAACCTCCTGCGTTATGTGGATGGGGACTACCAAAATCCGCAAACTTTCGCGCAGGTGCGCGAGGAACTGGCCGATTCCAAACAGCCAGCCCATTACCTGGCGATCCCACCCAAGCTTTTTGGCTTAGTTGTACAGCAACTGGAAAATTCCGGTTGCGCGGCCGGCGCCAGGGTAATTGTGGAAAAGCCTTTCGGACGAAATCAGGCTACGGCGCGCGAGTTGAACAATATCCTCCTTGCGGCTTTTGATGAATCGCATATCTTCCGGATTGATCACTATCTCGGAAAGTTAGCGGTCCGGAACTTGTTGGCATTTCGGTTCTCGAATGTAGTACTGGAGCCAATCTGGAATCGAAACTTCATTGATAACGTGCAGATCACGATGGCGGAAGATTTCGGCGTCCAGGGACGGGGCGCTTTCTATGAAGAAGCCGGCGCAATTCGCGATGTGCTGCAGAACCATTTGATGCAGGTGCTCGCGAATCTGGCGATGGAGCCTCCCCCGGGCACCACCGATGCCGAATCGGTTCGGGACGAGAAGGTGAAAGTCTTGAAAGCAATACGGCCACTCCAAGAAAAGGATCTGGTGCGCGGGCAGTTCGGAGGTTACCGTAACGAGAAGGGAGTAGCTCCCGACTCAAAAGTCGAGACGTTCGCGGCCGCCCGCCTTTTCATTAATTCCTGGCGCTGGCAGGGCGTGCCTTTTTACCTTCGAACGGGCAAGAATTTGGGAGTTACCTGCACGGAAATCATGGTGCGGTTTCGTCAGGTGCCGGCCATCTATTCGATTCAGCCGCCGCCCGGAAATTATTTCCGCTTTCGACTCAATCCGGAGGTCACCATCGCCATGGGTGCGATCGTACGGTCCTCCGGCGAAAAGATGGCTTTGGAACCCGTCGAACTTGTCGTGTCCCACGAGCCCACACCCGATGAACTCGACCCATACGAAATGTTGCTTACGGATGCGATGAACGGCGACCCTTCGCGATTTGCGCGGATGGATTACGTAGATGAAGCCTGGAGAATCGTCGATCCAGTCCTACAGTCCGGTGGACCGGTATATGAATATGATCCCCACACTTGGGGACCCAAAGAGGCGAACGCCCTTCTCGATGGACGCGAGTGGAACAATCCTACCGTTCAAGAGCACCATCTTAATCAACCAGTCCAAACGCAATAATCGATTGCCCGGAGGCCACTGTTACATACTGCTTCCCGTCGAATGTATAAGTCATCGGCGAGGCCTTCCACAGCCGGTTGGCCTGAAACTCCCAAAGGCGTTTTCCGCTACGGGCATCGGCGGCTGCAAAAGCGCCGCTATCGTCACAGAAGAACACCAGCCCGCCGGCCGTACCCAGCACTCCGCCCCACGATTCCGCATGGCCCGGTTCCGGCAGCTCCCACGCGATCGCTCCGGTGTGAATATCAATCGCGCGCAGAACCTTGAGTGAATTGTCGTCGGGCACGTTGCGCGTTGTGCCGCCCATATAACCCTTTCCGGCCTTCCACTCCATGTCGATCTTTGTGTACACGCCGCATTTTTCGAGCGCCTGTAAATAATAGAAGCCCGTTTCAGGACTGTAGGAAGTTGAAAACCAATTGGTCGCTCCCTCGATCGGCGGGCAGATGGTGTTGCCCTGAGTAGTCGGTACTTGATTCGGCTTTAACACCGGACGCCCGTCGGCGCCAATTTCACTCGCCCACGTTAGCTTTTTCACGAACGGCTTCGCCAGAAGCAGTTTGCCGGTGACGCGATCGAGCACGTAGAAGAACCCATTGCGGTTGGCGTGTACCAGTAGCTTGCGCGGCTGTCCATTCCAAGTAGCATCCACCAGCGCCTGCGTCTGAGCGGCGTCCCAATCCCACACATCGTGAGGCGTGTATTGGAAATACCACTTGAGCTCGCCGCTCTTGGCCTCCAGCGCGAGTACCGAAGCGGTGTACAGATTGTCGCCCTGCCGGTCATCACCGTCGAAATCCGGACCGGCATTGCCAGTAGGCCAATACACGATGCCCAGGTCGGGATCGTAGGTGCCGGTGAGCCACGTGGATCCGCCCGGATGAGCGATGCCTTTGCCCTTCCAGGTTTCAGCGCCCGATTCTCCGGCCGCCGGCACGGTCCAGAATCGCCAAGCCTCTTTACCCGTTTTTTGATCGAACGCGGCCACAAAACCACGCACTCCTTCATCGCCGCCGGCTGTCCCGCTGATTACTAAATTGCCGGCCACCAGCGGCGCCGACGTAGCGTTGTAGTTCTGATGCCAGTCGGCCATTTCGGTTTCCCAAAGCAGTTCTCCGGTGCCTCGCTGAAGAGCGATGATATGGGCGTTGTCGGTGACCATAAAGATGCGGTCGCCGGCAGCGGCGACGCCACGATTTATCCCGCCAGCAGCGTTGCCAACCAGTCCCTGCGTCCGTTTGCGCTGGTAATGCCAGATGGCGCGGCCGTCCCCCGCGTCGAGCGCCCAGCATTCGTTGGCGATGGTCACATACATCACTCCCTCAACCACCACCGGAGTCACCTGCAGGTTGCCGGTATTTGGCACGGGAAAGATCCAGCGCGGGGCTAACTTGGAAATATTCGACGCGTTAATCTGGGACAGCTTGCTGTAGCGGCTGCCGCCGGGTTCGCCGTTATAGCCCGGCCAGCCGGATTCAGAAGTCACTTCACGATACCGGTCGCCCGACTTGCGAAGCAGATGCAAATGGTGATCGTCGGTCAGCATCTGCATGTCATTCGGCGTCTGGTCCATAATCAGGCCCTCCAGCACTTCGCCGTTCGACTTTTCGGCCTTGCCTCGGACTGTCGGTTCGCTGGGTGGACGCTCGAGGGTGCGCAAAAAACGGACCAAGTCGTGCATTTCCGGGTCGGCTAAGCGAAAGGCCGGCATCCCTGCATCCGGCCGGCCGGCGCGAATGAACTTCGCCAGACCCGCGTCGTCGAATGACCAAATCCGCGAGGTAATCGCCGGACCATGCTCGCCGCCGTTGGCATCGCCGCCATGGCAGGCTACGCAGCGGCTCTCAAACTGATGGCGTCCAGCGGCGGTGTTTTGGGCTAGCGCAATTGAAACGGATATCAGCAGGCAGGCAAAACGCAACAGGAAACCGCGGAGTCTCATGCAAGTGAGGCTACCACAGTCCCATAGAATCAAAGCAAGTCATTTTGCCGCGACTTCCAAAAGGGTTTGATAAATCAGGTTGGTGCCCTGTTCGAGCGAGTCCACCGGCACACGCTCATCATTTCCATGCATTCGGCTCAAATCGTCGTTCGATATCGGATACGGGTAAATTCCGTAAACCGGCACGCCGCGGCTGCGCCATGCGAACGCATCCGTGCCGGCCTGGAAAAGATAGGGCGTGACGGGAACGCCCGGCCAGACCTTGCTCGCACTATGCACCAGCGCTTGATAAAGCCCGCTATTGGTCGGCGAGTCTACTGTGCCGGCCGTCATGCTTGCGTATCGCCTCATAGTTCCGGTAGGACTGCGCGGTGGCGCCACGTCCACGTCCGGATCGTTAATGACCTTCTTGATTTCGGCGGCCAAATCCTCGGCTGTGGTTCCCGGAATCGTTCGGAAGTTGATAGTCGCTTCGGCCGAGCCCGGAATCACATTGCCGCGGAAACCGGCCTGCATCAGAACCGGCGCGATGGTGTTGCGCATGATCGCGTGCAGTAGGATGTCCTTGCTGATTTCCTTGTCTGCCTGCGCAATCAAGGCTGGATCTTTGCCGTTCACCAGGTTGTTGAAGTAGGTCGACATCGGCGGCTCGCTGGTCTTGGCGAGCGTCAGGAAAAATTCGCGCGTGCTGGCCGTCAGTTCGGGCTTGGTCTCATAGTCGGCGAGTTTGGCCATGGCTTTCGACAGGCGGAAGATGGCTTGATCCGGCCGAGGCATCGAAGAATGGGTCGACGTGCCGTGAGCGGTCAGCACCAGCGACAGGCCCGATTTGTCGAGAGTCGAGATGCTGACGTAGCGGACCCGCCCATCGGGCCGCTTCATGATCCACCCGCCTTCGTTTAGGGCGAACTCGCAGTCCATTTTGTCCCAGTGCGATTCGGCCAGCCAGGAGGTGTTGTACTGAGCGCCTTCCTCGTCTGCTTCGACCAGGAAGATCACGTCGCGCTTGAGTGGGACTTTGTTTTGCGCTAGCCGCATCACCGCTTCGGCGAAGACCGCGATGCCACCCTTGAAGTCGATTGCGCCGCGCCCCCAAACATAGCCGTCTTTGATCAAGCCGGCGAAGGGGTCCACCGTCCATTTTTCGCGCTCGACCCCCACCACGTCGCCATGAGACGCGATCAGTACCGGCTTCCGGCTGCCGTCGCCTTTGAGGCGCGCAAAGAGAACCGATTTCCCAGGTTGTGGCGTAGAGATGATGTCGATCACAAAGCCGAGCGGCTTCAGCTTGGCGGCGAGAAGCTCGTCTATTTGGCCTTCATTTCCGGGCGGATTGCTGGTGTCAACGCGAATCAGTTCTGACAGCAACTCAGCGGTGGGGTTGGCCGCCGTGGCGTCCCTAGCCACGATTGTGGCTGTAAACGGTACAACTAAAGCGGCGCAGAGCCACCGTCCGATATGCATGAAACGCAATCATTATGAGAGAGGGTTTGCAAGCTGTCAACATATTTCTTATGCCATAATAATGGCAAGCTTACAAACAGGAGGAACTTCATCATGAAAACTGGACTAACTTGCCCGGCAGCGCCCATAACGCTCCTCCTGGCTCTGGCCGCAGCCCCACTGGCTCAGCCAGCCGCGACGCCGACCTATACAAAGGATGTCGCGCCCATCTTGAACAAGAACTGCGCCGGCTGCCATCGTCCCGGCGACATCGCCCCAATGTCGCTGCTCACTTACGAAGACGCTCGGCCCTGGGCTAAGGCCATTCGATCCGCGGTAGCTCTCGGCAAAATGCCGCCCTGGCATGCCATGGAGCCTCGCGGAACTTTCTCGAATGATCGCCGTCTCACCGATCAGGAAAAGGAAACCCTGATCGCCTGGGCCGATGGTGGTTCCCCGCAAGGCAACCCGAAAGACTTGCCGCCCGCACCCAAGTTCGTCGAAGGTTGGGATATCGGCAAGCCGGACGCCGTCATCAGCATGGTGAAGCCCTTCGACGTTCCGGCCTCGGGCACCATCGACTACCAATATTTTCAAATGCCCACCAACTTCACGGAAGACAAGTGGGTGCAAGCCATCGAGGTGAAGCCCGGCGTGCGGGGCGTCGTACATCACATTCTGGTCTTTTCGAAAGACCCCGGCGGCACGCCACCCGCGTCGGCATTCACTATGGTTGTCCCGAAGCCGCCTGCGCCTAAAGAAGGGCAGAAACCGTTCGACAGCAATGCCGCGCTGGCGCGAACCCGGGGTGTCCTAATCGCCACCACCGCGCCCGGCACCAACGCGATGACTCTCCAGCCCGGCTCCGCGATGCTCATCAAGGCCGGTTCAGTACTCACCTTCCAGGTGCACTACACCGCCAACGGCGCCGCCGCCAGCGACGTTTCAAGCGTCGGCTTCATCTTCGCCAAAGAACCGCCGCAGCACGAAGTACGCAACAGTGCTTTTATCAATGCGACCTTCGTCCTCGAGCCCGGGGAAGCCAACAAAGAGGTGGATTCCGCCATCGAGTTCAATCAGGATTCGCACATTACAGCGCTGTTCCCGCACACTCACCTGCGTGGCAAGAGCTGGGAATATCGGCTGGTATATCCCGACGGCCGCTCCGAAGTCGTTCTCTCCGTACCAAAGTACGATTTCAATTGGCAGACTTACTATCAGTACACTACGCCGCTGGCCGTTCCCAAGGGAGCCCGGCTCGAAGCAGTTGCCCACTACGATAATTCGCTCAACAATCCGTCCAATCCCGATCCCAAAGTAGCGGTGCATTGGGGCGAGCAGACCTGGCAGGAAATGCAGTACTCCGGCATCACCTTCATCGTGGACGAAGAGCCGCGCCAGACCACCGCCCAGAAATAAATTAGGGACAGTACACTCAATCCCCAATTTCGAAACCCGCAGCATGCCCAATAAAGTGCGATGGGCGGTTCTCGGCGTCGCAAAAATCGCCACCGCCAAAGTAATTCCCGCGATGCAAAAGGGCGAATGGTCCGAAGTCGTGGCCATCGCGTCGCGAGATTTGGACAAAGCCGCCACCGCCGCCGGCAAGCTGGGCATTCGCAAAGCATTCGGCTCCTACGAAGAGGCGATCGCCGACCCCGAAATCGAAGCCATCTACAACCCGCTGCCCAACCACCTGCACGTCCCGTGGTCCATTCGCGCCGCCGAAGCCGGGAAGCACGTGCTCTGCGAAAAACCCATCGCCCTGAGCGTCGCCGAATGCCGGACGCTGATCGCCGCCCGAGACCGCACTGGAGTCAAGATCGGTGAAGCGTTCATGGTCCGAACCCATCCCCAATGGCTGCGTGCCCGTGAACTCGCACATTCCGGAGAAATCGGGGAGCTGCGCGCGATCCTGGGCGCGTTCAGTTATTTCAATCGTGACGCCGCGAACATCCGCAATATTCTGGATTTCGGGGGCGGCGCCATCATGGACATCGGATGCTATCCGATCCAGATCTCACGTTTTCTCTTCGGCCGCGAACCGGAGACTGCGTCGGCGCTAATCGACCGGGATCCGCACATGCATACCGACCGGCTCAGCTCCGTTGTCCTCGGGTTTCCCTCCGGCCACTCTGTCTTCACATGCAGCACCCAGCTCGTGCCTTATCAGCGGGTTCAGATTCTCGGAACCAAGGGCCGCATCGAAATCGAAGTGCCGTTTAATCCGGCGCCGGACCGAAAGACCCGCTTGTTCGTCGACAACGGCGCGGATCTGTGGGGAAGCGGCATGAGAGTTGAAGAGTTTCAGGCCTGCGACCAATACACCATCCAAGGCGACGTCTTTTCACAAGCCGTTCGCGGCCTCGCCGATGTCCCTACGCCGCTCGAAGATTCCATTGCGAACATGGCCGCGATCGAGGCGGTTTTCGAATCCGGCCGAACAGGTCGGGTAGTTCGCGTGGCGTCTTAGCGTTTCGATCCTAAAAGCGGCTGCACCATTGTGTTCGTCAAAGCGCCGCCCGAGAACTCGGTTCGCTGGCCGGCCTGTTTTCCGGGCGCCGGAAGCAACCGCGCTGCGAGCGGCTTGTTCCATTTATAGGCCAGCCATGCGACATCTCCAAGGATCCGCGCGATCTGTTCCTCGCTCACATCGCCGGGCAGGGGCACCGTATCCGCGCCACCGGCACACACCGCCGAGTAAGCCAGGATCGAATCCAGATTGTATGTGCCCTCCGCCCACCGGCGCGCCAACAGATTGTCTTCCATCACAGGAATCATCAGTCCGGAATAGCCAGTCCGTTTCACCGGTGTCGACTGCACGGCGCGGGTGATGATGCCGGACGCCGTCAGCGTCCCGCTCGACCCGAATGGGCCACCGATGAACGATTCGATGGCGCCGCCAATCGAAATATCCTTGAGAGGCGCGGGCGTCGCATCGATGCCTTCGTAGGTCCAACCCGTGCTCGCAGCCACCTGCATCGCCACCGTCTCGGCTTCCTTCGTATATTTTGTGAACGCCTCCGACAGATGTTCCTCGGCTTCGCGTGGGTCGTGATATCGCGCGAAAACATCGGCTACGACATTGGCGCCTTCCATCGCCAGCGCAAACGCGTGACCCTTGCCGAGATGATAGGACCCCGGATAATACGGCCCGTACGGTTTCATCATCGCGATCGCGCCGAAATTGAAGTTGCCGTCCCCGTGCGGGCTGCGCTGCGAGACTTGTTTGATTAGCTTGGCCGCTGCCGTGATAGCGTGCCAATGAATGCCTCGCTCGTCCGCCATGATCAGGTTGGCGTTGACGCCTATCGACGACAAGATGTCCGCCAGCAAATCCACCGGCGCGGTGTCATCGTTGTCGTTCAGCATTGCGGCGCCGATGTTGAGCCCGGAGCGCGCCTTCGATGCCGATTCCCGCAGCTTGCGGATCAGATCGAGCGCTTCTTCACGCTGCATGCCCTTGGTGTAAACGGGAAACGGCTGAGTGGTGATCCGTCCGCCCGCGCCCTCGAATCCGGCTCGGTTCAAGGCTTCCTTCGCGGCGGCTAAGAACTTCTGCGTCTCTTCGATTTTGGCGGCGTAGTTGTTGCGGTCGATTTCGATAAACGCGGTTACTGCTCGAATTCTAGGCCGGCTGTCGGCCGCGAACGCAAGCGTACCGCACGCAAGTAGCAGCAGAACCCTTCGCATTTTCGGCTACCTTCTTGCCGCGGTCGCTGCTCCCGCGCTTTTGCCAGTAGCTCGCGCCAGCCCTTCCACGGACGGCGTTCGTTTGGGCGTTCGCAGCAACTCCTGTTGGAACGCCGTGGCAGCTTCGGCCGGGCGCCCCGCGTCCAATAATACTTCGCCGTAAAACTCGAGCGCCGGCTTGATCGGCTCCGGCGGCCCGGATGGCGCGGCCAAAGTTGACTCGATATCGGCCGCCTCCTTGGCCAGGCGCACTGCCTCGTCCTTTTTTCCACGTGCCACTTGCGCTGCCGAAGCGACCTCATTCTCCATAATCGCGAACGGCTTCGCGGCGTACGCATCCCCTCCCGATTCCACGCTCTTCCGCATGCCGCTCAGCTTGGCGCGGGCCCGATCAGCCTCATCCGCGTCACCCAGCTTCGCAGCGCTCAGTCCTGCGATGAAGATCCACGCACCTTCCCCCGCATATCGGGTGCCCATGCCGGGCATACCAGGCATCGATTCGTGTTCAGCCCCGGCTTCCTTCGCGCCTTCCAGCGGAATCTTTTCCCACTTGCCCGTTTCGAGGATGTAGCGAGCCAGCATGGTGTGGTATTGCTGGCCGATGTTTGTGTTCTTCGGATTTCGATCGGCGGCCTGCTTCGCGAGATCCACGTTCTTTCGCGCGTCGTCAAACTTTCCCAGCATCAGGTTCGCATATTCCAGCCACGATAGCGTATGGAAATCCTCGCGCCCTTCCGGCAAGTGCATCCGCGCGATCAAATCGACCGCGGCCTGGTGGGCCACGATGTTGGAGGCAACTACGTCCTGCCACATGCCCAGTTGGACAAAGATGTGCGACGGCATGTGCAATGCGTGAGGCGCGGCGGGAGCGATCTTGGCATACACGCGCGCCGCCGGCAAGGCCAGAATCGCGTGATCCGGATCGTCGAAGGCGTGGATGATGAAGTGCGCCGCTCCCGGATGGTTGGGATTTTCCTGAAACACCTTGAAGGCTATCGATGCCGCCAGCGCCTGCCGTCGGAAACCCTTGTCGCTGGGCCGCACGGTGCCGAGGAGCGAAAGCGCGTAGAAGATCGAAACCTCGTTATCGTCCGGCCAACGCTCGTATAACCGCGCCATTGCGTCGGAGTAGGCATTGTCGCGGGCCAGCTTGTCGCCCGGAGCGTAGAACAGGTCATTCACCGCTTCAACGTACGCCTTTTCTTTTTCGGTATGTGCCTTCGCGAGACGTCCTTCTACTGTCGGTGCCAGCCGCTCCAGCGCCTTCCTGGCCGCCGGAAGATCCAACTGCGCCCACAGCGGATGGTTGTAACTCATCGCCTCGCCCCAGTAAGCCAGGGCGAAGTTCGGATCGGCCTGCTGCGCCTGATGGAATGCTTCCGCCGCCTCATCAAACTCGAAGCTGTGAAGGTCCTTCACTCCCTCGATAAATTTCGGCTGCGCCGCCACGGCGCCGGACGTCGGGAAGCTGATGCTCCCGAGTTGCTGCCCGTTAAGACCCACGCAATTGAATAACGCGACACCAGCTGCGATAAATCCAATGGCACAAAGCTGTAATTTCCGCATATGGCCTCCTCTGCTCGGCGTTTTCTATTATGTCGCAATCAATCGATCTTGTGAATCCTGACGCCCCGCGCCGACAGCTCGTCCAGCAGCTTCTTTACTGGCGCAGACGTCTCACCATCGCCCGGGATTACCATGGCCCACTCCAGGTTCTCTCGAAATTCTCGAGAGACGACATGCCATCGATTGAGCTGAGGCGGGGTTGTTGTTCCGATTTGAATGAGGGACCAGTGTCGCACCAGCGCGAGTGCGACCTCCTGGTCCGGCAATGGACCGCTTACTATGAAGTGATTATCGCCATGCACCAGGATACCTACCATCGCACCATTCCCGATTCGAAATCGAGGCTTATTGTGAGTCTAATTTCGCCCGAATCGCCTGCACCAGCTTCTCAGCCTCTTCGCGGAACATCCGCCCAGGTAAGTCGCCAGGGCTACATCCTTATCGTAGTGCGTCGCAAATCTAGTAACCCGGCATAGCGGTGCTTGCTGCCCCGGCGCTCATGCAACACTTAGCGCGACTCCACAAATTGCGAGACAGTCATTCCCGAAGCCCGTGATCGCTGGGCACTCGGTAACGATCATACCGGACTCATCCGGGCCTAAAGTAACGAGGAGCTCCATACTTGAATGTTATACGTGCAGGACCTCTCGCGCCATTGGTCTTTGGTGGGATTCAATATAATACGGCAGTGACCACTCGATCAATCGCTGCCGCCATCGCCGCGACCATACTCGGAGTTATATCGCAGCAAGCCGCGGCGCAGAATACTCCCGTTCGCGTCCTGGTTTCCAACGGCATGAGGGCGGCGATCGAAGAACTGCAGCCGCAGTGCGAACGAGCGATCGGGCATCCGCTTTCGCTTCAATTTAATTCCACCGCAGCGGTGAAAAAGAGGATCGAGGCTGGCGAAGCGTTCGACGTTACGATCATCACCACCGAAGCAATCGGCGACCTGATTAAAGAAGGTAAGCTCGCGAGCGGTTCGCGCGCCGACGTGGCCCGCTCCGAACTCGGCATCGGAATCCGCGCCGGTGCCGTCAAACCTGACATCCATGCTCCGGAAGCCCTCAAAAAAACGCTGCTCGAAGCAAAATCGATAACCTATCCGCAGGACGGCGCGAGCAGAGCCTATATAGAGAAAATGTTTGAACGCCTGCGTATCGCCGCCGACGTCCAGCCCAGAATCATCCTGGCGCCTGGGTCCGGACCCGCTACCGAAAGCGTCGCCTCCGGCAAAGCTGCCATGGTAATCACGTTATTCAGTGAAATAGCGCCGGTTCACGGCGTCGAAATCCTCGGCCCACTGCCTGGGAAGTTCCACTACGATATCCGCTTTGGAGCCGCCACTAGCGTAGCGTCAAAAGATATGCCCGGCGCTCAGGGGTTGATTGGTTTCCTGGTCGGCCCCGATGCGGCGCGAACGTTCAAGACCAAAGGCCTGCAGCCTCGCTAAATTTACCAGCCTACGCGGGCCATCCGGTTCAAAATCTCTTCACTATACTCGTTCATCCGTTCCGGCTTTCTCTTCAACGGCGCGGGGATGATCGCCGCCAGCCGTGCCGCCTCCTCGCGATTCACCCCACTAGCCGGCACATGGTAGTAATATTCCGATGCCGCCTGCGCTCCGTAAATCCCTGGCCCCCACTCGATCACGTTCAGGTACAGTTCCAGAATCCGATCCTTACTGAGAAACGATTCCGCCATCGGCACCACCGCAAACTCCGCGCCCTTGCGGATCAGAGAACGTTCGGTGGTGAGGAACAAGTTCTTCACCAACTGCTGCGTGATCGTCGACCCCCCGCGCCCCATCCTCCCGCGTTTGATATCGTCTTCCAAAACCTTCTGCATCTCCACCCAGTCGAAGCCGTGATGCTGCCGGAACCGGCCATCCTCGGCGGAGATCACGGCGTGTTGCAGAACCGGTGCGATCCGCTGCAGGGGTACGAAATCGTATCGCTTTTTGTAAGCGCGATGCCGGCGCATTGCTTCCAACCGGCGTTCTATCTGCACCATAGTTGTCGGCGGATCGATCCATCGTAGCCCCAAAACGCATATCGCGCACCAGGCGTACAGCCCCATCACGACCACCAACACAGCGATCGCGATCTTCCGCACCCAACTTCCGCTCTTGCTCGCCATGCTTGTTACCAATCTCGCACGCCACGCCTTTCGCGTCGTTGCTATGATCGAAACTTCGGACATGAGCACTATTACTCACCTGGAATGCAGCGTCTGCGGCAAGCGCCGCGAAGCCGGAAGAGTCCACAACTTATGCGAGTGCGGCGGACCGCTTCTGGTTCTCTATGATCTTGAAAAAGCGCGCGCCACCTGGAACCGCGACACGATCTCGAAGGGTCCCTGCAACATGTGGCGCTATCGTCCGGTATTGCCGGTTCAAAACGATTCTTCCATCGTCACGCTCGGCGAAGGTATGACGCCGCTTATCAGGACCAACAAGCTCGGCGCGCGGCTCGGCGCTCGCGATCTGTGGGTCAAAGATGACGGGATTAATCCCACTGGATCGTTCAAAGCCCGCGGTCTATCTTGCGCCGTTTCGATGTTGGTCGAATTCGGCATCCGCAAAGTCGCGATTCCCTCGGCCGGAAACGCCGCCAGCGCCATGGCAGCCTACGCCGCCGCCGCCGGAATCGAAGCTTTCATCTTTATGCCGCGCGACGTCCCGCAGGCCAATTACATCGAATGCAAGGCATTCGGAGCGCGCGTCACCCTGGTCGACGGCCTGATCAGCGATTGCGGCCGCATCGTCGCCGAGCGCAAAGACGCCGAAGGCTGGTTCGATATCAGCACTCTCAAGGAGCCATACCGCATCGAAGGCAAAAAGACCATGGGTTACGAGCTGGCTGAACAATACGGCTGGACGTTGCCGGATGCCATCTTCTATCCTGCCGGCGGCGGCGTCGGCCTCATCGGCATGTGGAAAGCGTTCGGCGAAATGGAGACCCTCGGCTGGATCTCGAGTAAGCGGCCCAAAATGATCGCGGTCCAAACCGAAGGCTGCCAGCCGGTGGTGCGAGCGTTCGAGCGCGGCGAGTCGAAAACACAGTTCTGGGAAAATGCCCACACCGTGGCGGCCGGTCTGCGCGTGCCCAAGCCGCTGGGCGATGCTTTGATGCTGGATGCGGTCCGAAAAAGCGGCGGCACAGCCATTGCCGTCAGCGATGAGGAACTGCTGGACGCTTCGCTCGAGCTCGGCGCCACCGAAGGAATCTTCGCCGCGCCTGAAGGCGGCGCCTGCGTTGCGGCCTTGAGAAAACTGCTGGCCAACGGATTCTTGAAGCCCGGGGAACGGATCCTGCTCTATAATACTGGAGCCGGGCTGAAATATTTGGAAGCATTTTCGCCCCGCTTTCCTCGCAGCACTGCGTCCGAGCAGGACAAACTCGGCGGCCTGATCACACCCCGTTAGGCTCGCGCAAACCGGCCAGCCCCCTATTTACACGTCTTTTGACACTGCCGGGATGGTTTTGGCAAACTAATATAATGTTTTCGGAGTCAGTCTTTCCCCCCGGCTTAGGCCCTGTTGGTGATCTCGAGTCCGCGGTCGTAAACCTGCCTCTGTAGCGAAGATGTCAAGGAGACTTCAATGAAACTATTTGTAGGAAACCTCCCCTATGCGGCAACGGAAGCCGATATAACAGATTTCTTTACGCAGGCTGGCGTCACTGTCGATAGCGTGAACGTGATGCGCGACCGTTTCACCGGCGAGGCTCGCGGATTCGGATTCGTGGAAATCAATGACGATGGAGCCGCCAATCGCGCCATCGAAGCCTGCAATGGACGCGACCTGATGGGCCGCGCAATGGTGGTCAACGAAGCTCGTCCTATGGTCCCGCGCGAGGGTGGCGGCGGTGGTGGTGGCGGCCGGCGCGAAGGCGGCGGTGGACGGCGTGAAGGCGGCGGCGGACGCCGAGGGCGCTAGCTCAGCTTTCTAGAATCCTGGCAATCGCATCGGCGTCGTTGGGCGCGACAATTGGATTATTCCCGAACCGCGAATCGATGTTCCTGCCTTCAGGATCCTTCAATTGCCCCGTGTGGTACTGATAAATATAATCCGGATCCTTTAAAACATTTCCGGTCAATACTGCAATTACATCATCGCTTTCCTTAATCACTCCGGCTGCGGTCAGCTTCTTTATACCCGCCAGGGTCGCGGCGGACGCCGGCTCACAACCGATCCCACAACGTCCGATAATGGCTTTCGCATCGGCTATTTCCTGCTCGCTTACTTTTTCTACGACACCCTTCGAAACTTCAATTTCCTGGAATGCCTTCGGCCACGAGACCGGATCGCCGATTTTGATCGCGGTCGCCAGCGTATGTGGGTCACGCTGGCTTTGAAAATTGCCGCCTCTCCGCATGAAATCGTAGAATGGGGAAGCTCCTTCGGCCTGAATCACGGCCAGGCGCGGGATCTGACTGATCAATCCGAGATCGCGCAACTCCCGCAGCGCTTTTCCGAATGCCGACGTGTTGCCGAGGTTGCCGCCCGGCAGCACGATCCAATCCGGCGGAATCCAGTCGCGCTGATCCATCATTTCGAAAATGATCGTCTTTTGACCTTCAATACGAAAAGGGTTGATCGAGTTGAGCAGGTAAATCCCCAGGCGTTCGGCGAGCACGCGCACCAGCGCTAGAATCTGATCGAAGTTCGCTTCCACCTGCAGGGTTCGAGCGCCGTATTCCAAGGCCTGCGCAAGTTTTCCGTACGAGATGTTGCCGTGCGGGATGAAAACAACAGGGTCCAGACCCGCCGCGCTGGCATAGGCGGCCATCGACGCCGAGGTGTTGCCGGTCGAAACGCACGCCACGCGTTTCTTTCCCAGCCGGATCGCCTGCGTGACGCCGCAAGTCATGCCGTTATCCTTAAATGATCCAGTCGGATTGAAACCCTGGTGCTTGAAAGTGAGATGCTGCAGGCTCGCATATTCGGCCGCGCGCGGCGCATTTAGCAACGGCGTGTTACCTTCCCGCAACGACACCGCCTGAAGATGATAGCCGTCGAACGGAAGCAGCTCACGATAGCGCCACACGCCGCTTTGGTCGTAGACTTCATTTGAAGTACGGCGCTCCCGCCAGGTCTTCTTCCACTGCTCCGCATTGATGTGGCCGTTGCGAAAAGATACCTCCAGCAACGCGCCGCACTCCGGGCAGTTGTAGATCAGCTCGTTAATCGGGAAACGCGCGCCACACTTCTGCTTGAAGCAGGCCAACTCGGCTAGCATGATTAAAGTATCCACGATATGCTCGCAGTTTGTCTCTACAAAGGCGCGGTTTACTTACGCGACCAACCTCGTCCGCGCCGGCCCAGCGGATTCGCTTTGATCCGGCTGCTAAGCGGCGGAATCTGCAATACCGATCTCGAATTGCAGCGCGGCTATTACGGTTTTCGTGGGACGCCCGGACACGAATTCGTCGGCGAGGTGATCGCCGCCGACGATTCAAATTGGATCGGCCAGCGCGTGGTGGGCGAAATCAATCTCGCTTGCGGCGCCTGCGAGTGGTGCCGGCGAGGCTTGGGGCGTCATTGCCCCCAACGCACGGTGCTCGGGATCGTAAAACACCCCGGCGCTTTCCGCGAATTCCTGACGCTGCCGGAGCGCAATCTGCACCGGGTACCGCGTAAGATCTCGACCGAGCAAGCCGTGTTCGTCGAGCCGCTCGCCGCCGCTTGCGAGATTCTCGATCAAGTTCGAATTCCTGCCGGCGCGCCAGTGGCCGTGCTCGGAGATGGCAAGCTCGGCCTGCTGATCGGCCAGGTCTTGAACGCCTACGGCGCGGAGGTTCACCAATATGGGCACCACAAAGAGAAGCTCCGGATTGCGGCCGCTATGGGAGTTGATGTACGCGCGGGAAAGAAGACTCCCATGGCAGCCTATGATTGGGTAGTGGATGCAACTGGGTCGAGCCTGGGCCTCATGCAGGCTGTGAAAATGACCCGGCCTCGCGGCACCGTGATCATGAAGTCCACCGTCCATGGGCTGATCGGTATCGATTCCGCGCCGGTTATCGTCAACGAGCTCTCGCTGGTCGGCTCGCGCTGCGGCCGTTTTGAGCCCGCGCTGAAACTGTTGCGGAGCGGCCGCGTGCGTGTCGACGATTTGATCTCCGAAGTGCTCCCTTTGAAAAAAGCGGCTCTCGCGTTCCGGCGTGCCGGGCAGCCCGGCGCAATGAAGGTGCTGCTCAATGCCTAAGCTTCGAATCGTCTGTTGTTGGCTCGCCTGCACGCTCGGATCCACGGCTCAAACGCCACAATATGGCTATCAGGTGATTCACGTGTACCCGCACGATCGCAAGGCGTTTACACAAGGACTCGAGTTTCGCGCCGGCTTTCTGTACGAAGGCACCGGCCAATACGGACACTCTGATCTGAGAAAGGTGCAACTCGAAACTGGCCAGGTGGTACAGCAAATCAGGATCTCGCCTGAATATTTCGGCGAGGGCATCACCGTCATCAACCAGCAGATCATTGAACTGACCTGGCGAGCGCAGACTGGCTTCGTTTATGAGCAGAATTCTTTTCGACGGCTGCGGTCTTTTAGTTATCCGGGCGAAGGCTGGGGACTCGCCAACGATGGCGCTCAAATCTACATGAGCGACGGCACGCCGCAGATCCGAGTTTGGGATCCCGTCACGCTCCAGGAGATGCGGCGCATCACGGTTCGCGACGGTCGCGAGCCCGTAACTTACCTGAACGAGCTGGAGTGGGTTCGCGGCGAGATTTACGCCAATGTCTGGCAGACCGACCGCATCGTACGTATCTCACCAACCGATGGCCGGGTGCTCGGGTGGGTGGATCTGTCCGGCTTGTTGGACGCCGCCGATCGAACCGAGCACGTGGATGTTCTCAATGGCATCGCCTATGACGTTTTGGGCGACCGCCTGTTCGTCACCGGCAAGCTCTGGCCAAAGCTTTTCGAGATCAAGATCGTTCCCAAAACTCGCCGCTAGTGAAATAATCGCTTCACCCGCTCCTTCAATCTCGCATAAAGAGAAGACCCATTCGCCGCGGGTTGCGTGCTTTCATTGGCGGCGGCCTTGGGCGCTTCTACTTCCGGTTTTGGATTGTAGGGCTCTCGCTTCACCATGCGAATGCGATAGCTTTCGAACGTGTATGTCTTTCGAACCAGCCCGCCGCCATTGGTCTCCAGCACGACTGCAAAGCTCGGCGCGTCGCCGGTCGTTTTCACTTCCACCGGAAAATGGCCGAAAATGTTGCGCTCTATGTACGCCGTTTCGTAGCGATGGTGCTTCTTGCTCCAAACGAAAACGCGGAAGCTGTCAAACTCGTACGGCTCCAGACCTTTCACGATCGTGGTCCAGAGCCAATTGTTCTTAACGGTGTCGCCATCTTGCACTTGGCCCAGTGGAAAATACGACGTGATGCGATGTCCTTCGGCATACTGGGCGACTTCGTCCGGGATGGCCATGTTGAGCATACGCGTCAAGACCCAGCCCACCTTGCCTTCCTTGGTTCGCACCAGGCTCCAGTCATCTGACGGTACCGGTCCGGCGGGCTTCGGCTCCGGCTTGGGTGTTTCGGGCTCTTCTGCTTCTTCTTTTGGAATCGACAGAGCCACCCAGTTCGCGGGCGGTTTGGGAGCCGGTGGAGGTGGCGGCGGCGGGAGTTTCGTTTGCGACTGGCGTTCCTTCGTCTTACGCTTTGGGGGCACGGGCTTGGGAGCCAGCACAGGCGCGGGAGGCGCGGGCTGCACTCGCGGTGTGAGTTTGTGGCCGATAACGTCAACTTTTGCGTTCTCCGGGACCTGCCAAAAACTGGGAGAAACTCGATTCGGCTCGATGTGCATATTCAATGACTCATACACGGAAGCCGCGCCATGCGAAGGATATTGCGACACGCTTTCCGCCATGTGCTGCAGGCCGGCCATCTGCTCGGGCGTGAGAAGCTGCCGCGTATCGGTCCAGCCCTCGGCGCCCTGCGCGGTGCGTACTTTTACGAAGCGCCTCCGATATTCGACGATGTCGAGTTTATCGCCGTGTTTCAGAGTAGCCGAGACAGGCGATTTCGGGGCCAGCTCCTGGCGTAGATTCAGAGTGGCTGGTCCGACGTAAGCCTCCCCGATCGCCAGCGGCCGGCTCGGCTCGGGAGAGCAGGAAACCAGGAAGCCTGCGAGGACATAGATTGCAGCGCGAGGCAATGTCACGAGCGGAGCTTCTGTTGCTAGTGTAACAAGTAATGACCGAAAAAGAGAGCGAAACCACGGTGGAATATTACTGTCCCAGATGCCACGCGGGAGTACCGGATCCGCTCGTATGTGGTGACTGCTCGGCGATTATCTGCCGCCGTTGTGGGACCCCGCTGGAGCGGGTGGATGAATTGGGAATCGGCTAGCGGCCTTCTGAAAAATCAACATCCGGCGCCCGTGCCGGCCCCCTGAAGAACACGACCGTCGTTACAACCGAGGGCGAGGGTCCTGCTCGATGGTTCTCAATTGGCAGCCAGTACCCAGGCAGCCGACCCCAACAGGTCGTTAGCCCACTCCAGGAGGTCCCATTTGGTCAGATAACGGCTTTCCGACGCCGGCCCCTTTTCCCGGTACCCATCAAAGAGCCGCAGATAAATCTCCGGCTGGTTATGTACCAGGGATCCCACCAGTTCCGCGCTGCCCGGATCGTCTTTGCCCGGATTGGCCAGCACCAGACGAATCGTATCCTCCGAGGATTTGGCCAGCCGCAAAGCTTCGTCGCAATTGCCCGCTTCCAGCACACTGTATCCATGCTGCTCGAAATGAGCATGCAGGACGCGCCGGGCCTCGGCGTTGGCGTCGACCAGGAGCATCACCGGTTTTTCGAAATGCTCCAGGGACACGCCCGCGGCCACGACTTTGATGGAGGGAAGATAGACTTCGAACGTGACCTTGCTGCCTTCCATGCGGACGGTAATCAATCCTCCCATTCGTTTGATCAGGCCGTAAACAAAGGGCAGACCTTCCCAGTTGCCATCCCAGGATGGATCGAACGCACGCTCGATAGCGGCAGCGTCCTCGCCCGTGCTGGTGTAGGCGATTCGGACGCAAAACCAGTTTTCGAGACCCTCCGGCTCGGCGCATGCGGCGGAGATGGCGATGCCGCAGCCTGCGTCCATCCAGTGGTGTGCATGCTGGAGGATCATGTCGAGCGCCCTGGTAAGTTCGTGGGAGTCGGCCTGAACAGGCCGCGGATCCGCATCCAGCTTGAGAGTAAAACCGGGCAAGGCCTCCTTCCATACCGCCGCCAGGCGTTGGAGAATCTCGTTCACCTGGATCGGTCGAGGCGCAATTTCCCTCTCTTGCGCGAATGTGCGCAGGCGGCTGGTGACAGCGAATGCTTCCTTGGCCGCGCTCTCAATCGTCTGCACCGATGAAAGCATCAGACAGGCGGACGGCAAGGATTGGAGTATGCGCGCGCTCTCCTCGGCCACCGCGCTCAACTCCAACTGAAGCTGTCCGGAGATTCCATCCGCGAGCCGCGAAAGCGCCTGGTGTTTCTTCTCCTGGCACGATTGCTCCGCTTCGAACTTGCGCAGCGTTACGTCCTGGAAAACGACCACTACTCCTTGAATGTGACCATCCTGCACCCTCGGGGAGGCGGTTCCTTCGATAGCCCGCCGCGATTCACCCGCGCCTTTCAACCAGATATCGGCGGGCAATGAAACCGGCGTGCCTTGCAGCATTGCGACCGGCACAAGATCTTCCACTGCCCGGCCATCCGGATAGGTGAATGCCAACAGCTCGGCGGAAGGCCGGCCCAGGGCGTTATCCACTGCGCAGCCGGTCAGTTCCTCGGCCACCCGGTTCACATAGCAGACGCGTCCGGAGCCGTCGGTAACCAGGACGGCGTCGGGTACAGCCGCAAAGCTCGCGTTGAGCCAATCCCGCTGCTCCCGCAAGTAGCGCTCGTGGCGATGTCTGGAAATGGCCACCTCAATCGTGCCCTGCAGACTGGCTGAGGTAATGGGCTTCTTGATGTACCCAAAAGCCCGTGTTTGGCTGGCCCGCTGCAAAGTCTCCCGGTCATCGTAGGCCGTCAAATAAACCACCGGGATGTCGAACTCACTGCTGACTTTGTCGGCGACCTGGATCCCGTCCAGCTCTCCGGCCAGCCGAATGTCCATCAGCACCAAATCAGGCGCCTGTTCACGGATCACCTCTAACGCTTCGCCGCCCGAGGCGGCTACGCCCGGAACCCGGTAGCCTTCTCGTTCCAGACGCCCTTGTAAGTCGGCGGCTATTAAGCCCTCATCTTCCACTATGACGATTTTGCGCTCGCAAGATTCCACAAGACTCCTATGTCAGAAGGTCAGCGGCAGGACCATGTCGTCGCTAACGGCGGGCGGCGGTTGCGATAAATAGCTCAGCGTTCAAATTAGTGGGTCGTTAATCGAAGTTCTCTCTTCCCACTTTTGAGGATAAGCTTGCGAAGCGGGCGAAGTTGAATCCGCGAGACTAATCTCATTGAAAACAAATAAAATTTCCGCCTGCGAAGGTTTGGGACTCAGATTTTTGGCGTCAGGCTATGGCACCCAAGTTCTAAGAAATTTCGCCGGCTCGCTGGGCTGAATCGAGAATGGGCTCGCCAGGGCCGGCACCAGCCACGTTTCACCCTCCCGAAACGGCTCAGGAGTCCCGGACTGCCCAGTAATGTAGCCGCTTCCGCTAAGAAAGATCAACAAATGAAAGCGGGCGGCCTCGGGAGAATACCGTAAAGGCGTACTGGTCTTGGCCAATTCAGTATGAAAATACTCGCAATCGATCGGCAGCGGAACCGGCCCGGTGCGCCCGGCTTCAATGGACGCGACCTGGATGGCTTTTTCCAGATGCAATTCGCGCGGACGGCCATAGTCGTAAAGCCGGTAGGTGATGTCGGAGTGCTGTTGGATCTCGCACAGCGCGAGCCCCCCGCCAATGGCATGGACCGTGCCTGCGGGAACATAAAACGCGTCACCTGCCTTCACATCCACCCATTGCAGAAGATCCTCGATCTCGCCGTTTAGCGCGGATTCGCGCAGCCGCTCGCGGCTAATGGACTGGCGAAAGCCGGCGGCGATCCGGGCCCCCGGGTCGGCGCGCAGCACGTACCACATCTCCGTTTTTCCGCGCGAGTTTTCGTGCGTCTTCGCGAAATCGTCGCCCGGGTGAACTTGAACCGACAACCGATCGCTGGTGAAAACGAATTTGACTAAGAGCGGAAGGTCGGCTTCAAACCATACCTCGCCGATTTTCTGGGCCGAACTCGGATACCAGGGCGAAAGGTCGGTTGTACCCCAAATCTTTTCGAGGAACCTGGCCGGAAGCCGTACCGGTTTGCTACCGCTCACGGATAAATTTATCGATCCGGTCCAGCCCGCGCTCGAGTTCGGTCATGGACGTGGCATAGGAAATCCGGACATGCTCTTTGGTCCCGAAAGCTTCACCGGGAACTACCGCCACATGCGCTTCCGCGAGCAGGCGTTCGGAGAATTGCATAGCCGACGATATGCCGTTGCGGAACCCGACCGAAACGTTCGGATATGCGTAAAAAGCGCCCTGCGGCTCGGCGATCTTGACGCCCGGAATGGCGCGTAGGCGTTTTACGACAAAATCGCGCCGCCGGCGATATTCGGCCAGCATGATGCCGATGGATTCCTGCGGACCGCGCAGCGCTTCGATAGCCCCTTTCTGCGCAATCGAAGTCGGATTCGACGTGGTGTGGCTTTGCAGCTTCATCATGGCGTCGATAAGCGGCTTGGGCGCCAGCGCGAAACCGATGCGCCATCCAGTCATGGCGTAGGTCTTGGACAACGATCCAGCCACCACCACGTGTTCCTTGGCGCCCGGCATGGAGGCGATCGAAAACGGTTCGCTGTCGTAAAGAAAGCGGCAGTAGCACTCATCAGTCATCAATTGGATGCCGCGCTTCGCGGCCAGGTGATAAATGCGCTCGAACTCTTCACGGCTCAACACCGCGCCACTCGGATTCGAAGGCGAGTTAATGATCAAAAGCTTGGTCTTGCTGGTGATGTGCGGCGCGATGGATTCGGCCGTGAAAGTGAAACCTTTGTCTTCGTCGGTTTCAACGAAAACGCACTTGCCGCCGGCATAATTGACGACATCTTTGTATGTGACCCAGTAGGGCACCGGGATGATGACCTCGTCGCCATCGCCAATCAATATCTGCATTAGATTGAAAATGGCGTGTTTGCCGCCTACCGAAGCGATGCACTCGCCGGGGGCGTAATCGGTTCCATAATCCTCGCGATGCCGCGCGCAGATGGCCTGTTTAAGCTCGACGGTTCCACCGGTCGGCGTGTACTTTGTGAAATTGGCATCGAGCGCGGCGATGGCCGCCTTCTTGATGTTGTCGGGCGTGGGGAAATCAGGCTCGCCGGCGCCAAAATCCACTACATCGACGCCCTCTCGGCGCAGACGGTCGGCGTCGGCCGCAACTTTCATAGTGGACGATTCGCTGATGCGGGAAACCCGCTCGGCTAGATCCAGAGTGGCATGCATGGAAGGGTTCAAGGTTCTCCTAAAAGTAGTCTTTTTCTTAGTCTACCTTCAATCGAGGGTGGCACGAGGCCCGAGATATTTCCGCCCAGCCGGATCACTTCCTTAACCAGGCGCGAACTGATGAAGGAATGCGCTTCGCTCGCCATCAGGAACACGGTTTCGATCTCCGGCTTCAAGCGTCGATTCATGAGCGCCATCTGCAGCTCGTATTCGTAATCGGACACGGCGCGGATTCCACGCAAGATGACGCTGGCGCCGCACTCGGCGGCGTAATCCACCAGCAGGCCGTCGAAGGACCCGACTTGCACGTTGGGAAGACCGCAGGTCACTTCATTCAACATTTCGATTCGATCCGCGACGCTGAAGAGCACTTTCTTTTCTTCGTTGCGCAAAATGGCGACGATCAGCTTGTCGAACAAGGCGGAGCCTCGCTGGATCAGGTCCAGGTGACCGTTCGTGATCGGGTCGAAAGTGCCGGGATAGAGGGCCATCACGGTGGCGGGTTTCGTTCTCACGGGAAGGTTAGTTTATCAGATTACGTCCAGGATATACGAAACTACAGAGTAGTATTCCGAACCTGCTCACTGACAAAACCGAAATCCGCCGGCGGCTCAATGTCGACCGCGAGTGGTCGCTGTACGCGCTGGCGGACCTCGACGACGGAATGTTCGAGCATTGCGCCTGGTGGGGTCTGAATGACGACCCGAAAATGAATGACAGCCTGGCGCTGGTATTCGGCGCACTCCCGATCTGCCCGATCTTCGTGCTGGGCGACACGCAGTCGACTCGCCAGCTTCTCGCGGCGCTCCCGGTGACGGCTGGTTATCTTAACCTGAAGCCGCACCAACTGGAGGCCGCGGAAGGGATCTACCGCTATCGCGAGCTGCATCAGATGCAGCGCATGTTTCTCGACGATCTCAAACAACCGGTAGGAACAGCGGAACCTCTCACTTCGCGCGATCTCGAGCAAGTCGAGCGACTGTATGCTTCCGGCGACGGCGGCGGCATTGCCTTCGCGGCCTTTCAGCTCGACACCGGCTTTTTTTATGGGATTCGTAAAGGCGCCGAATTGGCGTCCGTAGCCGGCGCGCACGTGGTATCACGCAGTGAAAGCGTGGCCGGCGTCGGCAATATCTTTACGCGTCCGGATTATCGCGGCCAAGGTCTGGCGCAAATCGTTACGTCGTCGGTCGCAGCGGCACTAAGAGCGGCCGGCATCCGGACCATCGGACTAAATGTGGAGCTTACAAACACGACCGCCATTCGCGTATACGAACGTATAGGGTTTCGCGCTCACTTCCACTATTACGAAGGCATGGCCGATCGAATCTTGGATTAGCTCCTGTTACAATTCCTGACTATGCGACCCATTTTGTTTTGCGTGCTAGCCCTAGGCCTGTTCGCCCAGGATCAGACCGAGCTCACGCGCGCACTGAGTTCCTCGCGGCTGCGCATCGACCACATCGACGATCAGATCGTGAAATTGCTGAACGAACGGGCCGCTGTGGTACGCGAGGTCGGCGCCGTCAAGACGCGCTTCCATGCGCCGGCCAGCGCGCCCGGCAGAGAAGAGCAGGTCCTGCGCAGGGTGTCGGATCAGGCCCGCGCGCCTCTCACGCCGGAAGCGGTCCGAAAAATCTACCAGACGCTCCTCGCCGAGATGTCCGCCATGGAGGACAGAGAGATGAAGTCGCAAGGAAAGTAGGCCTGTAACTTGCGTAACTCTACGATAGTTCTTGTGGTTGTACTTGCAATCGTCGTTGTTGCAATCCTGCTGTTCTTCTACCCGGAAGATCCATCGCAAGAGCCAATCATCGGCCCGAAGACGAGTTCTACCGAGACAGATGGTTTAGTCGCTCGCGCATGGATTGAGCGGAACCGGGTCTATTCTGGCCAGATAATCCGATTGCGCATAACATTTGACAATCGATCTGGCACTCCGGCTGACATCACCGTTTACGATGTACAAAAGCCAGGATTCGAACCTGAAACTAGTTTTCGCTTTATCGAGACCCGTTTACCAGCAGGTTTTCCGCTGGCGGTACCTGCGGGCGCTTCTGTCACCCTTGAATTAACTTTGACACCGGCAGCTCCAAGCTACGGCCGTTTCTCACTAGGGATTGCGTACCTAGTTGCCAGGCCGCACGCGCTGCGGAGTGCAATTATTGTCCTGGACCCGGTGGAAATAACGTCTTGGTATCGCGAACAAGCATCGCTTTTCGCGAACCGCCTATATTCGGTTATCAAGGACCTTACGCTGCCAGTCATACTCGCTGTCCTCGCTTATGTATTTCAACGCGTCCAAAAAGACCGTGAAATGCGGCAGGCCATTTGGACAACTCAGCTTCCGCGCATGCATGAGTACGCAGAGAAGCACTACATGCCAATTGTCCGCAGTTTGCGTGGCGTGCAGTCGGAATACTTGAAGCTAAGGCCAACCCCGTCGACGATCTTAGCAGTGGATGGTTCAACGAAGCGGTACTCGTACGTGCTACTCATGTTCCTGGGCCGCATGCGCGCACTGCGCGAGGACAAAGGTGGTGTCTTTTTCAAGGACCGGGGAGGCGAGTACGTAGCGCAGGCCGCATGGTACGCCTTTTCTGAAAATGTCGTCGCTACCATCGGCGAGGATATTTACGAATCGGCGCTCAAGGAGTTGACTCTTCCTATTACCTACGAAGATTTCAGCGCAGCTTCTGAGCCCACGTTGGACCAGTGGCATGCAAAACTCCTGGATTGGATAAACGATGTCAATCCACGAAATTCCTACGCGCAGTGTCTGGAGCTGCTTAAAGTCCTGCAGAGCGTGTTCTCGTTCGAGGCCAATCGTCCATTTGACGCCTTCTGGTATGAGAGCCCAGCAGACTTCGACATCAAACTCTCCGAAGAGTACAAATTTCCGATCAAACCGGAAGTGCGAATGGAGGAATTCAAAAAAAGGCTGGATGCCTACTACAAAGACGTTCAGCATTACCTCAAACGAAAGAGGTTGAACTAATAAGGGAGGCCCCGCAACGGTAGGCTACGCGATGTCTTGGTCGTTAACCATACAAGCCCATTATACTGGAAACGCTCAGGCGTCACAAGGTCCTCAGTTGAAATTCTGGCGGAGAGGGAGGGATTCGAACCCTCGGTAGAGCTTTATGGCCCTACGACGGTTTAGCAAACCGCTGCTTTCGACCACTCAGCCACCTCTCCGTTCTTAACTCACCCGATTTCAGCGGTTCTGGTCGACGTCTCTACATTATACTTCGATCTTCGCCTTTCGTGGAACCATTGCCACTGTTTTGTCGCTCCTCTTCAGGCGCTGCCATCCCGACGCTTCGCCTCGTCGTTGGAGTGAGCGTAGCGCATTGTCGTGCTCATATTCGAATGCCCGAGTAGCTCTTTAACAGTCACTATGTCCACTCCCTCGCGAGTAAGCCGCGAAGCGGCCGCTGGTTCTTCTTAACGATCTTCTTCAGGCCATGTCGCGGGCGGGGAGGCCAGAAGCAGCCTTTGCTCCTGATTCTTAGTAGCGTCTCGACGCGAAGATTGTCCTCCGGCAGGAACCTAACCAGCCGCACCGGATTCGTGCCCTGATGCTTCCCCAGTTTCGCTTGGCCGAAGAACGCGAGCAGGTTGCCAGGCATCTCCACATCGCGCTTCCATGATCGCTTGTGCAGTCTAGCGTATTCGATGTTACGATCACCGAGCTCCAGCAACGTCGTGTCGACCGGCTTGACAAAAACGCCGCGCTGAGATGTTAAGGTGCCTTTCCCGCTTCGAGCGGCCGCGCTGGCGATTGCAATGATCATCATGAGTGTGCTGGCCTATGCGCAGCCGAAAATTTTGACCAGCTCGTTCCGTACGTCAATTCCTGGGTGTTTGCCCAGAAAAGGTGCTAACGCACCAGGGGCGTCCTCTCCCGACTGGTAAGCATGCCAGACAACGAGAGACCACTTGACGACACCAACGCTAGACGATGGGAGATCCGAGTGCCAACTTGACAATCACATCGAACCAGTCCTAAAGGATCTTCGCGCTGCCAGTTTGCTCAAGCGCATCAGAACCCATCACCGTGCCGCACCCGTGCCCCAGCGCGGGCAGTCGCGGGCGCATCAGAGGATTCTTCTCGTTTTATCAACCCAGAGTACGGGTGAACCCCCGGTTGAAACCGTCGCGGCCGGCGCTACTGCCGGAAGTCGTGTTGCGGGAACCGTATCGTCACAGATACTCCATTTGAGGTATCGAGGTCGATCGTTCCGTGAAGCTGCTCGGTGAGGGTACGGATGATCACCAG
>Ga0210401_10000247_pt1 | contig 68385 bp, 65 predicted proteins | sample IncBWH32MmetaG_FD_150866 | JGI IMG/M metagenome (GOLD analysis project Ga0210401, IMG submission 150866) | Forest soil microbial communities from Barre Woods Harvard Forest LTER site, Petersham, Massachusetts, United States - Inc-BW-H-32-M | ecosystem: Environmental > Terrestrial > Soil >...
GGCTGCACCTACGATGAATATCCTCAGCGCGTTGCGGCTCCCGTTCCTGACCGTACGAACTGCGCATCCCTAGCGCAAGCCATCTTGCATTCTTTTCGGGGACGAGCGCTCGTGCAGCTCACAGACTAGGGACAGTCTGATTGGATCCCGCACGGGCGGGGACGCCCGCGCCTACATTGGCAAGTCGAAACCCTTCACTCCATTTCCGGATCTTGCGCCTGAACGGTTTCGCATTGCAGCGATAGCGACAAAACTTGCCGAGGATTCTGTTTCGATCGCGGTCGTCTCCCCTTCGTATTCTTCCTGCTGGCTGTAGCTTTGTATTGATTCGGGCTCGGCGCGAAATCCAACATCAGCTTCTTCGCGGGAACGCGAACACGGGAAAGGGCGATATCCTGAGAAACGTCAGGCAGGACGGGGCAGGGAGCTTCAGAAATCACTTGCGGCTGATGCGGCGAGGTTAAGGGAGGGGAGAAAGAGACCATCCGTAGGCACCAAATAAGAATCCCGAGGTGATGTTGAACTCATTCGTCTCGGCCAGTAGCTCGCGTTAGACCCTTGCCGACCTGACCTCGCTGCTTCCCTTGCGGGACGCTGGAGCGATCTTTGCTTGGGCTCCGGGCTTACCGCCAACCGGAAAAACCTGTTCAACGCCTCGGGACTCTATCTTGCCTTTGACATGATGTTCGTGTTCGCCTCAACCAGCGCTTTGCTATAGACCCTTACTGGCCCTCCCGGCCTCATCTTGCGATGTTTCCGAGTGACCACGCTCGAGTCCCGGACGCTGCACCAACTGGGTAAACTTGGAACGTGTCAAAGAACGATTACCTTTGTACTCCTTCAATTTTTGGAGTCAATGAAAAACACGAAACTCTATGTGCTTTGCCTGCAATCGAGTGCAGCCTCTCCACAAGCATCTGACCAGATTTGGTGCAGGTTCTTCATCGAGGACCGCTGCAAGTCCGCTTTGTGAGCGGATTTCGCTTGTCTTGAAGGTTCGGTAGGAGCCGGAACCACAATTCGTCAATGTGGAAAATGAAGCGTAACCCGCGAGAGGAGCGGATTCCACAAGAACACTATCTCTTGGCCGACCGCTTCAAGTTCTTCTTCGGAGGCGGGATGGGGAACTCGCCGTCTTCGTCATAAAACTTTCTCGGTCCGTGGTCGGATTTGGCGTGAGGCACTGGCTTCTCGCCCTTTGAACTGAAGTATGCGCTGTCGGCAGCCGCTACCAGAGGGCTGGTCGTGGTGTATATCGCCTCGTCAAACACTCCGCCAGACGGAGCGTTGGCCACGGCAAATACGCCAAAGGCCTGACCGTTGACGTAGGTGGTCGAGAGGTAGTCACCGACCATCAGCCCAGAAAACGTATTGGGCAGCCAACTGGTGCTCATCGGTCCAGCCAGTTGAACAGGGGCGGTCCAGGTCCCACCGCCATCCTGCGAGGAAACAAAGCCGACATCCATATTGCAGACCGTCCCGCAATTGGAAACTGGATAGTAGTAGTAGGTGAGCGTGAGGTGCGCGGTGGGGCCAGAGGTGGCCGGATCGATCCCCAGCCCGGGAATGAAGTGATCGACGGTGCTGCTGATGGGATCGATCGGGATTCTGGCCGGAGTAGCCCAAGTCGTGCCGTTATTGGAGGTACTCAGCACAAGGTCATTGGAGGGGCATCCGGTGCGGAAGCTGCAATCGCCCCAGACGACGTACACGTTCCCCGCGCTGTCGATTGCCGCAGAGGGCAGAGGGCCGGTACGACGCAAGTTGCCAGCCTCGGCATGATCGGTAATCATCTTCACGATCGGCAGGGTACTGTTCCAGCTGGTGCCACCGTTGGTGGAGATAAAAGAAAGCATCGGCCCCGTCAAACCCTCGATGGGGACGATGACCGTCCCGTTGGGCTGGACAAGCGGCTGCCCTCCGACTCCGTGCGCCCGATCGGCGGTATTCAGTGCAGGTCCCCAGGTGAGTCCTCCGTCAGTGGAGGTATTCATCTCAATCAAGGCTTGGCTCGATGGATCGTCCCACTCCACGTAACAGTTACCGTAGAACGGGCTGCTGGCAGTGTTATCACAGACAATCCAGTTCTTGTCCGGATTACCGGTAGTGGTGACAGCGATGGGATGTCCCCAGTTGATGCCATCCGGAGACCGGCTAACTAGCACCTGGGTAGTGGGTCCTATAGCCAGCGAGGAGATCAGCCACATAGTATGGGCGGCGTCATATGCGACCGAGGCGTCACTGGCGGCAGTGAAGCTGCTGCCACCCTGGAAGATGGTGATGCCGGGAAGAACTCCGCTGCTCCAAGTGGCGCCGGCGTCGGTGGATGTAGCGAAGCCGATGTCTCCTCCACCTCCGCCAAAAATGCGGCCAACCTGAAATGCGGTCACGATGGTTGAACCAAAGGCAAACGTGCTGGGTTCCACTTCGGTGTCGTGCTGGCCGCTGGAGTTGGTGCATGTGTCGCTACTCAATTTAATGAGTGGTCCTTGGGACGGAGCTACGGTCTGCACCATCCCCGAACCACAGGTCTGAGCAGCTGGCGTCATTTCCCTGGAAGATCCGGAACCGCAGGCCGACAGCAGTGCCAGGAGCAGTCCGATTGCAATCAAAGCGGGCAAACATATTCGTGTGCGTCCACTCTCGAAAGCGGCATATGGCTTCATAACCGAGTCCTGGATGGCGTCGAGCTAAGCGCCGGGAAAGATTGTGGTGGGCGCAGTTTGACGAAAGTACCGCGTCGAGAGCGCTCGGTCAATGTGAAGAAATGTTCACAGGCCGGCGAGGTACTGGAGTCAGTGTCCTTTCCAAGTCACTTATCGTGCCCTTCCCCGCCCACTACAATCGCCTTGGGGGAGAAAATCTATGACGATATTCAATGAAGGCCGCCCCAGGGTGATTGACGCGAATCCAAGCTCGCTGTTCCGTCTGGTCGGCATCGGGGCGGCAGCGTTTCTGCTGGTGATTCTCATATTTGCTTCCATTACCAAGGTGGGCACTGGTCACGTGGGGGTACTAACGCTGTTCGGACGCGTGACCGGAGAAATGCTGCCTGAAGGCATTCATCTCATCAATCCGCTTAAGACCAACAACGAACTTTCCATTCAGACCCAGACCATCAAGGAATCGGCCAATGTTCCATCCAGCGAGGGCCTGATGATGAACCTGGATACTTCACTCATCTACCAGCTCAACCCGGATAAGGCCGCTGAAGTCTTCCAGAAAACCGGCGCTAATTACGAGACTGTGGTCATAGAACCCATGCTGCGCGCCGCGATCCGCGAGGCCACGGCATCGCACTCGGCGAATGCTCTTTATACGGGTGAACGCGAGATGGTGGCCAAGCAGGTGCAGGATCAATTGGTCACCCAACTTGTACCCCGTGGCATTGTGGTCGAAAATGTCTTATTGCGAGACATCCAACTGCCCGCTACTCTGAAGGCTTCCATCGAGTCCAAACAGCAAGCCGAACAAGAAGCTCTCGCCATGAGCTTCCGTCTACAGAAAGAAACCCAGGAGGCACAGCGCAAGCGGATTGAAGCGGCGGGTATCCGCGACTTTCAGCAGATCGTGGCCCAGGGGATCAGTCCGCAGTTACTGGAATGGAAAGGTATCGAGGCCACAGAGAGTCTCGCCAAGAGCGGGAATGCAAAAGTGGTCGTCATCGGCAACAACAAGAATGGCCTACCGCTGATCTTGGGACAATAGAGCGCACAGGTCGGAGGTCTCGAGTTTCAGGGTCTCAAATTGGTCCGGACCAACACCTTACAACGAGCCGGGATAGTCGCTGCTACCATGACTGTGTGTCAGCACTCCTCAAAGTGCGGAATCTGTCTGTTCAATTTCCCACCCAGGATCGAGTGGATACGGGCGGCTCGCTCGTCCGGAAGCTAACGGCCGTCCGGGACCTAAGCTTTACCATCAGCTCAGGCGAAGTTCTCGGGCTGGTCGGCGAATCGGGGTCAGGCAAGTCCGTCACTTCCCTCGCCGTGATGCGGCTTCTTCCGCCACAGGCGCGAGCCACCGGAGAAATTCTCCTGTCGAATAATGGGAATTCAGAGCACGATCTTTTAAAACTTGCGGACGAAGAAATGCGCCCTTTCCGGGGTTCTCGAGTCGCCATGATCTTCCAGGAACCGATGACGGCGCTGAATCCGGTGATGAAGGTGGGTGACCAAGTCGCAGAGGCAGTTCTCGCGCATAGCAAGATTTCGCGGCAGGAGGCCTGGTCTCGTGCTGTGGCCGCGATGAACGATGTAGCAATCCCCGATGCTGAGCGCCGAGCTCGAGATTATCCCTACCAGCTTTCGGGGGGAATGCGCCAGCGCGTGATGATCGCCATGGCAATCGTGAACCGTCCGCAGTTGCTCATTGCAGACGAGCCCACCACCGCGCTCGACGTTACCATCCAGGCACAAATTCTCGACTTGTTGGCCGAACTGCGCTCCAAGTTTGGCCTCACCATGCTTTTCATCTCGCATGATCTGGCCGTGATTTCGCAAGTCGCTGACCGGGTGGCAGTGATGTATGCCGGTAGCCTGGCGGAATTGGGTTCGAAACAAGAAATCTTTCACGCGCCGGCCCACCCCTACACACGCGGTCTTTTGAATGCAGTGCCGACGCTTACGACCGATCGCACGCGTCCCCTCGAAACCATCGAAGGGACAGTGCCACCACTGCACGCGGTTCCCACCGGATGTCCCTTCGAACCACGCTGCAGTTTTCGCATCCCAGAGTGCGCGCAAGCACTGCCGCCGCTCGTGGAAGTAATGCCCGGACATTGGGCGAGGTGCCCGGTGGTCAATCGAATTCTGTAAGGGGAATGGCCCATCGCTACCCGGCAACCACCGGTTCGTGCCTACATCCACACATGGGTCTATAATCGCCAGTTTGTCCGGTGATACGTGCGTCTTCTTCTTCTAAGCGACATTCACAGCAACCTCGAAGCTCTGGAAGCCTGCCTTGCGGCCGCCCCGGCCCACGACCTCGTCATCAACCTGGGTGACATGGTGGGCTACGGCGCCAGCCCGAACGAAGTGATCGCGCGTTCTCTAGGCCTGGGAAACATTTTTGTCCGCGGTAATCATGACAAAGCGGCCAGTGGCGCTATGGATTTGAGGGATTTCAATCCCATCGCTGGATTGGCGGCGCTATGGACCCGGGATCAGCTCATCCAGAAGAATCTGGAATGGCTGCGGGCCTTGCCTCGCGGGCCCATCCAAATTGCCGACTTGCCTGACATGCAGTTCGTCCACGGCTCGCCGGTGGACGAGGACGAATATGTAGTAACTCTGCGCGATGCGATTGAGCCGCTGACGGTGTCAGCTACGCCGTTGACATTTTTTGGGCACACTCATCTACAGGGAAGTTTCTCGACCAATGATGTGGCAAGCGATGCCTTTCGTCCTGAGTACCGGACGATCGGCCAGAGCGAAACCACAGAGTACCCAATCAAAGATGGCGTGCGCTACATGGTGAACCCGGGGTCGGTGGGACAGCCGCGCGACGGCGATTGGCGAGCCGCCTTCGCGCTGTATGACTCCGATGCCCGCATCGTGACCTTCTGCCGCGTGCCCTACAATTTGAAACAAGCCCAGGAACGGATCATGGCAGCAAATCTGCCGCAGCGGCTGGCTACGCGCTTAGCGACGGGAAGATAGTGTGTGGAGTAGCTACGCGGCAGGGTTGCCGACCTCCGTTGTACACTTTCGTCCATGCCTTCTTTCTCCCGCCCAGCCCGGGGAACCAGAGATCTCTTTGATCGCGAAGCTAAGACACCCGAGCATTACCTGGTAGCGCACAGCGACGGCGGCGCCCGCGGAAACCCAGGCCCCGCAGGATATGGAGTTGTCCTTGAAGATGAGTCAGGCAAGAAAGTTGCGACGCTCTGCGAGTACCTCGGACACCAGACCAACAACTTCGCCGAGTATCAAGGCCTGATTGCCGCGCTTGAATACGCACTCCAACATGGATACAAGGCGCTCAAGGTCATCAGTGACTCGGAACTGCTGGTGCGGCAGATCAAGGGCATCTACAAGGTGAAGAACGCCGCTTTGCAGGAGCTGCACGGCCGCGCCAAGCAATTGATTAGACAGCTTGAGTGGTTTTCCATCGGCCACGCATTGCGGGAAGACAATCAGGAAGCCGATCGCCTGGCCAACGCTGCGATGGACAAGGGCATGGGACGGCGGTTGAAGAAATGACCGCCTGAGGAACGGGGCTCCGCCCTTCTGTGAGACCCGGAGCCTAACCCGCATAAGTGCTAACTTAAGACGGAGTTCCTTCCGAGTTGCCCGTCACTCTTCACTAAGGCATCCAGACACGTACCTAATTATGCTTCGCTTCGCGTGCAGGCGGCTACGGTCGCTGCTGCTCGACTATGAGATGAAGCAGCAAAGGAGGCGATGACAACCCGGCCACGAAGGTCTCCGTACGATTTTCGGGATTCCATTGAGCCTGCCTACGTGCTGATGGAAGGTGATCCGGACCGTTTCAGCAGAATGCAGAAGCAGCTGTGCGGTCCCATCAGCGACCGAAGTCACGAAGGAAGGCCAACCCGATTTGCGATCTCGCGGAATCCATCTTGCGAACGAAGCTGATCGAACATAGACCACTGGAGGACTTCTGGATCAAACTGCTGGTCGCAGGCCTTGCCAAGCCAGGCCAGCGCTTCACCATCTTCACCGAGCCCGGTATAAATCGACGCAATACTGGCACAGTGCAGGAACCGATGTTGCGATCGACTCTCAAGATCTCGCAATATTCTTCTCGCTTGTTGTTTTTTGCCTATTATGCCGAACACATGCGCAAGACTGGACACACATTTCGTGCTGCCGTCTGAGAACTTAATGGCGAGCCGGAATTCTTCCTCCGCTTGGCGATATTCCTGAATCTTCAGGTACACCTCGCCCAATTGAAAATGCGCTGCACCAAATGTGGGATCAATCTCGAGGACGTTCCTACATTGCGCAAGCGCCCGAATATGGGAACCTGCCATCATAAACGCGTGTGCTAGGTCAGTGCCGATCACTAGCGACACAGGATCAAGTTTATGAGCTTTTTGCATCTCAACGACGGCGTCCTCGAACTTCCGTAGATCACACAAATGCAGAGCGTACCAGTGGTGAGCCGTCGCATAAGTAGGATCAAGATCAATTGCTTGCTGATAACGCTGGTCCGCTGCGCGAAAATCCCAATCACACGCTGCCAGCGAAATTGCGAGAGAAGCCTGCGCGGCCCCGAAAGAATCGTCGAGTTCTACAGCATGCATTGCCACTGCTTTGGCTCGCGGGTAAGCCTGAGACGGAGCGAGAGCTTCGTATCCCCAGGTCCCTGAAATGATGTAAGCATCGGCCAAGCCGGCATGGGCCCGTGCCCATTCTGGTGCCTGTTCGACCGCTAGCTGGAAGAACCTCAAAGCCACGGACAGCGCACCTGGCGACCTTCGATTCCAGCAGTATCTCCCCTTGAGATACAGCTCCCGGGCATTTTCGTTGATCCGGCCAGTGCGAGCAAAACGCCTTCGATTGTAAGCAATTCGGAATCTCGCGAACAGCGGGCGATGGCCCTCTCGCGGCTCCGCTTCGACAATCCGCCGCACTGCAGCAACAAAGCGATAACCCCTGCGGGGGACATTCTCAATGAAGCACGATCTGCTAGCCGGATCGTCCAAAGCAGTACGTAAACGATGCACGGCGTTGTTTACGCCATGCTCGAAATCTACATATACATTCGACGGCCACAATAAGCGACGTATGTCATCGCGCGTCACAACCTCGCCAGGGTTTTCTAAAAGCGCTACCAAGACTTGGAAAGCTTGGTCCTGCAGCTCTAAGGTCCGACCGTGTTTACCCAAACTTCTCGACGGTAGATCAGCTTCATATGGGCCGAAGCGGAATGCCCGAGTTTGAGGCTCCGGAGGCATTGGCGGGAAAGTCTACTACGACCAGGAGAGAAATTGGAGAGAACTTGGCAGGCCCTGACCATGCAACAATGCGCCTCCTGTGGCAGGCTCTTAGGCGCAGTTACGGAGCCCCTTTAAAAGCACGCCAAAGGCGGACAAGTATGAAACCGAGTCTGGTCGGTTCAATTGTTAAGGCTGTATTCCTAGTTATCCTTGCAGTACCGATTCTGCTGGCGGGACAGAGTGAGCCAAAAACGCCGGAACGTCAAAGTCATCACCGACACTACAAGCTACAGGACCTCGGTACCTTTGGAGGTCCCCAGAGCTATGTGAACATTCCGATCAGCTATGCCCAAGTACTGAACAATCGCGGGACGGTCGCGGGCTGGGCGGATACAGCGACGCCTGACCCCAACCCGGACTTTTGTTTCGATGCAGACTGCTTGGTCGCCCACGCGTTCCGATGGCGAAACGGCGTCAAGAAGGACTTGGGCGTCCTTCCCGGCGGCGCCAGCAGCCAGGCCAACTGGATCAGCGCGAACGGACTGATCGCCGGCATTTCGCAGAACGGCGAGATCGATCCCTTGGTCCCTCCCTTTCCGGAATTTCGCGCCGTACTTTGGAGGAAAGGCGAGATCACCGATCTTGGCACGCTGGAGGGCGGATACGAGAGCATCGCCAACGCAGTCAATAGCCACGGCCGGGTGGTAGGATTTGCCACGAACACGATTCCCGACCCGGATTCCATGTTTGGCCTCGGCTATCAGACACGGGCGTTTTTGTGGCAAGACGGAGTAATGCAGGACTTGGGCACGCTGGGCACCGGCACGGATGCCGTGGCGCTGTTGGTCAACGAAGGCGGACAAATTGCCGGCATCTCCTACACCAGTTCCGAGCCGAGTGAGGTATGCGCGCAGGCCGAGGTAGGATCCCTGACCAGTGCCGCCTTCCTTTGGGAAAACGGAACTATGAAGGACCTCGGCAACTTCGGCGGTTCCTGTACCTTCGCCTCCGACCTCAACAATCGCGGTCAGGTAGTTGGCGGATCGTTTCTAACTGGAGATCAGGCGTCGCATCCTTTTCTGTGGAACGGGAGCAAGCTCATCGACCTGGCCACGTTTGGGGGAAGTTTCGGAAACGCTGCCGCACTGAACGACCACGGCGAGGTAGTGGGCGGCGCGAACTATCCGGGCGACCAGGTTTTACATGCGGCACTCTGGAGGCGCGGCAAGATCACGGATCTTGGAACGCTGACTGGTGACACGGCTAGTTTCGCTTTCACCATCAACGCCAGCGGTCAAGTGGCGGGTGTTTCGGTCCCGCCTGGAGGAGATTTCGACTCTGCACACGCGTTTCTATGGGAAAACGGTGGACCGATGGTTGACTTGGAATCGCTCATTCCCGGTGGGTCCTCGTTGCGTTTGACAGAACCGGAGACGATCAACGATCGTGGCGAGATCGCCGGCAATGGCTTCGACGCCGATGGAAATCAGCATGCTTTCCTCCTGATTCCCTGCGACGATGACCAATTGGGGACTGAAGCCTGTGACAAACTTGCTCCAAATCCGACTCCCCACGCGCACATCAGAGACGGTGCAGTGCCTTCCATTCCGGACCTGCTCCAACGACATCTTCCGATAATGCGTTCTTTTCTTGGTCACCACTTGCGAGGCGGCATTGGAGCAAGCAGTGCCTTCAGAACCAGGCGGGGGCGAATCCAACACTGAACGGTCTGAACCCTGCCCGTTATGTAACCGTAGTTCGCTTTCTCCCTCTCGGGGATTTCCCATGCACGAGTTCCGCTTTTTTGAGACCTTGCGAACGCGCGGCATTCTCAACATTTTCCTCTTCGGACTTCTCGCTCTGATCTGGACCGGTTGCGGGGAAGGGACGCCCGTGCGCACGTTGGTGAGCGTTGCTGTGCAACCGGGGAACGGAGAAGCGACCGCACCAACAGGAACTTTGCCGTTCACTGCCACGGGAACGTTCGATCATCCGCCAACAACTCAAGAGAATTTGAAGGCCGAGTGGTCGTCTTCGGATACGACTGTCGCCACAGTCGACCCTACCACCGGACTCGCAACATGCGTGAGTACTCCCGGGCCCGTAGTGATTACCGCTTCTTCGGGTGAGAAGCAGGGGTCAGCACAGCTCACTTGTTTAACTTCGCGGCCGACGGGATCTGGTAATTGCGTTTATGTATGCGGTAGCACACGTTGCGGTGCGCTGACAGGCTTTTGTTCCAACTCAGAGGGCGGCGCTTGTCGGCAAGTCTACGATCCCGGAAGCTGCCCGGTGGGGCAACCCGCAGGGGGAACGGCGACGGACTCCTGTGGCGTGGGCATTGATACGACTCGATCTTGTACGCCGTAGTGCTGAGGGCGATGAAGCCGCCTTCGTCATCAGCTCAAGAAGACAATGTACCGGTTCTTAGCCAGAACCGGGACTCCAACCGTCATCTGGTCATATTGGAGGCAAAACAGGAGGTCGAGTCTTGCTAATTGTTTCCGGTTTGTCGGCAACTCTGAAGCAATATCTGGGACGCGGGACTTCGCCCCGCCTGCTGTTCGCGGGCGTTGCCCGTGCCTACACCATCAATCTGCTGCCGACGTGTGGTCGTGGACGATCTTCCATCCGTCGGGGAATTTGCGGAAGATCAGGGTGAACAATCCGTGCGGCGTTTTCCCATCAGGCATCGTCAGCTTCCAAGCGCCACGCACGAATGCGGCCTCCGGACCGAGAGTTTTGGTGTTCAAGTCGGAAAATTCCAGTTTCCCCATCTCCCGGCCTTCCGTGAGGTAGGACTTGCGATAGTGATCGAACGTAGGTTGCCAACCGGAGGTCGTCCTGGCGCTCGAGAAAAACGTCAGCTCGGGCGAATTCCAGTAGCCAGCCATGAAACCTTCCAGATCGTGACGGTTCCAGGCGTCCTGCTGATGCTGAAGGACCTGCTGCACCGCGGATGTCGCGTCTAAGGGTGAGTTTTGCGCCCTCGCCGCAAGCGTCGGAAACAATAGAAGACCGAGGATCCAGGAGATAGCCCACATGCTTCCCTCCGAGGCGGACAGTGTCGCACAGATCGAATGTTGAGAAGATGCTTCTAAGCGGAGAGAGTTTCAGACGCGGAAAAGTTGTTGTTTACGGCCGGCCCTTCTTGGCTACGGCCGCCTTGGCGCCGGCCACTTCCCAGGGACGTTTCGGCTTTTCTGCGGCGGGCTTATCGCGGTCCACGACGCGGTCGTATTGGTAGGACTCGCTCACCGTGCCGAGCGATTCGTTATACAGGCTTGGCAGTCCGAGACCCTCTTTTAATTCTTCCGTGAACTGCTGCAACGCCTTCAAATGATCTGCAGTGGCCGGAACTTCAGTCTTGGCGGTCTTTAGAAATTGCTGATATCCACGATTGACCAGCTTGGAGATCTCGCTGCCGATCAGGTAGCCCGGGTAGGCGAAGATTTTAACGCCGTCATCCCCGTTCTTTTGGATGGCGGCGGAGACATTATATTTCTTGAGGAACACGCGCCCCTGCGTGCCCGGGGCTTCGAGTAAATCAAAGCCGTGTTCGCGCAACCAACTCAGCGCGTCTTCATAAGTACGATGTTCCACCTTGGTTGACATTTCGTTGTACTCAGGTCCCTTTCGTGTTCCTCGATAACTTAGATGCTGGATTTCACAAAAAGTGCATTCTTCTATTCTCTGAGGATCGAATTAAGCTCCTTTATAATCTAACCTCTCATAGTTGACGCCTGCTTTTGCCATTTGTGCAGATTACGATAGTCACGATTTCGTGCCGCAATTTATGCGACGAGTGTCTTCTAAAACGACGAAAATGCACCATCCCCTTGCAAAGGCCAGCGAAGAAATGCGTCCACTCGTGCACGACTTCGGTCCGCTCGGCCAGCGCAGTTTAGAGCGCATCGGGAATACCCCGTTGCTGCGTCTGGAACGCGTGACTCGGGACTTGCCGGGCGTCGAGATCCTAGGCAAAGCGGAATGGTGCAATCCCGGAGGATCGGTGAAGGACCGCGCCGCGTCCAACATCGTGGCTGAAGCCCGTGCCAGCGGGAACTTCGGACCGGGCCAGATCCTGCTCGATTCCACCAGCGGAAATACTGGCATCGCATACGCCATGATCGGAGCGGCAGAAGGATTTCCGGTGACGCTATGCATGCCGGAAAATGTTTCCGTCGAGCGCAAGCGCATCCTGCACGCTTACGGCGCGAACATTATTTACACCGACCCGGCCGATGGCTCTGATGGAGCAATTCGGGCGGCGCGCGAACTCTACGCCAAACATCCCGATAAATATTTTTATGCCAACCAATATGGCAACGACGCCAACTGGCGGGCTCATTACCATGGCACAGCCAACGAAATCTGGCAACAAACAGAAGGACGTATCACCCATTTTGTTTCCATGATGGGCACGAGCGGAACCTTCGTGGGCACCACGCGACGTCTGAAGGAGCTGAATCCGAAGATTCGCTGTATCTCGCTGCAGCCCGATTCACCCTTCCACGGAATCGAAGGCGCGAAGCACATGGCCAGCGCCATCGTGCCGAAAATTTATGATCCCACGCTGGCTAATCAGGATATTGGAATATCCACCGAGGACGCCTACGCCATGGCGATACGCTTGGCTCGCGAAGAAGGCCTGTTGGTCGGGATCTCGGCGGCCGCGGCGGTCGTGGGCTGCCTGCGAGTCGCGCGTCAACTCAAGAAGAACGAGCCCGCTGTTTTTGTGACCATCCTGTGCGACTCTGGCGACAAATATCTGAGCGAGAGGTTCTGGGAAGAAGGGTAGGATGTTCGAATTGTCGGATTGAAGAATTGACGAATTTGATTTCGTCCATACGCTTAACAATTTGTCAATTCGCAAATCCGACAATTCGACAATCGGCAATCGGTCCGCATGCTCAAACTTTCCCAATCGCACTATGCTGCTCTCCGCCGCCACGGCGAAGAAACATATCCGCACGAATGCTGTGGAGTTTTGCTCGGCCGGATGGATGGTGACGAACGCGTCGTGACTTCCGTCGCTCGGGCCGGCAATACGCGGACGGATTCCGCACACAACCGTTACAACATCGATCCCAAAGACTTGATCCGCATCCAGCGTGAAGGCCGCGAACGCGGAGAGGACATCATTGGCTTCTACCACTCGCATCCTGATCACCCGGCGCGATGGTCTTCGACCGATCTCGCCGAAGCCCACTGGTTCGGCTGCTCCTACGTGATTACCGGCGTAGAAAAGGGCAAAGCCGTGCTGACGAATTCGTTCGAGCTTATAGGCAGCGATGAGAACGACAAGAAGTTGGTGGATGAGAAAATTGAGATCAGCTAGCCTGCGACCCTGCCCCCAGCAGACGTTGTCATTCCGAGCCGCTTGTAGCCGCGAACGCGGCGAAAGCGTGTCGAGGAACCTGCTTTTCTCGTGGAACCAGAATGGCCGTTCGTCTTCACCTTACTATCATATGTAACGCCTTGCGGCTTCCGCGGTGCGGTGGGGGAACAGCAGGTCTTTCGACTCCGTGTGATGATTCGCAAGCGAATGGTCCCACTCCGCTCAAGATGACAAATTTCCTGAGACACAAAGGTTCGGGGACGAGAAAACTCGGGTTCGCGCGGGCGAGGGCTCCTTCGACTGCGCTCAGGACAGGTCCGCGCCGTACCCGTCTGCATCCTCCGCCCTTTCTGTGGCATCATCTATGCATGCCCAAGATTCACATACCCACGCCTCTACGTCAGTACGCCGGGAAACAGCCTGACATCGAGGTCAAAGCTTCAACCATCGGCGAGGCTCTGTCAGGATTAGTGGCTCAGCACCCGGATCTGCGCCGCCACCTTTACACCGATGAAGGCAAACTTCGTGCTTTCGTGAATGTTTACCTGAACGACGAAGACGTACGCTACCTGCAAAAGGAAGCTACGGCCGTCAAGGACGGTGATAGTATTTCCATTGTGCCTTCGATTGCGGGAGGCCGGAGTTGATTGACGAATTGGCAGATTTACGCATTGTCGAATTGAAACCAGAGCTCACAAGCCGCTGTTGTTGTCTCTCCTGTCCATAGCTGTATTCAATCGGTCAATTCGTAAATTCGACAATTCTCCAATTTAAGAGGTTCGCATGGCCACGATCACCGAAGTCAAACCCGAAGTTGCCACTCTCTCGAACGACGAAATCCTGCGCTACTCGCGTCACCTCATCATGCCCGAGGTCGGCATGGAGGGACAGCTTAAGCTTAAGGCGGCGCGCGTGCTGTGCATCGGGGCAGGCGGGCTGGGTTCGCCGCTGGCGCTTTATCTCGGCGCCGCGGGTGTGGGCACGCTCGGCATCGTGGACTTCGACGTGGTGGATTACACCAATCTGCAGCGCCAGATCATTCACTCGACCGCCGACGTGGGCCGGAAGAAGCTCGATTCCGCAGCGGAGAAGTTGAAGGCGATCAATCCATTTCTCAACATACGCAAATTCGAAACCCGCCTCAGTAGCGACAATGCACTTGAGTTGTTCCGCGAGTTCGACATCATCGCCGACGGCACCGACAATTTTCCCACCCGTTATCTGGTGAATGACGCCTGCGTGCTGACCGGCAAGCCCAATGTTTACGGTTCGATTTTCCGCTTTGAGGGCCAGGCCAGCGTCTTCGCTACCGAAGAAGGACCATGCTATCGATGCTTATATCCTGAACCGCCACCTCCGGGATTGGTTCCTTCCTGCGCGGAAGGAGGAGTGCTCGGCATTCTTCCGGGGCTGGTCGGGGTGATCCAGGCGACGGAAGCCATCAAGCTGATTTTGGGCAAAGGCGATGCGCTCATCGGAAGATTGCTGCTGATCGATGCTCTAGGCATGAAGTTCCGCGAGCTTAAGCTGCGCAAGAATCCGGACTGCCCGGTTTGCAGCGAACATCCAACAATCACCAAGCTGATCGACTACAACGAATTTTGCGGTATTCGCGGCGAGGAGAAGCCAGTGGAGATAGCCGTTCCAGAAATTCAAGTGGAAGAGCTCAAGCGCCGGCTGGATGCGGGCGATGACCTGTTCGTGCTCGACGTGCGCGAGCCACACGAATATCAGATCTGCAATATCAATGGCTACCTGATTCCTCTCGGCGATCTCCCCAAGCGGGTGCACGAGCTCGATTCGAGCCGTGAGATCGTGGCCCATTGCCGCTCGGGCGCGCGCAGCGCCAAGGCGGTGGATTTTCTGCGGCAAGCGGGATTCAAAAAAGTGCACAATCTGTCGGGAGGAATCCTGGCCTGGGCCGATCGCGTGGATCCCAAGATGCCGAAATACTAAAGCCGCTCCGAGCGCCGGCATTTTCTTTTGTTTCCCGGGAGACGCGCGCTCTCTCGCGCCCGTTCTTCCAGTGCGACACCCCATACACTTAGTGGGCTAGATTGTGGTAATTGCTGGGCTTTTGAGGTCTGACGACTAGCCCCAACTAATGATTGCCCGATTCATCAACTTCTGATATCTTTTGCGGCCAACAGCGAACCTACCAGACGCAGAATCTCCGATCGTACGTGGGCCCCTTTCGATTTCCGCTTCTGGTCCACCTGGGTTCTTCCTTTGATTGCATGCATACCTGGCCTTTGGACTGGATTGAATGCAATCAATCCGGCTTGGGGAAGCGACAGACCTCAAAAGGGTCATGCTAAGACGCGCAAGCGCCGATCCTGATGAGGAGATCAGGGTCGTGTTCGGTAATCGAGGTAAATCTCTTGTCAAAGATAAGGGAGTATTCAAAAGACCTTCGCGCCAGCGGGCTGGTCGCGCGGGCGAACCCAGGAAAAATCATGTGTCCAGGAGGCCGAGAGATGAATTTGATCAGGCAACGTAAAAATACACGAATGAGCTGGGCTATCCTTCCGATTTTGCTGATTATTTCGGCAATGGCGTTGGCCCAGGCTCCGAATGACAAGAACAAGAAGAGTACGCCCCCGCCGCCTGCCCCGGCCAAGCCAGCTGCGCAAAACCCGCACGGTCCCGCCAGCCCTCAGTCGGGAAACGCCGCTCCTGGAGCGAACACAGGTCACCCTGCGAACACGACCCACGGAGCGAACGGCGCACCCGGACCGAACGGCGCACATGGGCCGAGCACGGGACGGCCAGGTAGCCCCGCGCCTGGAACCGGTGGGGCGCACGGAAGCAATGCCCCCGGAAACGCGGCCCATGGCGGCAACGCCAATGCCCCGGGTAACGCGGCCCATGGCGGCAACGCCAATGCCTCCAAAGGAGCTCCCGGAGCAAATGCTGGTCGGCCAGCGGCGGCAAACCGCCGTGGCCCACCGACCACAACTCGCGAGATCACCAGCAAGTCAGGAGCGAAAATCCAGGCGAGCTATCGAGGTGGGCACGTTCGTACTATTCAAACCCACAACATGAGAATCGACCATAAAGCGCACGGTGAACGAAAAGTCGTGAGCCAGCGCAACGGACGCCAGGTCGTGGCCACAGGCCGTGGTCGAGGCTACATGCAGCGCCCGTACTATTCGCACGGGGGCCGCACTTACGTCCAGCGCACGTATTACGTGGGTGGACGTCCATACGTATACGCGTATCGCACCTATTACTATGGCGGCCAACCCTATTACGGCTACGCCCCGGCTTATTACTATCAGCCGGTTTATTACGGATGGGCCTACAATCCGTGGCCTGCCCCTGTTTATTACAATTGGGGTTGGAACGCCCAACCCTGGTACGGCTACTACGGTCCGTACTACTCCCCGTATCCTTCTTACCCTACCGCTTCCTTTTGGCTTACCGACTACCTGATGGCTGAGAGTCTCCGGGCTGCCTATGAAGCGCAGCAAGCTGGTTCGCTGGGCGCGCCGGGTTTACCAGGCGTCGCGCCAGATTCGGCGAATGCCATGGCCTCATTGTGGTCGACGGATGATCTGATCGCCACGAACCTGATGGCGGCTTATGGAGTTCAGCCGTACGCGATGACCGGAGGGACTACGCAGGCGGCGGGCAAGGCACCCACTGCGCAAACGCAGATCAGTCCCGAGGTGAAGCAAGCAATTGCTGACGAGCTGAAGAAGCAGATTGCCGCTGAGCAGGCTGCAGCCTCGAATTCTCAGCAGGCGGCCGCGAGCGGAGAGGAAGTGCCGCCCGCGCTGGATCCCAACAGCCGCATCTTCGTGGTGTCCAGCAACCTTGACTCCACAACTTCGGAAGGTCAGGACTGCTCGCTGACTCCCGGGGATGTGATTCTCCGAACTGGTGATACGCCCGATGATGACCATAACGTCGACGCCACCGTTAAAAGCAGCAAAAAGGACGAGTGCCCCGTTGGCTCTACCATCGCGGTAGACGTGAGCGACCTGCAAGAGATGCACAATCACCTCCGCGAGACGCTGGATGCCGGTCTTAAAACGCTGGCAGAAAATTCGGGGAAGAACGGACTGCCTGCGGCTCCGGATACCACTACGAAGGGTGGAGAAGTGCCACCGCCTGCGGCAGATACCAACGTGGACAGCGAATTACAACAAGCACAGAAAGATGCTGACCAGGCAGAGGCGGACGTCCCGCAAGACTCTGGTGGGCAAGGATCGTCGCAATAGAACGCCTCAGAACGGCTGGGAACGGGAGCGTCACGTGCGTAAGCGCTCCCTCTCGAGCTAGCTGGGAGAGCAACTTTGGAAACGGTGTTTTTTGAGTTCTAACTAGGCTGAACCCGACAGCTTTACAGGAGGATTTTGTCATGCGGGAGAGAATCGTAATTTCGATCCTGGTTTCGGTTTTGATTCTGGTCGTGATCTCGCCATCGCTGCTGGTTGCGCAAGCTGCACCGGCGGTTTCTCTGGAGGAACAACTTAAGGCGCAATACACAATGGTGAAGATGGGTGGCGATTCTAACGGACCAGCAATGTTGGAAGCTGGTACTCTACTGGCCATCCAAAAGGGCGGTATACTCGGTGTCCCCTACGGAAACATGAACTTGCTACCGGCGCATTACCAGGACGGAACCCTCCATCCTCCCGCTACGGCGGCAAGCAATGCGACTACTGCGATGGGACAAAAGGTCTGTGGCCTTTTCGGCAAATGCAATAGCGTCAAGGATCAGGTTGGCAAGCAGACAACGACGCGCTTATTCCAGGTGGGCGAGAAGGTCTACCCCTCGAAGATTGAGGTCAATTCCGGCAAGGACATGATCGCACTGAGCGTTATTTCGTGCGACTCGTGTAACAAGATCGATCCGCCGACGTATTACAAGTCCGAGGTGATCTTCCAGTTCGCCAAGGGATATCTAGCGAAGGCCAGCGTACCCCAAGTGGAAGATACAATCGCCCAGGTGTTCTCCATGGACACCGGTGATGACGCACAGAACCAGGCGCAGAACCAAGGTGGTCAGCAGGGCGGCGGTGGCGGAGGCCAGGGCGGCCAAGGTCAGCAGGCGCAACAGCAACAACCCGAGCCCCAGACGATTCAGCTAGGACAGACCACCGACCAAGTACAGGCGGCGCTGGGTAAGCCGGAGAAGGTAGTTAACCTTGGTCCCAAGATGATTTACGTCTACAAAGACCTGAAGGTGACGTTTGTAAACGGCAAGGTATCGGACGTGCAGTGAAGCTGTAACGCCGAAAATTTCTTTTCCATGAAAAGAAAAGGCCCGTTCTGCTAGGCGGTCATATTTCCCAATTAATCCAACCCAGGCTTGACGAAAAAAGGGGAGCTTAAGCTCCCCTTTGTTTCACACTTAACTAACAGATCTGACTCTTATTTGTTGCCGTCGGTCGAATCTACTTTGGCCGATTCGTTGCCGATGGCCAGCGAATACTTCTTGCCACCGAACCGAATTTCAGACAATGCCTTGCTACCGTCTGCGTTCATCCTGACGATGGTTAAGTCCGCCTGGGCTGGACGATCCAGATCGACCAACCGCGCCGGGACGGAGGCAACGACGGTCTTGCCTCGGAGAATGCTCAACTCTACGCTGGAGCCAGCACCTTCCCATTGCAGGCGATACTCGCCAGCCGCCAGTTGCTTCCCATTTATCGTTAACGGGTCGTTTAATTGCAATTGACCCTTGTTGGCCGCGAACACGCTTGTCGCCAGCAGCAAAGTTAGTCCCAGCAGCAAGCCCTTAGAGATCTTCGATACTTTCATGCGACTCCTTTTGTCTTTCCCGAAAACGTCGGGAACCGGTTTTGGGCGGCGGGACTATCGCTTTTGCGGAATAACTTGCGTTTGTCCGCGAAAGCCCTACAATGCTGCGTTGGGGTTAAGCGAAAAGAGCCAGGCCGCAAGACTTTGTGCTCTCTCCTTGAGGATGGTTTTCACCTGGGCCGCCAAACCGAAAGTGAGACCGTCCCCTTAACCCCTTAAACTTTTCTTTCGACAACCAGGTTGAGTTGTTCTACAACCCGGTTTCCGATCTGTCGCCTCAAGATACGTTGCTCACAACCGAAAAGTTCCGCGATTGCGATTTTAGATTCATTCACTTCTTTGGACGATTCACTTACTCAGGCGTTAGCAATTCCCGCAAGAGGCTAAGTCGCACAACGTCCTTTTGTTTTGTCTAGCGCCCGTTGTTCTGTATTTGCGCAGGGAATACGGCCGCATTTGATGTGAATGAAATTGTTGTGATGTTTGTTTACTTGCGAAGACCTATTTAGGTATTTCCGCAGGGTGCCGCGGACTTTAAGGTATCGCCAGCACTACTTTCCCAAAATTCTTCCGCTCTAATAACAGCCGATATGCTTCAGCAGCCCGCTCTAGCGGTAACACGTGTCCGACGACAGGATGCAAATGCCCTTGCGAAGTCCATGCGGAAAGCTTCTCCCAGGCATCTGCCATCAACTCGCGTTTCGCTGCGAGGTAGGTTAGCCATAGTCCATGTACACTCGCGCCCTTGGCGTAAAGAGCGCGGATATCGATCTCCGAGCGTTGGCCGGTCGCGTTCCCGTAGACAATCACGCGGCCGAAATCGCGTACGCAGCGAATGCTCTTGGCGGTGTGCTCACCGCCGAGCATCTCGAACACCGCATCAACGCCTTCACCGTGGGTTAGGTCTTTTATTACCTGCTCATAATCCGTGAGCTTGTAATTGATGCCATGTTGCAGGCCAAGCTGTTTCACCCGCGTCAACTTTTCTTCGGACGAAGAAGTTCCGTACATTTCTACGCCCAACAACTTGCCAATCTGCACCGCGGCAGTTCCAACTCCTCCCGCGACCGCGTGGATGAGCACTCGCGGCGCGTTGGCTTTTAGTTGTTGCAACAGGCCCGCCTTCCAGTAAGCGAAGTATGCAGTGAAGTAGTTGACTGGGAAGGCGGCTCCCTGTTCTGCGCTCCAGCCCGCTGGAACCAGCCATAGCAGTTCGGTTTGAGCAGCAATCCGTTCAGCAAAAGCGGTCCACTGCGCGTATCCCATAACGCGCTGCCCGTCGGCTTCACGCGTGCCGCAGAACTCGCGCCCGGCTACCAGAGGTGGCTTCGGCGCCCCGGGATAACCGCCTTGCGCGGTCATAATGTCGGCGAAGTTGACGCCGCCTGCTTCCACTCGGACCATTTGCTGACCTGGACCGAGGACGGGATCCGCAACCTCACGTACTTCCAGTACTTCGGGTCCACCCAAGCGACTGATGACAAGAGCCTTCATTCCTGGAGCAGTGTACCAGCGCCTAACTCCGACCGCTTCCAGGCCGGCACGCGAGAGATTTCGAGGGTTTTGCGCCAGTCCCAAAGGCTTTACGTGGGGTATATACTGCCTCTCATATTGCTGTTCGTTCGCCCGGCTTTCGGGGATCGGAGCCACGTTTCATTGCTAATTTATAGGCTCCGCTTGACAGGGCACTGGCACCATTTAATTGAGCAGGCTGGGGAACCAGTGCGGGACCTTAATTCGCGGCTGGCGGTGCAATGCTGCAATAAGGTCCAGGGGAGGCTACTTTGGACTTATTCGTGGTTCGTCTTTTGTTCGTTATTATTGTTGGCATAACTTGTTACCTCATCGGTCCTTTTGGGCTCCCTCCGAAGTTTGATGCGGGTGTAGGCGCGGGCATCGGCCTCGCCATCGTCCTGTTTGAGTGGAAGCTGCGCGCCGTCAGTCTGACCCGGCTGATTGGGGCCGCAATCGGGAGCGTGCTCGGTATTTTCGGCGCGTACTTGTTTGCCTTGGTTATCCGCAACAGCATTCCGGCTGGTCACACCCAGAGTTTCCTACAGATCATGGTCATGTTGCTGATGGCTTACGTCGGCCTGATCGTGGGTGCCAACAAAGGCGACCTGCTCAACCTCGCGGCGTTGGGCGGCGTCTTCGGCGGCGAGAAGCAGTCGAGGAAGAGCTACAAAATACTCGACACCAGCGTCATCATCGATGGCCGGATCGCCGACATCGCGGAGACCGGATTCCTGGACGGCACCATAGTTACTCCCCAGTTCGTGCTACGCGAGCTGCAATTAGTGGCCGATTCGGCCGACTCCCTGAAACGCAACCGGGGACGCCGCGGTCTCGATATTCTGCAGCGCTTGCAAAAAGTAGCTTCGTTGCAGATCCAAATCGTGGAAGACGACTTCCCCTCGGTCCGCGAAGTGGATTTGAAACTGATCGAGCTAGCTAAGTTGTACGAAGGCAAAATCATCACCAATGACTTCAACTTAAACAAGGTTGCGCAGCTGCAGGGCGTCGAGGTCTTGAACATTAACGAACTGGCGAACTCACTCAAGCCCATCGTGCTCCCCGGCGAGACTATGCGGGTCTTCATCCTCAAAGAAGGGAAAGAATACAATCAGGGGGTGGCTTACCTCGATGACGGCACCATGGTGGTCGTAGACAACGCGCGCAAGATGATCGGCAAAACGATCGACATCTCGGTGACTTCTGTTCTTCAAACCACGGCGGGAAAAATGATCTTCGGGAAGTGGGATGAGCGCGCCGGAGTTCGAGCCGAGCCGCGCACAGCAGTTAACGTCGCAACTGTGCCAGCGGCTCCAGCCGTGCCCAGTCCCGATCCCAAGAAGCCGCAGCCTATGATGGTGGAGAGACCCGCAGAATAAAGCTCGTGAAATCTGCTCGGGTGTGATGGGTTGTCTTTACTGGGCGGAGATAAAACTCACCCGAATGGTATCTCCAACCAGCGTACCCTGGACCGTGGCTCTCTCGCCGGCGAGTTTTTCCAGATCGCTTGGGCTTCCTGCGAGGAAGTATCGCGCATCACCACTCACTAGCGCGTACTTCGAACCAGCGCGTATGCACATCAGGGCGCATTGTGTGGCAGTTTTTCCGGAATCCATCGCGTGACGCGCGCCACAACGGGAGTCAGTGATAATTCCAACGAAAGTTTTCCCGGTGGCGGCGCCCTCTTCGACTGCTGGTTTGTCGTCGGAAACTTGCGACGGTGGCTCCGTTGAAGAACCGCGCACCGCGAACGCTACGGTGCCGCCCGCTAACAGAATCGTGAATCCGAGCGCGGCAGCCAACGTCATTGCTGTACAAAAGGCGACCAGAGCCAGCCAGGAAGGTTGCTTTTTCACCGTACCTCCGATACCCGAATCCGAAGCCCTCAAGCTCAAGCGTTTCGTAAGCCGCAAAGTGCCGGCTACTTACTTATGCAAACTAATAGCCGTGGTTGCACAGGAATCGCTTCGTCCTAAGTTCAAGGCAGCGCAGGGCGGGGGCATGAGCAAGCAGAGCAGAACGCAGTTTCCGTCGGCAAGAAGTTCACTAGGCGTGCAAAATGCGCTTACGGTGAATACTGTAGGAAAGGCAATAGCGCCCTCTCGGTGGCTCCGACGAGAAACTAGCGGCGCCATCTCGGCAAATGGTGCTGATTTGAACTCGCCTCGCCTGCCCCTTATACTTACAGCCCGCTATGAAGGTGGTGGTGATTATTCCTGCGGCGGGCCTGGGGACGCGTATGGCGCCAGCGACCGGCCCTCGTGGAAAGAAAACTGCGCCGTCCAAACAGTTCACGGAGCTTGGGGGCACACCGATCTTGCTACATACGCTACGAAAATTCGCGGCCAGTCCCGAGGTTTCCGAAATTTACGTGGCCTTGCGCAAGAACGAAATCGCCCCCTTTCGGGCCCGGCTGGAGAGGGAAGACATTCTCGATAAGAAAGTGAACGTAGTCGAAGGCGGCGAACACCGCCAGCAGTCTGTGGCGAACGCGATTGCGGTAGTGTCAGCGGCGGCAGACGACGTAGTTCTGGTACACGATGCGGTTCGCCCGTTTGTTACGGCGGAGATTATTCGCGCTGTGATACAGGCAGCCCAAAAATATGGCGCCGCTATCGCTGGATTGCCGGCAGTGGATACGGTGAAGCAAGTCGAGCGTACTGCGGAAGGCGCTGTAATCACCGCCACTTTGCCCCGTGAGCGTGTGGTCATGGCACAAACCCCGCAAGGCTTTCGCTACAGTGTGATTAAGAAAGCATTTGATGAGGCCAGGGCCGACGGCTTTATCGGCACCGACGAAGCCGCGCTGGTCGAACGCTCAGGACATCCCGTAGCGGTAGTGATGGGTTCGCCACAGAATATTAAGATCACAACCCCGGCGGATTTAGAATTGGCAGAATTCTTTCTGAAAGTCACTACAACTGCCACACATTGACACTGTTGAATGCTGTCTGATCGTTTAGCTTTGCAGTGCGAGGTTTTTCCCAACGACGAACGACCAACGACCAACGACCAGAATTGGGTACGGTTGGGACTCGCATGAGTTCAAACGTGGCATTCCGCTTAAGATTGGCGGAGTGACGCTGCCATATCCCAAAGGCCTGGGCGGGCACTCCGACGGCGACGTTTTGCTCCACGCGCTAACTGACGCTCTTCTCGGAGCTGTTGCCGCACCCGACATTGGCTCATTGTTTTCGCCATCCGATCCAAAGTGGAAGGGCGCTGACTCCGCCGTATTTCTGGCTGAAGCTCTGAAGCGCGTCCAAGCGGCGGGCTACGTCCTCGCCAATGTGGATTCAACGCTTATACTCGCAGCGCCGAAAATCGGACCGCATGCACCGCGGATCCGCAGCCGAGTGGCGGAGCTGCTGCGGGTTCCGCTGGATTGTGTTGCCGTCAAGGCCAAGACACCGGAAGGCATGGGAACGGACAACGCCGCGATAGCTCATGTCGTGGTGCTGTTAGAAAAAGCTAAAACCGGCCAGCCGCGGAAGAAAAAAGCCTGAGTGAGCGATGTCGCGAATTGCGATTCGACAATCACACTCGCCCACTCAAATGTCGACGTCAGCTTCCATGCCGGGCCCTCGCCGCCTCGACTAGCGCACGAAAAATCGCTCGCGAAGGCTCGTCATTGTCCACGGAACGCTCCGGATGCCATTGCACTGCTAGGACGAAGTGATCAGGTGAGGTTCCTTCCAGCGCTTCAATAATTCCATCCTGCGGAGAACGCGCCACGATTCGAAGGCCGTCTCCGACGGCTGCTGCTGCCTGGTGATGGCTGGAATTTACGGGCAGGACAAGCTCAGTTTGATCAGGGGCTGAAGCCCCGGAACTGGCGGCTGATCGATTGGCACGGCTAAAGCCGTGCCCTTCCACGGTGCTGGCGGGAGTCGAGGAGAAAGCGGGACGGGCGGGAGTCGAGGAGAAAGCGGTGCTGGCGGGCGAGAGAGGGGCTTTAGCTCCCGAAGCGACAATGTTCGCCAATTTCGATTCCGGGTCAACCTCGACGGTGTGCGCTACGGGAACTGTGCGTCCCGCGGCATGATTGACTTGCGACTCGATGTGCTGCATGAGTGTCCCGGCGCGATGCACATTCAGGCTCTGCAGGCCGTAGCAGATGCCGAGCACTGGCTTGCGCATCACATAGGCGTCCCGGAGCAGCAATTCGTCGATGGCGTCGCGTTTGACATCGGCATCTGCGGTCTGAGGATGTTTGGGTGCGGCGTACTTTGCGGGATCGACATCGGCTTTGCTGCCCGGGAGCAGAACTGCGTCGCAACCCTCGATCAACTTCGTGACCTGTTCCGAAGATTGATCGAGAGGGATGCGCACCGGCTCCCCGCCGGCCATTTCGACGGCGTGCTCGTATTGCGGCAAAGCCCTGTCGGTGTAAGAAGAGTCGCCTGAATGCGGGATCGGAATGGCGATGCGCGGTGCCATACGTAGATTGTAGCTCGGGGGGGAGGCGGCCGACTTTAACGGCTTGCCTTTTCAATCTCATCCAGCGTTTTCGCCTGCCGGTAGTGCCGGATCTCCATAGAAGCGGCGGAAATCAGCACGATAGCTCCCACCATGGCAGCGGCGGGAGCTGCGATATTTTTGTAAGCCAGCGTCATCTTGGGGGGCACGTGTCGAAGCCGCGCTCCGATCACGATTCCAACGATACCCAATAACAGGCTCACAGCGAAAGCCAGCAAGGTCAGAAGGAACGTGACCAATAGCACGCGGACTGGAATCATGAACCAACGCGGTTTGCGAGCGGGCGTTCTAGCGGATGGCATCAACGCTTAAGCTACAACATTGAGCGGGTTCGGCGCAGCCACTTTGCGCGTGGGTTAGAATACAGTTCATGTCACAAGCTGCTGCGCCCATCACGCGGCCCCCCGCGGAGGTGGTCCGCCACACTCCGGTTTCGCAGGCGCCGAATGGCATCTGTTACGCCGTTTCCGGCGAGATCACGGTCCCGGAGTCCGATCTGGAGCGCATGGTGGCCGCTGTCCCCGATGCTGCTGCCGCAGCCTTGAAGCGCAAGGCGTATTACTTTGTGCCGCTCACGGTGAACCAGGGCGATGAGACGGTGATCGCCGACCGCTATGATGTCGCCCTGAGCGACAATGCGGTTTGTCATCGCAACCTCGATTTGGGCGACTCACAGTGCGTCTTCATCTCGACCCGGCTGATGGACGACAAGTTTTCCGTTGCCTTTGAGTTTTATATCAATGTAGGGCACGCGGTCGTGGAAAAGGCGGGAGTGTCACAGGCTTTCGCTGATCTGGCGTGGAAACAGGTGGAAGCGGGTGTCCGCGGAGAAACGTCGCTTGATGCCTGGGAATCGCGCAAGCTGGCTCTTGCTCCCGGCCCGGACTCGGAAAAGTATAAGAACGAATACTTCGCGGCCGCTTTTGCCGACGCTATTTCCATCTATTTGCTGTCGTTGTTTATTGACGTGGATTATTACGATCTGCGGGAGCGCGACTATCCTCTGCTGGCGCCAGCGCAGATGGCCGAGCGCTTGAGAAAAGTTGCTGAGCTGTTTCCGGCAAATCCGGGATTTGAGTTTGCGGTGTACTACAAGCGGCGGAGCTGAAAACCCCACTCAATTCTGCTCGCACGGCCTCCCTACCAGCCACTCGAAAATGCTCTCAAATTCCGTTTGACCGGGGTGAGTCTTGGGTATATGAATGTCTCGCCACCATGTCTAAGCGCGTTCTCTGGCTGATACCCCTGCTGGCAGTTGTGACTGCTTCAGGTCGAGACAAGGCAGAAAACTGGTTGGAAGTCCGCAGCCAGCACTTCGTCGTCATAACCGACGGAAACGAAAAGCAGGGCCGCCACATAGCGGACCAATTCGAGCGCATGCGCGCAGTTTTTCACGCGGCGTTTCCGAAAATGCAGGTAGATCCGGGCTCTCCGATTGTTGTGATCGCGCTCAAGAATGAAAAGGATTTCCGGGCACTTGAGCCAGAAGCCTATCTAGGAAAAGGGCAGCTCCAACTAGCGGGACTTTTTTTGCGGGCTCCTGACAAAAACTATATTCTGTTGCGGCTGGACGCACCTGGAGAGCATCCCTACGCCACGATTTACCACGAATACACTCACCTTCTAACCAGCAGAGCGGAGGAATGGCTTCCCCTTTGGCTCAATGAGGGATTGGCCGAGTTCTACGAAAACACCGACATTCGGGACAAGGGCGCGATCCTGGGGCAGGCCAGCCCGGAGATGATTGTGCTTCTGAGACAGAACCGTCTCATTCCCCTGGCCACCCTCTTCAGTGTCGACCGCAGTTCTCCCTACTACCACGAGGAGAACAAGGGCTCTATCTTTTATGCCGAATCCTGGGTGCTCACGCACTACATAAAATTCAAAGACTGGAAGGAAAACACGAACGAACTCGGCGACTATGCAGCTTTGCTGAGTCAGAAAACCGATCCGATCGCCGCGGCGACTCGCACTTTCGGTGACCTGAAGCAGTTACAAACAGCGCTGGAAAGATACATCGGCCAGTCCAGTTTTAATGCTTTCACAATGTCTAGTTCCACTATCGTGGACGACGCCGCTTTCAAGGTTCAATCGCTGAACCCGCCGCAAGCGGATGCGGTGCGTGCGGACCTCCTGGCCTATAATCAGCGATCAAAGGATGCGCGTTTTTTGCTGGAAGAGGTGCTGCGGGAGGATCCAAGTAACGTCCAGGCTCACGAAACTATGGGATATCTGGAATTCCGCGAAGGTCATCTCGATGAAGCGCTGAAATGGTATGACCAAGCTGTGAAACTGGATTCGCAGAGTTTTCTTGCCCATTATTATTTTGCCGCCATCTCTATGAACCGCGGCTCGAACGGAGAGGATGGGGTCGAGAGCAGCCTGCGTACCGCCATCAAGCTCAATTCATCGTTTGCCCCCTCCTATGATCGGTTGGCAGTGTTCTATGCAATGCATAACAGAAATCTCGACGAAGCTCATATGTTGACCGTGCAAGCCGTAGTATTAGACCCAGGCAATATCATCTACCGAGTAAATGCCGCGAATGTGCTACTGGCTGCACAACAAGAGAAGAATGCGATGGCTGTACTCCAACAGGCCCTGAAGGTGGCTAAGTCGCCCCAGGAGGCTGCGATAGTTCAAAACGCCATGGAAGCAGTGCAACGGTCTCAGGCGGTCCGAGAACAGACAGAAGAGGCAAACCGCCAAATCCAGCAGGAATTGCAGTCGGCTTCCTCTGAAACTCAAACCTCTGCGAACCCGTTGGATGGCAAATCGGGTGTGGCGGCGGCCGCAGTCCAGTCGAGCGATGAAAGCCTGAAAGGACCCCATCATTCTGTTAGCGGAACAATCAAAAATGTGCGATGCACACCGCCGGCAATCATGGATTTGGAAGTTGACTCGGGCGGGCGAACGGTTGCTCTCCACGCCCGCAACTACTACAAAATTGAGTTCACAGCAGCCAACTTTGTCCCTAAGGGAGATTTGCACCCGTGCTCTGATCTTGAAGGTGCACGTGCGCTAATCGAATACGTGGAGACTTCCAGAGAACCCAAGCCGGGCGGTATCGTTTCGATTCAGATGACCAAGTAAAGACCGGCGAAGATCGATCTCTGGGGCCAATTCAAAATCGTCCGTCCATGCCCGTCACTGTTCGATCGTTCGCTAAGATCAATCTCGGTCTTTGCATTGGAGCGCCGCGGCCAGACGGATTTCACGAGCTGCAGACGGTATATCAGACCATCGCGCTGCACGACATGATTCGTGTGCGCGTCGAGCGTGGGACGGGTATCGAGATTCGTTGCGAAGATCCCCGTGTTCCAAAAGACGAATCGAACACTTGTTATCGCGTTGTCGAGAGAGCGATTGCGGCGCTCGGCGCGCGCTGCCGGGTAGTGATCGAAATCGAGAAGCGTCTTCCGGTGCAGGGCGGGCTGGGAGGGGCGTCAGGCAACGCTGTCGCATCGCTTCTGGCGCTGGAACGGACGCTGAAGAAGAGGTTGGCGGGGCCTGAGAGACTGCGAATCGCGTCGGAAGTCGGATCGGATGTGCCGCTTTTCCTTGTGGGTGGGACGGTTCTCGGGATTGGACGCGGCGAGGAAGTCTATCCGCTGCCTGATCTGCCATCGACTGCGTGCGTGGTGGCGACACCTGAGATTGGAGTTTCCACGCCACAGGCTTTTGCCGATTGGGATGGGATGACGGGGTCCCCTCAGGGGCTAAAGCCCTCTTCTCATGGCGACCTTTTCGGCACGGCTGAAGCCGTGCCCTTCCACGGTGACCCCAACATTTCAGGCGGAGCCAGCGCTTCAGGGGGGGCAAACACTTCGGGTGGGGCAAACATTTCAGGTGAGACAAACACTTCGGGCGGCGTCTCAACCCCCGACGAAGAGCTAGCCGAGCGGGGCTCGGCCCGGACGGGCGAGGGCGCCCGTCCCCACATGCTCTCTGCAGATTCACGACATCCCAAATTGACGGTCCCATCTTCCTCCGATAGAATGAATGAGTTCAGCCGCATCGTTTCTGCGTGGCTGAGCGGCACTGTATCCGGTGTCCCTGTGAGTAAAGGCAGGGGCCGGGCCGAGACCCCGCTTCTCGACCTCGTCCGTACCGGGATAGAAAACGACTTTGAACGAGTCGTCTTTCCTAAGTATCCCGAATTGCGTGAGGTCAAGGCTGCGCTGGAACGTGCGGGCGCGTTTTATGCCTCGCTCTCCGGTTCCGGATCTGCTGTTTATGGACTGTTTGCTTCCAGGGCATCGGCTGAAAAGGCTGCGGCCAACGTACGGAAGCAGGGCTTTCCGGCGGTGGCTACGACTACGCTGACGCGTCGGCAGTACTGGAAGAAAATTCTCGATTGACGGTCTCGGATTTCAGATTGCTAGTGCCGAAGACGATGTTTTCAATCTACAATCTGACATCGGGCAATCTGAGATCGAGGAAACTGGGCCGTCGACTAATGGTAGGTCAAGTGCCTTTGGAGCACTTTGTCTAGGTTCGAATCCTAGCGGCCCAGCCAGAAAATCGCCACAGCTTCTGGCTTGGGCGGTAAAAGCCGATAGCCAAGAGCTGACGGCTGAGAGCTAAACACATGGCAACTCTTGCGACAGCGACGGAAAAGAAGGCCCAGATGAGCGCCGACGAAAAGCCGGAGCGCAAGCCTCAACGCGGACGCGTGGACGATAAGTTCAAGATCTTTTGTGGGTCCGCCAACGAGCCGCTGTGTGAAGAAGTCTGCGCATTTCTGGGGCTGCCGCGCGGCCAGGCGATGGTCACGCGTTTCAGCGATGGCGAGGCCTACGTCCAGGTACAGGAGAACGTGCGCGGGGCTGACGTCTTCGTGATGCAACCTACTTGCCGTCCCGTGGACGAGCATCTGATGGAACTGCTGTTGATGATTGACGCGCTCAAACGCGCATCGGCGCGGCGCATCACGTCAGTAATTCCGTATTTTGGATATGCGCGGCAAGACCGCAAGGACAAGCCGCGGGTCCCAATTTCCGCCAAGCTGGTGGCTGACCTGCTGACTACGGCCGGCGCGGACCGGGCTCTGATCGTGGATTTGCATGCGCCCCAATTGCAGGGATTTTTCAATATTCCGGTGGACCACCTGTTCGCGTCGCCGGTGCTGGTGGATCACTTTAAGCGGCTGAACTTGCCCAACCTTACGGTCGTTTCCCCGGATGCCGGGGGCGTGGAGCGGGCCCGCTTTTTTGCCAAGAAGATGGACGCGGCCCTCGCCATCATGGACAAACGGCGGGTGGAAATGAATGTAGCCGAGGTCATGCACGTGATCGGCGAAGTCAATGGCCGCACTTGTCTGGTGATTGACGACCTGATCGATACCGCCGGAACGCTGGTTAAGACTGCCAGCGCGCTCTTGGAAAATGGCGCCATCGCGGTTCACGCCTGCTGCTCGCATCCCGTGCTGTCCGGTCCGGCAGTTGAGAACATTGCCGAGTCCGCCATCATGGAAGTGGTAGTTACCAATACCATTCCGCTGACTGATGCGGCAGCGAAGGAACCCAAGATTAAGGTTCTTTCTATCGCAGGTTTGATCGGACGCGCCATTCAATCGATTCACGAAGAGACGTCCGTCAGCAAATTGTTCTTATAGGAAAGAAATTATGGCAACCGCAAGCAAAAATAACATTACGGAAAATAGTCTTTTGGAAGCGCAGCCACGTACGTCGGGTAACAAAAACGACGCGCGCCGGGTGCGCCGAGACGGAAAGCTTCCTGCTGTCCTCTATGGCGCCGGCAAAGATGCGCTGTCAGTCAGTCTGGATCCTCGCCAAGTGGCACGTATCCTGCATTCCCAGACCGGTCACAATACCATTTTTGACCTCGCGCTGAATGGCGGAGAGCGCACCAAGGCCATGATCGTGGACTGGCAGTACGAGCCCATCAAAGGGGCTTTGTTGCATATCGACCTGAAACGCATCGCCATGGACCAGAGACTGAAGGTTGCAGTCCCAATCGTGTTGAAGGGCGAGGCGGCAGGGGTAAAGCAGCAGGGCGGCATTCTGGAGCAGATCTTTCGGGAAGTGGAAGTTGAGTGTTTACCCAGCGACATCCCGTCTTCGATCGAGGTCGACGTGAGTGAGTTAGTCTTCGGCACCGTGTTGCGTGTGTCTGATCTCCCCCATGACCCGAAGCTGAAGTTCCTCAGTGACCCGAATCAACCGGTGGCGCACATCATCACGGTCAAGGAAGAAGTGGCGCCCACTCCGGAAGCAGTTGCCGCTGAGTCGACTGCGGTTCCGACCGAACCCGAGGTCATCAAGAAGGGCAAGCAGGAGGTCGAGGGCGAAGAAGGCGCCGCCCCCGCTGCCGAGAAGCCCGAAAAGGCGGAAAAGGCCGAGAAGAAAGAAAAGAAAGAGAAGTAGAGGTACGGTTGTGTGGCGACGGGCGCCCTCGCCCGTCAGGTCGAGCGAAGCTCGAGGTTACGGCGTCGGGGGAGATTGAGAGCGCGTGAAGCTGATCGTGGGCCTGGGCAACCCGGGTATCGAATATCAGTTCACTCCGCACAATCTGGGCTTCCTGACCATCGACCGCATCGCGAGCGAATGCGGGGTGGAAGTAAGAAACCGCCACTGCCGGGCGCTGACGGCACGCGCGGTGATCGGTTCAGAACCGGTTCTCCTAGCTAAGCCTGAGACCTTCATGAACCGGAGCGGTATGTCAGTGCGTGAGTTAGTCGCCGAGCACGAGATCAGACCCGAAGCCGATCTGATTGTGATTTACGACGAACTGGACTTGCCCTGGGGCGCGATCCGTATCCGCCAGCGCGGAAGTTCGGCGGGGCACAACGGTATGGAGTCAGTGATTGGTGCGCTGGGTACGCAGGAATTCTTGCGAATCCGGCTGGGCGTGGCGCCAGACCGGAAGGTCGCGGATGCGATGACTTATTTGCTGGCGCCGTTCCGGAAGGTGCAGCTCAAGCAGGTGGATGAAGTAATCGACAAGGCCGCGGAAGCGGTCAATGTGATTCTGAAGGAAGGCCCGGCCGCGGCCATGAATCGCTTCAACCGCAAGGCCGAGCCGGAGGAAGACGAAAGAAGTTAGCTGCGGATTTACATGCATGAAGCTGGATCTGATTCTGGATTTTGATCCGTGCTGATGCGTGAGAATCCCTGGCGGATGGAGACAAAGTGATGGATCGTACCTATGAGTTGATGTTTATTGTTCGCCCGGACATGGTGGAAGAAGATCAGGACAAACTGATTTCCACGCTCGAGTCTGCGGTAACTTCCTCGGGCGGCAAAGTGAAGAGTGTGGAGAAAATGGGCAAGCGCAGGCTGGCGTACATGGTGCGCAGATTTCACGATGGCATGTACATTTTGCTTACGGTCGAAGGCGGCGGTGGCCTCATTCACGAGTTAGAGCGCCGTTTGCGGGTCAGCGAGCCGGTGATCAAGTTCCTGACCGTGCGCATTGATGAGGAGCAAAAGCGCCTTGACAAGATTAAAGCTATAAAGGAATCGCGGCGCAAAGTTGCCGCCGCGCCCACCGAAACTGGTGGAGAGAGTACTGCGGTTACGGCATAGACAATCATGTCGGTCGACTGACAGAAGACTGATGGCTGATTTTAAGGAGCATCATGGCTGAAGAAAACAGATCAAGTACAACACCTATGGCCGAACATTCTTCCGGCGGGGATCGCCCCGACCGAGGAGAGCGGCGTCCGCCTCGTCCGGCTGGACCCGGCGGTGGGCGCGAAGGTGGCCGCAAGTATTTCCGCCGCAAGAAGGTCTGCAAGTTCTGCGTGGAGAAAATCGAGGCCATCAACTACAAGGATGTGCGGTTGCTGGCGCAGTTCGTGGCGGAGAGCGGCAAAATCGTTCCGCGGCGCCTGACTGGGGTCTGCACTCCGCATCAGCGGCGCTTGTCCACGGCGATCAAGCAGGCGCGCAATATTGCTCTGCTGCCTTTTGCGGGGCGGGCATCGTGACAAGTCCTGGCGACGGATTGAACGGATGACGGATCACCTTGGATTTAGGCCGATCCGTGAAGATCGTCGTAACAACTGCCAAAGACTTTTTTTTGAACGGGAGTCATTCATGGAAGTCATACTGAAAGAAGATGTACCCAAGCTGGGCTCGCGGGGCGACGTGGTGAAAGTTGCCGAAGGCTTCGGGCGCAATTATTTGCTCCCGCGCAAGCTGGCTATCGAGGCCTCCATCGGTAACAAGGCGGTTATTGAACAGATGAAGGCCGCGTCGGTTCGCCGCTCAGCCAAGGAGAAAGCCGGCGCCGAGGCGCTGGCGAAGCAGTTTGAAGGCGTGTCGATTGCGTTCCAGCGGCGGTCGGGAGAGCATGATCAGCTTTTCGGTTCAGTTACGTCCAGCGACATCGCTGACGCTCTGGCGAAGAAGGGCTTTGATATTGACCGCCGCAAGATCCAGCTCCACGAGCCGCTAAAAACCTTGGGTGAGTTCACCATACCGATCAAGCTGCACAAAGACGTGACCACCCACCTGAAGGTCGTTATCGAGAGGGAAGTGGTGGTGGAGTAAATACGCAGTGTGTGGGCGGGCTTCGACTTCGCACAGGACGGACCTCGCCCGCTGATCCTAAGCCCGCCTGAATCCTTCTCCGATCGTCATCTACGTCAGCAAGAATCCTGCCAAACTCCTATAATTTCTGCTCACGGTTCCACCGCTGACACGTCTATGGCTATGCGAACCGGGAAGGGCGGCAAGGCACCCGGTTTAGGCGAGGACAACGAGCAATGCCGGCCGATGTTTGGGCAATACCTTTAGCGGTTGGCGCACGTTCCCATCCGGACGCGAGAAGCGAGCGGGTGGAAAGAGGCAGCAGATCCCGGGACCCCATCATGCGGGGCCACATGGCTGGGCAAGGTCCAGGCCGTATCGACGACACCCTGCTGGTTCGCGAGGCGCAGCGCGGCAATCGCGCGGCCTTCGAGGAGCTGGTGCGGCACTATGACCAGGCGGTACTGCGGCTAGCCATGCATCTGACCGGCTCTGAGCACGAAGCCCAGGATATTTATCAGGACGCGTTCCTGAAGGCGTATAAGAGCGTGGGTAACTTTCGCTTCGAGTGCTCCTTCTACACTTGGATCTATCGCATTGTTACCAACCTCTGCCTGGATCACTTGCGGAAAAGGCAGGTGCGGAAGGAAGATGCGCCTGTCGCGGTCGATGCGGATGGCGAAGCCTACGATGTGCTGGAGCAGGTCCCGGATGCACGCGCCGGCGCGAACCCTGAGCGGGACTTGATGCGCCGAGAACTGGGCAGGCGAATCAATCGCGCTCTGGAGAGACTCACGCCCCGCGAGCGTATGGTTTTCGAGTTGAAGCACTACCACGGACTGAAGTTGCGGACCGTGGGTGAAATTTTGAATACGACGGAAGAAACCGCGAAAAATACATTGTTTCGCGCCACCCAGAAATTGCGTGGCGCTTTGGTGGACATGCGATGAAAATTGAATTCCTCCCCTCTCCGGGGGTGCAACTATGAAGTGCGAATGGGTTCGAGAGAACATTCTGCTGCACATCTACAACGAGCTGCCCGATGACGCTCGTTACGAACTGGAACAACACCTGGCGCGCTGCACCGAGTGCGCCGCCGAACTGAAGGCCAGCCGCCAACTCCACGCCACGCTCTCCCAGTATCCGGTGGACGAACCGACGCCCAACTTGGTAGCGGCTTCTCGAATGCACCTGCAGGAAGCGCTGGAAACCGCTGAGCAAGGTGGCTTCTGGCAGCGCCTGACGTTCGATCCGGGGGCCTGGTTTCGCCAGATCCGTCTCTCTCCCGCCCTCGCGGCCATGCTCGTCATCGTGGGCTTTGCCGGCGGCATCGGAGCCACCTACAAGGTAGTGAAAGGTAGTCCTCCAGACATTAGTCAAGTATCAGTCCCGAGCCCGGTGACAGAATCCTCCATCAGCGGCATACGTTCTATCTCTCAGGAACCGGGATCGAACCAGATCAGCATCAAGTACGACACCGTCTCCATCCAGGAAGCGCAGGGTTCGCTCAATGATCAGCGCATTCAGCAGTTGCTTCTGTTCGCCGCGCGCAACAACTACAACTCCGGCGTGCGCATGGATTCGGTGGACTTGCTGACCCAGAAGCCCAACGACACCCATGTTCGCGAGGCATTGCTTTACGCCTTGCGGTATGACTCGAATCCTGGCGTGCGATTGAAGGCATTGGAGGGGTTGGGTCCTTACGTGAAGGATGATGTGCGTGTCCGGGACGCAGTACTCGAGGCTCTGATGCACGATTCCAATCCTGGTCTCCGCACTCAGGCTTTGCATTTGCTTGAGCCTTGCCGGGCTGACAGCAGCGTGCGTGTGGTCCTGCAGAAGCTGGCGGAAAACGATCAGAATCCATACATCCGGTCGCAGGCCCGCAACTGGCTGGCCCAGCTTCCAGAAATTGACTAGGTTGCTGAGACTCATAGGGAGAGTCGTTTTTGGCTGTCCCGCTCGAGCGCAAACTCGACAGCAAGACTGACAAGACAGAGGGGGCATGTTGAAGAAGTTCTCTAAACTCGTTGCGGCGCTTCTGCTGTTGCTGCCGCTGTCGGCGGCGCAAGAGGCGCGGGTTTACCGGGACGGGGGAAACTGGGCCCGGGACATCACCGGTACTCTCGCTGCCGCAAAAAATATCAGAATCAAGGTGGACATGGGCTCGGTTCGTGTGGCAGGCGGTTCGCAATCGGGCATCAGTTACATGGTTCGCAATCGTGCTTATACGTCTTCCGAAGAGAGTGCCCGCCGCGAATTCGACTCCTACAAAGTCAGCGCTTACGTCCGGGGAGATACGGCTTGGATCGTCGCCGAATGGCAAGGGGGCAGGCCACATCGATTCTCAGGCGAATTTACGGTCAATGTCCCCCGCGATACGGATGCGGTAAAGCTGGAGACCGACGGCGGTAGTGTTTCGACCACTGGCATTGTTGGCCGGGTCGACGCCCAGAGCGGCGGCGGTAGTATTCATCTCGACGATATTGGCGGTGCGATTAATGCCGAAACCGGCGGTGGCGGCATCGATGTGGGCACGACTGGCGGCGATCTTAGCTTGCGCACGGGCGGGGGAAGTATCAAAGTTGTGTCCTCGAAAGGCAAGATCAGCGCTGAAAGTGGCGGCGGCAGCGTGGTGGTGATTTCAGGTTTGCAGGGTGCTGTCCTGGAAACGGGTGGAGGCAGCATTGAGGTTGAGCGTTGCGCCGGACACGTCAAGGCCACTACCGGCGGAGGCAGTATCGATCTGGGCGAGATTGGCGGTCCGGCGGAGATTGAGACCGGAGGGGGGAGCATCCGGCTGGCGTCGGCGAAAGGACCAGTGCGCGCGGAAACCGGTGGAGGCAGCATCGAATTGAACGGAGTCCCCTCAGCCCGGGCGGAAACGGGAGCAGGTGGCATAACCGCAAAGTTTGTCTCATCGACTGGCGAGCGCAGTGATTCTGTGCTGGAGACCTCAGCCGGGGACATTACCGTTTACCTGGCACCGAGCCTGGCGCTCAGCATTCGAGCCTCGATCGAAGTGGCCAATGGCCATAGCATTCGCTCGGACTTCTCGGAAATCAGAGTGACAACGGAAGGCGGAGACTACGGTCCGAAGACAGTCACGGCAGACGGCAGTCTGAACGGCGGGGGGCCGGTGCTGAAGGTGCGCACAACCACTGGGGATATCTGGTTCCGTCGCGCGAAATAAGTGATCTTTCTGTGGAAGGAGGATGAACATGTGCAAGTCGGCTCACATAGCTGTGCTAATCCTGCCGTTTCTGGCCATCGTAACCTATAGCGCACAGTGTTTTTCCTTTGAACCACCGAAAGAAGTATTCGGATTTTCGAGCGACGAAGCCTACGGCGGCGGATCTTACCTGGGTGTCGATACCCGCGATGTCACACCCGATCGCTTGAGGGAACTCAGATTAAAGGAAGAGCACGGCGTGGAAGTGACCCTGGTGGACCAGGATGCCCCTGCTGGCAAGGCCGGGATCAAAGAGCATGATGTCATCCTAACCGTCAATGGATCTGGGGTGGAAAGCGTGGAGCAATTGCGACGCATGATCCACGAAATCCCGCCGGGACGAGTGGTCACGCTGGGCATCAGCCGCGACGGTCAGTCCATGACCCTCAAAGCCCAGCTTGCGGATCGCAAGAAAACCTTCCCGTCCGGGCGTGAGTCCAAGGAGTTCAAGTTCACGATGCCAACGATGCCTGCCATGCCCGCTATGCCAGCGATGCCGGCTATGCCCGACATTGATATTCCAGTCTCGGTTGTGGTGGTGCACTCCTCCGCGCGTAGCGGTCTGATGGTGGAGAACCTCACCCCACAACTGGGAGACTTTTTCGGGGCCAAGAACGGCCAGGGAGTCCTGGTACGCTCCGTGGACAAGGGAAGCCGCGCTGAAAAGGCGGGATTTCGCGCTGGCGACGTGATTATCCGGGTGAATGACGAGCCGATCCATGACGCGGGGGACTTTACCCATGCCCTGCGTGGACGCAAAGAGAACGCCGTCCAGATCAGCATCATTCGCGACAAGAAGGAACAGACGCTAACTCTCAGCCTTCCCGAACGCCGGCAATCAGGGTTTCTCGACGAAAAATTCGCTATTCCCAATATCGACGTTGAAACCCGTATTGATCTGAGCCGGCTTGAATCTGAGAAAGCTGGTGAAGAGCCTGAACTGGAGCGACCCGCGCGTGAGATGCGTTTGCAGATTGAGAGCGCCAAACCCGAAATGGAGCGAGCCGCGAAAGAACTCCGTAACAATCAAGAAGAACTGAAGAAGGAAATGCAGGAACTGGAACGCGAACTCCACGAACAGGGCAGCGAAATCCGGAAAGAGCTCGAGCGTGAACTGCACAGCTTGAGCGAAATATGAGCTGGTCAGTCCCTGAGGATTGGAACGGGCATCCTCCCCGGGCTGCCGTGAGCTATTTCCCGCTTGTCCGGGCCATGCTCTTTTGAGGTTCCGGAATTAAGCATACCCGGTTCCGTCCCGCCTGCTTGGCTGCGTACAGGCCCGCATCTGCTGATTTCACCAGTTCGTCGCGCGTGTTTCCGTGATCAGGGCAACTGGCAACACCCGCGCTGATTGTGACCGATCGGGGCACGCCGGGAAACTGCCAAGTCTCGATCAAACGCCGTAACTTCTCGGCAACGGCGAGCGCATGCTGCGCATTGGTTTGCGACAGCAGGATAGCGAACTCCTCTCCTCCGTAGCGGCACACCACATCAATCTTCCGAAGTTGTTGATGGAAAACCGAAGAAACCTGGCGCAATACTTCGTCGCCCAGCAGATGGCCGTATTCATCGTTCAAGCGCTTGAACTGGTCGATGTCCACCATGATGACCGCCATCCCAGCCCCGAACCGCCGAGCGCGCTCGATTTCTTCCGCGATGCGCAATTCGAAGAAACGGCGATTGAAGATTCCGGTCAATCCATCGAGGTAAGCGAGTTGTTGGACGCGCTCGACGTAGTTGGCATTCTGGATGGCGGTAGCGCAAATGTCGGCGCCGGATTCAAGCGACTGAGTGTCATTGGCATTGAAAGCTCTCGCTCGAGCGCTGTCGAGCATTAGCACTCCAAGCGTTTGTCCGAAAGAAACCAGAGGAATACACATACGAGAGCCGGTTTCCAAGTAGAAGCCAATGTAATCTGGATTGCTTGCTACGTCATTTTCAATCAGGGTTTTTCCAGTCTGGAGAGCTCGTCCCCAAAGCCCTGTCCCGGCGGGAAGGCGTCCACCCTCAGGGATACGAAGCGTGAGGTCTCCGTGGTGGGCCCGCAGTACCAGGTCTTCTTCATCTTTCAACAGGACTGAAACGTGAGAGACCTGGAATTTTTCCTGGATCAGCAGGCAAACTCTGGCCAGCAATTCCTTTATGTCGAGGATTGTCGTCGTCTGTTGCGCGATGGCATTGATGGCTTCCAGCTGCGCCGCCCGGCGACGTTCAAGCGTATAGAGGCGGGCATTTTGAAGCGCCATTGAGGCTTGAGTCGAAAACAGCGTAAGCAGATCAATAGTTTCCGAGTCGAAGTGGTCGAGGTTCTCACTCTGGCAATCCAGCACTCCTACCACCTCGTCCCTTACCATCAGAGGGATCGCCAGTTCCGATCGAGTCTTCTTTCCGCAGGCGATGTAACGCGAGTCTTTACTAACGTCGGGCACGTAGAGCGGACGCTTCTCTCGCGCAGCCGTACCGATAACTCCGGTCCCGATGGCCAAGGGAATAAGGTCAAATCCCTCGTCCCAGCCGATTTGGGAGCGAGTGCGCAGTTGGTTGGTTTCCGGGTCCAGCAATAGAATGGCCACATTCTGCAGGTGGAAGTATTCGCGCGCAATGATGAGGATCTGCCACAGTACCTCGTCCAGATCAAAGGTTGATAACACCGCCTGGCTGGCGTCGTAAAGGATGGCTATTTTCTGCATACCACTCGCCGAATTGTAACCCGCGGCTTAGGGTTACCGAGGTTCCGAAAGTAACTCCTGATTTCTCTGTGGGCAGGGCGTTGCGGAAGGCACGCTAAGAATCGTTGCTCGGCTTACTAGCGAACATTTTCACAACGCCGAAAACTGCCAGGCAGAAGCAGAAGTCCACTACCAACCCAACATCCAACCGAAGTGGCTGATGCCGTGCACTGGAAGGCAGATGTGGCATAAGCAAGAAATAGGCTGCATTCCCTGCCAGAACTGCGACCAGAGCATGTATGAACCTCGTCACGTTTACAACGTTCCTAAACATCGTTCCCGTGGCAAGACTAAACGCCACTTGCAAAGGCTTAGCTACTGCTTTTGTTACCATCCCTTCAGATGCTGGAACCGGCCACCTCCGTGCAGTACGTAAAAGGCATTGGTCCCCGCCTAGCCGAAATCTTGGCGGCCAAAGGCATCCATACAGTTGACGACCTGCTCCACTATCTGCCCTTTCGGTACGAGGACCGGGTAAACCCGAGGAGCATATCGGAATTGCGCTCTGGAGAAATGGCGACAGTGATCGCGGAGGTCCGCAATTCAGGCCTGTTCCGCACACGTCGCATGCCAATCTTTCAAATGACTGCCGGCCAGGGCCGAAGCCGCCTGAAAAGTATCTGGTTCAACGCCACCTATCTCCGTGACAAATTCAAGCCGGGACAAATGATTGCCCTCTACGGCAAGGTAGAACAGGACCAATACAGCGGCGAACTGCAGTTAGTCCAGCCGCAATTCGAGATTATCGGCGATTCCACCGATGACGGCGCGACCGATGCTGCCGAACAGAAGGTCGCCTCATCCTTGGAGGTGGGACGAATCGTTCCAATTTACGAGTCGGCCGGTCAAGGCCGCCTGACCCCGCGTTGGTTTCGCCGCATCATCCGCACAGCTCTGGATAATCTGCCCCCGGACCTACCTGATCCTATTCCCGCCATGGTGCGCCAGCGCCTCGGCCTCATCGCCCCGCGCGAAGCGCTGTGGAAAGTTCACTGGCCCGATCCCGGGGAAAGCCTCTCGGACCTGCAGGCGTCGCGAACGCCTGCACATATTCGCATGATTTTCGAAGAATTGTTTTTCCTCGAAGTAGGATTGGAACTCAAACGGCGTGAGCAGAAAGCCCAAACCGGTATTGGATTTAAGCTCGACGATCGGGTGCGCGAGGCAATCAAGAAAATCCTGCCCTTCCATCCCACCGCTGCCCAGAAACATGTGCTCAAAGAGATTGCCTCCGACATGGAGCAGCCCGTCCCTATGCGGCGATTGTTGCAAGGCGATGTGGGCTCGGGCAAGACCATCGTTGCCTTCGAAGCGGCCATCATTGCGATGGAAAACGGATTTCAAGCAGCGCTGATGGCGCCCACGGAAATCCTTGCCCAGCAGCATTATTTTTCGGCGCGGCAAATCCTTGAAGCTACTGGCTACCGGGTCGTGCTACTTACTGGGTCAATGGAGGATGCTCGCAAACGTGACATCCGCCGCCATATTGCTCAAGGAAACGCGCAACTGGTCATCGGAACTCACGCTCTTATCGAGCAAAAGGTCGAATTCGCCAAACTAGGCCTGGTGATCGTCGACGAGCAGCACCGTTTCGGAGTGCTGCAGCGTTTCAAGCTGATGAAGAAGTCGGGCGATGTAGGCGCGCGCGTCTCACCCGCGCAGACTGCTGAGCCAGATGTCCTAGTCATGACCGCAACTCCAATCCCTCGGACTCTCGCTCTTACGCTCTATGGCGACCTCGATGTGAGCGTCATCGACGAGATGCCGCCCGGCCGCGTGCCGATCATCACCCGTCGCATTTCTGACGAACGCTCGGCTGAAGTCTGGGAATTTGTGCGCAAACAGGTCGCCGCCGGACATCAGGTATACGTCGTCTATCCCGTCATTGAGGAAGGCGAGGAGAAGGAGCTCAAAGCCGCGATCAAAATGTATAAGGAGCTGGACCAGCGAATGTTCCCCGATCTGAGGGTAAGCCTCCTGCACGGCCGCCTCGACTCCGATCTGAAGGATCAGACCATGCGGTTGTTCCAAAAAGGCGAGATCGATGTTCTGGTTGCTACTACGGTGATCGAAGTCGGTGTCGATGTGGCCAACGCCACGGTCATGGTCATTGAACACGCCGAACGCTTCGGGCTGTCTCAGCTCCATCAGCTCCGTGGTCGAATCGGTCGCGGAGCGGCCAAGTCCTACTGTATCCTGATGACCGGAGGAAAGATTTCCGAGGACGGCGAACGCCGCTTGGATGCCATGGTTCGCACGAACGATGGTTTCCAGATCGCGGAACTCGATCTCGAACTTCGCGGCCCAGGAGAATTCTTCGGTACCCGTCAAGCCGGTCTGCCGAGTTTTCAGGTGGCGAATCTCATCCGCGACCGGCAGCTGCTGGAAGCGGCTAAACGCGAGGCCGCTGCGGTGCTGTCTGGTCCTAACCAGGAAATCTCCAAAGGTGAGATCGCTCTCGCTCTGCGCCACATGCGCGCCCGCTGGCAGCGCACATACGGGCTGGTGGAAGTGGGTTAGCGAAGATGTAGTGCCAACGTTGGTGTCCTCCAAATTAACCACGAAGGACACAAAGGAGCGCGAAGGAAACTCGCGGGATTCAACCCCTTTTGTGACTCCGTATCCTCGGTCGATGAATTTAGAACACTGCGCTGGCGCGGCGGGTGGGATAATCGTCAATCGTGAAAGCCATTTCGAAGGCAGACCTCTACCGCAGACTGCCGTCCGTGGATGAATTAGTGCGGCATGGCGAGCTGTCGCGCCTGGTTTCCAGCGAAGGCCAAACTGCCGTCACAGACGCCGTTCGTGTGGTGTTGGGTCGCTTGCGCGAAGAAATTGCCGCCGGCCGCCTGGAGGCGGATGGCGTGGATCTTGCTCTTTCTGGCCTCGCCCCGGCAGTCGAGCGCGAAGCCCGGCAAGCCTTGAGCTACTCGCTTCGTTCAGTGATTAACGCGACCGGAGTCATCCTGCACACGAATCTGGGACGCGCTCCACTGTCCGGCGCCGCGCTTGATCACATTCGCGAAGTCTCCTCTGCTTATTCGAATCTGGAATTCGATATCGCCACCGGCGACCGAGGCAAGCGAGACGTTCACGTCGACCGCCTGTTCGGCAAACTGCTCGCCGATCTCAACGTAGGCGCGGGCGTCCCCGCCCGTGCGAACGAACCAAGCATCTCCACCATCGTTGTCAACAACAATGCTGCAGCCGTCCTGCTCGCGCTGAATACGCTAGCGGAGGACGGCGAGGTCATCGTCTCGCGAGGAGAATTGGTCGAGATCGGAGGCTCATTCCGTATTCCAGATGTCATGACAAAGTCCCACGCTATTTTGCGAGAAGTGGGCACGACCAACCGTACGAGCCTGGCTGACTACGAGAATGCGATCACGGAAAAGACTCGGCTGTTCCTGCGGGTTCACCGCTCGAATTTTCAGATTACGGGATTCACTGAGCAGCCTCGGCTCGAGGACTTGGTGGAACTAGCGCACAAGCGGAGCCTTGCCCTGGTAGAGGATCTGGGTAGCGGCGCGCTCATCGACTTGCGCTCGTTCGGAGTAAGCGGCGAGCCCGGCGTGCTCGACAGCCTGCGCGCAGGCGTCGACATCGTTACATACAGCGGCGACAAGCTGCTGGGCGGGCCACAGGCGGGCATCCTCAGTGGCCGCAGCGACCTGATTGCCCGCATGCGGGCGAATTCCCTGTTTCGCGCACTGCGGGTCGATAAGCTCACCTACGCCGCGCTCGAAGCCACGCTACTGGCCTACGTTAAGAAGGACCATGATTCGATTCCTGTTTTGCGAATGATGGGGTTGTCGGCAGAAGAAATTGGGGCCCGCGCTGAAAGCATTGCTGAGAAAGTTCAACAATCGAGCTTATCGGTCGAAGTGATAGACGGAGAATCCGTGATCGGGGGTGGTGCTGCTCCCGCCGCGATGTTACCGACACGTCTGTTGGCGATCAGCCACCAAGATCTCAGCACAGATGAAGTTGCTACCCGACTACGTGGCTCTGATCCGCCCATTGTTGCTCGCGTGGAAGAAGGTCACGTACTGCTGGATTTGCGTACCGTATTTCCGGAGCAAGACGAAGCGCTGGTTAAAGCACTTCAAGTCCTGGATGGATAATCTTAGATTGTTCGAGCTTGCGCCCACGCTTGTTAGGTCTGCAATCTGAAATCGAGCCGTGGCGACTCTCTACACGATTGGGCACTCTACCCGTGGTCTGGATGAACTGATTCAGGCCCTACAGGCACACTCCATTCAAGCACTCGTGGATATCCGATCGTTCCCAATGTCCCGCCGACTCCCTCATTTCAACCGTGAATCACTGGAGAAGTCCCTGCCCGAAGCTGGAATCAGCTACGTTTGGCTGAAAGAATTAGGCGGGCGCCGCAGAAAAATCCGCGATGACTCGCCGAATATCGCGCTGCGCAGTCCGAGCTTCCGGAATTACGCTGATTACATGCTGACTGCGGAGTTCGAGCAGGGCGTGGCCGAACTCCTCGATTTGGCGGTTTACTCTCCGACGGCCTACATGTGCGCTGAACGACTCTATTTTCGATGTCACCGCATGCTGGTCTCAGACTGGCTGGTGGCGCACGGACACGAAGTGCTGCATATTGACGGGACGGCACCTCCGAAGCCTCACAAGCTCACGCCTGAGGGGAGATTAGTGGACGGGAAACTGATTTACCGTGGGGACCGGCTGTTGTGACAACGATTTGTTAGTCAACGTCGACCACACTTCATCAGTCGCCCGGATTCATTAGCTTGTCGCTGTATTTTTATTCTAGAATGGCGCAACATCGGCAGGCCGGAAACCCCTTCGTGAGGGCGGACACTCTGCAACAGGTCGATTACACACGTGACGAAACCCTGCGTCCTTGGCTCACGTGGGTTGTGAGCTTCGGAGTTTGGACCGTAATCGGTTTGGCCGAGACGGTCTCTCGGTATCAGTATCAAAAATCGTTGGGCTTCCCGATCACCCTCTATGATTTTGGTGTCCCGCTGGTGAATTCGTATATATGGGCTCTACTGACGCCCCCGGTCCTAAGTTTTGCAACCCGTTACCCGGTGGAGCGTAATCATATCGCTCGCCGTTTTTTAGGATACTTTCTTGGCGGTGTGCTTTTCACGATCGTCCATGTTGTGCTTCGCGGCGTCTTGTTCCCGGTCAGAGATCCCAGGGTTGGTCAGGTTTCCACGGTCGGGTGGCTTCTTTTTAAGAGGCTATTTCTGGCGGCCGGCACCGAAGATATGTTTCAGATTTACATGCCGATCGTTGTGTTCGGGCAGATGATCGCGTACTACCAGCGGTTCAAGAATAGAGAGGTCCAACTCGCCGAGGCACAACTCGAGGCGCTTAAGAGCAGGCTCCAGCCGCACTTCTTATTCAACACCCTGAACTCCATTTCGGCGTTGATGTTCTCTGACGTGAAAGCAGCCGACAAGATGATGTCGCGTCTGGGCGATTTATTGAGATCCATCCTGGAAGAAGGGGGCATCCAGGAAACGACCCTGAGTAAAGAACTGCAGTTTCTGGATATGTATGTGCAAATAGAAAAGATTCGCTTCGATGGCCGCTTGGAGGTCGTCATTTACGCCGACCCGGCTACTTTGGACGCGCACGTTCCTCAATTGCTGCTTCAGCCGCTGGTGGAAAACGCGATTCATCATGGAATCGCAAAACTCTCGGGAGGAGGCACAGTTCGCGTTACTTCCTTCCACGACTGTACTCAGCTGCACTTGCGGATCACCGACAACGGCCGCGGCCTTGAGCTGGCTTCCAATGCGCTGGGTCAGCGTCACGGTGTCGGACTTACGGCAACGCGCAAACGCCTTCAGGCGCTATATGGAGACTCTCAAAACTTTAGCGTCGACAACGTGCCCGAGGGGGGAGTCGAGGTCTCGATCGATATACCGTTTTCCGTCGAAGCGATGGCCGTACCGCAAGTTTCGAAGAGCATGCTGAATGGAGCCTACGCCGAATCTTGAACTCTATTGCATAGGTACCTTCTGCTCCAACTCTGCAGCCGCTTGTGCCACATTCTCCGCTGTTCCGAGATCGCGCCAGTAATATTCGTCGGCTCGAAAACCAAGGATTTTTTCTCCTGTAGCAGCGAGACGCAGATAACACGTGATGATGGAAAAAGCGCCATCTTCCGTCATCATCGCTAGAAGGCGAGGAGAAATGACGTGAATGCCAGAAAAGGCCAACGCCTGCGGCTGCGGTGATCGTCGAACCAATTCTATTTGCTGATCGCCTCCGGATTGCCGTCCGCAAAGCTGCAGGCTGTCGTCGAATAGGAGGTATCTGGAGGTCTCCCGGTTTTGGACCGCGAGTGTGGCGAGAGCCCGTTTGTCAACGTGAAATTGCACTACGCGCCCGAGGTCGATGGTGCTGATGACGTCGACGTTGTGCAGAACAAACGATTCGTCAGGACTGCTGGACCGCTCGCGAAAAAAATACGCAGCTTTTTTCAGTCCCCCACCCGTATCGAGCAGGACCTCCTCGCGAGAGATTTCAATACGCATCCCGAAGTTATGATTCGTCTTGAGATACTCGACAATCATGTCGGCAAAGTGATGCACATTGACAATCACCTCGCGAATCCCAAAAGACCGTAAGCGAATAAGCGTGATCTCCAACATCGTGCGGCCAGCGACTTCCACCAGGGCCTTGGGACGGTTGTCGGTGAGTGGACGCAGTCGGGTGCCCAGGCCCGCTGCCAGAATCATCGCCTTCATTCGTGTACATTCTCCAACTCACGATGCCGCACTACTACCTCCACTCCATTTCTGCTCCGCAACCGCTTCGCCAGTTGCTCTGCCAGATAGACCGAGCGATGTTGTCCACCAGTGCATCCGAACGACACCATCAAATCTTTGAAACCGCGACGCTGATATTCGCTCACGCTGGCATCCACCAGCGACAGGACGCTAGCCAGAAACTGATGCACACTTTCCTGCTGATTCAGGTACTCGATCACCGGCGCATCTTTGCCTGTGAGCGCTTTGAAGCGTTCATCGCGGCCGGGATTGGGAAGGTTGCGACCGTCGAAGACGAATCCTCCGCCGTTTCCGGTTTCGTCTTTCGGCCAGCCTCGATGGAAGGAGAAGCTGAAAATCCGTACCGTTAGACTCTCTGCATCCGAGGCTAGGCTCTGCAATTTCTCCGATCCCAGCATGCTGTTGAACGCATCCATGAGCGTGGGAAGGGCGATCGGCAGTGTGACGTTGTGAAGCAGCCAGCGCAGATTTTTCAGCGCAAAAGGCACGCTTTGCAGAAAATGGGCTTTGCGTTCATAAAAGCCGCGAAAGCCGTAAGCACCCAGTGCCTGCATGATCCGAACGTAAACGTAGGCGTAGTAATGCTGCATGAATACTGCACGTTCCAGCTTGAGGAAGCTGGCAAGGCCGTCGAGATAATGATCGAGCAATTGCTGGCGCAGTTCCGGCGGCAAGTCGGCCTTGGCGTCGTACAAAAGAGACGCAACATCGTACTGCAGCGCGCCTTTGCGTCCGCCCTGATAGTCCAGGAAGAAGGGCTGGCTATCCTGCCACATGATGTTGCGAGATTGGAAATCCCGATACAGAAAATAGTCATGCGGGGCGCTCAACAACAACTTCGTCAAGCGGCCGAAATCGTTCTCCAGCGCCTGTTCGTTGAAGGGAATGCCCGCCAGCCGAAGAAAGTAATACTTGAAGTAGTTCAAATCCCAGGCGATGGATTGCCGATCAAAACTGGCTCGGGGATAGCACAGCTTGTAGTTCAAATCGCGACCAGCTTCGATCTGAAACCGTGGCAACACCGCCACAACTTTCCGATATGCTTCGATCGCGGGCGGAGCAATGTTCTCCCCGGCACGGTTTGTCGAAAGAAACTCAAAAAGCGTCGTGCTTCCCAGATCTTCTTCAAGATAAGCGCCCTCACCCAAATCTTCCCCATAAATCTCGGGCACCGGCAGGCCATGGCGGCGAAAATGTCTGGAGAACTCCAGGAACGCAGCGTTTTCTTCACGAACATCGTAGAGAATACCAATCGCGCTTAGCTCTTCGTTAGCGAGCCGAATAATCTTTCGGCCAGAGCCGCCGAGCTGGCCCTGCAGCGGCTGCACCCGCGCGACTGGTGAGTGAAAATGCTGCTCAAAAAGCTTCTTGAGAACGTCCATGAAGGCGGTGGTCAGGGGTTTGCCCTCACCAAGATATCATCCAGCATACCTGGAGGTGAGGACAGTGTGGCAAATCGATCCATGGTTGGCCTTGGCGTCTTTGCATCCACAGCTGCGATCGACGAGGTGTATGTAATGTTCAATGTGCTAACGTAATTCCTCATGATCGTCGGGACCGGAATTGACATCGCGGAAGTCCCGCGCCTTGCACGGGCCATAGCCCGTCATGGCGATCGTTTCCTGCATCGAATCTTCACCGAAAGCGAAATCCGTTACTGTGAATCGAAGGCCAACCGCGTGGAGCGTTACGCCGCGCGCTTTGCAGCTAAGGAAGCTGCCATGAAGGCTCTCGGCACAGGCTGGAACCACGGTGTGCGCTGGCGTGACGTGGAAGTGTGCCGCGAACCCGGAGGCCGGCCGACCATTGCTTTCCATGGCAAAGCCGCTGAGTTCGCAGCCCGGCTCGGCGCTGTGCACACTGCGCTTTCGCTTTCTCACACCACGGAACAGGCCATCGCGCAAGTAATCCTAGAGAGCTGAGTCCTGGAAAATCGACACTCAGCTTCTGTTAGACTGTCGCATTCTCATCGAACACCTTTGACCAGTGAGACTTTCCTCGCGAGCCCTGCCAGCGCGGCAGAAAGAGTCTGCAATGGCGCGTTGGTAGCCGGTATTGGGCTGAGCAGTTTTTCCGCTCTGCTTCTCGAACTTGCGCTGACTCGATTGTTCTCGGTTGTCCTCTTCTATCATTTTGCCTTTCTAGCCATTTCGATCGCGTTGCTCGGCCTGGGCGCGGGTGGGGTGTTCGCTTACTTGAGAAAGGGCTACCTGGGGCGCTTTGAGACTCCCAGCTTGGTATCCTGCCTGTGTGCCGTAAATGCGCTAGTCATTGTCCTGGCGCTTTTGGTGGTACTGCACATTCCGGTGTCGTTGGAACTATCCCGAGGAAATCTGCTCCGACTGACCGCGATATACCTGTGTTCGGCTGTGCCATTCTTTATTACCGGCGTGGAGTTTTCGGTTATCTTTGCGCGAGAGTCGGCCCATATCCCGCTTCTTTACGGAGCCGACCTCACGGGCGGAGCGCTGGCGTGTCTCGGAATTGTGCCGCTTCTCAACTGGCTCGGCGGGCCGAACACGATCCTTTTTGCGGGGGTCACGGCCGCGATTGCAGGTACCGTCTGGGCGCCAAGCCGCAAACGTTGGAAGATGAATCCCATCCTGGCCGTCGGTTTGCTTTTGCTGATTGCGGTGAATTACTCCGGAAGGCTGATTGACGTTGTCTATGCTAAGGGCGAGCTCCGCGATGGATCCTGGGTGGAGTTCGCGCGCTGGAACGCGATCTCACGCGTGGAGGTAGACCGCCAGGGCGACGCAAAAACCATAGTGATCGACGCGGATGCGTCCACGTCCATTATGAATGTGGATCCGAAACACTGGCAGGGTACGGTGTGGCAGCAAGACTTAATGTCGGCGCCGCCGGCCTTGGCTAATGTCCTCCGGCCCCGCGGCGACTATGCCATTATCGGGCCGGGCGGCGGGGTGGACGTCCTGCGCGCTGTAGCCAACGGAAGCACTGATGTGACTGGCATAGAGATCAATCCCATCATCGCCAACACCATCATGCGTCGCCGCTACGCCGACTACGCGTTTCATTTGTACGACCTTCCCGAAGTGCACATCGACGTTACCGACGGCAGGTCCTTCATTCGCAACTCGCAGGCGCACTACGACGTGGTGCAGATGACCCTGGTCGACACTTGGGCGTCCACGGCGGCGGGGGCATTTGCCCTCAGTGAAAACAGCCTCTATACGGTCGAAGCGTTCCGCGAATATTTCGAGCACCTGAAGCCCGACGGGCTGATCGCCATCACGCGCTGGGAATTCCGGCAACCACGCGAAGCTTTACGCGTGGTCTCGGTCGCCATGCAAGCTCTCCATACCTTGGGCATCGAGAATCCTGCGAGGCACTTCATTGTGGTCTCCCAGGGCGATCTGGACGAAGACGGAATCCCGGTTGCGGTTTTGGCGAAAAAGAGTTCGTTTACGATCGAGGAAGAACAAACAGTCCAAGCTGATCTCAGCCACAATCCTCCGCTGGTAGCGCGGTACTTGCCATCCGCGCCCGGAACGAATGCGTTTTCAGCCTTGATCGCGAGCAATGACCCCTACGGTTTCGCGCAGCACTATCCATACAACGTCTCACCGGTGAACGACAATGCACCCTTCTTTTTCTTTACCATGAAAATTGGCCAGATCATGCGTCAGGGAGAATCACAGCAAGGCATCGACTGGAAAGTAAACTTGGGCGTAGCAGTGCTGGGAACGGTGTTGGTCATTTCCTTAGTTGCAGTGCTCGCCTTCCTGGTGGTCCCTCTGGCGATGCGGCGCGGACGCAGACAACAACGCGCCACTCGACTCTTGTACTTCATTGTCGTCGGGTTGGGATACATTCTGGCGGAGATTGCGTTCATCCAGCGCTTCGTTTTATTTCTGGGTCATCCCACATACGCTCTGACGGTGGTTGTGTTCTTGCTTCTTCTTTCGAGCAGTGCCGGCAGCTTGGCGTCCCGCCGGTGGCTAGACGACGTCCTGCGCGTGCGCCTGCCTCTGATGCTTATCGTGGCGTCGCTGCTACTCTACGTGCTCATCATGCCGGCACTCCTGAACCGGCTAGTCGGGCTTCCGTTTGTGCTTAAGCTGCTGGTAAGTGCCGTGCTCCTGGTCCCGTTAGGGTTTGCCATGGGAATGCCATTCCCTACTGGCCTTCGCGCACTGGTACGCATTTCAGTACCGGAGACGAGTGATGCCAATGAAAATTCTGTGGAGTGGGCTTGGGCCATGAACGCCGCCTCCAGCGTGTTGGGTTCGGTTCTCGCCATGGTGATTGCCATCCAGTTCGGGCTCAACATCACTTTGGCTTGCGGAGCTCTGGCTTATCTGTTGGCCTTTTTTCTGATCAGGACGCTGCAACCGCACCGTGTCTGACGTGAATCCGAGGCCGACGGTCTGCTATGATGCGAAAAATCTACTTGTGCTTGGGATTCACCGTGGAGATTGCCTGGAATGGGGCTGCTTGGGGGAATGATTGCCTAGCCAGAAGCAGTTGAAGTGGTCACAACTGAAGGTCGGAATCACGGTACTAAGCGCCAGCATTACGCTCGGCGTTTTGATTTTCTTAATGAGTGGCACGGGCGGGTTCCTCACTCCGAAGATTAAACTAAAATCATACTTTGACAATGCCGGCGGCCTGCGCGTGGGGGCGCCTGTGCGGCTGAACGGAGTGGATATCGGCAACGTCAGTGCCATCCAGATTGTGCCGGACAGGGACAAGCTCCTGACTCCGGTCGAAGTTACGATGAAAGTAAGCACAAAGTATCACTTTAATCTGCGTAAAGACTCTGTGACTCTGCTTTCCACTGCTGGAGTACTAGGTGAAACTTACATCGATATCGACAGTTCACAGGCCAAAACGGGTGAAGTCCAAGACGGGGCGGTTTTGTCCAGCCGCAGCGTTCCCGATTTTCAGGACGTCGTGCGCGCCAGCCAGGGTTCTCTACAGAACCTGGATTCGTTGATCAAACGGCTCGATCGCATCGTCACCTTTGTGGAGAGCGGCAATGGCTCGGTGGGCAAGCTGATCTATGATCCCAGCCTTTATAACCGATTGAACACGACGGTTAGCGAATTTCAGAAGCTGGTCAACGAAGTTACCGAGGGCAACGGCACGTTGGGCAAGCTGGTTTCAGACGATGAACTGTATCGCAAGGCCAACACCGCGGTTGACGATGTAAATACAATCATCAACGACCTGAACGCAGGTAAGGGGACGGCGGGGAAATTCCTGAAGGATCCCGCACTCTACAACACTGCCAATGACACTATCGCTAATGTCAAGAAACTTACCGACGATGTGAACGCGGGCAAGGGCGCCTTGGGCAAGTTGACCAAAGACCCGGACTTTGCCAACAAGCTGCAGGACACGATCAATAAACTTTCAGCGATTACCGATCGGCTGGAGGCGGGAGAAGGCTCGGCAGGAATGTTTCTGAGAGACCCCGCAATCTTCAACAACGCGAACCAGTTGTTGGTCGAGAGCCGGGAACTGGTCAAAGCGGTGCGCGAGAATCCCAAGAAATATCTGACGATCCAGCTTAAAGTTTTTTGAACCCCGGATTTTCCCGCGAAAGATTCCCGAGCCATGGTCAGTCGGTCTTAGCAGACTTGAGCCTGGGCAGCCGGTGAAGTAGCCTCAGCCTGCTCGTGCGCATGATAGCTGGATCGCACCAGTGGCCCTGATTCCACATGCCGGAAGCCGAAGCGCAAAGCTTCATCTTTCAGCGCACGGAATTCGTCCGGGCTGTAGAAGCGGGCGATGGGTAAATGGTCGCGCGACGGCCGCAAATACTGCCCAACCGTGAGGATGTCCACACCGCGCGATCCGAGATCGCGGAAAACCTCCACCAGTTCGGAGAACGTCTCGCCCAGCCCGACCATTACTCCAGATTTAGTCACCATTCCGGGGGAGAATTTCTTGGCACACTCCAAAAGTCGTAGAGTGCGCTCATAACGGGCGCCCGACCTCACTACGCGGTAAAGGCGCGGAACAGTTTCCGTGTTGTGATTGAGCACGTCCGGCTTGGCTTGAAGGACAATCCGCAACGCGTCGTCGAGGCCCTGGAAATCTGGGATCAAGACCTCGATGCGGCAGCCCGGGGACAATTCCCGAATCTCGCGGATGGTTTCGGCAAAAATGCGGGCCCCGCCCAAATTGTCGTCATCGCGATTCACGCTAGTTACAACCGCGTGTTTCAATCCGAGCGTGGCGACGGCCTCGGCAACGCGGCGCGGCTCGCCCCAATCAATAGCTGCCGGCCTACCCTTGGGCACCGCGCAGAAACCGCAGCGACGAGTGCAGATGTCACCCAGCAGCATGAACGTGGCGGTGCCATGATTCCAGCACTCGCCGATGTTGGGACACAGCGCTGATTCACAGACCGTGTGCAGTGCGAAGCCTCGAGCCAGCTTCTTGAGATTATGGAAGTTCTCGCCGGTCGGGGCTTTGGCTCTCAGCCATTCCGGCTTCGGCTGCCGAATGGGAGGTCCGAGGGCAATCTGCACAAGTTGGGGAGCGCCAGCCATGTTCGTGGCTTAATTCTACCTTCTGGCGCGTGGAGCTGTCTCGGAAAGGAGTTTCGTGAGCGCTTTAGCTTTCCAAGTACGCGTCGATCCACTCTTTGATGCGCATGCGGCGATCATCTTGAGGGTCATAGCGAACACCGAAGGTTTTGTCAGGTTTGCGCCAGGTCACGGTGCTGCGCACCCAGGTGCGAGGCAACGTAAGCAGTGCGAAGGAAATTTCCACGTTCGTGCCCACGGAGACGTCTTCTGCGCTTTTCATTGACATGCCGCCAGAGCTGATCTCCTGGCTGGTCGCAGTGAAACGGCGACTGTCCGCGGTCACGATAGAAATCTCCGTAATTACTGGAATCCGCACGTAGCGACGAAACTCATGCAACACCAGCATCTGCGTGGCCCGCACCAGTTTCAGCGCTGCCTGGCGCTCGAGGGGCTCGTGGAAAACCGCGTTGATGCCATACTTGGAATATCGCATCGCTTCCTGCGCGCTACCGCCGACACCATAAATCACCATGCGGCTGTTCGAAGCCGAAGTGCGGGCCGACTCCATGGCCGCCTCTGCGTCGGGACCTAACTTCAACACGCAGGCTTCAAACTTCTCTTTCTTCAGGCGGTCCGGCACATTGCCCGTCATAACGGTGGCTTCAACACCGAACTGGCGAAAGCAATCCGACAGAATCATCCTGGCGGGCTCTTTGAGGCCAACCAACGCTACCCGGGCCGACGCCTTCTTGCTGGGAGGGATAGGCGTGAGAGCAGTTCCAAGGGATTTGTTCATGAGCGTGGCGATGTTGCCTTGAAACCCTATTCTGGGCTTCGCTTTCCGGGTTCGCAAAGGGTTAGAAGGTCAATCCCTGGGTACAAAGGTGTCATTACCAGGAATGCACTGACGACTGAGAAACAGCTCTTGCCAAGGCTAAAGTTTTTGCGGAATCGGCGATTCGGCGCGACCACGTATCCAACCAGCACAAAGCTGCAGCGCCCGGGGCTTGTCCGGCCACTGCATTTTTTGGAGGTTTTAAGTCTGGCATGAGATGTGTTATATCTATAACATATATGCAATGACTGTAACTGAATACGCCAACCAAGTGCCCTGGCTGCTGCTGGTATTTAGTCTTCCAGCAAGGAATTCAAGTCAGCGGGTTGCGATATGGCGCAAGTTGCGGAGATACGGAATGCTGCCTCTACGCAGCTCAGGGTACGTTCTCCCTAATTCTGCTACGAACCAAGAACGCATGGAGTGGCTTGCCGCGGCAATTCGTAGCTACAAGGGCCAGGCGTCCGTTGTTCAGGTGCAGAGTTTTGATGATCTACCGACGGAACAATTGAAGCGGCTCTTTGTGGAAGCCCGCTCACGTGACTACCAGAAACTGATGCACGAGACGAAGCGGCTTTTAGCACTGCCTACGGCTCGGAGGTCCACAGCGCGGGTGAATGGGATTCGGCGTCGATTTCTGGAAATCACAGACATCGATTTTTTTGAGAGCCCCTTACGCGTCCGGCTTGAGAACTTGCTGGCTCACGCCGACGACTCTGAAAAAGCAACGTCCGGTAAAAACCGCAAACAAAAGTCCGGCGAATACCTCAACCGTCTGTGGATGACGCGGCCTCGTCCGGGAATCGACCGGGTGTCGTCGGCGTGGCTGATACGACGGTTCATTGATCCGAAGGCACGATTCGTTTTTGGTACGGACCCGAACCTGCACCCCGACGCTATGCCCTTCGACATGTTCTGTGCCCAGGGTTTCGGCCATCGCGGGGAAGACTGCACATTTGAAACTCTTTACAAGCAGTTTGCAATCCGTGACGGGAAAGTGAAGCGGATCGCGCAGATTATCCACGATGCAGACCTTGGCGACGAGAAATTCGGTCGCGTTGAAGGACAGGGATTGGACAAAGTCCTGAATGGCTGGGCAAAGCAGGACTTGCCAGACGATGAACTTCTAAAGCGAGGGCTGGATCTGATCGAAGGTCTATATGAGTCACTCGGGTGAGACTCGTGAGGTGCAGTGATGAATACTGGCGCTACCAGCAGGCTATTGCTCATCAGCAACTCGACCCTGCACGGCAGCGGTTATTTGGACCACGTGGAAAAGGAAATTCGAGACTTTGTTGGCAGCCGGACTAAGGTCGTATTCGTTCCGTTCGCAGTCCATGACCGTCACGCCTACGCGGCGAAGGCCCAAGAACGCTTTCGCGACATAGGTCTCTCGCTGATATCAATCCACGATGTTTCCAATATGCCGAGAGCAGTCGACGAAGCGGATGTGGTCTTTGTTGGCGGCGGCAACACGTTCCGGTTGTTGAAGGGACTTTACGACCACAACCTGCTGGGCCCGATCCGCCGGAGAGTAGCGGCGGGTGTGCCTTACATTGGATCGAGTGCCGGCTCCATTGTGGCGTGTCCGACTCTGAAAACAACAAAAGACATGCCGGTAGTGCAGCCCCCATCATTCGAGGCGTTGGGCCTGGTTCCATTCCAGATCAGTCCGCATTACTTAGACCCTGATCCCTCGTCCACGCACATGGGGGAGACGCAAGAGGAACGGATCGTGCAGTTCCTAGAAGAAAACGGAGAGACTGTGGTTGGCTTGCGGGAGGGGTCGGTTCTGCGAGTAGAGGATGGGGCGGTTACGTTGAAAGGTCGGAATACAGCACGCATCTTTCGACGTGGCGAGGAACCGGTCGAAGCGACACCGGGGTCCAATCTTAGTGGATTGCTCGAGGCAACTGCGTCTCGGACAGGCAGAGTGGCATGAAATCGGAAGAAATTCTGATACTAACGCCACGTGAGATTCGATGCTTGCTGACCCTCGATGAGTGCATCGCGGCAGTGGAACACGCATTCTGCTTGTATGGAAAGGGCAAGGCAGTCCCACCGGCGGTTTTGAGCATGCACACGCCAGGCGGCGGGTTTCACGTGAAAGCAGGGTTGCTGGAACTTGATCGGTCGTACTTCGGTGCGAAAGTGAATGGAAATTTCCCGGACAATAGCACCCGATTCGGGCTACCCGCCATTCAGGGAGTCATCGTTCTCTGCGATGCTGAAAAGGGAACCCCACTGGCGGTGATGGACTCCCGCGAAATCACGTCGTTACGGACTGGGGCGGCGACAGCAGTGGCGGCGAAATACCTGGCACGCCCTGATTCGCGAACCGTCACCATTTGTGGCTGTGGTAATCAGGGACGTTTTCAGCTGAAGGCACTCTCCCGCGTATTCCAACTCGAAACTGTGTTCGCTTACGACAAAAGCGGAGAGCAAGCGTTGCGATTTGCGCATGAAGTGGGACTGGATCTGAAAATTCCTGTGAGGGCGGTGGCTGATCTCGCTGTCGCTGTGCGGCAGAGCGACATTTGTGTGACGTGCAGTCCGTCACGGCAGCCCTTGCTGGGCCAGGATGATGTCAAGCAAGGAACGTTCATCGCCGCTGTGGGCGCGGACAACCCTGAAAAACAAGAACTCCACCCAAGCCTGATGGCAAGGAGCAAGATCGTATGCGACATTCTCGAACAGTGTGCGGCGATGGGAGACCTGCATCACGCGTTGGATGCCGGCGTCTTGACCCGAGCAGATGTGCATGCAGAACTGGGTGAGGTTGTGTCTGGAAACAGGACAGGCCGCGAATCGGACCAGGAAATCATCGTTTTCGATAGCACTGGAATGGCGCTGCAAGACGTCGCCGCGGCAGCCTTCGTATACGAAAAAGCTGAGAGGCAGGGTTCGGGCGTTCGGCTAAGTTTTGCAGCTTAAGAATTAAGAATAGGGAGAATGTGCCATGCTCGTTTTGCAAGGAAACCTGTCAGTCCGAATCTTGAAAGTCTTTCTAACGGCGCTTATCACGATAGCGTCCCTGTATTGCGAAACTGTGGCGACAGCGCAGACCGCCAGTTCCGCTCCCGCGAATGCTACTGCGAGCAACTGGAAGCAGGTCGAGGAGGCGATGGGCCGTCCGGGACAGATACTGCCCGGCGATGTGATCAGGTTCGGTATGCCGAGGAAAGACCTGCATGTCGTACTGGATAGTGTCGAAATCAAGGCGGGACTCGCTTTAGGTTCGTGGGCAGCCTTCAAGCAAGATAGCGGCGGAGCCATGGTCATGGGCGACTTGGTTCTCACTGAGGATGAAGTTGAGCCCGTAATGACGAAACTTCAAGAAGGCGGCATACAAGAATCCGCCGTCCACAATCACCTGATCGGGGAGTCGCCACATGTGATGTACGTGCACATTGCCGGCCATGGCGATGCGGTGCGTATGGCGAAGGTCATCCACGACGCAGTGGCATTGACTAAGACTCCCGGTCCAGACGCCTCTCCTGCAGCCCAACCATCAGCCGAACTTGGTTTTGATCAGAAGCAGGTTGAGCAGATTCTCGGGCATACCGGGAAGGTCAATGGCGGAATTCTTCAGGTCGGAGTGCCGAGAGCGGAGACAATTACCGACTCGGGTATGACAGTTCCGCCATCGATGGGCGTGGCCACTGCCTTGAATTTCCAACCGACAGGTAACGGAAAAGCAGCGATTACGGGAGATTTCGTGCTGCTCGGCAGTGAGGTCAATCCGGTGATCAAAGCCTTGCGACAGAATAGCATCGCTGTGACTGCTCTACATAACCACATGCTGACGGAGGAACCTCGCCTGTTCTTCATGCACTTTTGGGCGAATGACGACGCGTTAAAACTGGCGAAGGGACTGCGAAGCGCGTTGGACCTTACCAACTCCGGAAAATGAAGCCGGACGCCGAGCCTCGCCCAGTTGTGCACTTGCCAGCACGAGCCCCCCTACCTCGTTTCGTCGGCTATTTTCTATGGCTCGGAACGGTCGGCTTCGGGGGCCCTATCGCTCTTGCGGGGCACATGCAGCAGGACCTAGTTGACGAACGCGGCTGGATCAGCAAGGAGGACTATCTTGAGGGGCTGGCTCTGGCGCAACTAGCGCCGGGTCCTCTGGCCGCTCAACTTGCGATTTACCTTGGTTACATTCGCGCTGGCGTGCTGGGAGCCACCGCCGTCGGGGTCGCCTTTATCTTGCCATCGTTTCTGATGGTGTTGGGTCTCTCGGCCGCCTACGTTCGCTTCGGGGGACTGCCGTGGATGCAGGGAATTTTCTACGGAATCGGCGCAGCCGTGATCGGGATCATCACGCGCTCGGCGTTTAAGCTTACCAAGCTTACCCTCGGGAAAGACAAGTTGTTGTGGAGCATCTTCGCGGTCCTAGCAGTTTCAACGGCGTGGACTTCGCGGGAGATCATCTGGTTGTTCTTGTTGGGCGGTGTCGTGACCTTGATAGTCAAGGCTTTTCCGGCGCGCGCACAGGCCAGAACCAGCGTCTCGCTGCTGTTCTCGCTAGGGACGGTCGGAGCGAGCAGCAGCACTCTGTCGCAGATTTTTCTTTATTTCGCAAAGGCTGGAATGTTTGTGTTCGGGAGTGGACTCGCTGTAGTGCCATTTCTCTACGGTGGAGTAGTACAAGGACATCATTGGCTGACCGATCATCAATTCGTCGATGCGGTGGCTGTAGCGATGATCACGCCGGGACCGGTCGTCATCACAGTTGCCTTCATTGGCTATCTTGTCGCCGGTGTGGCGGGAGCAACCGCGGCTGCCCTGGGCATTTTCCTGCCGGTTTACCTGGTGGTTGTTTTGCTCGCACCTTCGTACAAGCGGTGGGCCAAGAACCCTCAGTTGAATGCTTTCGTGCGAGGCGTCACCGCTGCGGCGACAGGGGCGATTGCGGGGGCGGTTGTGGTCCTTGCTCGTCGCTCGGTTTACGATCTGCCCACAATTTTGATCTGTTTGCTAAGCCTTGCCGTACTGTTTCGCTGGAAGGTCCCGGAACCGATCGTCATAGCGGGCGCGGCGATTGCAGGCTTGGTGCTGCGGCCTTTGGCTTGAGGTCATTCTAGGGGCGGCATTTCAACTAGCCGGGTAGATGACCTCTTATTCTGTCCAGCGCCGGAACAGTAGCGCCCCGTTGGTTCCTCCGAAGCCGAAGGAATTTGACATGGCGTATTCCAACTCTGCTTTTCGGGCGTGATTCGCAACGTAATCCAAGTCGCACTCGGGCTCGGGATTTTCCAGGTTGATGGTAGGAGGGAGCGTTTGATCGCGCAGGGCTAACACCGTGATGCCAGCTTCCAGTCCACCGGCGCCGCCCAGCAGGTGTCCGGTCATGGACTTAGTCGAGCTTACGGCCAGCTTGTAGGCGTGGTCGCCGAAGGCGCGCTTGATGGCGATGGTTTCCAGCTTGTCTCCAATGTCGGTTGAGGTGCCGTGGGCATTGATGTAGTTCACCTGCTGAGGTTGGATTTTGGCATCATTCAAGGTGTTCAGCATGACCCGGTAGGCGCCGTCACCGTTCTCGGCCGGTTGCGTAATGTGATAGGCGTCTCCACTCATGCCATAACCCACGATCTCAGCCAAAATCCGGGCTCCGCGCCGCCGGGCAAATTCCAGATCTTCGAGGATCAAGATGCCAGCGCCTTCACCAATTACGAATCCGTCGCGCGCGACATCCCACGGGCGACTGGCCTTTTCGGGAGCATCGTTGCGCGTGGAAAGCGCTCGCATAGCGGCGAATCCGCCCACGCCCATGGGAGTGATGGCGGCTTCCGTGCCCCCGGCGATCATCACGTCTGCGTCGCAGCGGGCGATAATTTTGTAAGCGTCGCCCACCGAGTGCGCACTTGAGGTACAAGCGGTGCAGGTAGCTTCGTTCGGTCCCTTAGCGTTATAGCGGATGCTGACGTGTCCGGCGGCCAGATTCACAATGGAGGCTGGAATGAAAAACGGGGAGATTTTACGCGGCCCGCCATTCAACAGATTGCTGTGCTCGCGCTCTATGACATCGAAGCCACCGATTCCGGATCCAATATGCACACCGATCCGGGCGGACATGTCCGGTGTGACTTCGAGGCCAGAGCCTTTCATGGCTTCATCCGCGGCCGCCATTGCTAGATGGATGAAGCGGCCCATCTTCTTCAGTTCTTTCTTCTCGATGAACTTCAGAGGGTCGAAATTTTTGACTTCCGCCGCGATGCGGCAAGCGAACTGGGATGCATCAAACTGCGTGATCGAGGCTACGCCACTCTTACCCGCGAGCAGGTTGCGCCACACTTCCTCGGTCGTGTTGCCTACGCCACAAATCAGGCCAATGCCAGTGACTACAACCCTACGTCCCAACTACTTCCCGCCTTTCGCGTGCTTCCCGATGTAATCAACCGCGTCTTTCACGGTACGGATTTTCTCCGCGTCTTCATCGGGAATCTCAATTTCGAAGGCTTCTTCGAAGGCCATGACAAGTTCCACAGTGTCGAGCGAGTCGGCGCCGAGGTCGTCCACGAAGGAGGCCGTGGGCGTGACTTCGCCCTCGTCTACTCCCAGTTGTTCCACGATGATCTGCTTTACTTTGTCGTCAACGGCTGCCATTGCTTTTCCTCGCTCCGCTTGTAGCGCCGGCGTGGCTCAACTTTGCTCCTGGGAGGATCGCCGGCAGTCCTCCGCTGGCCGTGTATAACGCGTTCGCCGCTATGACTTGCTTACCTTCGCGTGCTTGTCGATGTAATCGATGGCGTCTTGCACGGTTCGAATCTTTTCTGCATCCTCATCAGGGATCTCGACGTCGAAGGCTTCTTCTAACGCCATCACTAGCTCGACCTGGTCCAGCGAATCGGCCCCTAAGTCATCGACGAAGGAAGCACTTGGCGTGACCTCGCCTTCATCCACTCCCAGCTGCTCCGCAATAATCTGTTTTACCTTTTCGACGCTCTCTTTTTTCTCATCGCCAGTCATGTGAGCTCCACCTCCAAGTGCGTTCCGACACTCTGAAAAAGGAACGAGTAGTGTAATGGGCCGCCCGAATTGCTGTAAAGGAGAGTTCCGTCACGCCGGACAGACCCTGGAATCGTCCAAATGGAATCCTAACCGCTGCCCGTTACCCGGTCAACGTCTGGAAGTGCAACCCGATACCGGCGTCAGGCTTGAAACCTGAGGTAAAAAGCTGGAGACTGCGTTCATGCGCGCCGTTGTGCAACGAGTGAAGCGTGCCCAGGTCACGGTGAACGGCGAGATCACAGGAAACATTGATCGCGGCTTTCTGGTATTTGTCGGCGTTGCCCACAATGACGCTGAAGCTGACGCCAACTATTTGGCAGACAAAGTCACCGGGCTGCGCGTCTTCGAAGATGAGAATGGAAAGATGAGCCTGGCCGTCGGTGATATCGGAGGAGCAATTCTTGTGGTATCGCAATTCACGCTTTTGGGAGATGTCCGACGTGGCAAACGCCCCGCTTTCGACGCGGCGGCTCCGCCACAACGGGCTCGCGAATTGTACGAACACTTTGTGCAGAGAATTCGTGCCGTGGGCCTGCACTGCGAAACTGGCCGCTTTCAGGAGATGATGCAAGTCGATCTGGTTAACGACGGGCCGGTCACAATTCTGATCGATTCCGCGAAGACGTTCTAGAAATGCGATTTGAGCCTACGCCTGCTTGATACCTGCAAATCAAGAAACCCGCAACGTAGGCGCCAACAAGAACCCGAATGGTACAAAGAAAAGCGAGTGCTCTAACTAACCACCAAGTCTGCGATCCGCACCGCATCCGCGCACGCTCGCACATCGTGGGTGCGAATGACGTGAGCCCCTTTTAGGATGGCAGCCGTTTCCGCCGCTAAGGTGCCATAAAAGCGGTCGGCGACAGCGGCGTCTTTTCCGTCGCGTGCCAGAGCGCGACCAATGAACGACTTCCGGGAAACGCCCACCAGCAACGGGTAGCGGAGCTGATGGAACTCTTCAAAACGCTTCAGCAAGGGATAATTTTCTTCATGATTCTTGCCGAATCCAAATCCCGGGTCGAGCACAATGCGCTCTCGCTTTACTCTGGCTATCGTGGCGGCATCCGCCCATTCCCTAAGTTCGCGTTTCACTAAGGTGACGATATCCCCAGAGGCTGGCAGATTGCGCCACTCCTCCGGACGCCCGCGCATATGCATCAGCACCGCGCCACAATTTAGCTCTGCCAGCGTTTTCACCATGTTCGGGTCCCAGCGAAAACCGCTCACATCGTTCACAATCTCTGCTCCAGCTTCTACTGCTGCACGGGCCACGCTCGCTTTGTACGTATCAATCGAGATAAGCGCGTCACTCCGCTTTTGCTTCAGTGACGCAATGACGGGAATCACCCGCTCCAATTCTTCTTTCTCGGTAACTGTGGGCTTGGATTTGTTCCCAGTTGAATCGGAGGCGGAAGTCTTGGTATTGGCTTCAGCCTCGGAGAGTACGCTGGCTCCTGGCCGAGTGGACTCTCCCCCCACATCAATGATGTCGGCGCCATCGCGTAGAAGTGTCATCGCATGCTCGACGGCGCGGTCACGATCGAAGTGCATCCCGCCGTCCGAAAAGGAGTCGGGAGTCACGTTAACCACGCCCATAATGAGCGTGCGCCTTCCCAACTGCACCGTGCGTGAACGCAGATGCCACTCGAACACCGGCCGCATGCGGCTAATTTTAAATCAGGCCGCTAAACAGTTACTGCCTGGTTGCACCCCTTGCGGTGCTACAATCAACGGTTGTATGCGTCACAAGCGCGCGCACTTAGTGGTCGTTCTATGCCTGTTGCTAGCGACGCAACTGCACGCGGCCTCACACAAATCTCTTGCTGACCGTATCGATACGATCCTTGCTGCGCCCGATCTTATCCGGGGTTTCTGGGGGATTGACGTAGTATCCGTCTCAAGCGGTAGAGTTCTTTACGCGAAGAACTCTGAAAAGCTGTTTACCCCCGCTTCCAATACCAAGCTGTTCACCACGGCCGCGGCCCTTGCGCTGATCGGACCAGATTACAACTTCCGCACCACGGTCGAAACCAACGGCACGCTTGACAAACATGGGCGCCTTACCGGCGATCTGGTGCTGGTGGGGCGCGGGGACCCTAATCTTTCGGGCCGTGAATTGCCCTACGCACTGCGCACAGAACGAAGCAATCATCCCATCCAGGTGCTGGAACAGCTCGCGGATGAGCTGGTGCAGAAGGGCGTGAAATACGTGGATGGTGACATCATCGCCGACGACTCCTACTTCGCCTTCGAACGCTATGGAGAAGGCTGGAGCCAGGATGATCTGGTCTGGGCTGATGGAGCTCCGGTTTCCGCGCTTACCATCAACGACAACGTGGTTTTCGTGAGCATCCTGCCCGCCGATCGCGCCGGGGACCGCGCCTTCGTGAGCCTTTCCCCGTTCGGTGATTATTATCACATCGACAATCGTCTCATCACAACGCCTGCGGGCACCGGCCGCAAGATTTTCATCAACCGCGAACCCGGTTCGATCGTGCTTACTCTGTGGGGCAACATGCCGTTGGATGACCCCGGCGCCAATGAAGCTGTCGCCATCGAAGACCCAGCGGAATTCGCCGCCAACCTCTTCCGTCAGTTGCTGGAAGCCCGCGGGGTCGCCGTTTATGGCAAAGAGCGTACGCGTCACACCGAGCTGGCCAGCCTTTCGACGTTCACGGTTACGACGCTAGCTCCTGCCAGGGGTGGCGACGAACCGGCGCGCGCCCTACAGAATCAGCCCCTGGTGCTGGCCAGTTACCAGTCGAAACCTCTTATCGAAGACGTACGGGTCATCAACAAAGTGAGCCAGAACTTACATGCGGAAATCCTATTGCGTCTATTGGGGCGAGAAAAAGGCACTGCAGGCACCGTCGAAGGCGGCCTTGAAGTCCTGCGCGGTTTTCTGAATCAGGCAGGCATTCCCGGTGATCAGTACCTGTTCTACGATGGCTCAGGACTGTCGCGCCAGAATCTGGTGACACCTCACGCCATCGTGCAGTTGCTGACTTACGCCGCAGCGCAGCCCTGGGGCGCGAGCTTCCGCGACACGCTCCCAGTTGCCGGAGTGGATGGCTCGCTTTCTGACCGCTTCAAAAGTATCCCTGCCCAGGCACGGATTTACGGAAAAACAGGTTCGCTCGGCGGGGTCAAAACGCTCTCCGGTTACGTCACCACGGATCAGGGTGAGCAGGTAGCATTTGCCATCCTCTCCAACAATTTCAACCTACCCATGAAGCGCGTACTCGATGCGATTGACGGCATCGTAGGAGAGATCGTGAGCGATGGGGCAGCGAAGAAGACGCGCAAGTAGAGTTGTGCCAGGGTCCTATCTTCAGCTTGGCATCCGCTCGGCGCGGCGCTCCCGCCCTGCGCGCACAGCTCCGGGCCCCGTGCCAGTCGGTGGTTTTCGCATCCCTTCCAGCAGATCTTTGAGCACTACTGCATTGTTGTAGCGTTCGTTCTTCGATGCAAACAAAAGGGTCAACTTCTTTTGCTTGCCAGCCAGCCGATAAAGTTCGCCAAGCTCGTCCGCTGACTCGGGACGAGCCAGCTCTTTGAGGTAGCGTTTGCGGAACGCCATCCAGGCTTCAGGATGTGCGTGAAACCACTGCCGCAGAGTGTCCGATGGCGCCAGGTCACGAAGCCAGGCGTGCAGCGCCGCCCGGTCCTTGTTCACTCCTCGCGGCCATAGTCGATCGACGAGAACTCGTGTGCCGTCGGCGCGCAGGGCCTTCTCGTAAATTCGTTTTACCGAGATTCGCCTGTCGACCCCTGCTTTCTTCACAACGCGTTTGTCCGCATTCGCCATCACTGCTCTATTATTGTACGTCGGATGAGATGACGATGCTTTTTGGGACCAAATGAAGGCACGATTCAGCAGTTGTGATCTTAGATTTAGAATCTTCAATTTGAAATCAGCTCTGTGCCTCATCGCGTCCGTCGCGGCCTTGTCTCTATTGGCCGCGTGCGACGTCGAGCTACGTAAGAGTGACGCTCAACTCGGACTGAATCCTCAGCAGGCCGCCGGACGGCGTGTCTACGATGATCGTTGCGACCGCTGCCACGCGCCTTATTCCTCACGCGGCAAAAAGGGCCCGAGCATGAAAGGCGTTTTCAAAAAGCAGTTTCTTTCGCAGAGCGGACTGCCAGCAAATGATGATCGCGTGGTCGAGATTGTGCGTTACGGCCGGAACAACATGCCCGGCTTTGGACAAGTGCTGAACCAGCGGCAAGTCGAGGATCTTCTCGCGTATTTGCACACGCTATGAAATAGGTCACCCAAATCTGGTTCTGAAGAAAGCTGCAATCGCCGACAGACCCAGCCTATCCATGACCGTCCGAACGGTACAATGACGGCGTGAACGCCGCACCAACATCCTCCGTCTCAGGCGAAACATCTGCTCCGGAACAGCAATTTACCGTACCGCAGAGAATTTTGTTATGGATGATCACCTGGGGAGGCTTTCTAGTAATTCGCCTGATCGGACCCACCCTGCGATTGGCGGTGTCGTATGAGGATGGGAGCCCGGGTAGCCTGGAGGCACGGCCAGTGATTTTTTCATTCTGGCATAGCTGCATCTTTCCGGCCATGTATGCCTGGCGCAATAGGCAGATCAGGGTCCTGAGTAGCGATAGTTTCGATGGCGAATGGACTGGCCGCATCATCCGCAAATTTGGCTTCGTAAAAGTACACGGATCGAGCAGCCGAGGGGCGGTGCGTGCTGTGCTCGGCATGCGGCGTGCCGTTGAGCAAGGCGCGACGGTAGGGTTCACCATCGACGGTCCACGCGGTCCGCGCTTTGTAGCCAAGCCTGGGCCAGTGCTACTCGCACGATCAACTGGGGCACCGATGGCGGCGTTTCACATCGCGGTGGAAAGGGCCTGGGTCTTAAACACGTGGGACCGAGTCATGATTCCGAAACCGTTTTCGCGGGCACTCATGCGCGTTAGCCGGCAGACATCCGTTCCGTCGGATTCAGGTTCCACGCAGCGGGAGCGCTTTCATCAGGAGTTGCAAGCGGGGCTCGACCGAGTGCGCGAATTTGCAGAGGAGAATGTCGGGAAGGTCGGAAGTGAGGAGTTCCCACTTTTCCGGCAAACAGGAAATTCGTAGATTCAGAAGGAAAATCTGCTGTTAACGTCTGTCCAGCTCCACGCCTAGAATATCGAGTTGATTGACTTCCGCTCAGCGAGCGAGTAGATTTTGCCAACGATCCAGTTCAGCTCTTTTACAACTTCTTTGGTTTGCGCATCCTTGTCAGCCTTGACGGGGAGGGAAGCGGGCGAGAATCCCGCGCTGCCGCGCAACTGTAAGCGAGGAAATTTGCAGCCGGCCACTGGGTAATTCCTGGGAAGGTCGGTTTGCGGAAGTCGGACAGTTAGTTTTGTCCTTACTCGCGAAGCCAGGAGACCGGCGCGAACCATCCACACCAACCCCTTGCGCGTGACAAAGGAGGAGTGTATGCGGTTTTCTCAGGGTTTCGCTTGCTTGGTTGTTCTATCGGTGGCAGCTTCGGCCGCCGAACTAAGAATCAAAGTCGTGGATCCCCAATCCGGCGCTGTTTTCGGTGCGCAGGTCGAATTGCTGCCGAGGGACAGTGGGATCCCAGCTGCGGTCGAAACTACTTCCGCGGAGGGCCTGGCCGTTTTCCGCAACGTCCCAAGCGGTCCGCTTAGCATGCGAGTGTTGGCCGCGGGTTTCGGGGCTCAAACCACAGACGCGCCGACTTCCCAGGATCTCTTCACCGTGCGACTCCAGTTGGCGCCCGCCGCAGAAACCGTCGTCGTCACTGCCACCCGCAGCCCGGTTTCTGGCGAGACTTCAGGTGCAAGCGTGGCAACTCTAACCGCCGCGCAACTAGAAGTCACGCGACCCATCGCGGCCAATGATGCCTTGCGCTTTTTGCCCGGTGCAGTCGTCAGTACCTCCGGGCAACGTGGTGGAGTGTCGTCACTCTTCGTACGCGGCGGCGACTCCGATTACAACAAAGTAATCGTGGATGGCGTCACCATTAACGTTCCCGGTAGAACCTTTGATTTCGGAAACCTTCCTGTGACACAGGCCGACCGCTTGGAATTCATGCGGGGCGCCCAAAGCACTCTCTACGGCTCCGACGCCGTGACCAGTGTAGTCCAGATCTGGACTCGGACCGGAAGCACTCGGGTCCCTGAACTGCGACTTGGAGCGGACGGAGGAAACTTCGAAACCGCGAATGGCTATGCTTCCCTATCTGGAGCCCGCGGCGCCTTCGACTACGACCTGTTCGGCGATCAATTCAACACAAGCGGCCAAGGCATTAATGACGCTTACTCTGATTCGTTGAAGGGCGCCAACATAGGAGTTGCGCTCAGCGACAGCATGTCTCTTCGCTTTCGCGTCCGTCAGTCCAACAGCCATACCGGCGTGCCCGGCGCCTGGAACTTCAACGGACAACCGCTTCAGCCACCCGATCCCAGCGAGTGGTCTCAACTCAACAATCTGCTCGGAAGCTTACAACTCACGGTTGTCGGGCCGTCGGGGTGGCAACACCAATTTACGGGGTTCGCGTACAACTACCAGTACACTGAGCTGAACTTGACAGGCGATCCGGATCGCATCGCTGACTTCGCATCGCATGAGGTCGACCACGTCAATCGCGCCGGATTCGAATACCAGGGCGACTACCTGGAGCGCGACTGGGCGCACACCACCGTGGGCTTTCGCTTCGAGGATGAAAACGGCTTCATCGGAGATGTGAATTTCCCTCCGCCGACCCATGGCCAACGCTGGAATGATGATGTTTTTGTGCAACAACAAGTCACTCTTGGACGTTTGTCTGCGATTGCCGGGGCGCGTTTTGTGCACAACAGCGATTTCGGCAATACCGGCGTGCCACGGGTGGCTCTCACTCTTCTAGCGCTGCGCGGCGGTCAAACATTTTCCGGCACCCGTCTCCGGTTCTCTTTCACCACCGCGTTCAAGGAACCGGGACTGGAGCAGACCTTTGCCGGGCCTCCATTTTTCGTCGCGAATCCGGGCCTAAAGCCAGAGCGCAACCGGGGGTTCGATGCTGGAATCCAGCAGAATTTCTTTGGCAAGTATTCGGTGACTGCGACCTATTTCAACAATCTGTTTCACGATCAGATCGAGTTTGGAGTTGCTGACCCGCAGACCGGAGTGGGCCAATTCTTCAACGTCAACAAATCCTTCGCCCAGGGGGCAGAACTCGAAGTCCAAGGGAAAATCCGTTCCCGGCTGCTGCTGAGCACAGCTTACACCTACACTTCGACCAAGATTCTCGAGGCTCCTCTCTGTACTCCAGCGAATTTCTGCGATCCTGTGTTCGACCCCGGAAATCCATTTTTACGACGCCCGAAACACTCGGGGACTCTTCTGCTGACCTACCTGGGAAATCGCTGGGGCGCGAATCTTGGCGGCAGTTTTGTAGGACGGCGTTTCGACTCCGATTTTCTGGGTCTAGGGATTAATCATGCCGCCGGATATGCGCGCGTGGACTTGGGCGGCTGGTATGCGCTGAATTCGCGAATCACTGCTTATGCAAATATCGAGAACGCGCTGGACAAGCGCTACAACGAGGTGGTCGGCTATCCCGCGCTAGGAGCTAATTTTCGCGCGGGCCTGAGATTCAGGATCGGCGGTGAATAAAAGGCTTCTCCCGTGGCAAGTCAGCGAGAGCGAGCAGCCACACGTCGCGACTTGGAAGTATCGTGAGACGAGGAAACAGGCTGCGGACGATCGTGGTTGTTTCCGCTTGACAACTTGTGGGGAACCGCCAA
>Ga0210401_10000248_pt1 | contig 68356 bp, 62 predicted proteins | sample IncBWH32MmetaG_FD_150866 | JGI IMG/M metagenome (GOLD analysis project Ga0210401, IMG submission 150866) | Forest soil microbial communities from Barre Woods Harvard Forest LTER site, Petersham, Massachusetts, United States - Inc-BW-H-32-M | ecosystem: Environmental > Terrestrial > Soil >...
GGATGGGATCGTGGCCGAGCGGGGCGAACCGCAAGCGATCCGCTGCGACAACGGGCCGGAGCTGACGAGTCGGCATTTTCTGGCGTGGTGTGTGGAGCGACAGATCGAGTTGGTGCACATTCAGCCGGGGAAGCCGATGCAGAACGCGCACGTCGAGAGCTTCCACGGACGGCTGCGGGAAGAGTGTTTGGCGGTGAGCTGGTTTCAGAACTTGTTCGATGCGCGGCGAAAAATCGCGGCTTGGCGGAAGGAGTACAACGAGGAGCGTCCGCACAGCAGTCTGGGATACCGAACTCCGAAAGAGTTTGCTGCCCAGGCGGGAAGCTTCTACAGGGCTGAACTGGGGCAAGAGGCCTCAAACGCCAGCCCCTTGCCCCAGACCCCCATCCCCGCTCAAACCGGAGATGGAACAAAAGAATTTTGTCGTATCCTCAGGTGAACGAAAGCGGGGGGCAGGTCACTGCGACATCCCGATTGCAGCGTGCCGGGTTGCGTTTGCCCATGTCATATCCGTCGAGACTCACATGCGACCTGGAAGTTGGAGTCTCGCGGAGTGCTGCCCATCAATAACTCGCAGGAGTTCAACCCGTCGGGAGAAAGCGTAGGTCTCGTGGAAAAGCTGGAGCGATTGGGAAGTAGTCGTGACAGTACCAGAGTCTTTCCCGGAAAGGATGACCGATTCATGCCTTCGGCAAAGAAGGCGTGCCGGAGACTCTCGTCCAAGATCAGTCAGCTGACGGAAGTGTCATTTGGGATGCATCATCGCTCCACAATACAACCCGTTAGACATTGGCAGGGGTTGAAGGAAGTTTTAACCACGCACGGACATCGCAATTCACCAGTGCACAGTCCTGAATTTCCCAGTTTCCATGAAGCCGACACCCAATCGCTCTTCTAAGGTCAGTGGAATTCGAGTTACGGCAGATAAGAGCACATTCATGACCATCAAATGGAAGTCTGTCTCTTACGGAAACCCACGACAAGCCGGCTGTTCTCTCTGTGGCTAGCATCTGACATCTCCTTCATCTTTCATGCTTCTGATTTCTAACGATCAAGGCCTCGCTGACTGTGGCGACAACCTGGGGTTTATTTCTCGAGAATCGGGGTCACATTCACCATAGCTAAGAGACTTGCCACACTCCAGGCAACATGCTTTCAGCCGAGATGTGATCAATTCGCAAGACGGGCACATCCTCTGTGATCCGTACCCGGAGACCCGTGGTCTCAGCTTGTGCATGCCGTGGAGCAGCAGGGTCGCGAACAGCGCAATAAGCTGCCGAGAGCTTCCTCTCAGCAATTTCCACATCGAGTACTTTCGTCCAGGTGGTGTTGGGGCGTTCGGTTTCGCTGCCTTGTATTCATCGCCATTCAACCACCGAAGGTGTTCTCCTTAAGACCCGGTTTCGAGGCCATTACGGTAGTAACTTAATTTCGAGAGCTCACGCCTGCCGTAACTTGGCGACTTGGTTTCTGGTTCAAGTCGGCTGCGGTAGTAGAGTGGCCATCTAGAAGCCGGCTTCCGCCGCTAGCCAATCATGGACTGCGTTTCCTTCAGCCATTCCGCGCCGGGCGTAAAGCTCGTAAGCACGAAGCCGGATTGCGTCTTCTAGTATTGGTTCCGCAGGCGTGGTCTTTGACGGCGTCGGTACGGTCATGGTTTTCATCGGGCACCTCAGTTCGAGTGATGGGGTTGTAAGCCGAAGGCCTCAGATACGCTGAGTTTAGACCCAGGAGATCTGAAGCAATGAGAGAGCCAGGGAAGGCAGAGTTAAACTGCCCTCCCGTGCGAAAAGCTCACAGTTCTATGCTGTTACGGGAACGGCGATCTTATGGAAAGTGGAGGTGACAACGTCAGAGGTCTGAACCCTAGGCGTTCCCTCGATAAATCTTGCCATCGTCTTCAACACTTGGGGATAGGTATTGGTGTTGTAAGCTTCGGCATCGGTCTTGTTTTCCCACAGACTGATCGCGGTCACATCAACTCCGCCGGGACCGGCGAATGTGATTTCGTCCTTGAAACCGTTCTGTTTACGAAGCAAAGGAAGGACGTCCTTCTCAAATGTTCGTGTGTAGTCGGAAAGCATATTGGATTTCAGATGAATCGAGACATTGCGTGCAAACATGGGCAACCTCCTAGGTTGGGGGTGACTAAGAAAGAAAACTTCAGATGGGCTGACTTAGCTCAGGGAACCTGAAAGAGGAGAAGGTGGTAACCACCTCAACTACGACCCTAGTCCTCTGGACCACTAATGTCAACCTGGCGCGGTCGCCAATGCGAAGGCGCGGCCGACCGATGTGAGCTGTATAGCTCAGAAGCCGAACTCCCAACTGAGTAAAGTATATTTAGCACCCCAGATCATACGCCGAAGGGGGCAATTCGATGTCTTAGAGCGTCTGGCCTGGATCGGCCCTATGCAGCTTGTGGATACGGAGGCAGAATGCCGGCAGCTCGCTCAATCTCCTCTTCATAGAAATGGATATAGACGAGCGAGAGGCACATGGACAGCACAAGGTATGGCGTTGTGAAAAAAAATATGGTGAAAACTTCCACCGAACACGGCGATAGAGATCGGGCCGCTCGACGGAGATTTATTGGAATAAAGGATTATCAACTGGAATAACGACAAGTGCTTGTAGGATGATGCCTGTCGCGACGCTCAATCCTGCCGAGAGCGGGATTTGATACTGCACGATCATTCTCGAAGAGAGCTTCAAACTTCGGACTAGGCCGGCAAACATATCTCTCCTACTAACGACTACTAGAACGGGATTCGGGGATGGCCGTTTCAGGCTTGGCCGTCGTTGCAGGTCGTGGCCGCAACGATGCTGCCTTTGCCTAGGCTCTTCCTCCGTTCGACGCAGCCGCGGACTCTTTGTAAGGCTGAAACTCGCCGTCCTGCGACAATGCAAAACCCAAGAGCTCGTTCACGACGTAGTTCCGATCGTTATTCGACCACTCGCACATGAGCGCCAGCTCAGCCGCTACCCGGCTCCTCGATAGACGCCTGCAGCTTGACGCGATTGATTCGACTGACGCCTTTTTCAATCTTGAAGTTTGCTCATGACTCTCACCTTCGACTCTGACTCTGTGACCCAGTTCGGATCAGCTCAGATCAGTTCGAGATATCAAACCGATCCGCAGTTGATCAGGTTTGGCGCCGTGCTCTCCAGGCAAAGGGCGGGAACGACCAGTGCGTCAGCAGCGCGCGGCAGCCGGAGGCGGCGTCGCTCCCGCCCGGAAGCCGACACCTCCTCAGACCGCTCCATTTCGCATCCCGCTGAAAATACTGCTCGATCGCCATTGTTTTCATACACCTTTTCAGACTACCCCACAGACCACTCCCGACTTTAGACCCGAGGAATGATTCGAGGCCTTCATGATTTACGAGTTGCCCAGTCGGGAGACTCGAAAATGGTTCCATCCTCCAGCCGGCGTTGAAAACACCCGACCGCGGTTGCCTTTGAGTTGCGCGATGCTTCTTCAGAATCGGACGGATAACGCGACCCGAAGTCACAGGAGTTGGTGTTGTATTCGTAACGATGGAAGGTGGCACGGCGTGCGGAAGTCATGAATTGCGTCGGCGGTTGTTTGCGCCGGTGGGTCGAAGCGCTACAGAGAAACTCATTCGAACCATAGCGGAGAAGGGCGTACGCCAGGGCCTGCGGATCAAGGTCGCGCACTGTGCGCCGCGTAAGCGGGCGAAGCACCTTGATCTGCAGGAACGCGTAGGCAAACTGGCGCATTGGTGCGATGAGAGTGTGGTCTGCGTGGCGGTTTCCATCAGAGAGCCATTTCCTTGAGGCGCCTCAGCAGGATTGTGATTCTGGCTTGGTTGGCAGCGTCTGGGAGGAGATATCCAGGAAGAGCGTCCACAAACGTCTTGTTGTCAAGCAATCGGCGAAATTCGGATGCGACATAGGAACGGACATCTTCAGAGGCCGACCGCAGTTCTCCTGTCAGTTCCTCGCGTCCGTCAACGATGGCTACAAGGTCTTCCAGGTCGTGGCTGGAGAGATAGTCGCCCTTGCCTCGGCCATTGAACGCTTCGAGCTTAGCAGCGCAGAAGTAGGGTGCCGTGACAGCACGGACGGTCAGGTCGGGCTTCAACTCCCGAAACTCAGCAAATCGCATCGCCGGTTTGTACCAGCGGTTTGAGAAACCCAGGATTTTCGAGTCTAGCGGCATCACATCGAGCTTCGTCTTGGAGTTCTGCCAGCGGCACAAGGGAGCACCCTGGCTTGTGTCTTCCGTGAATCCGAGTTTGCGAAGCCGTTCAGAGAAATCTACGTAACCTGAATATGAAGTGATCTCGGCTATGGCATCAACGTCATAGGTGGGGCGCACTTCTGCGGCCGCCCTGTCGGTGACTAGAAGCGCCGTGGTGCAGCCGCCGACAAAAACGAGCTCGCCAAGCAAGGGCCGCAACAATTCGGCAGCGTCAGTGAGGAGTTGTAGATTACGGTGTGACATCGATTTTATGGAGCCGGTTCGATAACTCACGTTCCGCGAGCTTACGTTCGCGTGTACGACCATCGCGAATCGCATCGACGAGAGCAAGGTATTGATACAGAACAGAGTCCTTGAGAGCGGCCATTGGAGCAGTTCTGTAAAGTGGTTGTAGCGCTACTCCGCGGTCGTGTCCTTGAGAGAAGGGCCAAACTGGAGGTGGCTCGTTTCCGGGTGAAATCAGGTCTTTGAGTGGTTCCGCAGCGTAAGACGTTAGCATTCCGCGAGCCATTTCCCCTCGTTCGGCGGGGAAAACGTACTTTAGTCCATGGAGCAAGAACTCCTGGAGCGCCGAAATGTTCGGGGCTCCATTCAGCTCTCGTCCGTGGATCAGACGCGCGGCTTCGAGACGTTTCACAGCGGCATGTACTTCCGATGGGCTCATGGCCAGGTCGCTGGCGACCTGGGAAAACGGGGGCCGGCCAGAGCGATAGATACAAAGTTTCAGGGCAACGACCACATCTTGGGGCTTGAGAGACATGCCGCCATTCTATATTCGCGATTCGCGAATAGCGAATAGATTCGGAGGCAAGGAGTCACGGTCTTCGTTAATCTCCCGTGTTTCAGTTTCAGCGTTCGCCGTAGGTGTCAATTGCAGGACTAAGAATTTTGTTCGTCCCAGACCTAACAAGCCTGAGAATATCGCGCCACCTGGAAGAGAGTCCTCAAAATCCGTAGATTGCATACGTCGTGTCACTCTCGAATACGTTCCTGAACTTCGACGAAGTGTTCGCTTTTTGTTTGCTCATAATGGTGCGAATATTTTGTGGCCATTTTGTGGCCAAAATTGCCATAAATCACCGTTAGCGGCCACAATTTCCTGTATTTCAGAAGAGGCCCTGCATGTCTCGTAGCGAGGGCGAATTGATTTGTTTTCAGTTAATTGCAAAACGGCAGCTCTCGGGGAGCTTTCCGAGCTTTCAGATTCTCAATCTTCAAACCCGGGTTCGATTCCCGGTAGCGCTACCAACTCTGTTTCAATCATTTACACATTTCCTGACATGGTCGCTTCAGGCGACTGTGGCCAGCTTTTGCACAGCTTCCACAGGCGCGCCTTACAACTGGTTGCGCCGCTGGCGAGCACAGTACAGAACGACAGATTCGGGAATGCCCGCCAATTTCTCTAGCGCTACCGCATCATATCTCACCAAGCGTCCGAGTTTTTACATAATTGGGACCGTCTCCAGAGGCACGCCAATAGCGAAGCGTGTTAACGCTCACGCTCAGCCGTCTTGACACCTCCTGCTCGTCTGGAAGCTGAATGTCTGTCATTCCTATTTGTGCGCCTTTCGGCTTCTCTGCCTTTCTCGCGAAGCGTGGTAATCGGTCGCGATGCCAGTGCGAGTTGGAATGCCAAATATTCAAGAGGCTAAACCGGCTCGACAAAAGAGTCCAAGACCTCTTCGTCTCCAATTGATAGTTGTCCGATATGGAACCATTCAGGTGGCCGACCCAGAACTTAGGGAGGAAGATTGGCAAAGATCGAAGGGAAATCTGGTGTAACGGGTCAGCCTTAGGAGTCAGTCCTTCGGAGCTGAAGCAAGAATGGAGAACACATGGAGGCGAGGGGGGATGGGCAAACAATATCAACACCGAATCGGTGCGTGTGCGGAGATATGTTTCAATCTCGTTCTGGACGCTCGCAACCCTGGACCCGATCAATTGGTACAAGCGGTTACTGAAATCTTGAAGCTGGGCCGCGCGCTTGAGCGGCATTTCTCCGCCCTTCGGGTGCGGGGAGTGGAGGAGAAGTTCCTTAACGGCTCAAAGCGCTACCGGTTCAGTCCGAATGAAGAGCAGATGAAGGAGTGCGCCGCGGCTGGGAAGACACACATGATCGCCGCTACTTAGGTCCCTGCCCATGCCAGCGTTCGCAATTGCGAGGAAGTAGCAGTGGGTGGGAAGATGAGTGAAATCGCCAATCGTAACTGTGTCTTGACCGACCTGCCCAGCAAGCCCTCGTATTTCCTGGTGCGGGCGTTTCAGGAATTCATCCAGAATTACACAATTCATACATGATCTCGAGAGTGGACGGATGAATAGTGTCTCCGTGGAAATCACGCAGGAAATCGGCATGCTTTTCAAGCACAAATACGTTTACACCCATGCGCGCAAGCAGTAAAGCCGACATCATGCCAGCGGGACCGCCTCCAGCAATACAGCAGCGAGTGTGGACCACGTTGTTCATGTGAACCACTCCATGGCGCAGTCTGCTGCGATCATACCGCAAACCGCTCGGGTCTCTGATAGATGACTCAGCGTGCGATTGGTTTGACTCGGGAGTGCTATTCTTTCCGGCGACGGGTCCGGGTACGCGGAGGCGAAAAATGCAAACTTCTCGCTCGAACTTTGCTCCTAATGACTCTCAGGCTGGGCGCGGTGGTGCGGGGAACCGAGTAGCCCGCGTTGCTGTCGTCGGAACCGGTTTCGTCGGCGCCACCACGGCATACGCACTCCTCATCTCCGGTATCGTCGCTGAAATTATCCTGATTGATAAGGACGAGACTATCGTACGAGGGCACGTGAATGATTTGCGAGACGCTGCACTGTTTTCGCATAACACGCGAGTGCTTGCGGGCAACTACTCCGATTGCTGCGATGCCGACGTGATCATCATCGCAGCTGGCGTTAGCCAGGCAAGCATGACCTCGCGGCTCGATAATCTGAAACAGTGTGCGCCCATTCTCAAGGAGATCGTCCAAGAGATCGCACGCCACAATCCGCGCGGCGTATTGTTGTTAGCGTCGAATCCTGTCGATGTGCTCACCTATGCGGCTTGGAAATGGTCCGGCCTTCCCGCGGGACGGGTCTTAGGATCGGGGACGAGCTTGGATACAGCGCGCTTTCGACGGAGGCTGGCCGAACGATATGGCGTCGCTCCCGAGAACGTACATGCGTACATTATCGGAGAGCACGGCGATAGCTAGGTACCAGTAGTGTCGTCAGCTCGCATCGCTGGCGTCCCTCTGGGAGATTTCTGCCGTCAGTTTGGTTTGCCTTATGAAGGGGACGCGCTGACGACCATTGAGAATGAGACTCGTAAGGCAGGATTCGAGATCATTCACGCTAAGGGCGCGACCTACTACGGAATTGGAGCAGCATTGGTTCGAATCGTGGGCGCGATCCTGCGGGATGAGCACGCGGTCTTGACTGTGTCTAACCTGGCGCCATCGTCGATGGATTTCGGAGAGGTCTTTTTGTCTCTCCCGGCAATTATCGATCGTAGCGGTGTCGCTCGTGTGCTTTCCATTCCGCTGAATCAGATCGAAAAGGAAGCCTTAAAAGCATCGGCAGACACCCTGAAAGGCCACATTGCGACCCTGGGCGGCGTGGCCGCAACAGCGGTCTAGCGATCGCATTGCACATGACTGCATGTTGAATCAGACGGGCTCAAATCACTGCTTGTCGGCACGTACCGGGTCGCCTACCGCTGCGGCCTGGATAAGACTGGAAATATCCTGACAGACAGGGAGCATAGCGCAACTTCTTGGGGCTGTAGTGGGACGATCATTGCCCACTCCATGTTTGGACTTCCGTTCTTGTCTCTTTCCCATCATCCGCGGAGTGGCCCAGTGTAGTTCTTGAGTGAGTTCGTCGCAGCGTTCGGTCTACTCTCTGTAATTTGGGGTGCTCGCACTCTCGTTCTGGCTTTGTCCCGCTTGCGGTGGCGAGTTACATCACAGCGGCTTATGGATTACGGCATCGACATCGTTTGCGAATCCTGCTGTGACCATTGCGAGGTCGCTTAGCGATACATTTGCTGGAATCAGGCCGGTGGATGTTCCAGCGTTCGTTGTGTCCCAGTTCATGGGAGCCCTCGCCGCTACATTGCTGTTTCGCTGGCTCATTCCAGCCATGGCATCGGAAAGGACATCGACGAAGCAGGATCGGATCTCAGGAGCCATAAAGCTGAGCGCGAAGGTAGAGGGGGAGCGTAGCATACTCCTCCAAAACTGACTTCCGAGTTTGTTGCGCAGCACTACCGACGAAAAGATGATCAAGAACTTAGTGGGCCTCTTGAAACCGAGATGCTTACTTTACGCGGGAACGACTTTGTCGCGGGTCTCGAAGATCTCTACGAATTCCTGATAGCGGCGCGAAATCTCCGCCACGGCTGCGTCGCGGGTGATCCTCTTACCGCGCCAGTCAACCAGCGGATTCCAGAAGCTGGTCCGACCAACAGCGAAGCCGATGAAGCCCGGAACCGCTGATGCGATTGTGAGCCATTCGCGCACTTTTCTGTCGTCCTCGCCACGGCCCAGGATGATGCAGCCGACTTGCTTGCGGCCTCCCCGGCGGGCGGCGGCCACAATCCTCTCGCAGTCTTCGTGGCGATCGAGTCCTTCGATCTTCCACACGTCGGGCTCGACCTGCGCATCCTGCAGTTGATCGATGGTTTGCGCCATCAGCCGGGGACGAAGCTCCACATCGTACGCCCTCTTATCTCCTTTGAGCCGGTCAAGCTGGGCCTTCTCCGCCGGGACCAGCAGTTCGAACATGAATCTGCTGCGACTCTTGCCGCTGTGCAGATATTCCGACAAGCGCTTCAGACGAGCCGCTTGCCGACGGTTAAGATCCGGGTCTCCCTCCGGGTTGTAGCGAACCAGGACCTTGCAGAAGGTTGGGTGAAAAGCTTCAATATGGTTACCGAAGTCATCCCCGTATTCGAAGTCGAACTCATCCTGTCCGCTCTTCTCCGCCGGGCAGGAGGTTGAGTACCCCGCTGCACTTGCATCGCGGAGAATAGCGGCGCCAAACTGCTCGTCCACCAGAATTCCAGCCTTCTCTTTCGGAACGCCGGCATGGACGGCCGCTGTGAAGGCGTCATAGATGACCCGCTTCGCGGCGGCAATCTCGGCTATCTGTTGCGGGCTTAACGCCCCGTCCCATCCGAACATCTTCTTCTGGAACGAGCCACGGTGATCAAATGGCAGAATGTATAGCGGTTGGTCGAAGCCGAGAGCGGTCATGCTGTCTCCTTGGATTTTCGGTAATAACTGGTCAGGTTATTAGTTGAACTGTCGTGTGGGGTTCTGTCGTGCTCTCAACCTCTGGAATGATGCCAGAACCTTGCCCAGGTCGACGGCCCACTAGAACAAATTTCGCCGCTCACGTCACAGATTGTATGACACCCCTAAAACTCCAACCGCAGAGAGAATTGCATCTCGCGTTGGATCGCTCCAATCGCGAGTGAGGTAATTTGGCCGCCGCCACCGGAGTCTACGTTGGGGTTTGGATTCCCGAGGTTAACGTTGTTGAAGACATTGAAGGCATCCGCGCGAAACTGCACAACCACGCGCTCCGTAATGAGGATGTTCTTGGCGACAGCCAAATCGCTCTGGAAGAAGCCGGGACCGCGCAGCGAATTGCGGGCTGCGTCACCGATCTGTCCCGCGCCGGGCCTCTGCCACGGGCCGATGGTCTGGCCCAAGAGCGGCTGACCCCTTTTTGGGTCGAAGCCCTGCAGTGCTGGGATTGTGCCAGACGGACAGTCACCCGAACCGCTGACCATGCAACTCGCGTGCAGAAACTGACCAACAGTTGTCGTAAAGTACTGGCTGCGGCTGTCGGTGATATGCACGTGGCCGACCAAATTGGGTCGGCACGGGCTGAATTGAGATGCGCCGATGTCGATGGCGCACTCGGAGTAGATGGGCGTGAAGGGCAACCCGCTTGACCAAGACGTCGTTCCCGCCAAGGACCATCCACTGACGACCCGGTTCAGGACGGGTCCCGCGCTCCCAAAAAGCGTGCGGCCCCGGCCTATGGGTAGGTCCCAGGTGTTAGTCATAACAAAGTTATGCCTACGGTCGAAATTGCCCACTCCCCTGTTTGCCTCAGGGTTAATTGCGTAAAAAAGATTGTCAAAATCGATAACTTTAGAGAATGTGTAGTTAGCAAGCAAGCTGAACCCTGAAGTGAATTGGCGGCGAACCTTGACCTGCAGAGAATTGTAGTTGCTTGAGGCATCGCTGCCAAAATAGCGAATCTGGGAAGTCCAAGGCTGAAAGGGTTGGCGCAGGGCAGCCAGCGTTTTGCAGAAAGGGTTGTTTCCAACCAGCCGCGGGTTCTGACAATTTGCAGCTTTCGGTTGGGTTGGCGCAATAAAGCCGACAAGCGTTGGCTGATTCAGGTCGTAATAAGGCACTTGCAAGGCATCGTCATTGAGGACATGCGTACCCTTGTTCCCGACGTAGGAAATCTCGACATAAGTATGACGGTCGAGGGCGTGCTGCAAAGCGAAATTCCAAGCATCGACCGTGGGCAAACGTAGACGCCCCGGCAGTGCGTAAAGATCTGCTTGCTGGCCTCGTTTATTGTCTGTGCGGAGATCGTTGATGGTGAACGGAGCAGTCGAGTGAAACTGGAATGCAGGAACAGTGCATGTTCCGTTCTGACATATGTTGACTTGGCCTGGAGGTGCCAAGGGACTCCGGTTAGAATTCACAGTGAAGCTCTTGAAAGTCGCAATCACTCCGACCGGCGGTGACTGTGTGGCAGCAATCCCGAAGATCGTGCCGCCATAGCCCGGGTCGAATTCACGAGCGTAGCCTGCGCGGATCACTGTCGTTGGGTTTGCGAGATAAGCGAAGCCGACGCGAGGGCCGATGTTCCGTAGAGTCGTTTTCACGTTGCCTTGCAGGTTTGCTCCAGCCTGCCCTGCAATCACAAACTGGTCGTTCGCTGGGGTAGCCCCGCTTCCCAACTGTAGCCAACCGCCGGCGCCGCTTGCGGTCACGGCTTGCGGGAGATAGACCTCCCAGCGCAACCCGTAATTCACGCTAAGCCGCGAGTTCACTCTCCAGGTATCTTCCCCGTAGAAGAACATGCGGGTCTGCCTTTCCCCTGCATGGTAAGCAGCGGGATTGCTCAGATTATTGTTGTAGGCTTGCGAAAATGCGGAGAGGGTGCCCAGCAAGAAATCGGCCAACGAGAGCCCGTTCATATTGCCGGGCCCGCTGGTATTGCCGAACTCGAAATGGCCGGCACGCCTTTGGTCGCTGCTCAAGCGGAAGTTTTGGAGATAACGGAAGTCCGCTCCCCAGCGAATGTCGTGCTTGCCGACTAGTTTCGTCCAGTTGTTTACGAACTGGAACTGTTGTTCTCGCTCTCGCAGCGGGCAATTGCAGGTGTTTGCAACCGGAGAATAGCCAAGCCGGACAAAATCCTGGTTACTACCGGCGATCGGCAGAGTGGGGAGGTTTGGATTGTCGAGCTGGATATCGGGCATGCCCGAAGAAAAAAGGTCTCCCGGCAAATTCAAACCCTGGATACCAGCCTGCGTCGCCGGGGTCGTGCCTATGTCCAGCGAATCTATCCTGAGGTTATATCGCAAGAAACCAAATCGAAAATCGGTTAATATACTGGACGTCAGGTTCAAGGAAAACCCCGCCGAGATACCCTGATTGCGGTCTCTCATTACACCCGCAAATCCCGAGTTGTTCGCCCCTGTTCCCCCCGCTGTTCCGAAAGCTGGCGACCCGCTCTCCCTAAAGTTCGCAAAGCTGTAGCGGCCAAACGCTTTCAATTTGCTCGACGCAACATAGTCAGAGCGGACATCGAACGTATTGGCAACCAGGGCATCGACTCCAGAATTCATGAAATTATTCGTCACACCAGTAGCAGTCGGCAGCGGGATCATGTCAAGAAATGCCACCATCTGCGGAGAAACGAGGCTGTTGGGGATCTGATTTTTCGGAAATGGAACATTCTTCGAAAATGGATCAGTTAACGCCACCTTATATTCGCTAAGATCGCATGGTGTAGTTGACGAGGCTACACCAGTACACGTCTTATGTACCTCGTTCGTAGGCACCGTGAGCAAGACTGTGCCGTGTTCCGACCTGCGTATGCCACGGTAATCACCAAAAACAAAGAGCCGGTTGCGCACGAGAGCCCCGCCTAACGAACCTCCAAATTCGCTCCGCCTGTCGCTGGAACTTTGAAGAAGCGAAGTCTGGCCGAAACTTGGAAGACTGGCTTGGGTAAAGTCAGGGAGCGAGTACCCAAAAGCTGAGCCGTGCCAGTTATTGGTGCCGGACCGGGACTGCACACTCACGACTCCCCCAGTTGCGGGTCCGAACTCCGGGCTATAGTTCTGCGTCGTCACCTTCAACTCCGACACCAAGTCAATCGATGGATTAAGCACGACAATGCCTTCGAGCGGATCACGATTGACTGTTCCGTCAAGGAGGAAGGTTGTTCCGCTGAAGTGCTGTCCGCTCAGACTGGCGTAGATTCCAGCCTGTGGATTCTGTGAGTCGGCGAGGACGTTCCTGGTGCGCACCGCTCCCGGCACCAGTAATTCGTAGCGAGAAACGTTTTGTCTGAAGAGTGGCAGCGAATCAATCTCCTGACGGGAAAATCGCGTAGAGACGTCAGCGCGGTCGACTTTGAGAATCGAGACCGCGGACCCGTCTCCGAGCTCTTTATCTGCGGCGTCCCCTCGTGCGAGTTTGACATTGACTTCAGAGCTGTTGTCCGCAGATACCGGCACCAGCGGCTCTACATGCGTCTTGAAGCCGTCTTTCTGCATCCTCATGCTGTAGACACCGGAAGGGACATTGCTGAAGGTGAAGAATCCGGAGTCATCGGTTCGCGTAAAGAAGCTGAGCCGATCGCCTTTGTCAAGAGCACTAACCAATACGAGCGCCTGGGAGACCGGTGCCCCTGTGTACGTCAGGGTCCCTTTAATTGTGCCGTATACAGACTGAGCAAGCGTGGCCTCGGGCAAAGAAAAGGCCAGAACTGGCAGGATGAAATACGTAATCCGAGACCACATACGAAGCGCTCCAGAAAACAAAGCCGCAACTCGCTGAAGCGAAACACAAAACACCCGAGGGGGCGGTACCTGGATGGTCGCATCCTTATACGACCGCCTGGTCCTAGTGTCAAGATCTGGCGCTTGTCCGGCGATGTTTGTCGAGCCAGAACACCTTGAAGGAAGCCCCAGGGCCTTTAATGGTTTTGGGGTTTTGGGGCGGCCTGGTCGGACATTGTTCACGTCCCCTTACACGAGAATCGCACTCCAGCCTAAAGGACGAGCTTTGGCAAGGGTTTGTCTAGAACCTGGACGGGACTCGCCATTGCAGTGGCGTTACCGACGGCAAGTTGTTGGCTCTATGGCGTACGTCCCGGTTCGTTTCTTTAACCTCTCTTTTCTCTCTTCACCCTCTCTAAATTTGAGATGAGGCGGTCCGTGCGTACAGGGTTCGAGGTGAAGAATCGTTATCCCCGCGTAGACCACGACCCTGAGGTGTGCCATAATCTGAAGCAAAATCCGTAGGGCACGGACGGTAGTGCCCTTCCCTGGTTTCGTTGCCGCGCAGGCGCCTGATGGCGACAAGTCCAAATGCACACGAATCGCTGCAGATGGCTCATGTTCTCTTTCTGGACATGGTGGGCTATTCGTTGCTTCCAATGGATCGTGCGAAAGCACTGGTAACCAAGTTACAGCAAACCGTTCAGAAAGCCGCTGAATTCTTGCGCGGCCAGGCGCGGGGCGACCTGATTTTCAAGACGACCGGCGACGGAATGGCCCTCGTGTTCTTGGGCAATCCTGAGGCGCCGGTTCGTTGTGCCATGGAATTGAACAGAGAATTTCGCAAAGACCCTGATCTCAAGGTCCGCATGGGAGTGCACTCCGGGCCGGTGTATCTGGTGGAGGGACCTCTCAGCCCTGGCGCCGTCGATGTGGTGGGCAGCGGCATCAACATGGCCCAGCGCGTAATGGACTGCGGCGACGCGGGTCACATCCTGGTATCCAGCACCGTGGCGGACGTTCTGGGTCATGTCGGTGGATGGTCACAGTTTCTTCACGATATCGGCGAGGCTAAGGTCAAACACGGAGTGAAGGTCAAGCTCTTCAACTTGTATTCAGGAGACACCGGCAATCCGCAGGTCCCCCGCTGCATTTCAACAACCCAGAAACAAGACGAACGAGATCCTCTCATTGGTCAGGTTATCGACCACTATCTGATTCTTGACAGGATCGGCAGGGGCGGTATGGGTGTCGTGTACAAGGCCGAGGACACTTCTCTGCAGCGTCACGTGGCGATGAAGTTTCTCCCAGATGAGTTGTCTCGAGATTCGCGTCATTTGGCACGATTCCAGCAGGAAGCTCGTGCAGCTTCTTCGCTGAATCACCCTAACATATGCACGATTCACGAGCTGGGGTCCTTCCAGGGCAGATACTTCATTGCGATGGAGTTGCTCGAAGGTAAAACCCTGAAGACCCTGATTCAGTCGAAAGCCATCACTGCCAAACAATGCATCCAGCTCGCTATCGAGATGGCGGACGGCCTCGCCGCCGCTCATGGGCGCGGTATCATTCATCGCGACATCAAGCCTAGCAATATTTTCATCACCAGCAGTGGCCATGCCAAGATTCTCGACTTCGGCCTGGCGAAGTTGAACACAGCTCAAAAGCATTCCCCCGAAAGCGCTGTTACCGATACGACCCAGGAACACCTTACAGAAGCCGGCCAATTTGTAGGCACCATCGCGTACATGTCTCCGGAGCAGGCGCGAGGAGAGCTCCTTGATTTGCGTTCCGATCTCTTCTCATTTGGGGTCGTCCTCTACGAAATCGCGAGTGGGAACTTGCCCTTCCGTGGCGACACCTCGGCTGTGCTGTTCGACGCGATTCTGAACCGGCCACCCGCCCCTTACAGAAGCCTCATCCCTGACACGCCCAAAGGGATCGAGAGCATCATCGCGAAGGCCCTAGAAAAGAATCGGGAAAATCGCTACTCATCCGCCGCCCAGGTACGGACGGACTTGGAGGCATTGCTCGGCCAGAGAGATCCAGCCCCACTACCGGTCCCCAAAGCACCGCCTGAAGGCACCCGCGCAATCCTGCTGTACAGGCGAAATGTTCCTCTCGACGAGCAACTGCTTCGACTGCTGGAGGCAAGATTGTTGGGTGAAGGGTACCAGGTTTTTGTGGACCGCCACCTTCAGATCGGGATGCATTGGGCGAGAGAGATCGAACAGCGTATAGCCAGCGCCGATGTAGTCATCCCACTGCTTTCATCTGCGTCGGTGCAAAGCGAAATGCTTGGGTATGAGATTCAGTTGGCCCATGAGTACGCTCAGAAACGAGGAGGCAAACCGCGGATTCTGCCGATACGCATTAATTTCGAGCAGCCCTTGCCGGATCACATTTCCGGTATTCTCGACGGGATTCAATATGCGAGTTGGAGCGGACCGGGCGACGATGAGGGCCTGCTCAATGACTTGGTTGCAGCCGTCCGGAATCCCGGGTCGTTCGCAATGGAGCGGCCGAGACTCGAACAAGTTGGAGGAGCGGTGCCTTTGGACTCTCGCTTTTATGTGGTTCGCTCCACCGACCAGGAATTTCTCACCGCCATCTGCAGGAACGACAGCATTGTACTGGTGAAAGGTGCCCGTCAGATGGGCAAGACGTCACTCGTGGCTCGCGGCCTGCAGTTGGCTCGCCAAAGTGGGGACCACATCATTTTGACAGATTTCCAGAAGCTGAACACTAAACATCTGGAATCCACTGAGATTTTTTTTCGAGTGTTGACGGAATCTATAGCCGATCAATTGGATCTTAACCTCGACGTGGATACGATTTGGAATCCCAAACGGGGACCGAGCGTCAACTTCGAACGCTTCTTGCGCCGCGAAGTTCTTCCAAAGATCGGGAAACGGCTGGTCTGGGGAATGGACGAGGTGGACCGATTATTCTCCTGCAGCTTTGGAAGTGAAGTTTTTGGTCTATTCCGCTCCTGGCACAATGAGCGCTCGCTAGACCCATGCGGCCCCTGGCAAAAGCTGACCATGGTCATCGCGTACGCGACCGAAGCGCACATGTTTATCACGGACATAAATCAGTCGCCGTTCAATGTCGGAACCCGGTTGAGCCTCGAGGACTTCAGTCTCGAGCAGGTGACGGAACTGAACGAGCGCTACGGGGGTCCATTGAAGGGACCTACCGAGGTTGCCGCATATTTCAAGCTGTTGGGAGGACAACCCTATTTGACCCGCCGCGGCCTGAACGAGATAGCATCTCGTGGGATCGATTTTCATGCTTTTGAAGCACAGGCGTGTCGGGATGACGGGCCTTTAGGCGATCACCTGCGGCGTATCTTGTTTTCCCTCGCGCAAGATCCAGCTCTTTGCAACGTTGTGCGCGACGTCCTGAGCGGACGGCACAACGCAGCGGCGGAAGAGTTTTATCGTCTGCGAAGCGCTGGCATCATGGCGGGAGAATCTGCGCGGGAAATGCGTCCACGCTGTGACTTGTACGAAACATACTTGAGTCGACATTTGATGTGAGTGCCCCGCAAACAATCCAACAGATCGGGTTCTACGTCACTGGCGGGACGCTTCGTCGAGACGCTCCCAGCTACGTTGTGCGGGACGCGGACGAGCGCTTATACTCCAGTCTCTGTCGCGGAGACATCTGTTACGCACTGACACCGCGCCAGATGGGCAAGTCTTCCCTTATGGTGCGGACCGCCGCGCGTCTGCGCGAGCGTAAAACAAGCGTGGCGGTACTCGATCTCACCGCGTTTGGTCAGAACCTCACTCCCGATCAGTGGTACAACGGCCTGCTCGGACGGATGGGGCAGCAACTCGATCTGGAAGACGAGCTTGAAACCTACTGGAATACTCACCTTCACTTGGGGCCATTTCAACGCTGGGCGGGTGGGATTCGAGGAGTCGTCCTTGAGTTGCGTCCCGGCCGCATCGTTATTTTCATTGACGAGATCGATGCCGTGCGCAGCTTGCCGTTCTCTACCGACGAATTCTTCGCCGGAATTCGCGAATTTTTCAATCGAAGGACTCAAGACCCAGAAATCAATCGCCTAACGTTCTGCTTGTTAGGAGTCGCGACTCCTTCAGACCTGATACGTGACACGCGGACAACTCCTTTCAACATTGGCGTCCGCGTCGAACTGTCAGATTTTACCGCGGAAGAGGCGGCACCTCTGGCTCAGGGCCTGTGCGGCGATCGCGAGCAAGGCCGGCAGTTGATGCGGCGCATCCTTTACTGGACCGGCGGCCATCCTTACCTCACCCAGCGCCTCTGCCAGGCGGTGTCCGAGAATTCTGCGAACACATCAGCAGCGGTCGATAAGGTTTGTAGCGAATTTTTTCTGTCCCACCGCGCTCGCGAACGGGATGACAACCTGCTGTTCGTCCGCGAGCGGATGTTGCGGAACGAAACGGACGTGGCTGGATTACTTTTACTCTACCGCAAGGTCGGTAACGGAGATAGAGTTCGCGACGAAGAAACGAACCCCTTGGTCACGGTCATGCGGCTTGCGGGAATTGTTCGCGCTGACCGCGGATATTTGCGAGTGCGGAACCAAATTTACGCCGAAGTATTCGACAAAGACTGGGTCACGGAAAATCTGCCCGGAGCAGAAGTTCGGCGGCAACGCGCTGCATATCTTCGGGGGTTCAGGATCGCCGGGGGAATCTTTGCGCTCGCCCTTGTAGTGCTTGGCGCCAACGGACTTTATCGCGAGTTCCGAACTAACACGACGCCTCCTCCATTATCGTTCGCCCTGAAGCCACCCGCTTTCTGGGCCTCTTTCATGACACTGTCCCGAGCGCCCAGCGACAGCGGCGCCCTGCTAATAAGGGTCGGTGAAGCAGATATTTCAGTGTTTGTGAATGGGGTGCAATATGGCCGGACGGAGAAGGGAGGGTTTCTGCAAATCCCGGTACTGCCGGCTGGGGACTATGACGTCCGGCTGGAGAAACCTGGTTTTCAAGTTGTATCGCAAAGAGCCTCGGTCCTAGCTCAGCGAGAAACACGACTAATCTTCAAACTCTCACGTGTGTCACAAGTTCTGATCGAGAATGTACTTCTCGTTGAGCAGGCCCCGGCAGGCACGAGGGTGAGCCTAGACGGCAAACCGGCTGGGGTCATCGCCTCGGATGGAGAGCTTTCTGTCAAGGTAGATCCCGGAGAACATGCCATCACGTTGGAGCGAGTTGGCTTCTTGTCACGTGACTTCAAGATGCGGCTAAGCCCTGGAAGTAACATTATTGACGGGAAACTACAGCCCGATTTGGAACCCGGTGACTTGGAGGCTGCGTTGCAGTCCAATGACCTGGCTAAGCTTGAAGATTTCTTGACTCGCTATCCGAGCAGCAAAGGTGCAACTCAGGCTCGCGCCAAAATGGAAGAATTGGAGTGGATTAAGTATCGCGACTCTAACGATCCGATCCAGCTGCAAGTCTTCATTGATAAGCATCCCAACGGACCGCATGTAGTACCGGCCCGGGAACTGGCTGGCCAGTTGCAACAGGAGGACCTCGATTGGCGCACGGCTCAAGAAAGTAACACCGCGGAAGCACTGCAACGGTTCAGGGACCATTATCCGCACAGCCGCCACGCCCTTGAGGCCCAGAATTCGATAACCGTCTTCAGAGATCGAACTCAGATCTTGCAAGTGCTCAAGGACTATCAGGACGCGTATAACCATCAAGATCTGAAGCGAGTACTCCAACTCTGGCCGCGTTGTCCTCCCGAGGTGCAAGCGAGCTTTAATACGATTTTTAAGGACAAGCGATCCGGCACTCTTACTCTTTCCCCAAAGGGAACACCGGATGTGAAAGGAGATATCGCTGTGGTGAAAGTCGACAGAACGCGTCAGGCCGAAACTGCCAGTACGAGCGGCACCGTACCTTTTCAGTTCAGGAAGGAAGACGATAGGTGGGTGATTGAAAGAGGAGCTTTCTAGTTTCAGAGCTGGGGAGTGTATTTCGATCTCACGGAATCCAGTTATGCACTGCACGCGACGGCAAAGAAGAAGCAAGCCTTCATTCGGGAGCAAGGCAGCATCAATGCTCATTCTTTTTCGGCAGGTTGGCTGACGTCCGCCGTGCCGATGTTCAGCGCTACGTCACACATAGGTCCACTAAGATCTCGGCAGGTTCAGTACTGAAAGAGCTGAACCTCTTGAAGGATCTGTTCGCGCTTGCTATCGATTGAGAGTTGATATCCCAGAACCCAGCTCAGGGTGTCAAACCGCCTCGCGTACCCGCTGGGCGAGTTCGTTATCTGCAACCGACGGAATTGCGCGTGCTGCTTGAGGCTTCCCCGGCATGGCTTAGGCCGATTGTTAGCGTGGATGTGGCCACCGGCATGCGACGGGGAGAAATACCTGGACTCCGATGGCTTGACCCGGATCGTGGTGACTGGCGCCTATTGCCCCTCCTGCGCTGATCTGCGATAACCAACACTGCATGTGCGGATCCGCCAGCGATAGCTAGTTGGACAAACGATGGCTCGGACCGAATCCCAATTGGATGGATCCAGCTCGTTTTCTCTCGAATCCCGCGATCGTCCAAACCTCGAGAGTCCGTAAGCTCCTTACTCTGGAGAACAGGGAGATTTTATTCCGACCCGCCAATAGAACCGAACTACTGCGGCGGATTCAACCCGGCGTCCCGGGCACCAAGAACGTGCGCGGATACTCGCCAAATGCACTGTTCGGGAGTACATCGGCCGCCCGCTGCAACCCAAGTTGCACGAGTCGCAGTCGAGTTCCGTCGGACAGTGAAACAGCGTTTCTGCAGATACATCGCTAGAGTGAGCCATAGGATCGAGCGTATACAAATATACGTTCCTGTTGGAAACACTCACTGCGGTTCGTAGAAAGAGCGTGCCATGATTCGTTTTGGACAAGACGTATGCGGAAACCTGGAAGCGGCCTTGCATCGCGAGTGGCTCGAGACGAACGGTCTCGGGGGCTTCGCCTCGTCTACCATCAATGGGATCAATACCCGGCGCTACCACGGTCTACTGGTCGCGGCCATCAAACCGCCCGTAGGCCGCTTCGTTTTGCTATCGAAGCTTGAAGAGACTTTGCTTTTAGACGGCAGATCTTTTGACCTCTCGGCTAACCGTTACCCTGGCGTCGTGCACCCGCAAGGCTTCCGCTTTCTCAAACAGTTTCGCCTTGACCCTTTCCCTATCTTCACGTTCGAAGTGGAAGGCCTGGAGATCGAGAAGACCGTCTTCATGGTGCAGGGCGAAAGCACGACAGTTGTTCAATACGAGGTCAAGGACCACGCGGCCTCCCTGCCCGACAAAATCGCCCTCGAGATTCGGCCCCTAATCGCGTTTCGCGATTATCACAGCACGACTCACGGCAACGGGTCATTGAACTCGGAGGTTGAGGTGCTTGACGGTGTGGCAAGTGTCACTCCCTATGCCGGACTCCCGACACTTTACCTCGCGCACAACGCCAAGCAACTCGAGGAGGGAAACGGCTGGTACCGCAATTTCGAGTACGACGCCGAACGCGAGCGCGGCCTGGATTTTGTTGAAGATCTTTTTAATCCTCTGGTGCTTCGCTTTCATCTTGGTTCCAGCCGGAAAGCAACCGTTATAGCCTCCACAGAGCAGCGAGACGCGGCGAATGCCCCTCAGTATCGGCAATCCGAGACCTCCCGGCGAGGCGCCAATGCGATGCGCTCACCGAGCGAGGATGAATTTGTCAAAACCTTGACCGCTGCCACCGACCAGTTCATCGTCGCGAGGGGTGAACAGAAGACAGTCATCGCCGGTTACCACTGGTTCAGCGACTGGGGTCGCGACACCATGATCGCGTTACCCGGCCTCACTTTACCGACCAAGCGCTACGACGTTGCTCGCAGCATTCTGCGTACCTTCGCTCAGCACGTGGATCGAGGCATGTTGCCGAACCGTTTCCCCGATGCTGGCGAAACGCCTGAGTACAACACGGTCGATGCGACGCTCTGGTTCTTCGAAGCCGTTCGCTCATATTTGGCTTACACCGGCGACTTGGAGTTTGTGCGTAAGGAGCTCTATAGCGTTCTGACCGATATCGTTTCTTGGCATGTGCGCGGTACACGCTTCGGAATCAAGGTCGATCCGAGCGGGCTGCTCAGTTCAGGGGAGCCCGGCGTTCAACTCACGTGGATGGACGCCAAAGTGGGCGACTGGGTGGTTACGCCGCGCCGCGGGAAGCCTGTCGAAATTCAAGCCCTCTGGTATAACGCGCTGTGCATTATAGAAGATCTCGCGCAGCGCCTCAGTGACGAACCTGCCCGCAAGCGTTATGGCGGTATGGCAACGCTCACAAAATGGAGCTTCAATCGCCTGTTCTGGAACGAAAAGGGCAAGTGTCTTTATGACGTCGTGAACGGGGGGTCGCCCGACGCTAGCATCCGCCCGAATCAGATCTTCGCTGTCAGCCTTCCCTACACGATGCTCAGCCCAGAAAGGGCCGAACTCGTGGTGCGCACACTGCAGCAGCACCTGCTCACGCCCTACGGGGTGCGCAGCCTGGCACCGACTGATCCCCAATACCGTGGCCGCTACACAGGCGATCCTGTCAGCCGTGATGGTGCTTATCATCAAGGAACTGTGTGGCCATGGCTTATGGGACCGTTCATCACAGCCTATATAAAGGTGAATCGAAATAGTGAGCCAGCACGGCGACAGGCGGAAACTTGGCTGGGTGCATTCAAGGAACACCTTTCGGACGCAGGTCTAGGTCATATTTCCGAGGTCTGCGGCGGCGATGCGCCGCACCAGCCAGGCGGCTGCATCGCGCAGGCATGGAGCGTCGCCGAATTGCTGCGCGCTACCATAGAAGACGTCTATGGCATCCGGCCGGTGTCGCTCGATTCGTAGGAAAGGCGGGGCACTACTGAGAGGAAAAGGCAAAGAAGACTCCGGGAATGCCCACATGACGGGACTTTGAACTAGCTGCTACCTGCATTATCTTGCCCTGTGCTCTCGGACCCGGCCCCGGTGCATCTCTTCGTTCAGGTACTTATGGCCACCGTTCCGAATCGTTCCTGCTGACCAGAATCCGTCATTCACGTGCGTCACCGTATATCTCCCAGCCTCTACGGTTGGTGCTGCTGTGCAGTGGGCAGAGCGGATCATGAAGAAGATTGATAGGTGTTCTCGGGCTGAGGCGATTTTTTGGAAGAGCGCGTTCAGCCGTTTACAACTACAGATACCCGCTCAAAACCAACGTCGATCTTCTGCCACCCGGCTTGAATTGCGGCCTCAATAGCGGACTCCTGCGTTGAAAAGCTGTTGGGCAAATAGAACTGAGTTTCGGTCACGCCGGACGCAACATGCTCCTCGACGGAGAACTCGGCCGAGAATCTGCCGTGCCTAAGCTCGCATGACCGAGCCTCGATGACATAGGCCTTGTATCCCTGTCGAGTCTTCACGACCAAAGCCCCTTGCACAGTAATCATCGCACCTCGCGGGTGGGGTGCTTCCATTCGCGGAATCAGGAGTACGAGTCAGTTTATGGTCGTCCCGCCGCAGCACTGCTTGTACTTCTTCCCGGAGCCGCACGGGCTGGGAGAGTTCCTTCCAACCTTGGGAACATTGTGCCGTGGTTCACTCGTGTGGGCACTGGGACTGACCTGCCGATGCGACCGAAAAATACTGATAAGCGCCCGAAAGCCCAGCCGCCATGTGCACGATGACTTTTTCGAGCTCTCTGGGCTGATCGGATTGGGGCGCATCTCCGGTTCTTCGTCGTGCTCTGGCAGAGCATCATCGTCAGGATCAGATCCGTCGCGCTCCTCATCGTTGACAAGCTCAGCCCAGCCGTCGTGGCGCGCACCGTGCCCCGCATGAAGCCGCGAGCACAGTCGTTGCCTTGTGCCATGCCGTTCTCGTCCTCCAAGGAGGAATGGTTGGCGGCGGACGATCTCCTAATCCGACTATGCCTGTTCCTGCTGATAGCGGACGACGTGGTGCGTCTGGTTCGATGTCGTTGTGACTGCGGAGGTGCGAAGAAAACCGAGAATGGGTTCGCCCGGTACTGTGGCTTCCACGAAATGCCGTGGCCCGACAGGCGATGGACCAAACGAGTAAAAGTACGGCAAACTTAGCGATGTTGCGGATCGTTTGCTTCTAGCACCCACGCTGGGTGAACTACAGCGAAGCGCATCTTGTGGGCTTTGCATGTCCTCACGAGCTGTTTCTGCCAGCGTGAACGTGAAGAAGATTCTTGCAAGTGGTTAAAAAGACAGCTATCGTTACTGGGATTTTGGAACAGTCCTGCAGGGAAACAGATTCTCGAACCTCGTAAAAACCGCACCGAAATGGCATCTCAGGAGGTCAGATGCGCCCTAGGTTGCTTCTTCCCATAGCGGTCCTTGCGCTGCTTCCGATTACGATTGTTTATGCTCACGAGCGTTTTATCCGGCACGATCTCAAGTACCCCCTGCATGAGGAATATTTCGGCCGGCACGTCGGTATGTTTCTGGGCATGCAACCTGACATGTTGCGCATCGGCACCACGGCTTGCGTCCTTTTGTTCGTTTTCCTGTTCATTTTCTTCTTCCGCCAAAACCTTGACGTCTTTATCGAGCATCGCCTGCTGTCTCGACTACGAGGCCCGGCGCAGAGATTTCTTCATCATTTGGCAAACTTTCTGACCGACAAACCTGTGACACTCCCATGGTTCCATGCCATTGGCGAATGGGCGGTGGTCCTGTTCCTGCGCAGTCCTGCGCTGGTGCTCATGTATTCAGCGACCAACGATTCGCTCGTTATGCCGAGTTATCCGCTCGAGCCGACTTCTGCGATTTATTTCAAGTACATCCAGGTTGTCTTGGCGATTCTGATGCTCACCCAGACCGCGCTTCCTCTGGCCGGAGCCATGGTCGTGGGTACCTGGATTTACCTGTGGCGTTGGGGTTGGATGGTGGCCGCGGACGCCATACCTGTCGTCACTGTGGGACTGGTCTATCTCACGTCGCCGTGGCAGTCGTACAAAATAGCCATCACCGAATTGAGTGAACAGCAAGTGAAGTGGGTACGGCTGGTACTGGGATTTGGGTTCCTCGCCCTGGGATGGCTCAAGATCTACAACTATCACCTTACCGCGGGCGTGGCCGACAACTATCCAGCGGTTATGGACGATCCCATGATCCATTTCTTCGCCATGGGCACTAATCCCTCGTTCCGCCGGGAAAATTGGATTGTGGCCTTCGCGCTCGCCGAAGTGCTCAGTGGTTTCATGCTGATGATGGGAATTTTTACCCGCGTGTGGGGATCACTGATGCTTTGGGTATTTATCAAGCTGATGATCGTGAACTTCGGTTGGGATGAGATTCCCCACATTTATCCGATTGCTGCCACCGCGGCAATCGTGTTTTCCAACAAACTCCGAACCGAATTCTCGTTCGTGGAGAAGATCCAGCAAAAGGCTGCTCGCGAGGGACGATCATTCTTGAGGATCGCAACTGTGGCATTTGCCTCCGTCACCATCGCGGTGCTGGCGGTCTACACTCTGCTGTACGCGTTTACGTTTATTGACCGATCACGTTTGTGAATCCCAAGGTGCGCAAGTCATGAAATTCGCTAGTGTGAAGCAGATCATAGTTCTGACCGTGGTTACTTGTGTTGGTCTGTTCGGCTTGGACTATTACAAGAATCCACAACTCTGGCATTCAAGGCAGTCGGTGAGCATGGCGCGCCCGGGACAGCGGCTGACCCTTTGGATGAATCACTTGTGTTGTCTCGGCTGTCTAGCCGACGTGCGCCAGGCCCTTGCCGGGGTACCCGGAATCGATGTGGCAAACGCGACTAGCCCTAAACAACTGCTGACGCAAGCAGCAGCCAACATACAAGGAGCGTCCTTGCCAGATTACGGCAACACGGTCGAGCTACCCATTTCAGACCTAGAGAAATTGGATCTCGTTGCCGTCGACAGGTCTCTTCGCGACAAAGGTTTTGTCGCTGGACGCATGGAATTGAGCGGCGTGGAGCATTTCCGGCTTGAGGCCTTACTGCAGCACTTATGCTGCGGTATGTGCGACAGATCCATCCAGGAGCGCATCGCTTTCTTGAAGGCCAAGGGCTCAGCGGGGCAATTAAAATGGTTGGACAGTGTAAGCGTGGACCACGAAAAGAAGACGGTTGCGGCTCACGCACGCTTCCTCGAACCGGGGAAAACGGTGGATGTCGTTGAGTTCCTCTCCGGACTTAATTATCTCGGGTACGAACCGAGTTCTCTCCGGATTATCACCGAGGAGAAGATGCAGCACACCAATCATGTGGCCGGCGAGTGATCGCTTCGGCAGGCTGTCTCGTAATCAGATAAAATCGGCATTGATTAACGAACCGATTTTGGACCGCTCAGACGTGAGATCGCCACATTGGTCTTGACGCGATCCCACCAGTACACGCATACTCCTGGCACAAAATGGTGTGCAAAGACGCGTTTAGGGAACGCGCGGACAAATTATTACGAGTCGAGGAGGACTACCGGAATGAAAGGTCAACGCACAACGCCAACCTTCGTCAGGGCCGAGAATCAAACCGAACCATCACCTGAAATGTTGGAGCAAATCCGAGCCCGAGCCCACGAACTCTTCGAACAGCGGGGAAGACAAGAAGGCCGCGACTTGGACGACTGGCTGCAAGCGGAAGCCGAAGTGACTCAACAGAGTGCCAAAACAAAAGTCGCTTAGGGTCGGCTTGCCTCGTACTTAGTTCAGAGACAGCTGAGAACGCAGGTTTCTCATGTTGACGCGGAGGCGGGCAGCGGTGACCACGCTCCCATGGTCACGTTCCAGTTTCCGGCGACCGCCCCCCGGCTTTCCCATCATCTCCAGCAATTTTGAGAGCATGCCGTTCCTGGCACCAGGCGAGGGCGGGAATCCGAGCGCGGATCCACTCGTTCCTTTTCCGGCGTTCTGTCCGCTTAGCGGTGTGCCTCCCGTGCCTACTTGTCAACCGTAACGTGACCGCTAGGCCTCTGTTCCGCAGGCCGAAGGAGCAGGACAGAGCGTCCTCCTTCGTTTTAATGTGGGCTCTGGGGGGATAGCTGCGCAAGAAGGCGGCCAGAGACAAGAGGTCCCTCTTGTCCAAACTGCTCCATTCCATCTCTGGAGACGGTCGAGAGCCTCGGGTGCAGTCTTGCTGTCGGGAAATTGACGCGCAACAGGGCGCGGCGGGGAACCCTAGCGGCGATTGTCGCTCAACGACGGCCAAGACACTTCAGTCGTGGGACTCAGTAACCATCTCACTGACGGTTCCGGCCCGGCCCTCCGCTTCCCGGCGAGCGCGATCGATGTCTGGGATGTCGCCGAGCGCGATGATCACTCCGCCCCCTGTGACCGTAGCGTGGTCGGACGGATTCACAATCAGCTCGGGGAGCCCGCTGCCGGGCGTATGCTTGAGGCCGAGAACCAGCAGGTTCATGCGGCCCTTCAAGTCAATTTCGTGGAGACGCTTTCCGGCCCACGGTGAACTGGGCTGGATCTCGACTTCCTCCACCCGCAGGGTCTTGCCCTGCTCCTTGAGAAGCAGATCGAGGAAGCCCACGACATGCGGCCGGATTGCTTCGCTCGCCATGCGCAAGCCACCGATCTGGCTGGGCGAGACGCTGGCATTAGCCCCAGCCTTCATCATGCGGTCGGCGAACTTGCGGTCGGTGGAGCGGCTTACGATCCGCAGCCGCGGAGAGCGCTGCCGGACAAGCACCGTGATGACCAGGTTGTCTTTGTCATGCGGAAGGGCCGTGACTACTCCTTTGGCGCGGCTCAGGCCACACTTCTCCAGGATGTCTTCCTCAGTAGCGTCGCCGATGACGTAAAGCATCTCGCGGAGCGCCTGCTGGTGCAATTCCTGCATCTTGCGAACGTTTTCTTCGGAAAGGTCGATAACCACGCACGGGGTCCGCGTTTTCAGCAGCTCGGCCACCACGAAACGGCCGGTATCTCCCAGTCCGCAGACGATGAAGTGATCCTTGAGCTCATCCACACGTTTTTGCATGCTGCGTCTCCAGAAGGGATTGGTGACTTCGATTTCGACCAGGAAAGCGGCGACGACCGAAAAGACATACACCGTGACGGCCACTCCAAACAGCACAATAAACATGTTGAAGATGCGAAGCGCGGGATTGTGGGCGGTTTCGACAATTTCACCGTAGCCCACACCGGCCACTGTGATAACGGCCATATAGAGTGCTTGCAGCAGTCCGACGGAAGACCCGCCGAGCAAGCGATATCCGACGGTGCTGAAGCTGATCAGGATCAGCAGCAGTACGCCCGCGTATATGAGCCGACGTCGGAGTTCCATGTCAGCGCCGCCACTCGTCGATGAGGTTGGCGATCAGTCCACTCCAGCCCGTCTGGTGGCTGGCGCCCAGCCCCTTCCCAGTGTCGCCGTGGTAGTACTCGTGAAACAGGATCAGGTCGCGCCAGTGGGGATCGTTCTGCATCTTCGCGTATTCACCGGAAGATGGTCGATGGCCCGCGGCATCGCGCGTGAAAATCGAGATCATCCGCTCGGCAAGTTCCTGCGCGAACTGCGAGGGTGTGACGGTGCGACCGTCGCCCGTAACCTGGAGTTCGTCGCCCAAGGCCTGCCCGAACCGAAGCAGAGAATGGATCAGCAGGTAGCAAGTCGGAAACCAAATGGGGCCGCGCCAGTTGGAATTGCCACCCTTGATCTGGACTTCCGCCTCTCCTGGCTCATAGCCAACCGAGCGGCCGGCAAACTCAAACGGAAGATGCTGGTGATACTTGGAGATACTCCTTATCCCATAAGATGAGAGGAATTCCTCAGGGTCGGAGAGGCGGCGCAAGAGGCGTGCAAATTGCTCGGGAGCCGCAATCGAGAGCACGAAGCGCTCGCCGTCGCGACCTTCGCGATAGCAAGCTTCGCCCACCAAGTCGGCGCGGTTTTTCAGAAACCATTCCACGTCGCGCTTGAAAACTGGGAAAGGATCCAGGTCTTCGAGCCGCAATACTTCGATCGCGTACAGCGGAATCAGTCCAACTAGTGAGCGCAGGCGGAATTTGTGAAACTCGCCGTTGGGATAACGCAGGACGTCATAGAAGAAGCCGTCCTTTTCGTCCCAGAGCTGATGGTCGCGACCACCCATTTTCTTCATGGCGCTGCCGATGTAGACGAAATGCTCAAAGAACTTGGTGGCGATGCCCTCGTATACCGGACTGGTGCGCGCCAGTTCGAGAGCGATCTTCATCAAATAGAGACAGAAGAAGCCCATCCATCCCGTGGCATCGGATTGTTCGAGAATGGCGCCGCCCGGAAACTTCTCGCCGCGATCGACGACGGCGATGTTGTCGAGCCCGAGGAATCCGCCTTCGAAGACGTTGTTGCCTTGGCTGTCCACCCGGTTGACCCACCAGGCGAAGTTCATGAGCAGCTTGTGAAGGCACTTTTCCAGGAACGCGGTATCGGCAACGCCGGTGAGCTGCTTGTCGAGTTCATACACTCGCCAGCACGCCCACGCGTGCACTGGAGGATTGAGATCTGAGAACTCCCATTCGTAAGCTGGAATCTGGCCGTTGGGATGCTGGAACTGCTCGAACAGGAGCAGCCAGAGATTTTCCTTGGCGAACGCAGAATCGATGAGCGCCAGCGTTACGCACTGAAACGCCAGGTCCCAAGCCGCAAACCACGGGAACTCCCACTTGTCGGGCATGCAGAGAATGCGCATGGAGTTCAGGTGGCGCCAGTGCACATTACGCAGGCGTTTGCGGGAATCGGGCGGAGGGAATTTGGGATTGTCACCTTCCAGCCAGCGGTTAATGTCCCAGTAATAAAACAACTTGCTCCAGAGCATGCCGGCGAGCGCCTGCCGCTGGATCCGGCGCTCTTCCATAGTGGCTTTGGGGGGACATACGGTTTCGTAGAATTCGTCGGCTTCTGCGTGACGGGTTCGAATGGTTTCGTCCACCGGAACTAGTGGATCTTGCAATTCCTGCGGAGTCAGCCGAAGGCGCAATATCCACGATTCGCCCCCTCCGAGCAACCTCTGATACCAGATGCAGGACTTGGTTCCGCACTGTGCGGGATTGACGGACGCTTCACCGTGAATCACATGGCGGTGAAAGCCGTCTTTCACGTAAGGCTTTGGATTATTCGCGCATCCATAGAGCCGGACGGAGTTGTTTTCGTTGTCTGTGAAGAGTACCCCTCCGTCCTTCTCCGCGTATAGGAAACGCCGTCCGAGCTTGTACTGAAACTGTAGGTTCGAGAGAGGATCCGCCGCGGTATCGTCCGCCACTATGCAAAGGGAATCGCGCTGCGAATCTAGATAGATGATCGGCTCGCGACCCCGCGGATCTGTCCACCCCCACGTATTGCGAAACCAGAGATGGGGCAACAAGTGGAGTGTCGCAGCGTCCGGACCGCGGTTGATCGCTTCGATGCGAATGCAGATGTCTTCTTCCGAGACCTTGGCGTACTCCACGAAAATGTCGAAGTAGCGGTCCTGATCGAAGATCCCGGTGTCGAGCAGTTCGTATTCCGGCTGCTTGGCGCCCCAACGACGGCGGTTTTCCTCGAGTAGCTCTCGGTAGGGATATTCTGCGTGCGGATACTTGTAGAGCATCCGCATATAGCTGTGGGTGGGGGTGTTGTCTAGGTAGAACCAGTATTCCTTGACGTCCTCACCGTGGTTGCCCTCCTCGCAGGTGAGGCCGAACATGCGCTCTTTGAGAATGGGATCGTGGCCGTTCCACAAGGCGAGAGCAAAGACGAGCACCTGGTAGCGGTCGCAGATTCCGGCGATACCATCCTCGCCCCAGCGGTAGGCTTTGCTGCGCGCCATATCGTGGGTGAGAAAGTCCCAGGCCGTGCCGCAAGAACTGTAGTCTTCGCGCACCGAACCCCAGGTGCGCTCGCTGACATATGGTCCCCATTTCCGCCAAGGTTCGACCGGGCCGGTGTGGTGTTCCCGGAGCCGCCTGTGTTCCGAAGTGTTGGGAGGTTGTGACATGGGCGGGGCGCGTCGCCTACGTTCCGGGCAGCGCTCGTCCTCGACCGAGCGCGCCACTAACCTTCTGCAGTTGCGCTATGAAGCCTTGAGCGTTAGCAGGCCGAAGGGTTCAGCACCTGGACAAACAATCCGCCGACCGCACTCTGCAGGTCACTGTTCGCTGCCCCGTTCTGTTTGCAGACGCTGTAGAGTGAATCGAGCGACATCGTGGCTTGGTCGGCTCCCTGCGGCGCAATGCTACGCGACTCAGCGGATATCCCGCGCATGACGCTGTGCGACGGCGTGGTCTCTTGGATAAGCTCGCGATCCACTAGACCGGATACTGCCTCAACCAAAGCGTGCCAACGTTGTTCTTCTTACTAATGTACCTCTGTAGAAACCTACGACGGATTTGCCTTTTCGTATCGTCAAATCCTTGCCATCCTAACACGATCCGTGTGAGATCAAGAGGCTCTCTAGCTGCTCCAAGACACAGGACCCACTCCGCCTTGGACGTAACTTATCGGAGTGAGCGCCGTCTTAGAAGTAGACCATCGGCGCAGGGGACGCCGGGCTGCGAAGTAGCAGGCTTTTCGTTCGGAACGTTCCCGGTGCGTTTGCAAGGAATAGCGGGCGACTCCCTTCCTGCCGCTCGACTCATCACGTCGCAGAAGCTGCAAGACTGCTGAGCCGACCCAGGACCCAGAGATGATGCGCGAACTAATTTCTGTGGAACGTGGGGCTAGAGGACTTTAAGGATGAAAATCACGCGATCATCGTCCAGAGGGCTGCCACGCGAAAAGCTTTCTACCTCGGCCAAGGCCGTTTCGACGATTCGCTCGGCGCTTGCGGTGCGCTCACGGCGCACCATATTCACCAGTCTTTCGAGGCCATACTGATTCCCCTCGGCGTCCATAGCCTCCGTGATTCCATCCGTGTAACCGGCAAGGACATCGCCTTCGCTTAGTTCGATATACCCCCGCGTGAAAGTAGCATCGGGAAACGCGCCAACAAGCGTTCCCCCGTTTCTGAGTTCAACCGTTTCTCCGTCAACCCGGATCAGTGCGGGGGGTACATGGCCCGCATTGATATAGTGCAGGGCGCGGTGCTGCTGGTCGAGTATTGCAACGAACATGCTCACGAGTCTTGCCCGTCGCCTATCGGAGAAAATCATGTCGTTCACCGACTTGACAATTTGCTCGAGCGGGTGCACATGCACAGTCAGCGTATGCAATGTGGCTTGAAGATTAGCCATCATTAACGCGGACGCCAAGCCCTTGCCCTCCACGTCAGCGATGACGATCAACAGTGCTCGCGGGTTGAGTGGCACGAAGTCATAGTAATCACCGCCCACCATTTGCGATGGCTTATAGGCGACGCTGATTTCAAAGCCTGCGAGATCCGGGGGACGCTCGGGCAACAAACCTCGCTGTACGTTGCGAGCTACCTCCAGGTCCCTCTCCATTCGTTGCTTCGCGAGCAATTCACGGTAGAGCCGGGCATTCTCGAGCGCCAGGGCAACATGGTCCGAGAGGTGATTCAGAGAGTCCTCATCGACCGCACTGAAAGATCCTTCTTTTCTATTTATCAACTCTAGTACGCCGAGGATCTCCCCATCCTTGCTCCGAATCGGCAGGCCCAGCAAGTTACGGGTGCGATAGGCCAGTCGACGATCCACGGTGGGCTCGAAGCGCGGATCGGCATATACATTCTCGAGTCTGACCGATTCGGCGTGGCGCGCCACCCAGCCGGCGACGCCCCGGTCAATGGGAAGGCGGATTTCTTGCTCCTCCAGGCCCAATCCGACGAGTGACCAGATCTCGTTCTGCTCGCGATTTACCAAGAAGACAGTGCCGCGCTCGGCACCCGTTAGTCGCGTGGCAAGCTGTAAAATGATCTTGATCAGCTCTCCCAAATCCAATGTGGAGTTGAGTAATTTGGTGGCCAGGACAATCGCTGAAAGTTCTTCCGCCACCTGCCGGTGAATTGTGTTGTTCCAGGCGGCCGAAGCAACGCGAGCAAGGTTCTCGAGCGAATTCCTCGCGTCCTTGCCCATGGGCTCGGGACTGCAAAATTCCAGGACGCCGACAATGTCTCCGCTGCATTTCACCGGACAAACCCAGTGGTAAACCTCGGTTCCGGCAGAAGCATGGGCCGAAGTGGCACCCTCGATTGCGATCTTGTCGGGTAAGGGCAGTATCCCGCTCTCCTGCCAGACTGTCGGCTCGCCGTCCGCTATTTGCCAGAGGCGCACACCCGCAACACCCGGTATCGCTGCAGCCACTTCGAATATCTGGTGGGCAAGCTCGCGGAATTCCATGTGAATTTGGCCTGCCGCCGCGGCATCGAACTGACATATCTTGGCGTAGTCTCGGTTGTCCCCTGGTTCGCTAGAAATCGAGGGCTCTCGGGCTAGTCCATTTGCATCCATGGTGTCCTCCACCGAAGCCGAAACCACGGATTCTGCTGCAGAATCAAAGGGCACCATACTGCGCCACCAACGAAGTGTCAACGGCCGTTGGCCATTCGCCGGTGCGATGAACGGCACTTAATAGGCAATGATTGGAAGTTGGCCGTGCCAAGTGACGTGAATATGGCGAAGTTAGCAGTAGCTAAAACGAACCAGTTTGACGTTTCATCCCTAGCCGCAAAATCGGGATTGGGATGACAATTTCGGCAATCTTGCTCCGCATCGCATAGCGATTCGGAGGCGCTCCAAATGAAAAATTTCACAACGTCGCGAGTAGGTGAAATGGATTGTGCGCAGGCTACCGTTTTCGAGTCCAAGAAGTGAATTTCGTCTAGAATGTGGGACGAGCAACCGAATGGGGGGAACAACCTGTTGCACTACGAACCGGGACCCATCGACACGTTGCGCGTGGCTCTCAGCCCGGAAATCACCCAATTGAGTGAGAGGCTCGCTAAAAACGCTCACGAAAACTGGGCCAAGCTGCGGATCGCGGAAGGATGGCGCTACGGATCGCATCGTGACGATGCGCGAAAAGAGCATCCTAACCTGGTCCCCTATGAGCAACTTCCCGAATCGGAAAGGCAATACGACCGCCAAATCGCCATGGAGTCCATCAAAGCCTTGTTGGCAATGGGCTACACGATGCAGGCGCCAGCGGGCACGCGCGTTTCCTCAGAAGGGACTTCTTTTGCTTCGGACAGAGAACTCGCCAGTTTTGCTTCGGAGAGAGAACTCACCAGCGGATCGCAACTAATAGGAGCTTGCTCGCAACAAGCTCTTCCAGCGCTGCAAGCAATCTGGCGTGCGCATGATCCCGAGAGTTGGTCAGTCAACCCGGAACCCTACCGGCTACTTGGCGAAAGAATGCTGAAGCTGGGCGAACCACTGGTGGCTTACGATGTAGTTGCTGAAGGGATAAAGTCCTTTCCGCAGGATGTCCGTCTGCGTCAGGTTCTGGCGCTGGCCCTGGCCCGGAGTGGTGCGGCGAGGTCCGCAAACAAGGTGCTCGAGCGTCTGTATCAGGACGGTTACCGGGATGAGGAAACCCTCGGTCTGCTGGCTCGCACGCACAAAGATCTCGCCCGTGAAGAAAGCGATGCTTCTAAAGCAGGTCAGCACTTGCGCTGGGCGTACGAATTTTATGCGCAGGGGTATGAGACGAGCGGTGGCTACTGGAGCGGGATCAATGCAGCCACGCTCGCGCTCTTGCTGGGTGATCGAGACAGGGCGGCCGCCTTGGCCCGCCAAGTCAGAAAACAGTGTCGGCAGAGGCTCGGAGGAGTCGCGGACACGGACGGGGAGCGTTACTGGCTTTTTTCTACCTTGGGAGAAGCCGCGCTTCTGGTAGAAGACTGGCCGGAAGCCGAAAACTGGTATGGCCAAGCTGTAGAGCTGGGAAAGAGAGATTGGGGGAGCCTGCAATCCACCCGTCACAATGCTCGTTTGTTGATGCAATGCGTTGCCCCGGACGAAGACGGAGCACGCATCGAGCGGCTGTTTCGATTTCCCACTGTGGCGGTCTTCGTCGGCCACATGGTCGATCGGGACGACCGATCGATACCACGATTCCCCCCCCAGCTCGAACCGACGGTGAAGGCCGCTATACGGCAATGTCTAAGCAAATTGAACGCGGGCTTTGGCTATGCATCTGGAGCCTGTGGCTCTGACATCCTTTTCCACGAAGTCATGCTGGAGATGAAGGGCGAGAGTTACGTGATCCTGCCCTATGAAACGGAGCGCTTCAAAAAGGACTGCGTGGAGATTGTTCGAAGCAGCGATTGGGGAAAGCGATTCGACAAGGTAATCGCCGAAGCGATTGAGACTCAGGAAGTTTCAAAGCAGTGCCAGATGGGTAGCGATGTCTCTTACGAATTCGCCAATCTGATGCTGCATGGATTGGCAAGCATGCGCGCCGAACAACTCGAAACCAAACTTGTGCCCGTGGCGGTATGGGATGGTAAGGCGGGAAATGGCGTGAGCGGCACCGCAGGAACCGTGGAGCGCTGGCGGCGACTTGATCTTAACGTGGAAGTCATTGATTTGGAGATTCTCCGTCGCGAGTGTCCCGCCCTCTCTGGGCAGGCCGCTGCTTTTCCGGCGACAGTTTCGAGCCACGCCAGCGAGGCCTCGTCTGAATTTGCCCCGGAAATCCGAGCCTTACTTTTTGGCGATGCTGAGGGATTCAGTAAACTTTCCGATGAAGAAGCCCCTTTATTTGTGCAGCAGTTTCTTGGACTTGCAGGCAGACTAGCAGCAGAATCAGCGCACCGGCCACTAGCCAAGAACACCTGGGGAGACGGCCTTTACTTTGTTTTCTCGAACGTCCTAGATGCCGGCAGTTTCGCTCTCGATTTACGCGACGCAGTCCGCAACACCGACTGGCCAAAGCATGGTCTACCCGATCTTAACCTTCGCATCGGCCTGCATGCCGGACCCGTCTATTCCTGCCGCGATCCCGTGACCGAGCGCACCAATTATATTGGAGCCAACGTCAGCCGGGCGGCGCGCATTGAGCCGATTACGCCGACCGGTCAAGTCTATGCCAGTCAGGCATTTGCCGCACTCGCGGCGGCGGAAGGGGTGAAGGAGTTTCGTTGCGATTATGTAGGGCAAACTTCTATGGCCAAAAAGTACGGAACCTTTCCGACCTATGTCGTACTGCGTCGCAAGACGGCGTCAGGAGAGCGTCTATAACATTGTGGTGAAAAGACTTGCTAATCGTTTTGGCTTGGATTATAAAACTCACCCGTGGACTTGCGGATCAGACCGCGAATCGATTGAGCCCTTGACATGGCCGGTGTTCTCCATTCAGTTTCCGCGACTGGCAGCTACCTCCTCCTACTGCCTGGGAGGAAGTCATGAACTTTCAGGGAGATGCCTTCATCAGCTACGCGCACCTGGATGACGTGGAACTGATCGAAGGGCACAAGGGATGGGTCGCGAACCTGCATCGGGCGCTGGAAATCCGGGTTGGACAGCTCCTCGGCAAACCACCTGAGATCTGGCGCGATCCTAAGCTTCAAGGCAACGACTTCTTTGGGGAGGCGCTGATCGAGCGACTCCGCCGCGTGGCCTCGCTTATATCGGTGGTCTCGCCGCTGTATGTCAAATCAGAATGGGCGATGAGGGAGCTGGCCGAATTCTGGAAAGCCGCGGAAGAGCAGGGTGGTGTCCATTTTCGCGCTAAGGCGCGCATCTTCAAGGTATTAAAGACGCCCGTTCCCTTGGAATTGCATCCCCCGGAGTTGAAGTCCTTGTTGGGCTATCAGTTCTTCAACATCGACCCGGATACCGGAAGAGTGCGCGAGTTGGACGAAGTGTTCGGGCCCGCGGCGCAAAGGGATTTCTGGATGCGGCTAGATGACTTGGCCCATGATATCTGCTGCCTGCTCGAGATGGTGGAAGCCTCAGGAATGGCGGTCGTTCCGAAGGCTGATGAGGCTCAAAGGGCCGTCTTTTTGGCGCAAACCACTTTCGACCTAAGGGAACAGCGCGAAGTCATCAAGAGGGATTTACAGCAGCACGGTTACACCATGCTCCCGTCTAACGCGTTACCGCAAGTCGAATCGGAACTGAAGGAGACTGTGCGCGCGGATCTGGCTCAATGCCAGATGTCGATTCACTTGATAGGCAAGACCTACAGCTTAGTCCCTGAAGGAGGTACGGAGTCTTTACTGGAGATTCAAAACGAACTCGCGGTCGAAAGAGGTAAGAAGGGCGATTTTTCTCGCCTGTTATGGATTCCTCCCGGTCTGCAGGTGGAAGACGAACGTCAACGGAAGGTCATTGAGCAGCTTCGAATGGATCCCCGGATCCAAGTAGGGGCGGACTTGCTGGAGACCTTTCTCGAAGATCTAAGGACCGTGATCCAGGATCGGCTCAAAGAGGCTCAAAAGCTGGCGCCCGCACCCGCTCCCACAGTGCCCCGACCAAGCAGTTCGGTTGTTGCAGGCAGGGAGCACGCCCGGCTCTACCTCATCTACGATCAGCGCGACGCGGTCATTACTTCGGCGTGGGAAGATTTTCTGTTTGAACAAGAATTAGAAGTTATCCGACCGGTGTTCGAGGGCAACGAGGCGGAAATTCGCGAATATCACGAAGAGAACCTGCGGAGTTGCGACGGAGCCCTGATTTTTTTTGGCTCGGGTAACGAATGCTGGCTGCGCCGAAAGCTCCGTGAACTGCAGAAGAGCCCCGGTTATGGCCGCAGCAAGCCCATGCCAACCGTGGCGATTTCCCTGGTGCCTCCGAGAACCTCGGACAAGGAGCGCTTCCGAACGCACGAGGCGTTGGTGATCCCTCAGTGGGATGGATTTTCCCCTGAACCATTGCAGCCATTCATCTCGCGCCTGCGAGGCTAAGAAGAAGGGTTGATGCCACCTGGATCACTGTTCAATCCTTTTCCGGGCCTTCGCCCTTTCGAGCCGGACGAAGATCATCTCTTTTTCGGCCGCGAAAAAGAAATCGACGAACTTCTGCGGCGGCTCCGTGCCAACCGATTTTTATCGGTCGTGGGCACTTCCGGCAGCGGAAAATCATCGCTCGTCCGCTCCGGTCTGATTCCCTCTCTTTACAGCGGTTTCATGGTGAAGGCCGGCTCGACCTGGCGGGTTGCCACGCTGCGGCCGGGGGAAGACCCCATCGGACACGTGGCTGCGGCACTCAACCGATCCGGCGTGCTGGGAACCGAGGGCGAGATGGCCAGCACCAACCGGGTGCTGCTGGAAGCAACTCTGCGACGCAGTACTCTCGGGCTGGTAGACGCGGTGCGGCAGGCACGAATTCCGCCTGCAGACAATCTGCTCGTGATCGTCGACCAATTCGAGGAGCTGTTCCGCTTCCGGCGAAGCCGCCAGATTGAGAACTCCAGGGACGAAGCCGTGGCATTCGTCAAGCTGCTGCTGGAAGCGGCGCAGCAGCAAGAGGTCCCGATCTACGTGGTGCTGACCATGCGCTCGGACTTCATTGGCGACTGCATGGAGTATCCGGGTCTTCCGGAGGCCGTCAACGCAGGCCAGTACCTGGTTCCGCGCATGACTCGCGACGAACTGCGCTCCGCCATCACCGGCCCCATCGCGGTGGCAGGTGGAGAAATCGCCCCGCGCCTGGTTCTACGTTTGCTCAATGATTTGGGAGACGATCAGGACCAGCTTCCCGTGTTGCAGCACGCCTTAATGCGAACCTGGGACCATTGGAAACGGCATCGCAGTCAAGGTCAGCCTATCGACATTGCCAACTACGAAGCCGTAGGGACCTTGCAGCAAGCTTTATCTCTGCACGCTGAAGAGGCGTTTCTCGAAACCGGCTCTGAAGCGAACCACAAGATTGCGGAGCGACTATTCAAAGCCCTGACGGACACTTTTTCAGATCCCCGGGGAGTAAGACGTCCGACTTCGGTGCAGAACCTCGCTGCGATCTGCGAGGCGCCCGAGGCGGAGGTGGTCCAAGTCATCGAGGTCTTCCGCCACCCAGGACGCAGTTTTCTGATGCCGCCAGCCACGGTTCCACTGGTCTCGCGGTCAATTATTGATGTCTCCCATGAAAGTCTCATGCGCTGCTGGACGCGCCTGATCACCTGGGCAGAAGAGGAGAGAACATCAGCCGCGACTTATGTCCGTCTTTCGCAGGCCGCCTCCTGGTTTGAGCAAGGAACGGCGGGTTTGTGGCGAAACCCGGAACTAGAACTCGGCTTGCGGTGGAAGCGCCGGGAGGGGCCCTCCGCGGCCTGGGCAGAGCGTTACGACTCAGCCTTCGCGCGGGCAATGGAGTTTCTGGATCGCAGCGAACAGGAGCAAGCACGGATTGACGCCGAGCGGGCGCAGGAACGAAGGAGAAAGCTGAGGCATGTCCAATGGGCGGCTGCGGTCCTGGGAATCATGTTGGTGGTGGCTGCGTCTCTGGCTTATGTCGCCTGGAACTTAAAGCGCCGTGCCGAGGCCAATCTGCAGCTAGCCAAGGCCGCGGTGGATGAGAGTTTATCGTCGGCGGGCAGCCAGCAGGCGCGAGAAGCGGCGGATACTCCGCAGATGGAGGAATTCCGGCACGGCCTATTGGAGAAGGCAAAGAATTTCTATGTCAACTACTTAGGCAAGCAAGATCCCGGCAGCGAGAATTTTCGCCTGGAAACGGCCCGGACGCACACCAGGTTGGGCGACATCCATCGTTTGCTCGGGAAGTATCAAGATGCAGTGGATGAGTACCAATTGGCCATAACCGAGTTGGAGAGCCTGGCAAAGCAGCATCCCCACAACTCCGATTACCGGCAAGCGGAGGCCTACTCGTATAACTGGCTGGGCGAGACTCTGAGGATCTGGCTGGAGGGAGCACAGAAGCCCGTGAAGTACTCCGGCGCGGATGCGGAAACGAAATATGACAATGCCTTGCGCCTGCAGCAGGAGCTGGTGAACCAGATACCAGGGAATCCCAGCTACCCGCAGGAGCTGGCTCGCACTTACTACAACCGCGGGATTCTCCATTACGACATCGGAGATCTCGCCAATTCGGAATCGGATTTCCGGCAGGCGGTTGGACTGCTGGAGCTGTTAGCCCAGAAGAACGCGGATGCCTCGGCGGGAGACAGGAATCCGCCGCCCTCGCAGGATTTGGCCCGCGTCTACAATAACCTTGCCAACTTGCTGCGACGGGAGGGGCGAACGTCGGAGTCGGAACAGCTCTTCAACCGCGCGATTGCGATTCACGAAGGGCTTTGCAACAAAGATCCCGTCAATGGGGAATACAAGATGGAACTGGCGCAGTTTTATGAAAACCTGGCAATCCTGCTGGCGGATGAAAACCAGATGGACCTGGCCCGGCGGCGAAATCAGCAAGCGCTCGCCCTCTTCGAGGAATTGGCCACGCCTGCTTCTCCGCTGGCCAATGAACTCGATAAGACCCGGAGGTTTCACGAGTGGCTCGTGAAATCCGGAGATCAAAAAGAGCGCTAGCCAAGTCTCATCGCCGGGTAGAGTTTTTGGAGGAGCAACGAAAAGCGAAATCTGCCTTACTATCGCGAATTCGAGGTTAGATATGCTAACCTTGGCGGCGCGTTGGGCAAATACAAGGGGGAACCACAAACTGTTGCGTGGAGACGAACGATGAAAAGGCTGATTCTGATTCTTGTCGTTTTTCTACCCATCACGATGATCGCGCAGCAGACGGACTCGATCCGGATGAACGAGCAGCCCGGACCGGGCGCCGGGCCGTTGGATGTTGCTTCTGCTACACCGGGCTTAACGGATGCCTCGTTGGCTTCGAGCGCGAATGGGAGATCAGGGTCTTTCTCTGATCCGCAGCCGGCTCCGCTGCCCCCTCAAACCAGCAAGGCGACGCAGGCTCAGAAGACCAAGGAACCCTCTCGGCCGCCCATTGAGGGCAGCATGGTCGGGTATATTGACAATCCGATCGTCGGTTCTCAGATTCGCATCCGCTTCGACGATGCTTTCGAAGATCGGTTTCCCGATCGCTCGGAGTTCTTCTATGCCAAGTGCGGTTGCTCTCGCTTCCTGAGCAAACAGTTCCTGCCGTTCCTGCCGTCGAATGCCCCTCTTTTTCTGGCGTTCGATCCCAAAGCGCCTGGGCCGGGTCCCGGTGTTCCCACCGGCGTACCCAACTCCATAAACTTCCAACAACTCTACATGAATGTTGAATACTCGCCGCACCGCCGCTTCTCGGCGTTTGTGGAAGTCCCGATACGCTGGCTCCAGCCGCAGGGCTTTAAGCAGATACCACCGTTTCCGGGGTTCTCGAACCAATCCGGATTGTCTGACGTGCAGGCGGGATTCAAGTTCGCGGCGGTCACGTCTGAGGGCACATACCTCACGTTCCAGTTCAAGAGCTATTTTCCTTCGGGTGACGCCTTGCGGGGCTTGGGGACAAATCACTACAGCGTGGAGCCATCCCTGCTCTTGTACCACAGTTTTTCGGAGAGGTGGACTCTCGAAGGCCAGATCGGCGATTGGCATCCCATCGGCGGATCTGCGGGAGTTTCGACTACGTCTTCGCCTACCTCCGAGGGGTTCGCAGGAGATGTCTTCTTCTACGGAATCGGCCCAAGCTACAAGCTGTATCAGCGAAACCACGTCAGGCTGGCGCCCGTAGTCGAACTCTTCGGCTGGCACGTACTGAGCGGATTCCAGAGCCAACCGGGAGGACCTGTCGACTCGGCCGCAACCGAGGTGAGTGGCCTGAACATCGTGAATCTGAAAGTAGGAGTGCGCACCAGCATCGGCTTCCGCAACTCCTTCTATGTTGGCTTCGGCCAAGCTCTCACTCACGACGATTGGTACAAGCACATCGTCCGGCTCGAATACCGTTATTCATTCTAAGTCAATTCGCTACGCTGGCTAACCCCGGAACTTCTACTGCGTCTACTTGGCCTCCGCCAGCGTCGCGAACCAGTGGACATCTCAAGGAAACTCTGATTTGGGTGACTCAACGCTTTCAGGATTTTCCACGCTCCAGCGGCGTCACCACCCCCGTGCGCAGGTCGAATATGGCACCCACGACCTTCAGCTTGCCGTCTTTGACCCGCGGTGCCAGGATCGGCTGAAGTTCCTTGAGCCGCTCAACACCGATCTCCACATTCTTCCGAATCGCGTTTTCCAGCGCGTCGCCAGGTGTTCCCTTACTCTGAGCGACGGCGGGCTTAATAAGTTCCACCAGGCCGTTGATCGCTCCCGGTAATGAATCCTTGGCATCAATGTGCTTCATGGCAGCCTTGACCGCGCCGCAGCCGCTGTGACCCAGAACCACTATAAGGGGTACATTCAGTTCACCGACCGCGTACTCAATGCTGCCCTTGACCGTCACGCCCGCGCCGTTTACCACATTGCCCGCTACACGTACGACAAAGATGTCGCCCTGACCCACGTCAAACAAGATCTCCGGCGCCACTCGGGAATCCGCACAACACACGACAACAGCCTCGGGATACTGGGCTTCTGCGAGTTTGCGCAAATCTTCTGGACTGCGCCGCGGACTCGCAGGTTGCCCTTTCACGAAACCCTCATTGCCATCGAGCAGTTCTCGCAGCGCTTCGTCAGCGCTGATGAGTGACCGGGGTTTGCCTACAGCTTCCTTTTGTGCCAAGGCAAGGAACCCCGGACTAGCCAGACTCAATCCCGTGGCGGCGAGTGTCACGAACTCACGCCGCGAAACCTTTGACAGATTCTTCACGATCAACCTTCCTGTTGTGCCAATCACCCAGGATTTCCACTTAAGTTGCCAACATCAACGTGGCCATCCATGCGCGGGCGACGCGTTTTGCCGAGCGTGCCCTCATGAACTTAGGACGCATCGGTAGCCTCTCGACCCCTTCACGGAAATAGCACTGGTTCCCATTCGGATCAGTGATGCCCCACGCGTTGGCTGCCGGTTGCGATACGCTCATCTACTCACCAGCGGCTCAACGATTCGGTGTGGAACTCTCTGTCCCGGTCCAGCAGCCTCAGGTCTCTTACGTGCTGCCAACGCTCCATTTTCCGGACGCACCGGTGCGGTCCTCTTTTACCCTCCCTTGAGCGGATTGTCCGCTTCTGCGAGGATCGAGGTCACGATCCATTGCGTGTGCGCCTCCGCTGGACAAGCTGACCAGCGCAGCATGGGCTCGTTCCCGATTCGCAACATGCCGATGTGGTTGGATTTATCGGCATCCTCAATGGGATCGGAGTTGGTAAACCCAAGCGAGCGCCGCAGCAACTCGATATCGTCCGGCCTGCCCGTCAAGAACAGCCAGCCGGGCCCGGCGCCATGCATATCCGCGTACTCCTTCAGAACCTGGGGGGTATCTTCTTCAGGCTTGAGGGTAATCGAGTACATGAAAATGTCGTGCCCGATACGATCATGCAAAATCTTCTGGACCCGGACAAGATTCGCGGTGATGGTCGGACAGAGCCCCTCGCAATGGGCGTACATAAAATTGATAACCACCATCTTGTCCTTGACGAGATTGTCGTAGAAACGCACCTTCGTGCCAACTTGCGTTATCAGCTCAACGTTCGGCAGATGGCGCCGCTGGATAAGCTCACGTGGGGGAATTTGCTGAAAACCGCGCGGTGGATTGTTCGAGGGATCATGAACTGCTGCAAGCAGTCCGCTCGCTGAGCCGGCCACTGCCGAAGCCGATCCAGCAACCGCCAACCATCCCCTTCGCGTCATCCGTGGCATAATCTACCCCCTTTGTCTTCCGTCTCGCATCCTTTGTCTTCGCCATCCCCAGAAGGCCTGCCACTTTATGGATTCGGGTTGGTGTCGCCCACGTCCTGGATTCCCCATAACAACATCATGGCGTGATCTTCATGAACGGTGTTGTGGCAGTGCATGGGCCAGTCGCCGCGAAAATCGCGGAAGCGGAAGAAGAGCTCAACCTCCTCCCCGAACTGGAGGCGACACACGTCTTTCCGCGAGTGTTCTACGTGTGTCGGTGGCGCTCCATTCCGCGTCAGGATGCGGAACTCTTCCAGATGGATGTGGATGGGATGCTGCCAGCCATGGGAGTTGTTCCGTATTATCCACCTTTCTGAGGTGTTTCTTTGGCACGTGAAACGGATCGCGGTCTTGGGGGTGGTGCAGTCTGCAGGCTTTCCGTTGATTTTCCACTCGCCATTCTGCCGCACGAACTCGAAGGTGCGGGTAACCCGCGACGGCACATCGATAGAGGGCAACTGGTAGAACGCCGGTCCCGTGGCTGGATCAACACTGCCGTCGAGAACATCAGCGCCAATCCTGAACTGCACACAAGTGGTACCTTGGCCCGCGGGAAGGATCGTGTTCGTGGGCGCGCGCCCATTGGTCTGGAGCAACCGGTTTTCGAGATTAAGGACGGTTGTCCCAAACTTGCGACCAAGATGTTTGAAGTCAATGATGATGTCGTACCGCTCCGACGCCCCCAGCCGGAAACTGGTCACTTGCACCGGTTTGGGCAACAGATTGCCGTCGTTAGCGATTACCCAAAAAGGAATCACCTGGTTCGGATTGTTGGGATCGGTGAGGAAGAGCTCATAAAAGCGCGACGGTCCGCCGTCCAACACGCGGAAGCGGTACCGGCGCCCTTGCACCTCCAAGAACGGCTGGACTTTACCGTTGACCAACTGGACGTCACCGACCAGGCCGTCGAGCCCGAAAGTGTCGAAACAGAGGAGGCCGGTGGCGGGATCGATCAACTTATCGGTCAGGAATAGTGGGATGTCGAAATCCGGGAAGCTGGGCAGGTGGAATCCAGTGCCCTCATCGCCGGTGTCAAACTGATTGAAGATCAAGTAGAATCCCGCTAACCCCTTGTATGCATTTTCGGCCGTGTGGTCCACCCGGTGGTCGTGGTACCACAGCGTGCTTGCCGACTCGTTGATGTCTCCGTTGGGCTGATGATCGGAGTCAAACCCCGCCTGGTGCATGGTGTGGTAATAATCGAAATATTGTCCCCGGAAAAAGTAGCGGCAAGGTCCTCCATCACTTTCCGACCCGGAGTGGAAGTTATGCAGATGGGTGGACACCTCAGGAACGCCGAAACCGCCATTCTGGGGCTGCGTTGGCAGCTCATTGAAGCGGCGAATCAGGACCGGCTGCTGATAATGAGTCACGATCGTGGGGCCAGGAAACATAGCGGGGTCATCGCCGCCTTGGTTGAATCCCCAGATGGTTTGGTCGGGAATGCTCGTATCCGATGTGATCCTGAAGTTTGGATTTGCCCGCAGCCGCTCAATGTAGAAATGCTGTGGGGGAAATCGATTGTAAAACTGGAAGCAGTCCTTGCCTTTTTGCACATGCCCGTTGAACTGGCCACGCCCCTCGAACGGGCGTCCGTTCGCTGGGTTCACTCCGTGGTTGGGGCATTGCCGGGGAGGATGAGTAAACCCCGGGTCCGTCAGCGGACGCGCGAGAAGCACTGGCGGAACGTAGAGAGGATCAAGGAAGGGTGCGATCGGCGGGCTGCATCCCAGTTGGCACTGCCCGGGCGAACAGCCATTAGTAGCCCAGGCGCTTAGGCCGTTCTTGGGGATAAGGTAACCCGCAGTGGTCAGAAGGCCCATCTTGAAGAGTTCGCGCCTGCTGAGTCCTGCCTTTACGATCTCCAGCCTGTTCTTCTGAGCGTTCTCCACGTCACGTCGATTTGGCATTGCATTCATCCTTCCTGCCGAACGCGAAAAGTAAATGGGCCGACCTGCCCTGGGAGGTACAACATCCCTACGGTTCCTGTGTAGAGTCCTAGCTTGATCAAATCATGACAGTTGAGCACACATTCTCCTCAGTTGCGTCAAGATGTTTCAGGCAGCTACACCGAGCACCCGCTGTCGCATCACGGATCGGAGGATATCGTGACTGTTTCGTGGTTCGCACACGTCTGCCGCGCCCTGGTTGAGCGCCTCCATCCAGAGTTCCTCATCCGCTAATCTGTGGGTGCAGACAATGGATAGGCCAGGGAACTCATGGTGCAAACGCTTAACTTCGCTCAGGCAGGAATTTTCCAGGTCCAGCACCAGCGCCTCCGCCCGATGCCGGGTAATGTTGGGGCGGATCTCGTCACGAGTGCGCGCCAGATGAAGGGAACAAACATACTGGGAAAGCTTCTCCACCAGAATCTGAGCAGTTCTGGAGTCGGTTTGGAAGAGGACTACACTAAGTGGTTCCATGCACATCCCCCCTGATCCGTCGCGTTTGCGGCGGCTCACGAATTACGCCACTTAGCAAGAAAAAACGCGGCCTACGACTGCTGTGAGGTACACAATGAACTCCGCGCGGTGGCGTTCACGCGTCTAAACTCGGGGAATCGTTACAAGAGTCGAACACCAGGGTCTTCATACAAAATCCAGGAAGCCGTCTCGCGAAGAATGAGAAGAAGTTTGGAATTGGCGAAAAAGGGTCGCGAGTCAGCCGGGGATTGTATGGCTGAATTTCCGGGATGTCAAGTCGAATTAGGTTCGAGGTTGTCAGCGACTTCTTACTGCCAATACGCTTACGTGCGTACAAGACAATCCCCGTTGACTAAAATGGGATTGTACGCATCACGCGTTTTGAGGGCATAGTTGAGCGACTTCGAGAGTTGAGTCGGCATCATTCGGTGCCAGCCAACCCCGATTGCTGTCCGCCTCGAGATCGGCGGACTAGCCTACAAATATAAGCTCTACTTGGCTTGACAAGGCGCCAAGAACACTGATAATAGCGCGATCGCGGGTTGCGAAGGATCCATGGGAGGCATCAATGTCTGCCAATGCTATACCCATTCGACTGCCGAGCGAACAGATGGATCAGTTGTGCATTGATACGATCCGCACCCTGTCCATGGACGCGGTGCAAGCCGCGAACTCCGGCCATCCCGGAACACCAATGGGGATGGCTCCCGTCGTCTATTGTTTGTGGCAGCAGTTTGTGCGCTTCGATCCCGTAGATCCGATTTGGCCAAATCGAGACCGATTCGTTCTCTCCATCGGTCACGCGTCGATGCTCTTGTACTCCATGCTGCACTTGTGCGGCGTCCGGGCAGTGGACTCGGATTACGAAAGCCGAGGCGAGTGGACGGTCACGCTGGAGGACATTAAACAGTTTCGACAATTAGAGAGCAAGTGTCCAGGACACCCCGAATACCGCTGGACGTCAGGCGTCGAGACCACGACTGGACCGCTCGGCCAAGGTGTCGCAACCAGCGTAGGCATGGCGCTTGCCGAACGGTGGATGGCGCAATACTTTAATCGTCCCGGCTTTGAACTTTTCGATTACAACGTATATGCGGTGTGTGGCGACGGTTGCATGATGGAAGGGGTTAGCGGAGAGGCTGCGTCGTTGGCCGGTCATCTCAGGCTTTCGAACCTCTGTTGGATTTATGACAACAACAGGATCACGATCGAGGGCCACACCGAGTGGTCGTTCAGCGAAGATGTAGCGACCCGTTTCCTCGGCTATGGGTGGAATGTCACCCGCGTAGGAGATGCGAATGATCAGTCGATGCTGGCGCGGGCCTTTCAGACCTTCCTGCGAACCAATGATCGGCCAACTCTGATCATTGTTGACAGCCACATTGCTTACGGCGCGCCTAACAAACAGGACACCAGTGCTGCCCATGGCGAGCCACTCGGGGAAGAGGAAATCCGCCTAACCAAGCGGAACTACGGATGGCCGGAAGATGCGAAGTTCTTCGTTCCCAAAGGGGTAAGAGAGCACTTCGAGGACGGAATCGGCAAGCGCGGTGCAGAACTCCGCCAGCGGTGGCAGGAAGCTTTTCGCAAGTACGCCGACCAGAATCCAGAGTTGGCCTCGCATCTCGACAAAATGCAGCGCCGAGAACTGCCCGAAGGGTGGGACCGTGATCTCCCGGAATTTACTGCCGATGCAAAAGGCGTCGCAGGCCGGGATGCTTCTGCCAAGGTATTGAACGCGGTCGCGCGCAATGTGCCGTGGATGGTGGGCGGATCCGCCGATCTCGCGCCCTCTACCAAGACTCGCCTAACCTTTGATGGGGCAGGCGACTTTACTGCCGCGAACTACAGCGGTCGCAACCTGCACTTTGGCATCCGTGAGCACGCGATGGGCTCGATTCTCAACGGTATGGCGTTGTCCAAAGTTCGGCCCTTTGGCTCGGGTTTCCTGATATTCAGTGACTATTTGCGTCCTGCGATCAGGCTGTCTGCGCTCATGGAAATCCCCGTCATCTACATCTTCACACACGACTCGATCGGGGTCGGGGAAGACGGGCCAACCCACCAGCCTATCGAACAGCTCATTTCGCTGCGCGCAATACCTAATCTGATTACCTTTCGTCCAGGAGATGCCAACGAAGTGGTTGAGGCGTGGCGGGTCATCATGCAATTGCGCCACAAGCCCGCCGTTCTTGTACTCGCGCGCCAGGCGCTTCCCACGGTGGACCGCACACGCTACGCCCCGGCTTCGGGTGTCGCCAAGGGCGGTTACATTCTGGCCGATGCGCCCGGGGGCAAACCAGAAATCCTGTTTCTCGCTACAGGGAGTGAGGTTGCGTTGGCGATCGAGGCTTACGAGACACTGACCGCCGAAGGGGTGCGGGCCCGTCTAGTCAGCATGCCTTCGTGGGAGCTGTTCGAACAGCAGCCTCAGCGATATCGCGACAGTGTCATACCGCCAGAAGTCACCGCTCGGATTTCTTTGGAGCAGGGTTCGACCATGGGATGGGCGCTCTATCACGGGTCCAGTGGCCGCGCCATCGGTATGAAGACATTCGGTGCTTCTGCACCTCTGAAAGAATTGCAGAAGAAATTCGGCTTCACATCTGAAAACGTGCTGGTTACTGCGCGAGAGCTCTTGTCAGGAAGGCAGTAACCGGCAAGCAGTAAGACCGTCAGAGTCCGACACTCAAACCACCGTCGATATTTAGGAGCGACGCCATGCAACCAGCAGCAGTCGTTCAGCCAGCAAAGCCCGCGAAGCCGTCAAACCCATTACGCGAACTACAAGGCTACGGCCAGTCAGTATGGTTGGATTACATCCGGCGCAGCTTGCTGACCAGCCGGGAACTGCAACACCTCATCGACAATGACGGGCTGCGTGGAGTCACTTCTAACCCTGCCATCTTCGAGAAGGCGGTAGCCGGCAGCTCAGATTACTCCGATCTCTTACAGTCTCTTGCCCGCCAAAGCAAGCTTGATGCCAAGGCTCGCTACGAGATACTGGCGATCCGCGACATCCAGGACGCCGCTGATCTGTTGCTTCCTGTCTATCAGTCATCCCGGCGTCGCGACGGGTACGTGAGCCTCGAGGTCTCACCCTATCTCGCGAATGACACTGCCGGCACATTGGCGGAAGGCAGGCGCCTATGGAAGTCGGTGGGACGCGACAACGTAATGATTAAGGTGCCGGGGACGCCCGAGGGAATTCCTGCCTTCCGGCAGCTCATTAGCGAGGGTATCAATGTCAATGTCACGCTACTGTTCTCGCAGTCGGTATATGAGAAGGTCGCACAGGCTTACATTGATGGCCTGGAAGATTTTGGTCGGCGGAGCTTGGACGTAGGCAAGGTCGCCAGCGTGGCCAGCTTTTTCATCAGTCGCATCGATTCCGCGGTCGATGCCTTGGCTAGTGCCAAACTGAAAGTTGCCAAGGATCCGGCCGAGCAGGCTCTCGTGCGCAGCATCCTTGGAAAGATCGCAATTGCAAATGCAAAGCTGACCTACCAGCGCTACGTCGATATTTTTCGTGGAGAGCATTGGGAGGAACTGGCGAAGCGTGGTGCCCAGACCCAGCGCGTACTGTGGGCCAGCACCGGTACCAAGAACCCCAACTATAGCGATGTGATTTATGTGGAGGAATTGATCGGCCCTGAAACTGTCAACACCATGCCGCCGGCCACGCTCAACGCTTTCCGCGACCACGGCCGGGCGCGGCTGAGTCTCGTCGAAGACATTGAAGCAGCGCACGATCACATGGACACTTTGCAGAAGCTTGGCATTTCCATGGACCAGGTGACCGCGAACCTGCTGGATGAGGGCCTCAAACTTTTTTCCGACGCCTTCCAGCAGCTCCTTACCGCGGTTGAGAAATCGACGCAAGGGCTCGTCACCACCAAAGTCAGCCGGCAGACTTACAAGCTGCCCGCAGAGATCGCCGGCTTGGTGAAGACGCACGTCAATGACTGGCGTGCCGAAGGCAAGGTGCGTCGCTTGTGGGAGCATGATTCGTCCCTCTGGACGAGTTCCGACGAAGACAAGTGGCTCGGCTGGCTGACCATTGCTGATGACCAATTGGCGCACCGGCATGAGCTCGCCGCGGCGGCCGAAGATACGCGCGGAGCAGGTTTTTCTCATATCCTGCTGCTCGGCATGGGTGGCTCCAGCCTTTGTCCCGAAGTGTTGAAGATGACCTTCGGCACGATTCCGGGGTATCCGGAGTTGCACGTGCTGGATTCCACGGACCCAGCGCAGATCAAAGCGATGGAAAAGAGGGTTGATCTCGCCAAAACACTGTTTCTGGTTTCCAGCAAATCGGGTAGCACGCTGGAACCGAATATTTTCAAACAATATTTCTTCGAGCGCGTAAAGCAGATCATCGGTACCGAGAAAGCCGGGTCCCGATTCATCGCCATCACCGATCCCGGTTCGAAGATGGAATATGTGGCCCAGGGCGACAACTTCCGCCATATCTTCCACGGATTGCCCAGCATTGGAGGACGTTACTCGGCCCTATCTGATTTCGGCATGGTGCCTGCCGCCCTCATGGGGCTGGACACTCAAAGATTTCTTGAGCGCACCGAAGAAATGGTTCACGCCTGCAAGTCTTGCGTCCCCGTGGATGACAATCCTGGGGTCGTCCTAGGCATTGTTCTCGGAACTCTAGCCACCAACGGTCGCGACAAGGTCACGATCGTTGCCTCTCCTGGCATTTCCGACCTGGGTGCTTGGCTCGAGCAGCTCATTGCGGAATCTACGGGTAAAGAAGGACATGGCATTATTCCCGTGGATCGCGAACAACTAGGTCCGGTCAAAATTTATGGTGAGGACCGCGTATTTGCCTACCTGCGGTTGGAGTCGGCGCCGGATCCTGCTCAAGACGAGAAGGTGGCTGCGCTCGAACAGGCTGGACAGCCCGTCGTCCGCGTAGCAGTGGGCGACATTTATGATCTGGGTCAGGAGTTCTTCCGGTGGGAAATAGCGACTGCGGTCGCTGGATCCATCATCGGCATCAACGCTTTCAATCAGCCCGACGTTGAGGCGAGTAAAATCGTCACCCGCAGCCTGACGGCAGAATACGAGCGCTCTGGATCGCTGCCGGCCGAGAAGCCCATCCTGGATGACGGTGGCATACAGCTGTTTGCGGACGAGAAGAATGCGGCGGCACTGGCACAGGCTGCAGGCTCCGATAAATCGCTGGTCGGCTATCTCCGTTCTCACTTGAATCGCCTGAACCGCGGCGACTACTTCGCTTTGCTCGCTTATGTCCCGATGTTCGCCGAACATGAGCGGCGGCTCCAGCAGATGCGACACGCTGTGCGGGATCACAAACATGTGGCCACTTGTCTCGGCTTCGGGCCTCGCTTCTTGCACTCAACGGGGCAGGCATATAAGGGCGGTTCGAATTCGGGCGTATTCCTACAAGTTACTTGCGATGATGCCCATGGTTTGCCAGTTCCCGGACAAAAATACACTTTCGGCATAGTCAAAGCAGCACAAGCGCGAGGTGATTTGCAGGTGCTGGTCGATCGAAACCGGCGCGCCTTGCGGGTTCACATCGACGCCGACATCGACTCCGGCTTGGCCAAACTCGATTCTACGATCGCACGGGCGCTCGCGTAGCTTCGTATGAGCCCATGAAAGGAGCCTGATGCAACTCGGAATGATCGGTTTAGGACGAATGGGGGCGAATATGGTCCGCCGTCTGCTGCGCGGCGGGCACCAGTGTGTGGTTTACGACAGGACCCCGTCGGCTGTGGAGGCGCTCGTCGCAGAGCACGCCGTAGGAAGCGTTTCTCTGGATGATTTTGTCTCCAAGCTCAGTACAGCGAGGGCGATATGGCTGATGGTGCCAGCCGCCATAGTGGATGGTACTCTCCGCGACCTTGCGCCACTGCTCCGCAGAGATGACATCGTTATCGACGGTGGGAATTCCTATTACATCGACGATATCCGGCGCCATCAAGAACTGGCCGCGAAAGGAATCCACTACGTCGATGTAGGTACCAGTGGTGGCATCTGGGGTCTGGAGCGCGGCTATTGCATGATGATTGGCGGTCTAGACGCTGCAGTCGAACGTCTTGACCCGGTATTACGGACGCTGGCCCCGGGCCGGAACTCTGCTCCAGCCACCCCTGGCCGCGAACGGCGCGACGGCACAGCGGAAGAGGGATATCTGCATTGTGGACCTGCAGGAGCGGGGCACTTCGTCAAGATGGTGCACAACGGGATTGAGTACGGGCTTATGGCGGCATACGCCGAAGGCTTGAACATCCTGAAGCACGCGAATGTCGGGAAGCAAAACCGTTCGGCCGACGCGGAAACCACTCCGCTACGAAATCCCGAGCACTACCAATACGAATTTAACCTCGCGAATGTGGCTGAAGTGTGGCGGCGTGGAAGCGTCGTCGCTTCCTGGCTCCTTGACCTGACTGCGATCGCTCTTGCTGGAAAGCCTGACTTGTCTGATTTTTCGGGCCGCGTGTCGGATTCGGGTGAAGGAAGATGGACGGTAACTGCCGCGATTGATGAGGGCGCGCCCGTGCCCGTGTTGAGCGCCGCTCTTTACCAGCGGTTCAGCTCGCGCGGAGAAGCTGACTTCGCTGACAAACTGCTTTCGGCAATGCGCTTCGAGTTCGGCGGGCACAGGGAGAAGAAAGCATCTTCTGAAGCCGCATAGGTCGAAAAACAGTGCAGAGCAACGGGCGCAAGATTTTGGTGGTCGATGTCGGCGGCACCTCTATCAAGGTACTTGCCACAGGCCGGAGGAAAATGCTCAGGGTTCCCTCCGGTCGCACAATGACGGCGAAAGCGATGGTTGAAGACGTGAAGAACGCTGTCCGGAATTGGGATTATGACGTGGTCTCCATCGGTTATCCAGGCCCGGTAATTCATGGACGGCCTCTGCGCGAGCCACACAATCTGGCGCCAGGATGGGTACGCTTCGACTTCGAAAAAGCCTTTGGCTGCCCAGTAAAGATCGTTAACGATGCCACCATGCAAGCGCTGGGCTCTTACAAGAAGGGCCGCATGCTTTTCCTCGGCCTGGGTACCGGACTGGGATCAGCGATGATTGTCGATGGCTTGCTGGAACCCATGGAGTTGGCTCACTTGCCCTACAGGCGCGGGAAGACATTCGAAGACTACGTCGGGATTCGTGGCCTGCAACGCCTTGGGCAAAAAAAATGGCAACAGCATGTCGGCAAGGTCGTGCAGCAGCTTCGAGATGCCCTGCAAGCAGAAGAAGTCGTGCTCGGCGGTGGAAACGCAAAGAAGCTCAAAACTCTGCCTCCCGCTACCCGGTTGGGCAAAAACGCTAATGCATTCGTAGGTGGTTTTCGAATTTGGGAGGAGGAGCCGCGTGCGAGAGCCAGAATTGCTTCCATCAACTGAATTCCGGAACAAGAACGTTAGACCTCAGGCACCGAGGAAAGGGGATCCCTGCATCATGGTGATCTTCGGTGGGGCCGGAGACCTAACGAAACGCAAACTGATGCCGGCACTCTGTAATCTGGCGGAGCAAGGATTTGTTTCGCAGCAGTTCGCGGTTGTGATCGTCGCCTCCACTGCCTTCACGACTGAAACGTTTCGCCAGCAGCTTGCCGAAGATATCAGGACATTCGCGTCGCGGCCAGTTGACCCGGCGATCCGCGAGCGGTTAGTTGCACACACCTACTACCTGCGCGGGGACTTTGCAGATCCTGATGTATATCAGCAGCTAAAAGCTACTCTCGGGGAAGTTGCGACAAAAGACAACATATTCAGTAATCATTTCTATTACTTGGCCGTGGCGCCACGTTTTTTTGGTGAGATTGTTCGCCAGCTCGGCACAGCAGGTCTGGCCCAAGAAGACAACGGGAGATGGCGGCGCGTGGTTATCGAGAAACCGTTTGGGCGAGATCTGCAATCGGCACGTGCTTTGAATGCGGAGATCAAGCAGATTCTGGATGAGCACCAGATTTACCGCATTGACCACTATCTCGGTAAAGAAACAGTGCAGAACCTAATTATGTTCCGATTTGGCAATGGGATTTTTGAGCCGATCTGGAATCGTCGTTACATCGACCACGTGCAGATCACAGCCGCAGAAACCGTTGGCGTGGAGCAACGAGGCGGCTATTACGAAACTTCCGGTGCCCTGCGGGATATGGTGCCCAACCACCTGTTCCAACTCGTATCCCTGACCGCAATGGAGCCGCCAATATCCTTTGACGCGAACGCGGTGCGCGACGAACAGGCCAAAGTTCTGCACGCTATTCTGCCGTTTTCTCCCGAGGATGTCTTGAGCAAGACGGTACGGGGACAGTACAACGCCGGCATCCTTGACGGCAAACAGGTGCCGGCATATCGGGCCGAGCCCGACGTAAAGTCTGATTCCTCTACCGAAACGTTTGTGGCCATGAAGCTTCTCATCGACAACTGGCGCTGGGCCGATGTTCCGTTCTATTTGCGCACTGGCAAGCACCTGGCCCGGAGGGTTACTGAGATCTCGATTCAGTTCCGGCGCGCCCCGTTTCGCCTCTTCCGCAACACGCCGGTGGGAGCTTTGCAGGCGAACCGTCTGGTGATCACCATTCAACCGGAGGAGAGCATCGCGCTTCGGTTTGGAGCGAAGCTGCCGGGCCCGATCATGCAGCAGGGAGCGGTAGACATGTGCTTCAATTACGCCGATTACGTGGGATCGGCGTCCAATACCGGTTACGAGCGGCTGCTCTACGATTGCATGATCGGAGACGCCACGCTATTCCAGCGGGCAGATATGGTCGAGGCTGGTTGGAGCGTGATCAGTCCCGTACTCGACGTTTGGCAGGCGCTCCTGCCGCGCGATTTCCCCAATTATGCGGCCGGAACCTGGGGGCCGGAAGCAGCGGACGAATTGCTGGCTCGCGACGAAAGAGAGTGGCGGCCCCAGGCTGCGGCTCGGGTTGCCTTGGCTGCCAGCTAAATCGTGTTGCAAAAGGAATCTCACCATGCGCCAGAGTGTGGTTTTCCTGTTTGATGTGGACAATACTTTGCTTGACAATGATCGGGTCTCAGCCGACCTCAAGAATCACCTTGAGAAGAAAGTGGGACAAGCGCATCAACGGCGGTACTGGGCCGTTTTCGAAGAGCTGCGCTCTGAGCTGGGATATGCTGACTATCTTGGCGCGTTGCAACGCTACCGCTGTGAATATCCTCGTGACCCAAATCTGCTGACGGTTTCTGACTTTCTCGTAGAATATCCGTTCGCGAACCGACTCTTCCCCAATGCTCTCGATGTGATAGACCATGTGAAGCAATTTGGCCGCCCGGTAATCCTTTCGGACGGTGACGTGGTCTTTCAGCCGCTCAAGATCAGGCGCTCTGGGCTGTTCGCAGCCATGGATGGCGACGTGCTGATTTACGTCCACAAGGAGTTCGAGCTAGATGACATTCTGGAACGCTATCCTGCAGAAAGCTATGTGCTTATCGATGACAAGTTGCGCATCCTCACAGCTGTCAAGAAAGTCTGGGGTAGTCGTGTTACGACCGTGTTCCCGCGACAGGGGCATTACGCCGTGGATCCGAAGATACTTTCTAGCTATCCATCCGCGGACATCATCATTAATCGCATTGGGGAACTCGTCGACTACGACTTACAGACGCTACTGAGAGCTGCTGAAGGTGCTGATGGTCTGGCCGCGCTCGCCTGAAGAGCTTGCGGTTGTTCCCCGCTCAAAACAAGGGCGCAGAGAATTGATGGTATGCGAAAAATGGTGCTATTCTTTCGATCCGCAGTTTCAGGAGGCTCTGGATGTCCGTCCCGACCGCGTCTGCGATGACGACCTCAGCTCCTCGTCCGTCTCCAGAGCTGGCGTTCGTGAACGGCTCGGAGATGCGAAGGATTGCCCTCGATCGCGTCCCCTTCACCATCGGGCGCGATCCCGACAATGACCTGATGATTATGGACGCACGTGTCTCGCCCGACCATGCTGTCATCCAGACTGAAGGTGGTGCCTTCCTGGTGGTGGATGCGGGCAGCAGGGGGGGTACTTTCGTCAATGGCGAAAAGATCGACCGCCGAAAGCTGAACTCCAACGATCGTGTCGAGTTCGGCGCCAAGGGTGGGCCCTACGTTGTGTTCAATCCCGCCAGCTCCGAACACCTCGAACGCGTCACAGAAGTCAGTGCGACCGCTAGGGTTTCGATTTTCTCGAAGCTGAGCCAGGCCGATATCGAGGAACTGACGAAGCTCCGCACCGCCAGAAAATACGCTCCCAATACAGCCGTGTTCTTTCAGGGCGATCCATCGGATTCTCTGTACATACTGCTCAAGGGCTCCGTCAAGGTCGTCCAGGCTTCTGAAGACGGGCGCGAGAAAATCCTGGATATTCTCGGCCCGGGTGAAATCTTTGGGGAGTTAGCGATGCTCGATGGACATCCCCGTTCAGCCACGGTGACGACCTGCGAACCGACAGAATTGGCGTCGATCTCGCACAAGGATTTTCGTGACTTCGTTTCGACGCGCTCCGAAATCCTGTGGAAAGTCCTGGAGGCACTTTGCGAACGTGTCCGGAAAACCAGCACTGGCATGCTGGAACTGTCGTCGCGGGAAGTGCCCTACCGTCTTCTCGCAGCTTTATCTCAACTGGCTGAAAAGTACGGTCAGGTCGCGGCCGATGGCTCCTGCTTGATCAGCGAGAACTTTGGCATTAACGATCTGGTTGCAATGGTGGGTTCGAGCCGGGAGGTTGTGAGCCGTCTGTTGCACCGTTATCAGGAGGAGGGGCTTATTGAACTCGGCACGCACAAGCTTATTATCCCCGATCCGAAGGCTCTGGGAAGAGCGCTCGAGTACTCCACAGGGTGGTCGTGAATACCTGATTCACCAATCTGCGCCCTACGCAGCATGCCAATCAGACGAATTCTAACGTGCCCTAATACTTTTAACAGCCTAAGCCCACAATCTTCGGAACTCCGCTGGGCTCACTCACGGGAGGACGCCGATGCAACCGACGCGAACTAGGGTTCTTATTATCGGCGGGGGCTTCGGTGGCACCTATACGGCGATGATGCTCGAAAAGCTCCTGAAAGGCGATCCGAGCGTCGAAGTGGGGCTGATTAGCAAAGAAAACTATCTGGTGTTTCAGCCCATGCTGCCAGAGGTGATTTCGGGCAGCATTGGAATTGTCGATACCATCGCACCAATCCGCCGCCTTTGCCCGAAGACAAACCTCGTCACCCGGGAAGTCGAGTCGATCGACTTAAAAAACAAGACCGTGACAACGAGTGCCGGGTTTCGACCGCGGCCCTTTGAGGTCGAATACGATCATCTCGTCATAGCGCTGGGCAACATCACCAGCTTTGCGGGCCAGCCGGGGCTCGCTGAGCACGCTCTTCCTTTCAAGTATCTCGGCGATGCACTCGTATTACGCAACCACGTCATCCACGCACTCGAAGAAGCCGACGTTGAATCCGATCGCGAGCTTCGCCGGGCGCTGCTAACATTCGTCGTTGCCGGAGGGGGATTCTCAGGCGTGGAAGCGGTGGCGGAGCTAAACGACTTCGTCCGCGCGATCGCACGTGGTTTCCGACGCATCGACCCGCGCGAAATCCGCGTTGTCTTGCTCCATGCGGGTCCGCTTATCCTTCCGGAACTGCCTCAGAGCCTGGCCCAGTTCTCGCAGAGACTGTTACAACGTCGCGGAGTCGAAATTCGCCTCAACACACGCCTCGCCGGCGCAACCTCCGAATCGGCTTTGCTCGAGGGTGATGAGCGGATTCCCACGAAGACGCTCGTGAGCACGGTTCCGGCGGCGCCCAATCCGCTGGTAGCTGCTCTACCCTGCAAGAAAGAGCGGGGGCGAATCGTCGTCAACCAACACTTGGAGGTCATCGGTTATCCGGGTGTGTGGGCGCTGGGCGATTGTGCCTGGGTCGTGGACCACGAAACGTGGCAGCCATGTCCGCCAACCGCCCAGCACGCCACGCGGCAGGCTGCCTGCCTGGCGAAAAACCTCTTCGCTACATTGCGTGGCAAACCGAAGCAAGCGTTCTCCTTCCAGGCACTCGGAAAATTAGCCTCGCTCGGTCACCGATCAGCCGTCGCCGAGGTGTTCGGCTTCAAAGTCTCCGGTTTCATTGCATGGCTGATGTGGCGCGCGATCTATCTGATGAAGCTACCCGGCTTCGACCGCAAGCTAAGAGTCTCCACCGACTGGTTCCTTGATCTGCTACTGCCACCCGACATCGTCCAGCTCAAGCTTGGGAAACCGGCTAGCCTGAGCCGAGAGCATTTCGAGCCCCACCAGATCATCTTCCGTCAGGGAGACCGCGGCGATCGGCTTTATATCGTCGTGGATGGTGAAGTCGAGATGCTTATGGAGGACCCGCAGCACGAGCAGTCACTGGCTCGTCTGGGTCCGGGTGAGTGCTTCGGTGAAATGGCTCTTGTGAACGAGAGCCCGCGCATGGCCACAGCACGAACTGTCACGAAGGCGAACCTGCTGAGCCTGGATCGCGCGACTTTTAACGCCCTGTTCGCCAGTCACCCACCACTCCGCAGCATGTTCCAGATGCTTATCGACAAGCGGCTTCGTGTGGCTCCTGATGATGAGCAGATCGAGGCGGGAGACGCGCAGACCGAGGTGCGAGACGCAAGACGAACGCAGGCGTGAGCGCTGTGGTAGCTACGACGGCCCGAAACCGTCGAAACTCGCGGACAGCGTCTTCTGCACCCGTGGGCACCGATAGTCTTCATAACGCGACCTCAACGGATTTCAATCTCCTGCCGCAGCGCATCGTTACATTCATGAACCATGCAAGTCCGGCAATATCGCCAAAATTCTCGAAGTACTCGGTGGATTCCTTGAGATCGGTGAACATCATCGTGACCGCGCGTCGGAACGTTTGCAGCCGTTCCAGCAGTCTGGGATCCCGGGGCGAGCTTAAGGATCTTCTTTCACTAATGTGTTCGGTCGCACTGACGGGCTTCTTCAACGTCAATTGGTGACCACGAGAAACGCCGAAACCCAAGCGGATCACGGGGAGTAGCCCAATCAGACTTTATTTTCCTGTTGACTTTCAAGGCCACCTGTGGATAATGAGCGCCGTCGTTGGCGACCTAATTACAGACTACGGGCCGTGGCTAAGCCGGCGAGATAAAGATTAGGCCATCTAGAAATTCACCTAAGCCAAAAGGTGTAAGCCCCGAATTTTAGTCCGCCGGTTTTCTCATCGCTCCTCATGGGATCTTGATGAGTAGGCTGGGATCCTGGCGATAGTCCGAACAAAGCCGCAACAAAAGGACTCCATATGAAAACGTCATCGAAAAAAGGGTCGAAACCCGTTCCGGCCAACCATAGGTTCACCACGATGACCAGGGTCATAGCATACACATGCTGTTGCTTGACCATGATCGCCTTTGCCGTAGTAGCCAGTCGCGGCAATTCGGCTTTGCACAGGGGCGAACGGTTGCATAAGCGCGACAAGTTCTTCAACCCAATAGTCGTCGCGCCCGGTGTCACTGTGGATCAAGTGGTGTCGTTGAAAGAAGTGCCGGTGCCCGAACCCCTGGCGGCGGTCATTGTGGCGCCGATCAGCAACATTCCGGGTCCGGGAACCGACCTGAATTTTCAGCCTCTGACCACGGAAATTGTTCAGAGCCATGCGGCGCTCGTCCGGTTGGGTAAAGCCTTGTTCTGGGATATGCAAGTGGGCAGCGACGGCGTTACGGCATGCGCCACCTGCCATTTCAACGCCGGCGCAGATGTCCGCAGCAAGAACCAGATTTCCCCGAACCTGAGCGACACAAATTTCCACAATAACATCGCACCAAACGGGGACGGTTTTGGTGGTGATAACCTTTGGGGCGATGCCACCGTTCCCTATACCGCCAACGATCCCCTTACCCCGAATCCCCCGGGCCCGGTCGAGCCACCGCCTGCGCAGCTCAACGTTCCGGGCTTCCCGCAATTCGGCCCGAACTACGAGGTAACCAGCGCCGATTTTCCGATCAACGACTGGTTCCGGCCCACCGAACTGACTCCCCGGGGACCGGGGGTCACGATTTTCGACGAATTTGCGAATGTCGCCCGCGACACAAACGACATTATGGCTTCGCAGGGAGTGCGTCTCAACCTATTCTGCGGCGTTACACCTGGAAGCGCGGCCGAATGCTCAATGCCTGAAGCAGATATTTTCAACACGGCGACTCCCGGAATGCTCAATACGGGTGGCAGGGTCCGCCGGGCGATGCCGAGAAACGCTCCGACGATGATCAATGCCGTTTTCAACTTCGACAATCTCTGGGATGGGAAGGCCAGCTTCGTTTTTAATGGTGTGAACCCCTTCGGGTTCCGTGACCGGTCCAGCACTGTCAAAGAAGTCATTAATGGCGTGGTGACACCTGTGTTCGTCCGTATCACGAATTCCAGCCTCGCTTCCGTCGCCGCAGGAGTACCTACCAACAATATCGCGATGTCATTTGATAAGCGTACCTTCTCCGACGTCGGCAAGAAGATGGTAAGCCTGCGGCCGCTGGCAAAACAATTTGTACATCCTCAGGACAGCGTGTTGGGCAACTTCTCGCGGGCTGTATTGAATCCTGATGGAACCCTCTCAGGCTCGAGAGGTCTAAAGGTCGCCTATGAGGACATGGTCAAGGCCGCGTTCCAGAAGCAGTGGTGGGATAGCCCTGACCTCTTCAATGGCTACACCCAAATGCAAGCTAACTTCTCTCTCTTTTTTGGTTTGGCGGTGCAAGCTTACGAGGCGACCCTCGTCTCCGATAACACACCCTTTGACCGGTTCATGGGGGCACCTCATCCCGTGAGAGCAAATCACGGAAATCCCATCCCCCCGCAGCCCAATGCTCTGACCGAGCGACAGCGATTGGGTCTGTCCCTCTTTGAAGACGACGATCCTAATCTCGGCACGCACTGCGCCGACTGTCACGTTCCTCCGGTGACAACGGGGCACACTGTGCTGGATTACCAGCCGGATGCCCAAGGCGTGCCTTCTCTGGCGATGGGGGAGGCAATCGAATTCATGATCATGGGAGATAACGCGGAAGAGGCCAACTATGACCACGGCATGTACAACATCGGCGTGCGGCGGAGCTGTATCACTGGAATAGACCCATCCACTTGTCCGTCACACACCGAAGACAAAGGGCGGGGCGCCACGGCCAATAAGGCCGCTCAATTTATGAACCCGTTGATCGGAACCAATGTTGGTATCTCGTCGATTTCGCGGGCTGCGGTGATCCCGCCTACCGTCCCACCTACCAGCACAGTCACGGTCACAACCGCAACTAGCAATCCTTTGGCTGCAGGGCAATTCGTCACGATCTTCGGGGTCGGCGACGCGAGCTTCAACGGCGTGTTTGCCGTCGCTACGGTCATTTCGCCGACTCAATTCACCTATCTGCAGGGCAACTTGCCGGACTCTTCTTCGAGCGGAGGATCCGCGACTGGTCCGAATGCGCCGTTCCCGCTTTCCTTGGTGGAGCTGACCGCGCTTCGAGGAAATCCAGCCTGCGCCGGCTCACCGATACCCCATGTAGGATGCCTGCCCCCAGATGTAGCCAGGTTTATCCCAGATGTCCCAATGTTGCCCCGCCGGGTTACTAACGGCGCCTTCAAAGCGCCCAACCTGCGGAACATTAAGTTCAGCGGTCCCTATTTCCACGTTGGCGATTCTGCAACCCTGCGCCAAGTCGTCGAGTTTTATACTCGCGGTGGAAACTTCCCCAACACCAACTTGCACGATAAGACGGTAGACGTCGAAGGCATTCCGCCGTTCGCGTTCCCTGAGTTCAACCCCGTTGCTGAGGCAAATATTGAAGCCCTGGTGGATTTTCTGGCTGAGGGCCTCAAGGATGACCGAGTGGCCTTTGAAAAAGGGCCGTTCGATCATCCCGAGCTGAGGGTTCCGAACGGATCCCCAAAGAGTGATTCGTCGAAGGATTTGTTTATACACATCCCAGCCGTGGGCAGCCACGGTCGGGCAACGGAGCTTCCCACATTCTTGGGCTTGGATCCCCAGCAACCCTAGTCGAACGGGTCGCAGCGTTCTACGCAGGGGCCCAATTTTCATGTGAGTGGCATGGAGGCAGGAACGTCCAGCGAGAAGAGTCCCATGAGGGGCGAGATACGCATCGGGAGGAATCTGATGACACGGAAATCCACGACAATTCTGGCTTTAATCTCGGCGTTTGCCTTGCTGTTCGGATTCGAGGCCAGTGCCCAAGTAACTGTGCTCAACAGCAACGTGCCACCAGGCTTCGGCCAAGCAGGCTACATCGAGGCGGCCACGGTGGATAATTTTGCTGACCCGGACAGCGGCGGCACGTTAACAATGAACGGCGTCCGGATGATTGTGCCTAAGAACAGCGTACTCCAGTTTCCGGCCAACACCTTGAAATGGAGGGATCTGTTTGATCCTACCATCTCAGCCCCGGTCAACGACGTCGCCCCTACCATTGCTGCAAACAAGACGGGGCTGGCGTTGCTCGACAATCCGGCACAAGTTCGGGGAGTGAGTCCCTACCTGCCCTTCAACGCGATTGTATCGGGGAACATTGACGTCAAAGGCACGACTCTCAATAACGTCACTGGGCTCAAGAACCCTCCCGGCACCTACATCGTGGGACTGATTCTTCCCGTGGGCCAGGATTTGGGCAATGGCGGTCAGGGGTTCATCACCTTTATCGACTATGCAAAAGGCCGGTTTGAGGTGGGCGGGACCTTGGGCAAACAGAACACCGGTACCGTCATTGAAATCAATGACCCGACGGGTCGCTACGGCTTGGCGCACAGCCCTGACCCGCGCTGGTCGGTGGACAATGAAAATCCCACGATCGCCAGCGGCAACGGCTACCCTATGTGCATCCCACGGGTGGCGCCTCCGAGTATTGACCTGGAGTGCCCGCTTTACAACCGCCCGCTGAATCCTCCAATCGGAGATCCTAATCATGACTCGCTTTTTCAGCCCGGCGCACCTTTGCAGGCTTTTATGATGCCAGCCAGCAAGAAACCTGGCTTAACCAAGCCGGACCCCTGGGCACAGGCGCCCTTGATGCTGGGTGACTACATCGCCTACGCAGGCGTCTTGTACAAGAATGTCCCCACTGCTGTCGTCACCAACTTCAAGACCCAGACCTATATCTCCGCCAACACGGTGGGTGTCGATAAACTGGGCATCTACACGGCCCCAGGGACGGCGAACGAAGTAGGGCCCGCTTATGTTCAGCTTGCCCGAATGGTGATCGGCACTGGCGGCAATACGAGCGGCACCAACGTCCTGTCAAATGCGACCTTGGGGATCCAGGGCGGAAATATCATACTGCCCGAACCACGGAACAACATGGTGGTTGTTGGATTCGTTACCGATTCCACTCAGCTCGTGGATATTGTTGCTGTAGAGATCGATGCCGGCAGCGGTGTTGAGACATGCAACCGGATACTAGGCACCGTTTTGCCGGAAGTCGGCGTGTTCCAAGGGGTAATTGCCAAAGGTAACAAGGGCCGCTTCCGCTTCGAAGTCGCGAAAGATGGAGCGCTTCAGCCTGTTACCCGGGTCTACGCGGCGTACAGCCACCACGGAGTGGCACAGGTGACGAAGCAGACCGGCACTATTGTCCCACCAGCCAGTCCCCAGATATGCGTCGATAAGGATGCCCCAGCACCCATCCTTCACCACGGGGAGAACGGACTCCTCTCTGGCCAGTACCACGCTCCCATGTTCACGTTCCAATTTGCGGATGCCCCTCCCGGGTACCCGAGCATTCCAAATAATGTGAACGACATTCCGTTCCTGGTACAAGGTGAGGGAGGAAATCTGAGCGGTGGACCACTCGATCCTTTTCCACCGTTCTGTCCGGAAGATAGCCATATGGTGCCTACTTGCCAACCGTAGCGTGGACCAGCGGGCCTCTTTGGTTCCCTGCTGCAGTGACCGTTCACTATGCATGAAGGAGAGCGCAAGAACTGGAGAGAGTTTTAGACCCGCCCTCGAAGCAAGAGATCGAGAGGAGTTGCTGGGGATCTTTCAGGAACTCAACAAAGCCTCGAAACGCGAAGAGCAAATCCGTCGTGATGTCAGGGGGGCATGAGAGCAAGAACAGTGCTCCGGCAAAACCCGACTTAGCAAACCGTAGGAAGAGCAACGACACAAGGGGATGCATACAACACCCAGCATTGGACACTGCGAATACTGATGAGCGAAATAAGAGTTCTTTGCGTCGAGAATCACCCTGAGCACATGGGCGCCCTGAAATACATGCTTGAAAAATCTGGATACGAGGTCACGCTCACAACGACTGGCGATCAAGCCCTGCGCCTTTTGACAACTCTGCATGTGGACGGCGTTCTCTTGGAATATGACCTGCCCGATGCGACTGCCAGTGCGTTACGGACGGAGATGAAGCGGATAAAGCCGGACGTTCCAGTCCTGCTGTTTGCCGGCATAGGCAGCCAAACGCGATTCCTGCTTCGTTTTCTTGATGCTTATCTACGGAATCCCGAGAGGCCCCAGTTCGTTCTTCCTGACTCGGACGGATAGCCCACACGCCTGTGCCGAGCACCACAACATCCTCTTCCAGACTTGAAATAGCTTCATTCAAGTTTGGAAGATCGGAGGGGATCGAGCCATTCCGTGCGTTTCAGCGGAGACTTCGTTTTGGGTTTCTTATATTCCGGATTTTTGCCGGCAGGTCCGATAAAGTGCCTGCGCGATTCGCTTCAGCGTGATCTTGATCTCGGCGGTTGCACAACACTTCTGAAACCCAACGCACTGATCTCCAAAGTAACGTTTCGAAAGGCCCGGTTCTCAGCAAATCCGGTTCGGCAGTTGATGTGGACAGGGTTCCTCGTGAACTTGCATCGCCTACTGCCGGAGCCAGCCAAGGATTACTCCCGAGTGGTCGGCAAACAGCAAGGCGCAGATGTGAGGATGAGCGAGTCTCGAAGCCGCTTCTGGCGTGAGTGCCCATGTGCCTACCATATTTCTTCAGCGTTTGGAGCCATTCAAACGATCCGGTTCCCGATTGGGTGAGAACCGAACTGGTCGATTGGCTTGCCGCAGCCGCAATTGATCGCGGAAGGCTGTTCCGCCGGGTCAATAGAGTAGGCGGGCATGGGGAGATGGGATGACGGTAAAGGCGGTTTGGCACAACGTGAAAGAATACGCCAGAAGCATCGGAGTGGCGAAGTTGGCGCCGCACGATCTGCGACGGACCTGTGCCCGGCTCCGCCACGCATCCGAAGACGAGTTGGAGCAGATCCAATTTCTTTTGGGGCGCGTTTCGGTGCAAAATCACCGAACGCTACCTTGGCTGCAAGCAGCAGATTCGATCAGCCGTCTATAGTCGCATTGGCATCGTGCCGAATCCTTGAGCTGGGTGCGCGGTAGTGGAAGGGTCGCCGGCAATTCGGGAGTTTTGCTTGCACCAATGGGCCCTGTCTCAAAATGCTAGCGCCATACTGCGTCGTCCTTGCCAGAAAGGACTCTATCCAGATAGGTTGCGGCGCTGATCAGCGCCAGATGTGTGAATGCCTGTGGGAAGTTCCCAAGGTACCGACGGAGCATTTGCTTTTTCTCCGAAACCATAGTGCAAATATTTTGTGGCCATTTTGCGGCCAAAACTGCCACAAATCACCGTCACTGGCCACAATCTTCTGTATTTCAGAAGAGGCCCTGCATGTCTCGTAGCGAGGGCGAATTGATTTGTTTTCAGTTAATTGCAAAACGGCAGCTCTCGGGGAGCTTTCCGAGCTTTCAGATTCTCAATCTTCAAACCCGGGTTCGATTCTCGGTAGCGCTACCATACAATATCCGCTAACACCCGCCATTTCAGCGGGTTTCTTTTTTGGGTGAAAAAGTCGCTGGCGGTCGTTGGCGGCAAAAAGCGCTTGCCGTGGTACACAAGGCGGTACACAGGCAAGAACCGACCTGGGGTGGCAAGCGACGCGACGGTTCCCTTTCTGCCGACGGCTCCATCTCCGCCGCGTGGTAATGTGGCGTCATGGAGGCGATGACAATGGCACCGCCATGTAGTTACCCGCATAATACTCCCTCCGCTTTTCGCTGGCTGCCTCAGCGCTCGACTTCCACGCCACGGTTGCGCCGCGAGAGCTTTGCCGTTGTCGGAGGAGTCTTTGCGCGTGCTCGTGTTCTCCTTTCGGTGCCGACTAGCAGCTCCTCTCGGAATTGCGCCTCAATCACGGCCTGTTTCCGCGATCTGGTTACGAAAGGGTCGCCGAAACCATTTGTCCATTGACGATCCGATTCGCACATTGGAGGCGGGAGCCAAGGGGCGATGAGTGGGCTCGGCGTTCTTATTGAGCGCGATGCCGGCGTTACTTACCCACACTTACAGGGTGGCTTACACGCAATTTCGACTGCGTTAGTTCCTTGACGTCCAACTGGCCTTTCTTGTCCTTGTCCAGGCGGTCGAACTCCGCTTCCATAAACTTCATCCATTCTTGCTTGGAGATTTTGCCGCTCTGGTCGGCATCCATGAGGAGCAGCAATTGCCTGACCTCATTCTGCCCGAGCGCCAGCTTGTCCTGCGGCTTCGGAACGGCTGACTTCTGTGCGACCGCGGTTCCAAGGATGGCCGCGGTAGCGAGCACTGAGATGGATACGATGACCCGTACGATGTTCGTTCGCGTCAACATAGTTGGCCTCCCGCGATGTCTTGCCCCGATCCATTCTCATGCCGCGCTACCGCCCCCTCGACAGCAAAGCCGCTGCCCTACAGACAAGTGCGGATCATCTGCCGCAGGGAAGGATCCTCCTCCAAGACCACAATGATAGATTGCTCGGTCGCCATAACTAGAATTCGCGATAGAAGCACTGCCGCCTGTGGCCAGACATAAGTCGGCATCACCGTTTACTGAACCTTGGCTTGTTTGTTTGCCGGGAACTGCTGGTCCAATTCCAAATTGAGTTCCAGGACATTCACTCTGGGCTCCCCAAGAAATCCCAATTGCCTACCCTCGGTGTGTCTGGCGACCAATGGACGTAGTCGGTCAGCAGTTGTTCCGCGCTCTTTGGCAATACGTGGAAGTTGGAACTCTGCAGCCGCGGGTGTGATGTGTGGATCGATGCCGGAAGCTGAGGCAGTCACGAGATCGATGGGCACAGGTACGCCAGGATTATTCGCTTGAGCCGCGGAAACGTCGCCTTTCACGCGATCAATGAGTTTCTGATTGGTCGGCCCTAGTTGTGAGCCGTTGGTGTTGGCCGCGTCATAGCCATTTCCAGCTGCGGACGGTCTGGAGTGGAAATATGCTGGACCGGAAAAGCTCTGTCCGATGATGGCAGATCCCACAGTTTTGCCATCTCGCTGGATGAGTTGACCATTCGCTTGTCTCGGAAATAGGACCTGGGCGATTGCAGTGACCACCAATGGATAGATAATCCCCAATAAGACGGTGGTTGCGATCGTCATCAATACCGCGGTAATTAGGTTCTTTTTCATTGCTCGCTCCTCTAAGCAAGGCCCACGTGCGTGATCAGGATGTCGATGATCTTGATCCCAATGAACGGCACGATAATACCGCCCGCGCCGTAGATCACCAGGTTGTTTCGAAGCAGCAGGGCTGCTGCCATCGGCCGGTACTTCACACCACGCAGGGCTAACGGGACAAGCGCAATGATGATCAGCGCGTTGAAAATCACCGCCGACAGAATTGCCGACTCGGGTGTTTTCAGATGCATGACGTTCAATGCGTTCAGAACCGGGAACGTGCCGGCGAACATCGCTGGAATGATCGCAAAGTATTTCGCGACATCGTTGGCAATGGAAAACGTGGTCAGTGCTCCACGGGTCATGAGCAACTGTTTGCCGATTTCGACGATCTCAATCAGCTTGGTAGGATTGGAGTCCAGGTCCACCATGTTCCCGGCCTCCTTTGCAGCCTGGGTGCCGGTGTTCATTGCGACTCCTACATCCGCTTGTGCCAAGGCAGGGGCATCGTTAGTACCATCCCCCGTCATGGCAACCAGCTTGCCGTCGGCCTGTTCCTTCTTGATCAGGTCCATTTTGTCTTGCGGGGTCGCCTGGGCAAGGAAATCATCAACCCCGGCTTCCTGCGCGATCGCAGCCGCCGTAAGTGGGTTGTCGCCGGTGATCATGACGGTGCGGATTCCGATGGCACGCAATTGATCGAACCTTTCTCGCATGCCGCCCTTCACGATGTCTTTCAGTTCAATGACGCCAAGAGCACCGCGGCTCTTCTCGGCGACCACCAATGGCGTGCCTCCGGATCGCGAAATCTCTTCTACGATCGTCTTCACTTCGTTGGGCAATCCGTTCCCGTTCTGCGCCAGGTATTTCGCGACCGTGTCGGTCGCTCCCTTGCGGATTTCAAAGCCGTTGAGGTCAACTCCCGACATCCTTGTCTGGGCTGTAAATGGCACAAAATGCGCGTCGTGAGCTCTTAACTCGCGCCCGCGGAGGCCGTATTTCTCCTTGGCCAGCACAACGATAGAGCGCCCTTCAGGAGTTTCATCGGCTAGTGACGAGAGCTGAGCTGCGTCCGCGAGTTCCTGTTCAGTGACGCTGGGCGCAGGAATGAAGCGAGACGCCTGCCGATTTCCCAGAGTGATGGTTCCGGTCTTGTCGAGCAGGAGAGTATTCACGTCGCCCGACGCTTCCACGGCTCGCCCCGACATGGCCAGCACATTGTGCTGCACCAAACGGTCCATACCTGCAATGCCGATCGCGGAAAGCAGTCCACCGATCGTCGTGGGAATCAGGCAGACGAGCAGAGACACCAGAACGAACACCGTTTGTGGCGAACCCGAGTAGATCGCGAATGGTTGCAGGGTCACAACCGCGAGAAGGAAGATGATGGTTAAGCCGGCCAACAGGATGTTGAGCGCAATCTCGTTCGGAGTTTTCTGACGCTCCGCACCCTCGACCAGCGCGATCATTCGGTCAAGGAAGGTCTCACCAGGATTGGAAGTGATCTTCACCTTAATCCGATCTGATAAGACGCGGGTGCCACCGGTGACTGCCGATCGATCGCCGCCTGCCTCTCGAATGACGGGGGCA